>Ga0302325_10001712_pt1 | contig 55162 bp, 48 predicted proteins | sample Palsa_T0_2_FD_201948 | JGI IMG/M metagenome (GOLD analysis project Ga0302325, IMG submission 201948) | Peat permafrost microbial communities from Stordalen Mire near Abisko, Sweden - Palsa_T0_2 | ecosystem: Environmental > Terrestrial > Soil > Palsa > Peat permafrost | place: Sweden: Abisko... | reverse complement strand
CGACGGCGGCAGAAGGTACGCCTGGTCTGGCGCCCACGGGCGGTATTGCTTGCTCACAAGCCCACGAGATCACGGCTCGGATCTCGTGTCGATCCCCCGCGGCCGTCTACGCGCTACGGGCTCCTAGTTCGCCCCTAGTTTGCCCTAGAGGGAAAAGAGCTTGGCGTAGTGGTCGGCGATTGCGTCGCCGCCCAGCTGCGAGAAGAACGTCGAGTACGCCATCCAGATCGCGAGACCGTTGAGATCGCGGAACATGGGCGGCAGATACTTTGGGGGCTTGACGACGCCGTCCGCGACGCGGTTGGCGAGCACCGGGACGTCTTCCTGCGCCACCTTGCCGACGAACAGATACGGGATGAGATCCACGCGCGCGTGCTGGATCGCGCTGCGAATGAAGGCGTAGTTGAGCACGATGCCCTTGCAGTAGCAGGCATCCTTGGTGAACGGCGCACCCCCCGAGAGCACGCCGCCACGGAAGATCCGGCGCGTATTGTTGAAGCACTCGGCCTCGTCGTAGCCCTCGGTCCGAAACCATTCGAACACGTCGATGAACGTGGCCCCGTCCTCGGCCTTGTCGACGGCAAGCACGCGATCGTTGAGGCGGCGCGCGCGGCGCGGGTACGTGCGGAACGTGAAGATCTCGAGCAGCGCGGCCAGCCCTTCCTGCACCGCCGTCGTCCTCGGGGGGCCCTTGGCGAGCCACTTGGCGACGGGCTGCGCCTGGCCGTTGAGCGAGGTGGCAACGTGCACCCAGCCCTCGTGCACCTCGAGGATATCGACGTCGCGAGGGCTGAACCGCGCGCCCGTGCGCACCTTGACATAGTCGCTGCCGGCCGCCGCATCGGCGAGGATCCCATCGTCGGCCTCGACGCTCACGCGCGTGTCGCCGAAGAAGCCGGCGAGCCGTTCGCCGAGCTGGCGCGCCGCCTCCGTGGCGCCGATGGTGCGCGTGTAGTCGCCACGCCCCGGATCCATCGCCGACGCCCATTCGTCGACGCCCGTCAGAAGCCCGTAGAGCAGTTGCCCCAGCTCGCGAACCGTGGACTTGCCGTCGGGGAACTTGTCCTTGGGCGATCCGTAGAGTTTGCGCGACCACGCGTGAAAACCCGGCGTGCCGCGCGCACTCAACATGTGAACGACGTCTCGGTACTCGAGCGCCGTCGTGAGCATCACCTTGCCGATCGCGTCCCCCTCGCCGAGCGTGCGCTCGATGTCTCGGGCGATGCCTTCGAACTCTTCGGCCTTGGCCCGTGGCTCGTACCCAAGCTCCACTTTCTCGTAGTAGCCCGCGTCGATCTTCGGGAGCTCCCTCTGACGCGCCTTGAGAAACTGGTCCTCGACGGTGTCGCTCCAGCGCAGCGCCTGGAGCACGCGGATCGGCCTCTGGGCGTCGACGATACGAGCTGCAAGCTGCGCGACAATCTCCTTGTAGCTCTGCCAGGGCGCCGCTGTCGCCGGCTTCTTGTCGTTGGCCGGCTCCGCGGCGAGCGGCTCGTCGGCATCTTTTGCGCGGCGCTCCGCCATGGGGGACTGCTCCCAGTATAGGCCAGATCAGCCCGGAATTTTCGTGCAGCTCACACCGAACGAAGGATCCGGTCGATCACGTCGACGTCGCGGACGCCCTCGACTTCCGCCCGGTAGCTCAGCACGAGGCGGTGCCGCAGGACCGGAAGCGCGAGCTCGCGCACGTCGTCCACGTCGGCCGCCGCCTCGCCGCGCAGGGCGGCGCGCGCCTTGGCCGCGAGGACCAAGGCCTGCGGTCCGCGTGGCCCGGCCCCGAAGCGAACGAGCTCTTTGGCCTCGCGAGGAGCGTTGGGGTCGGTCGGGCGTGTGGCCCGCGCGACGGCGACGGCCAAGTTCACCGCACCATCGGTCACAGGCATTCGCGGAATCAGGGCCTGAAGAGCGCGCACCTCGTCGCTGCCGATCACCCGCGGCACGCGCGCCGCATGGACGCCGGTCGTGCGCCGCGCCACCTCCCGCTCCTCGTCGAGGCTTGGATAATCGACGTGGAGCTCGAGGAGGAAACGATCCAACTGGGCTTCCGGGAGCGGATACGTCCCCTCTTGCTCGATCGGGTTACGCGTGGCGAAAACCTGGAAAGGATCGGGCAGTTCGTGGGTCTGCGTCCCCACGGTGACGCGGCGCTCTTGCATCGCCTGAAGGAGGGCGGCTTGCGTCTTGGGCGGGGTACGATTGATCTCGTCGCCGAGGACCAAGTTGTGGAAGATCGGGCCGCGCATGAAACGCACCGAGCGACGCGGCGCCCCGCCGGCGCCGCTGTCGGCGTCCTCTTGCAGCACGTCCGTGCCGGTGATGTCGGCAGGGAGCAAATCGGGGGTAAACTGCACTCGCCCGAACGAAAGCTCCAGCGCCTCGGCGAGCGAAGCGACGAGAAGCGTCTTGGCAAGGCCAGGGACACCGACGAGCAGCGCGTGCCCGCGCGCCAGTAGCGCCACGAGCATCAACTCGACGACTGCCTTTTGCCCGACGACGCGCACTCCGATGGCCTCGCGCAGACGGCTCGCGGCGTCCCGGGCCATCTCGAGCAGCTGGGCGTCACTCTTGGAACCTTCGGTTCGCATCGTCGAATCGCCGTTCATGGCCTTGGGGAGCACCAACCTAGTCCGCGGCGCCGACCGAAGCGAGGCCTGGCGTGCCGGCGCAGTTGCCGCCTCCCCTCGCGGCGGCTAGAGACAGGCGCGTGTCGTCCCCGGTCGCGACGCCCACAGACGCTTCGGATGGCGCCGGGCTCACGGAGATGGTCACGCGGCCCGACCCCGGCATCGCCCGAGGAAGGTGGGAAGCGCCGAGCTGGGTCTTCGCGGCGGTGGCCGTCGTGGCCATGCTCGGAGGCCTCGGGTGGCTTGCGATCGCAATGCGCGGCGTGCGGCGTCGATGACCCATCAGGCCATCTCGGCCACGAGCTCCCCGACCAGGCGGGCGGCGGGGAGGCACCGGGCGAGAGGGGCCCCCTGCCCGGCCCACTGCGCGCCGAAGCCCGTCTCGCCCTTGGCCTTGGCCGCCAGGTTCAGCGCCTTGCCGGCGTCGTACGCGATCGGATAGCTCGGCACCTCGCGCGGCGCGACCTCGCGGGTGAGCGCCGTGAAGCGATTCGCGAGGCACCGCGCCGGACGGCCGGAGATCGCCCGGGTCATCACAGTGTGGTTTGCGGCGTTGCTCATCAAGGCCGCGCGGTGTCCGGCGTCGGCTTGTGACTCGGGGCACGCGACGAAGGCCGTCCCGAGCTGAGCGGCACTTGCCCCGAGGCGCAGTACGGCGGCGATGCCGGCGCCGTCCATGATGCCGCCCGCGGCGATGACGGGGACCGGCAGGTGGCGCACCAGCAGCCGTGTCAGCGCGACCGTCGTGAGGCGATCGTCCGGCGCTTCGACGTCGAAAACCCCGCGATGGCCTCCCGCCTCGTAGCCCTGGGCGACCACCGCGTGCACTCCCGCGGCAACGCAGCGACGGCCCTCGTCGAGGCTCGTCGCGGAGCCAAAGAGGACGATGCCGGCGCCGAGGAGCGCTCGCACGCGCTCTTCCGGCGGCAAGCCCAGGTGAAAGCTCACGACCTTGGGTTTCTCCGCAAGGAGCGTCGACAGCATCGCGTCGTCATGGAGGAAGGTCGTGTAGATCTCTCGAAGGGCCTTGGGCGGGGCTGCGCCGAAGCGCTCGAATTCGGGCCGGAGGCGCTCGATCCACGCGGCCTCGACGGCCGCGTCGGGGTGTGCGGGCTGATGGCAGAAGACGTTCACGTTGAGGGAACGCCGGGAACGCTCGCGTACGGCGACGATCGCGGCGTGGGCGCCGGCCGGGTCCATCGCGGCAACCCCGAGGGACCCGAGCGCGCCGGCGTTTGCAACCTCGGCGGCCATGGCGGGGGTGGAGGTGCCTGCCATGGGCGCCTGGATGATCGGGTGGTCGACGGCGAGGAGATCCAGAAGGGACGGCATGGCTCAAACCTTCAGCGCTTCCAACGCGTTGGCAAAGTCCGCAGGCGGGGCATGCTCGAAGCGCACCCGCTCGCCCGACCCGGGGTGGACGAAGCCGAGCACCCTGGCGTGCAGGGCCTGGTGCCCAAGGCGCTCTCCCACCTCGCGCACCCGAGGGTCCCGCGGCGGTCTTCCGTAGAGGGGGTCGCCCAGGACCGGCGTTCCGCCCTCGGCGAGGTGCACCCGGATCTGGTGGGTCCGCCCCGTCTCCAGGGTGCACTCGACATGGCTGGCTCCGAAGAGCGCCCCTAGGACGCGGACGTGCGTCACAGCGGCCCGTCCGCGAGCCACGCGCGTCGTGAAGCGCACTCGGTCGCGCGGATGGCGGCCATGCAGGGTCGACCACGTCTTGCCTTCCGCATGACCGACGACGATGGCTTCGTAGGCTCGCTCGATCGTGTGGGCTTGAAATTGCTCCTTGAGCCGTTCGCGGGCCTCGGGCGTGCGCGCGACGACCATCACGCCGCTGGTGCCGCGATCCAGGCGATGGACGATGCCCGGGCGCGCGTGCGTGTCGTCGTCCCCTTCGGCGAGCATCGGCAATCGAAAGAGTCCCCGGGCCAGCAAACCGTTGACCAGCGTACCCCCCGCGTGGCCGCGCGCCGGGTGCACGACGAGGCCCGCAGGCTTGTCGATCACGACGATGTGCTCGTCCACGTGGAGAATCTCGAAGACCACGTCGTCCTCCGGAATCGCCGCGGTAGGCTCGGGCGCTTGGGGCCGGACGACGACGCGCTCCCCTTCCCGTACACGCGAGTCTGCCGCACGCGTCGAACCGTCGACGGTCACCCGACCCCCGTCGATCCAACGTTTCAGCTCGGACCGCGACACCGGCAGCACATCGGCGAGGAACCGATCCAGCCTCGCGCCCGCCTGCTCGCGCGGTACGACGCGAACTACCAGAGCTTCGACTTGATGTGCCCCTTGGCCTTGATGAGGATGTCGACGAGCGCGCGATCATAGAAATTGCGAGGATAAAGCTCGGGCGAAACCCGGCGCTTGTAGAGAGCGCGGCCTTCCTCGATCTCTTCTGCCAACGAGTCGAAGAGATTGTCGTTCTGGATCCCGCCGACGATCTTGTCCTCGTTGTAGAGCGAGAGGTCGCTGGCGATCGCCCGCGCGAGCCGGCGCGCCGCTTCTTCCGTCTCGATGAGGGGCATGCGAGGATCATCGCCCGGCGACGCCGCGCTTGTCAAAGACGGCTTGTGCCCGGGCGGCGGGACCAACCCTTCCGCGTTGGTTCGGCCGCGGGGCTCTGATAGAAGCTTCTCGCAAACATGCCTTTTCGTACGATCTGCCAGGCGATCGAGGACGCCGCGAAGTCCGAGGCGACGCGGGGCTTTCGCTTCGTCCCCGAGACGGGCGTGCCGGGCTTCGCGGGGCCGACGGGCGCTGGGGGCGAAGGGACGTACTTTTCGTTCACCGAGCTCGAACGACTGACGGCGCATTTCGGTGGGGCGCTGCAGGCGCTCGGCCTGCGGAAGGGCGACCGGGTCGCCATCATCCTGCCCAACAACGACGACTTCATCCTCTGCTTCCTCGGAGCGATCCGCGCGGGCATCGTCCCCGCCCCGATCTACCCGCCGATGGCGCTCGGACAGCTGCAGGCCTACCTCGACAACACGCGCCACATCGTGGCCAAGAGCGGGGCGCGCGTGCTCGTGACGACGGGCAAGATCAAGCGCCTGCTCGGCACCGTGCAAGCCGCGTGTCCGGCCCTCGAGCAGGTCGTCGCCATCGAGGGAATCCGCGAGTCGAACGAGCCCCTGCGCGCCGAGAAGATCGGCCTCGACGACGTCGCGTTCCTTCAGTTCACCAGCGGATCCACCTCGCGGCCCAAGGGTGTCACGCTCACCCACTCCAATCTGGCCGCCAACATCAAGTGCATCATGCAGGACGGCCTCGAGGCCAACCTCGACGACGTCGGCATCTCTTGGTTGCCGCTGTACCACGACATGGGGCTCATCGGCTTCGTTCTGGCGCCCCTCTATCATCTGGTGCCGATCGCGTATTTGCCCGCGCTCTTGTTCCTCAAGCGCCCGGTCACGTGGTTTCAGACGGTGACGCGCTATCGCGGCAGCATTGCGTACGCGCCCAACTTTGCTTACGCGCTTTGCATCAAGCGCCTCAAGCCGGCGGATTTCGAGGGCCTCGACCTCTCCAGCTGGCGCGTCGCGGGGTGCGGGGCAGAGCCGATCCGACCAGAGACGCTCGAGGGGTTCGCCGACGCGTTCGCGAAGATTGGCTTTCGCAAGGAAGCGCTCTTGCCGTCTTACGGGATGGCCGAGTCGTCGCTGGCCATCGCGTTCACCGAGCTCGGAAGGGGCGTCCAGACGCTCGCCGTGCACGGCCCCTCGCTCTGGGAAAAAGGGCTCGCGAAGGTGGTCGCCGAGGACGACGAGTCCGCGGTCCGCCTCGTCTCGTGCGGACCGCACTTCCCGTCGCACGAGATCCGCGTCTGCGACCCTGGCGACGCGACGAGCGACCAGGCGCTGCCCGACGGCGTGGTGGGAGAGCTTCGCATCAAGGGTCCGAGCGTGATGCGCGGCTACTGGGAAGATGCCGAGCGGACCCGCGAGACCTTCGCTGGCTCGTTCCTTCGCACGGGAGACATGGGCTTTCTGCTGGACGGGCACGTCTACGTCTGCGGACGCACCAAGGAGATCGTGATCGTCAACGGCCGCAACTACTACCCGCAGGACATGGAGTGGGAGGCGAGCAAGGTCGCCGGCGTCCGACGCGGCAACGTCGTGGCCTTCGGCGCGCGTGATCCTGCGGGCGTCGAGCGGGACCGCGAGCGGGTCGTTCTGGCGTTCGAGGTGCAGGAAGTCGAGCGCCTTGCGCAAGCCGCCGGCCTCGTCGCCGAGGTACGCAAGATCGTTCAAGAAGGCATGGGCCTCACCTTGGACGACGTGATCGCGCTCCCGCCCGGCGCTCTTCCCAAGACGTCGAGCGGCAAGCTTCAGCGCGGCAGGACGCGGGATCTCTACGAGACAGGCGAGCTGATGGGCCGCATCGCCCACAAGGAAGCCGACCGGATCGACATCGCCAAGCACGCGGCGATCAGCCAGCTCAACTACCTCAAGCTCGCCGTGCTCGGCGGCCGCAAGCGCAAGGACTCGTGACCTCGTCGAGAGGCGCCGCGAGGCGCGTTTAGAAGAGCTTGCAACTTAGAATAATTATAATTACGCTCTCCTCGTCATGCTCGACGAGCAAGCCCTGCCGACGCGGATGTTGCGCGATCTGAAGCGGGCCGGTCTCAAGCTCACGCCTCAGCGCATCGCGATCGTTCACCAGTTCGCGGGCGATACGTCGCACCCCACCGCGCAAGACTTGTTCGAGCGGCTGCGTCCCAGCTTCCCGTCGATGAGCTTTGCGACGGTCTACAACACCCTCGACACGCTGGCGCGCGCCGGCCTGGCCAACATCGTCCGCCTGCCCGGCAAGCGGGGCGACGCGGCACGGTTCGACCCGAACAGCGCGCCCCACCATCACGCCGTGTGCGACGCGTGCGGGATGGTGCTCGATATTGCGGCCGGCACGCTCGCACCCACGACCGGCGCCGCCAAGCGGCTCGAGCGCGCGGCGCCGGGCTTCTCGGTCCGCACGGTCGAACGGATCTATCGCGGACTTTGCTCGAAGTGCACGGCGGCCGCCGTCGGCGCCAAACGAAACAAGGAGAATCCCAATGGCAAAACCTCTGCAAGGAACCAAGACGCACCAGAACCTCAAGGACGCCTTCGCGGGTGAGTCGCAGGCAAACCGCCGCTACCTCTACTTCGCAAAGGTGGCCGACGTGGAGGGCTACCCGGAGATCGCCGGCAACTTCAAGGAGACGGCCGACGGTGAGACGGGGCACGCCCACGGTCACCTCGACTACCTGAAACAGGTTGGCGATCCCGCGACCGGTCTTCCCATCGGCAACACCGAGAAGAACCTCAAGGCCTCCGTCGCGGGCGAGACCCACGAGTACGAGACGATGTACCCGGGCATGGCGAAGACGGCGCGCGACGAGGGCTTCGACGACGTCGCCGAGTGGTTCGAGACGCTCGCCAAGGCCGAGAAGAGCCACGCCGGCCGTTTCTCGAAGATGCTCACGCTTCTCTAGAGCGCTCCCCCTCCCACCCTCCCCCGGCTTCGGGGGAGGGTGACGGCACGCCATGTCCAAGATCGACCCGATTCCTCGAAGCCCGCCCGCCTTCGATCCGAACGACGACCGATACTGGGACGCACGCGATCTCGAGGTCGAGATGCGGCGCGTGTTCGAGGTTTGCCACAACTGCCGCATGTGCGTGGGGTACTGCGGCACGTTCCCGGACGTGTTTTCGCGAATCGATCGCGACATCGAAAATCGCGGGGCAACGGGCTCGGAGCTACTCGACGATGTGGCGTTCACGCGCGCGACCGAGCTGTGCTGGCAGTGCAAGCTCTGCTTCGTGAAGTGCCCCTACACGCCGGACGAGGGGCACGAGTGGCAGATCGACGTGCCTCGCCTGCTCATGCGTGAAAAGGCCGTCCGAGTTCGGCGCAACGGCGCCACGCTGCAAGACACCGTGCTCGGCGAGCCGCAGCTGCTCGGTCAGCTCACGGCAGGACCGATGGCGCGCATCGCCAACTTCGTGAACGCGAACCGCCTGGTACGAAAGACGATGCAGGCGACCGCGGGGATCGCGGCCGAGTTCCCCCTGCCCCCTTTCGGCAACACGACCTTTGCCAGCTGGCTGGCGCGGCACGAGCCGGTAGCCGGCGCGGGCTCGCGCGGCACGGTGGCGCTCTTCGCGACCTGCCTCGGCGACTACAACTTTCCCCAGATCGCGGCGAGTGCCGTGCGGGTCCTCGAAAAGAACGGCTGGTCGGTCGAGCGCCCCGAGCAGACGTGTTGCGGGATGCCGAACCTGGACGGCGGCGACGTGAACGCGGCGCGCGAGAAGGCACGGTTCAACGTGCAGTCGCTGCTCGCCCAGGTCGAAAGCGGACACAAGGTCGTCACGCTCCAGCCGACGTGCGGGTACACCGTGAAGAAGGAGTGGCCCGAGCTGCTCGGCACCGACGACGCGCGCAAAGTGGCTGGCGCGACGGTCGACGTACTCGAGCTTCTCGAGCAGCACCGGCGCGACAAGACGCTATCGAAGGACTTCCAGAAGGGGCCCGGCAAGGTCGCCTATCATGCCGCGTGCCACCTGCGCGCCCAGAAGATCGGGTACCCGGCCGTGCGCCTGATGAGCGCCTTGCCGGAGACCGAGGTCGAGGTCATCGAGCAGTGTTCGGCCGTCGACGGCACCTGGGGCATGAAAGCTCAGTACTACGAGATGGGGCGCCGCTACGCTCGCAAGCTCATCGACGGGATCGAGGCGGCAAGCCCCAAGGCCGTCGTGACGGATTGCGCGCTCGCGGCGCGCCGGATCCTGGCCGAGAACGGCCTTACCGCCGTGCACCCGGTCGAGGTGCTGGCCGATGCATACGGGCTCACGCCGGACGTGGGCTGACGCTTGGGTAGCTCGAATGGAGGTTTCGCCATGAAGCCCATCGATCGCGAAGAGATCCTCCCACTGGCCGAGTACGAGCGAATCCGCGAGCCCTTCCGCTCCCGGATCATCGCCGAGAAAAAGCGGCGCCGCATCCAGATCGGCCCGAAGGCCACCGCCGTCTTCGAGAACCGCGAGACGGTGCTCCTGCAGATCCAGGAAATGCTGCGCACCGAGCGCATCACGCGGCCCCAGGCCGTGCAGCACGAGATCGACACGTACAATGAGAGTGTACCGGGCGAAGACGAGCTCTCGATGACGCTGATGATCGAGATCGTCGACAAGGAGGAGCGCGAGGCCTTCTTGCGCGAGGCCGTCGGCTTCGAGAGCCACATTTGGCTCGTGGTGGGGGCCGAGCGCATCCGCGCGATTTCGGTGGATCGCAGCGCCACGCCGGGGCGCACCACCGCCGTGCACTACTTGAAGTTCAAGCTGCCGAGCGCCATCGCCGCGTCGCTACGGGACCCTTCATTGGCCAAAGCCGCGCGCGTGAGCGTGCAAGTGGACCATCCGTTGTACACGGCGATCGCACCGCTCTCGCCCGAAGCCGTCCGCATGCTCGGCGAAGACCTGCAGCCGTAGACGAGCCAGACCTCCGTCACGTTGACCCGGCCACGGCTTCGCGCTTGCACCTGGCGGAGACCGCCGACACGGGCGTCGGTCGCGGCGACACGCGCGTCCTTTTGGCTTGCACGCGCGCGTACGAGGCTGACACGGACGCGTGCATCGCTGACAGATGCGTCTGTCCCGCTCGCACCGGATCGAGAACGTCACGCAAGCGCCTCTTTCCGGACCACGCGACCGTCCCTCCAGCTTGCACGAGCCTCTGTCTAGCTTGCACGAGCCTCTGTCTAGCTTGCACGAGCCTCTGTCTAGCTTGCACGCGCATCTCTCAAGCTCGCACGCGCGCGTGCAGGCGAGGCGCGCGCTCTTTAGCCCGTGGCCACTGGCGCCGACAGGCCCGTTGCCGCACGACCTTCACGCACGGCTCCGGCGACGTCGCGGCCGCGAAGGCTCCGGACGTAGAAGATCATGAAGATCGCGTAAGCGAAGAGCACCATGCACGACCACTGCGCGGGCGTGAGCGCCGCGTAGCGCGTGTCGCCGCCTTCCCTCTCGGGGACGCGCAGAAAGTCCATCACGAAGCGGATCGGCGCGTACGCGAGGCCCGAAGCGATCACGTACGACCCGAGCGGCAGACGCCGCCTCCAGGTGAGCGCAAAACTCGCCGCGAGCACGATCGTGAAGAGCAGCTCGAGGAAACCGAGGTCGAAGCGGGGATCGTGGCCGTGGATGAACTCGATGAACCCGAGCTTGGTGACCGAGCCTTCGCCCTGCCGCAGCGGGTACGCGACCGCGAGGAGAGTGTCGGCGGTCGTGCGCGCGCCTGGGTGATCGTGCACCGTGGAACAGCCCGCGCGACCGAACATCCAGCCGATGGGAAAGACGGAGAGCACGAGGTCGGCGAACGGCAGGATCGGCAGCGGCTGCGCGCGGCGCCTGGGCCACATGTGCCCCTCGTCGACGATGAAGTACTTCCAGGCCAGGAGCCCGACGACCGATCCCGCGAATCCACCGAACGAGCTCAGGCCTTCCCAGAGCATCAGGACCGACCAGGGGTGCCTGACGACCTCGTCCCAGTGGTAGAAGATCGAGTCGAGCACGTGCGAAAGCACGAACGCCGAGACGAGCATCCACGTGATGAACGAGTTGAGCTCGACGAGGTCGTAGCCGAGCGTACGCGCGCGCCGGTTCGTGATCGACGTGCCGACGAGCACACCCGTGGCGACGAGGATACCGAACGGGTGCAGCGGCAGAGGACCGATGTGCAGATCCGGGACGTGGATGTACGGGACCATGAGGCCGCCCGACGTGTATCCCATTCCGGCGCGCGACGCACGGTGGCCGCGCCGGCGCGTCGATTCAGCTCGATTCGGCGTCGATTCAGTCCCGATTCACGCGCACCTTGGCGCGCGCGCCGAGCAATGCAAGCTGGCCACACGCCGCGCTCACGTCGTCGCCTCGACGCCGCCGGATGAAGCACGAGTAGCCCGCGTCGCAGAGCACCCTCTGGAACGCGAGCACGCCGCGCAGGTCGGGCGGCTGCAGCGTGCTCGCGGCGATGGGGTTCATCGGGATCAGGTTGATCTTCACCGGGAGGTTTCGCAGTAGCGTCGCCAGCTTGGTCGCTTCGGTCAGGGCGTCGTTGCGCCCGGCGACGAGCGTGTACTCGATCGTGATGCGACGCCGCCGTGGCAGCGGATACGCGCGCAGCGCATCCATCAGCTTGGCCAGCGGATACTTGCGGTTGATCGGCATCAAGCGCGATCGAGTCTCGTCGTCGGCCGCGTGCAGCGAGATGGCGAGCCCGATGTTGCCGCCAAAGTCCGCGCCGAGGCGCGCGATCTCGGGCACCAGACCGCTCGTGCTCACCGTCACCCGCCGCGCCGAAAGGGCGATGCCCTCGCGGTGCGTGAGCAGTCGAAGGGCGCGAGCCGTTGCGTCGTAGTTGTGCAAGGGCTCGCCCATCCCCATGAAGACGACGTTGCGTAGGCGTTCGCCGGGCTCCAGCAGGCGCCGGCCGAGCAGCACCTGCCCCACGACCTCGTCCGGGCCGAGGTGTCGCTTGAGCCCAGCGACGCCGCTCGCACAGAACACGCAGCCCATGGCGCACCCCACCTGCGTCGACACGCACTGCGTCACGCGCGTCGCGACGTCGGCGCCTGCGGAGCGCCCTTCGCCCCCCGGCACCGTGTCTTCGTCGTCTTCGTCGTCTTCGTCGACGGCCGCGGCGGCATCGGCGTCGTCGCTCTCGGAGAGCGGCGAGGGCAGGCTCGTCTTGCCGCCGCTCACGCCGGGGATCAGCACCGTCTCGACCGTGGCGCCGTCGTGAAGGGTGACCAGGACCTTGCGCGTCGCGTCGGCCGCCCGCCGTACGTCCGTCGCCCGGACGATCCGCTCCAGGCCGAGCCCTCCTACCTTCTCGCGTAGCTCCTTGGGCAGGTCCGTCATCCGATCGGCCTCGAGCACACCGCGGGCCTGGATCCACTGGAACATCTGCCGCGCGTGGAACGGCCGTCCTCCGAGGGCGCGCACGGCCTCGGACCACTCCTCGGGCGTTCGAGCCAGGGGTGGCACGGGCGGCAGGGTCACACCCGGCAAACTAGCTCAGGACACCGGCTTGCGCTTGGCCTCTTCCCAGTAACGATCCAGTACCTCGAGGGGGAGGTGCTCGTCGCCCGAACCGACGGCGCTCCAGCCCCCGTGCACCTCGCGAACGCGCGATTCAACATGCGCGAAGCGCGTGACGAACTTCTCGCTCGTGCGACGAAGCGCGGCTTCGGCGTCGACCTCGAGGTGCCGCGCCAGGTTGACCACCGCGAACAGCACGTCGCCCAGCTCTTCTTCCGTGGCCTTCGCGTCCCCCGATGCGATGGCGCGATCGAGCTCCTCGATCTCCTCGCTCACCTTGGCTCGTGAGCCCTGGGCATCGGGCCAATCGAATCCCACGCGAGCCACCTTCTCGCCGATCCGCTGGGCGCGGGTCAGCGCGGACATGCTGCGCGGCACGCCGGAGAGGATGCCGGCGGTGATCCCGCGCCGGACCTTCTCCGTGGCCTTGATCTTTTCCCAGTTTTTCACGACGTCATCGGCGTTGGCGACCGACTCGGCGCCGAACACGTGCGGATGCCGAGCCACCAACTTGTCGACGATCCCAGCGACGACGTCGTCGAGCGCGAACGCGCCTTCGGTCCGCGTCAGCTCGGACTGGAAGACGATCTGCAACAGCAAGTCACCGAGCTCCTCGCGCAGGGCTTCGCGGTCCTTCGAATCGATGGCATCGACGACTTCGCAGGTCTCTTCGATCAGGTATTTGCGCAGTGTCTCCAGCGACTGTTCGCGGTCCCATGGACACCCCCCTGGCGCGAGCAAGCGTCGCATGACGGCCACGAGGCGGACGATGGTCGCCCCGTCCTGGATGGCCACCGGCGGCACGGGCCGCGGGTCGGCCTCGTCGAAGAGCACGGCCGCGTGGGTGTCCGCATCAGGCTTCGCTTCAGGCATGGTGCGAGGCAGGCTACAGTGACCCGTGCGAATGTCGATCACGTCGGGACCGGTATCGACGACGTTCGGCGGCCGTTCGTTCCGGCGGGGCATCTTCCTCGTTTCGGTCGCGGCAGTGCTGGGGCTCGCGTACCTGCTGCGTGGCGTCCTCGTACCGCTGTTCTTTGCTTTCCTGCTGGCCTACGCGCTCGATCCGTTCGTCGACTGGCTCGAGGCGCGGCGCATCTCGCGCGGACTCGCGGCGCCCGTGGTGATGCTCGGTATCGCCGCGCTCATGGCGCTCGTCCTCTTCTTCGCGATCCCGATGTTCGTCGACGAGCTGCGGGCGGCGGCGGCCGATCTGCCGTCGCAGCTGGCCAAGCTCGGTCCCCGGGTCGAGCCAAGCCTGTGGCAGGTCTTTCACATCAAGCCCCCACACACGATCGCCGAGCTCGAGGTCGACCTGCGCGAGCGCCTCCGCGAGGAGTATCCGACGCTACTCTCCGCGGCGAGCGAAGCGCTGTTCGGAACGCTCAGCTACGTGGCCGTCATCCTGAGCGCGCTCATCGTGCCGGTGTTCGCGCTCTATCTGCTCATCGACTTCGATCGCATCGTGGAGCGCACGGGACAGATGGTCCCGCGCCGGTGGTATCCGCTGGTCGCCGACGTGGGTCGCCAGATTCACGGCACGCTCGGCGGATACGTCCGGGGGCAGCTGACCGCCAACCTGGTCCTCGGGGCCCTGTACGCCCTGGGGTTGCGCCTCGCCGACGTTCGCCTCGCGGTCCCGATCGGAGTGGCGACGGGCATGCTCGCCTTCATCCCGTACATCGGGTTCAGCTTCGGCCTCATTCTCTCCGTGGCGATGGCGGCGCTCGACTGGCAAGGCCCGGGCCGGCTCTTGGGTGTGCTGGCCGTGATGTTTGGGGTGCAGGTACTGGATGGTCTCGTGGTGACGCCGCGCATCGTGGGGCGCTCGGTGGGCCTCGCGCCTCTCGAGGTGCTGCTGACGATGATGGCGGCCGGCACACTCTTCGGCTTCCTCGGGGTGATCTTGGCGGTCCCCCTGGGCGCCGTCGTGAAGATCTTGGTGCACCGCATGGTCAAGGCGTACCTGGCGTCGCCCTTCTATCATCGACCGGCGTCGCGGGATTCGCAGTACTAGTCCGGAGGCAGGATGAGCGAAGTCGTCGGGGTCGAGGCGGTCGAGGGCATCCGCGTCATCACCATCCAGCGTCCACAGGCTCGCAATGCGCTGACTAGGCCAGTGCTCGACGGTCTACGTGCGGCCTTCGACGCCGCCTCGCGCGACGGCTCCGCACGCTGCGTCGTGCTCACCGGCGCCGGCGGCCACTTTTGCTCGGGCGCCGACCTGCGTCAAAACCTGGTCGATGACCCCGACCTGAGCGACCACCTCGAAGCCTACATGGACGAATTCCACGGCCTCGTGCGAGCCATCGTCCGGTGCGAGAAGCCGACGATCGCCATGATGGACGGCGCCGCGGTGGGCTTCGGCGCCGACATCGCGTTCGCGTGCGATCTGCGGGTCGCGTCCGACCAGGCGTACGCCCAGGAGAAGTTCGTGAAGATCGGGCTGATGCCGGACGGCGGTGGGACGTTCTGGCTCCCGCGCCTCGTCGGCACCGCAAGGGCGATGCAGATGATCCTCCTCGCCGAGAAGGTCGAGGCCACCGAGCTGCACCGGCTCGGCGTCGTGGTCAAGGTGGTCCCGAGCGCCCAGCTGCGCGACGCTACGCTGGCGCTCGCGCGAGAGCTCGCCGCGGGTCCGCCGCTCGCGTTCGCTGCAATCAAGCGCTCGCTCTACGCAAGCTGGGGCTCGATCGAGGACGCGCTCATGAGGGAGCGTACCGAGCAGCTGAAGCTCCTTCGCAGCTCCGACTCCATGGAGGGAGTTGCCGCGTGGATGCAGAAGCGCGAGCCGAAATTCGAGGGCCGATGACTCAGAAGAGATAACGTTCGCCCGTGTCGCAGAGGATCGTCACGACGAGGCCGGTCCCGAGCTCGGCGGCGATCTGACACGCGACGTGGACGTTGGCCCCGGACGATGGGCCGACGAGCAGACCTTCTTCGCGCGCAAGGCGACGCGCCATGTCTTCGGCCGTGACGTCGCTCACCGCGATCACGCGATCGATGACTCCGCGGTCGAGGATCTCCGGGACGAACCCCGCCCCGAGGCCCTGAATCCCGTGGATGCCGGCGGCGCCGCCGCTGAGCACGGCGCTCGCCTTCGGCTCGACGGCGACGATCTGGACGGTCGGCTTCTCTCGCTTGATGACGCGGCCGACGCCGGTGATGGTCCCGCCGGTACCCACGCCGGCGACGAAGGCCGTCAGCTCGTCGCCCACCGCGTCGAGGATCTCGCGAGCCGTGGTCTTCTCATGCGCCATCGGATTGGCCGGATTGGCGAACTGCTTCGGCATGAAGGCCCCTGGGGTGTCGCGCGCGATCCGTTCGGCGCGGGCCACCGCTCCCGCCATCCCCTGCTCGGCAGGCGTAAACACGATCTCGGCGCCGTACGCGCGAAGGACGTAGCGCCGCTCGAGGCTCATGTCCTCGGGCATGACGAGCATGCAGCGATAGCCGCGGACGGCGGCGATCATGGCGAGCGAAATGCCCGTGTTGCCGCTGGTCGCCTCGACGAGCACCGCACCCTTGCCAATCAGACCTGCGGCCTCTGCCGCCTGAACCATCGCGAGGGCGGGGCGATCCTTGACGCTCGCGCCCGGATTCTTTACCTCGAGCTTTCCGACAACCACAGCGCCCTTGGCCGGGCCCACCCGCGCTAGCTTTACGAGCGGCGTGTGCCCGACGAGCTCCAACACGCTGTCGGCGACACGTTGGCCCATCTCAAGAGTCAGAATACGCGCTGTTCGACCTTGATGGTGTCGCCCGCTTGCAAAGGAATGTCGGCCATACGCCCATCGGTGATGTCGTCCACGCTGACGATCGACGTCACTGTCTTGCCTCCCCCCACCAGACGGGTAATGCGGACGTGATCCCCATCGGACAGGGCGCCCAGGCCCCCCGCGAGGGAGATGGCCTCCACGAGCTTCATCCCGTCCGACCAGGGCACCGTCCCCGGCTTCTGCACAGCGCCGACGATGTTCACCTTCTTCGAGTAATACTGCTTGACCACGATCGTGACCTCGGGGTGAGCAAGGATCTTGCGGTCGAGCAAGGCGGTCTTGATCATCTCCTCCATCTGCTGGGGCTCCAGGCCCGCAACGACAATCCGATCGAGGTACGGGAAGTCAATCGTGCCATCCGGCTGGACGCGGAACTCCTTGGGGATGTCCTTCTCGCCGACGACCGACACTTCGAAAATGTCGCCCGGACCCACATCGGTGCTCACGCTCGGCGGCGGCAGATTGGCGCGGGCGGAGTGGCTCCTCGCGCATCCTGACGAGACGAGCGCGACGAGCGAAAGGACGAAAAGGGTGAAACGGTGCTCCTGTTCCATGAGATTTTGCGGCGACGTTGGTCGCAATCGTTCTGCTTGCCGCAGGGTCTCCTAGAGGAACCACCGCAATCCAAGGAACGCCTCGAACCGATCCCACGCCATGTCGTAGTAGCCTCCGGCGACCGGGATAGGCGTCGTCGTCGTTGGCTCGGTCGCCAAGAGCTGCGTGTTGCTGACGTTTTGCGAATAACGGAACGTCAGATTCAGGCCCACCGAGCTCGAAAATCGATACTCGCCAAAGAGCGTGGCGATGATCTGCGCGTCGGTGTAGGCGCTGTGCCGCGACGTGAAGTCGGCCCAGTATAGGTTCGGGTACTCGATCGCAGCGCCACTTCCCTCGAGCGAGATAACGGCCCTGCCGGCGAACAAATACGTGAACCTCAGATAGCCGCGATCGCTACCGAAGTAGTTGCCGAGGTAGCTAGTCTGGAAGTTTCGGTCGTACCCGATGGCAATCGAGGAGAGCGTGAGTCCCACCCTTGCTGCGTCTTCGATACCCGGGCTCGCCGATAGAAACCACTTGAGCTCGGCGTGGGCGATCACGCTGTCGTACTGGGGCTCCTGCGGGAACCCGGCCACCTTGTTGAAAAAGCTCGCTCCCCAACCGACCGCCGCTTCCGCGGCAAACCGATTGGTGATGAGGCCGTTTATGCCGATACGCGTGCGCACAGGCGTCGACGAAAGCAGCAGAACCGGCGCCGCTGACGAAGCGTTCTCGAACGACGCGTAGTCGACGCTGAGATCATAGAAGAGCGACGTGCGCGGGCGGAATCGCCACGTACCCGTCATCAGCCCGCCCTGCGTCAGGTTGTTGTAGGGGCTGCCCGCACTGGTCTCGAATATCGTATCCGCGATGTGATAGCCCACCGCCCATTTGAGCGTACCCGATCCAGGCTGAAACCGCAGGAGCGCGCTGCCGGCAATCGTGTCGTAGACGAACGACTGATCCGGGTTCGCCGTGACGACGTTGGGCTGTACCACGCGGCCATAGTTCACGTTGAGCACGCCGCCCACTGGCTGCCCCGGCAGGATGTCCAGGCTCCCGTCGGCGCCGATGCTGACGTTCCGCTGATCGGAGATGTTGTCGGTGCTGCTCGAGTTGGAGTTCGACACTCCGACAAACTCGCGATACGTAGCGTTGACGCCGCCGCGGAAGGCGAAGGTTGGCCCCGGTTGACCGGGTGTCGCCTCGCGACGTTGCGCGCTCAGCGTGCTGAGGTACAACGCTGGAGTGATTCGAAACTCGAGTGCACCGACCACGGGCGCCGCGGGAGCGCTGTTCGCATAAGCTGGATTGGTGGCGCTGCTCCGCAAGAACCAGTTCGAATCGTATCCAGCCTCACCGGCGATCGAAGGATGAAGCTCGAAGTCGCCCGCGAGAACACCAGCCCCTTGATTGTATTGGCGGTCTTTGAGCCACGCCGGGCTATCCGCACCCTGGGCCCTCGCCGCGGACGACGCGAGCAGGACAACTGCAACAATCGCTGGTGCAAGGCCTGTCTTGGTCATCGGTCGGGGCGAAGGTACACCACCTGTTAAGCAGGGCTACGTCGAATCGAACGACTACAGACGAGAATTCGAGCCGTACGCGGCAGTGACCAGTTCACATCACTGGGGACATCACCGGCGGCTTTATCGGAGGCGGCGCGAACACGAACGTGTTGCCGCCCGTCTCCCCTTCTTCCGCAGGGAGGGTGTTGCTCACGTCGGTCGACACTTCTGTCTGACCGACGAAGGACATGTCCTGCCCGATGCACTGGTTCGACTCCGCGATCAGCTGATTGCCGCGCTGACCGAGCACGCTCATGATCGTGAACTCGTGGTTGGACAGTTCCACGTCGTTGCGCTGCACCGCGGCCTGAAGGGCCGCGTTGCGATCGCGGCACGACCGCGCGGCCGCGTCGATCTGCGACAGCTTGTCGCTCAGGCAGAGCGACTTGACGATGTCACGCTGCTGGCGTGCGGCGTCGAGCTGATGGCGAACCGCGGAGGCCGCCTGGTCGAGCCGCGCGAGGATCGTCGCCGCCTGGGCAGCGGCCTCCTGTGGCGTTAGCTGCTGCTTCTTCTCGAAGCCAACCTGGGCGCTACCACCCGCCGTCCCGCCACCGTTCGGTTGCGCTGTCGCTGAGCCAGACGCGCATAGCACGAACGCTCCCACCCCCACCCATTTGAGCCCGGTGCCAAAACGCATGAGTAAGTCGCCTCCCACCGTGCCTCGGTTGAGACTCTACCGCTCGTGCCGCGGAGTGTCAACGATATCGGATGACATTCACTGATGCTCACGGATGCGCATGGACGCTCACGGACGCTCACCCGACGCCCGTGACTTCAGTGGCGCGGACTCGCACACGCATTCATGCGGTGGCGGCCTCGGGGAGCCCGTTTAGCCGCCCTGCTTCACGAAGTTGAAGGGTACGCTGATGGTGGATCCATTCGCACCCGGTGGGTCAAACTTGGCGCGACGCGCAACCGAAGCGATGCAGCTGGCGACGCCTGCCGCGAGGCCCGTGTTGCTGGCGACGCTCGTCGAGTCGACCTCGCCGCTCGGAGCGACCTTGATCATGATGACGATCTTGCCGGACTGCGTCGGATCGGATTCAAGGCCGCGCTGGTAGCAGCGCTTCGCACCCGGGTGGATCTGGCTGCGGATGACGGCTTCCGCGTTGTTGACCGGAACGCTCATCGACGACCCCCCGTACTGAACGTCGCCGATCGGGACGACCTTCGTCGCCGTTCCTGCCGTGGCCGAAGCGCCTCCCGTCTCGCCCCCGTGGAGGGACTGTAGACCCCCGCCCTTTCCTGGTTGAATCGGCCCACCGCCGCCCACACCGCTGAGCAAGCCGGTGCTGTTCGCGATGCCCGACGAGCGACCGGCGAGGCTGTTGAGATCCACCGGCGCACCGTTGTCGTCCTTCATCGTGCCGGCGAGGTTCGCTCCGCCCCCCAGGGCGCCGATGATCGCGATCTGCGCCTTCTCGGCTTCGTTCATCAGGCTGGCGACCTGTGCCGCGCTCGGGGCCACGGGCTTGGCGTCGTGCGTTGGCGCCGAGCTCTGCTTGGGTGCTTCCTTCGGCGCCTCTTTCGCTTCGGCCTGCGTCGCAGTTGTCGTGGGGTCGGGGGGCGTCTCCACCGTGGCAGCGGGCATGGTCTTCTGGACCATATCGAGCAGCCCGGCGGTGATGTCGTCGTTGAGGACCGGGTCCATCCAGTCGCTGTACATCGCGCCGACCAGGCCGAAGTGCAGCAGGAAGCTGAACGCCGCGATGATGGTCAGGCTCCAGTCGATCTGCGCGGCAAGGCCTCCCTTGACCGATAGGGGCAGCTGCGGGCGCGGCTGGACCGGGGGCGGCGCCACGAACTGGAAGAGGAACGTCGTCTCGCCGATGATGATCTTGCCGCGCGCTTCATCGGTGAGCCGGACCTGATACGCCGGCCCGACGCGCTTGGCCTGGCCCTTGAGAGCGACGAGATCGGTGATGCCCGTCGCGAGCGCGACACGGCCTGTCATCCCGTCGAGGAAGTTCACGTAGTAGTCGCCGCCGATCAGCTCGAACAGCTTGAACTGCGCCGGGAGATTGGCCTGCACGACGAACGTCGACTTCTCGCTCGGGCCAACGGTCACGCTCGTACGCTGCTTGACGATGCGCTCTTCGAGAATGCGTCCGCCTGCGACGAGGCCGATCCTCAGCACCTTCGGTCCTGTCGCCTGCGCCATCGCGCGCATGACGGCGGTCATCTGTCCCGGACGACCCGAAGCGGCTTGAGGTCCCTGGTTCATCTGCGACATTCCGGAAGCGCCTTTCTCGAAGGACTACGCGTTGGATGCGAAGCAGAATCTCGCCGACGTCGAGCGGGACAACGCACGCGCCGGTGAAGTTCCCATGCGCCACGTTACACGACCCCGTGCGCCAGGAAAAGATCAGGAATTCGGACGCTTCGACAGTACGCCCGAGTCGATGAGTCTGGTGATCGCAGACATGCGCACAGGTAGGATGCGCCGCGCCCTCACGTGAACCGCAGCGCAGAAGGCAGCCCCCGCGATCCCGACGGCCAGCGCCCCCAGGGCGGCGCCCAGCGTCAGGTGCGCAGCCGCACCGGTTTCCTCGGGGGTCATCGCCGTGTCGATGGACCCCATCGCCTGGATCAGGGCCACCGACGCCAGCAGGAAACCGGTACTCGAGGCGACGCTCGCACACACCCGAGGCACGCGCGCCCACTGCTGTCCCCGCCCCCGAAGCTCGATGAGCTCCTCGGCCACGCGTGCCTCGCGCTCGTCGTCGCCGTCGACGGCAAGCGCGGTGAGCAACCCGTATTCGACGACGAACCTCGAATCCCCGCGGAGCACCTCGCGGAGGCGTCCTCCCAGACGCCCGCTCTCGTCCGCTTGCAGCGCTTCGAGTAACATGCGCGGGTCGAGCTGCATCGGGGCGACCGCTGCCGCGAGACGACGCACGCTTGCCAGCGCGCAGGCCAACGCGACAACGCTCGCCAGAGCCTCGAGGAGCACTCGGTTACCAGGCTGGCGGCTCGGTCACGCGTGTCAGAACGGGTCTTTCCGCGTGGCCTCTTCGATGCGATCGAGGAACGGCTGGCGGAGCTCGGCGAGCGTCAGCTTGGGTTGAATCTTCGCCACGTCGACCGCGGCGATGGGCTTTTGCACGCGGCCGACGATGGTGATCTCGCCGATCTGAAGAATGCCCTGCTGCGCCTTTGCCCCGTCGGCTTGCGCAACCTCGCAGAGGCTGACGGTAGCTGCACAAGCAACGAGCGCGACCGCAAAACGAACGACGCGATTCATGGGGGGCCTCGACACAATCATGATGACTTATTTTGCCGGGGCGCTCGAGCCCGCTGGAGCCGGTGCACTTGCGCCCGACGAATCGGCTGGGGCGCCGGACGCAGCCGGAGCCGCTGCAGCGGCGGCGGCGGCAGCGGCCTGCTGCTGGAGCTCGTTCTGCTTTCGCTTGGCGGTGCTCAGGAGCTCGTCGACGTCGTCGCCCTGCTGCCCCTTGATGGTCTTTGCGCCGCGCATGGATCGATACGACTCGAGCTCCTGAATGGCTTTTGCCAGCTGGTCGCCGCGATCGGCCGCGCCGGGGACCGAGGGGGAAAAGAGGTACAGGAGGCCAAGGTTGTAGTGGACGCCCGCCAGAGTTGGGTCGAGGCGGCCCGCGGTCTCATACTCGCGCTTGGCGTCGGGGGTGCGCCCGAGCAGCCGGTAGCAATCTCCGAGGTCGAGGTGGGCCAGCGCAAAATTGGGCGCGTAGCGTACCGCGGCCTCGAGCGCGGGCTGCGCCTCCGTGGCGTTGCCGGCTTCGAGCTTCATCTCGCCGAGGTTGATGTACGCCTCGAAGAGATCCGGACGCTTCACGCTCGCCTGTTCGAAGTCGGCGATCGCTTGTTTGCGCATCGACGTGTCGCGCTCGATGAGCGCGCGCAGCAAGATCGCCTGGGGGTTGCCCTTGTCGCGCGGCGGGATCGAGCCGTCGTCCGCGCCGTCGAGGATGGCCCCGAGGGCGTACTTCGCAAGGTCCCATCGATGGTTGCGGTAGAAGTCGCGTGCGATGGCGATCATCGCCGGCGTGAAGTCCGGCTGCTTGGCGAGCGCCTGCTGCGCGAGCTGCTGCGCGCCGGGGCTGTCGCCTTCGATCGACTTGACCTCGGCGAGGAACGTGATGAGCGCCACCGAGTCGGGCGCCTGCCCCTGCCTGTCCGCCAGGAATTGCTCCGCGTCGGACCCATGCCCCGTCGAGGCGAGCAACACCGCGTACGCGCCCATGGCGGTCTCGTACTTGGAGTTCGCGGTGAATGCGCCCCGGTAGGCCTCGAGTGCGGCCTGCGCATCGCCGAGACGCTCGAGCACGCAGCCCAGCGAATAGCGCGGCGCCCCTGCCCTCGGCGCGTGGTTGGCCGCGTCGTTGAATGCAGTACGGGCCCCGGCCAAGTCGCCCGAGTTCCAAGCCTGGAACGCCTTGTCGTAGTAGCCGCGAGCTTCCGATGGCACGTCGTCCATCACCACAGGCGCGGGCGCTGGCGCGGCGGCGGCCTCCTGCGGCGCCTGGGGGGCGGTGGTCGACGCCCCGGATGCTGCTCCCGTTTGGGCGGGTGTCGGCGTCGACGACGCCGTGCTCGTGTCGGCTGCCGCGGACTCGGGGCTCTTGGCGGGCGGCGTCCCCCCGCCGCAAGCCGCGGCAAGCACGAGCGGCATACCCAGCATGGCCCCGGCGCTCAGCACGCCGAGGTGGCGCAGCCGTCTCCTCCCGGAATCGCCCTGCAGGATCGGCATCATGCGATCTCCTCTCATGGCGTCGCCGGAATTCATGGCGTCGCCGGAATCGGTGCTGGCTGCCCGTTGGCCGGCGGCGCGGCGATGACGCCGGAGCGCCACTGCAAGAACTCGCCGTTCACGTACGTGAGCTTGGTGTTGGGATCGAGCGGGTCGGGCGTTGCCTCGACGTACGGTTTGATCTTGTCGTCGCCGAGGTAGTCCGTGAAGAAGGCCAACCGTCCTACGCCGTTCTGAACGGCCGTGTCTTTGACGTTGTACTTGCGCGCGATGAGCGCCGCCGTCACGTACTTGCCGACCATCTTCTGGTTGCAAGCCTCCATGTACTGATCCTTGGTCGAGCGCCATGCCGCGCGCACTTTGTCGCGCGTGTCGTCGACCATCTGCTGCACCTGGTCCGCCTTGTCGTTCTGCCCGGCTGCCTGGAGCTTGTCGACGAGGTCCTGCAGCTTCTTGATGGCCGCGTCCTGCTTCGGCGTGAAGTAGTTGGGGACCGCGAGGTCGAGGCCGCTCCGGATCGAATCGTAGAGGGAGCCGATACGCGCGGTCGCGGCGGCCGCCCACTGGAAGGAGCCATACTGCGTCGCCACGTGCGAAAGGAGCGGGAGCCATTTCTTGTCGGCATCGCCCAGGTCCTTGTCGACCTTCTCTTTCACGTCGACGGCGTTGCCCGTGTAGTGGTGGTGCCCCGTCGAATAGTCGAAGTCGGCCTTTACCTGTTCGTCGACCAGCGTGAAGTCCGCCTCGCCGCCGTAGTCGGAATAGGGGACGTCGTTGGCGGTGATGGGGGCCTTGCTATCACCGGCCGGGTGGGTCTTGAAGAACTCCCAGTCGGTGATGATCGTCTTGAACCAGGACCGGAAGTTGGGGTCGTTCACCGACTGGAGCATCTTACCGATGCGGTAGGCCGATTCGAGGACGAAGCGCGCCGCCTCGGGGCGCCCCTTGTTCGCGTTGTGGAAGCCGTTGAGCGTCGCGATCGCCTGCGTGCGCGCGGCGGTGTTGCCGGCGGACTCACTCGACGGGTTCCACAGGCCGTAGTCGAAGCTTGCCCTCAAGTAGTCGGCCTCGACGTGCTTCTCGGACGACATGTGCATCTTGGGGTCGACGAGCACCCCGTACATCCGGTTCATGTTCGCGCGGTCGCCGAGGTTCGAATAGAGAACCATCGCGATGTGCGCCGCGTTGGACCGCTGCGTGTCGTCGAAGCGCGGGTTGGCTGCGATCTTGCCGAAAGACTCCGCGGCGCGCTGGTAGGCAAAGAAGCCGTAGTACGTCGTCGACAGGGCGTCGTACGCCATGCCCAGGTATTTGATTCGCTCGCCGTACTCCTGCGGATTGGGCGCGACCTTGACCTTCTTCTCCGGGTCCACCCCGCCCTTCTGCAGGCGGTCGAGGATCGTCTCGCTCCCGTAGTTGCCGATGAACAGCTCGTAGAGGTCGATCGCCTTGCCGAATTGCCCGACCTGCTTGTAGCAATAGGCCGAGTTGATGGCGGCGGCCGGCGCGTCCTTGTGCGACGGCGCGGCGCGCAGCGCGGCCTCGTACATGATGCCGGCCTTGCGCCAGAGGGCGTCCTTGCCCGGGCCCGGCGGTGCGGCCTTCGCCTGCTCGAACACCTTGTTGGCGTCGTCGAACGCAGCGTTCTGAAGGACGAGGTCCGTCAGATCGCCCATCTTCTCTTCGGCCTTCTGCAGGTCCGTCTTGGCGCACGAGTTGTTCTTCTCGGCCTCGGCCAGCTGACGCGAGCGCTCGGCGTTCTTCTGCAGGTTGCTCATCACGATGAGCCGCTTCCACGCCTCGTAGCCGAGGGGGTCCTTGCCGCAGAAGTCCTTGTAGATGGCCTCGAACCGCGGCTGCGCGACGTCGAAGTGCCCGTACAGGTAAAACTGATCCGCCGAATAGAAAGCGTAGTTCAAGCCGTTGTTCTGCTTGTCGCGATCGGGGGGAACGCGCGTGATGTACTCGTCGCGGGCCTTCATCGAGGTCTGGATGACATCGGGGAGCGGGTCGCCGACGACGGACTTGTCGCCCTCGGGCCCCTCCATCCGCGGGAAATCCTTGCGCGGTTCGACGCCTTGCGTGCCGCCCGAGTCCTGGAATCGTTGGAACGCAAGATCCCGGTCGACGTCGGCGAGGTCGACCACGAATAGACCCGCGTTGTCGATGAACTGATCGTCCTCGTCCGAGTCGCGGACGTCGATGGCGGCCTGCTCCGCCTTGGCGAGCTCGTCGCTCGTGGGTTCGGGATACGCCTTGGCGTCGAACTGGTGCAGCGCCACGGCGAGGCGCACCTGATTGTGGAGCGCGTCCGCGTAGAAGTAGCGGCTCTTGTAGGCGTCGGGCGCGTTCTCGTCCTGCTTCAGGTAGCCGAGCCAGCCCACCGCCGCGAGCCGGTACTCACCGAGCGCGTAGACCGTCAGGCGCAGCTTCTCTTTGGTATCGCCCGTCTGATCGGCGCTCTCGAGCGCCGCCTGCCCGTTGCGTGTGTGCGTGATGGCCGCGCCCTTGAGGCCCGTCTTGGCAAGCTCCTCGGCGCGTTGCAGCGCCCCGGGGTTGTCCTTGTTGGCGTCGACCCAGGGGGTGTCGCCGATGTACTTGGCCAGGGCCGTGCGGCTCTCCAGGACCTTTTGCTCGAACTCGCGCCGCTCGTCGCCGATCTTCGTCTGCTTCGCGAGAAGGTCGTAGACCTCGGCCATCGCGCTCTGCGAGTCGGGCGCCGAGGCGTCGAGGGGCCACTTGTCGAGCATCACCTGGTAGACGGCGAGCGCGTTCTTGTACTGGTTTATCGTGCGGTACTCGATGGCGAGCGCCTTGTAGATCTCGATCGTCCAGGGCTTGTCCTGGGGGATGATCTTGGCGTCCTCGCAGCGATCGAGGCCGATGCGGAGCTTGGCCTCGGCTTCCGCCGGGCTGCGGGCCGTGTCGAGCACGTCGGGGCGCGCAATGTACGGCTCTTCGGGCGGGGGGCCCGCAAAGTCGTAGTTGTCGAGCGAGCCGGCGATGTACGTGAACGCCTCGGAGCGGAAGTCGGCGCCCGGATCGCCCGTCAGCTTCTCTTGCTCGTCGGTGTAGTTGAGCAAGTGGACGAATTCGCGGGTCGCCGCCTCGTACCGCTGCTGCTTGAAGAACGTCCAGGCGAGCTTGTAGAGCGCGACGCCGTAGAGCGGCGGCTTCTTGTATTCGAGCGAGTGGGTGTACGCGCTGGCGGCGCGGTTGTAATCCCACACTGCCGAGGGCTCGGTGTCGATGACGCCGCCTTTGATGTCGAGCTGGTCGAACTCCCAGTCGCCCATCCGCCACCAGATCTCGCCCACGTACTTGGGCTGTGTGCCCGCGACGAGGCTGGGCTGCGGAAGCATCTGGCAGTCCTGCGGGTACGGATCGGCGAACGTCGTCTCCTCGTGGACCCCGCGCTTTAGCATCTGCGGGGTCACGTACCGATACCGCCAGGCCTTCCAGTAGTTCTCGTCGTGGTCCTGCGGCAAGGGGAGGATCTTGTCGGTGTCCGGCGCCTTGGGGTCCGGGGGCACCGGGTACACGTAGTGGTTGTGGCATACGAGCGAACGCCAAACCTGCTGCGCCTCGTCCTGCCGGCGCGAGTCGTTGAGGGCGTGCCCGAGGAAGTAGTAGATGCCCGCGATCTCACCGTATTTGGGAAACTCGCGAACGACGCGCTTGTAGAGCGCGATGGCCGGCTTCAGTGTCACGGCCAGATCGGAGTTCGGGTCGTCGTCCGAACGGGCGCGCTCTTCGTAAAGCGCCGACAGGCGGTACATCGCGTCCGGCGTGGCCTCCGGCTGCGCGAGGGCCCCGGTGTACTTGGCGACGAAGTCCTCGAGCCGCTTGATCGCGCCGTCGCGGGCCTTGCGAAGCTCCTCCTTTTCCACGCCGATCTCGCGATCGAGGCCGCCGAGGATCGACTTCTTCTGCTCTTCGTAATGCAGGGTCACGATCGTCGTGATCGCGTCCTTGTAGTCGCCGGCGGCGCGCTGATAGGCGTCGGCCTCTTGGCGCATCGCCTGGTACGCGGCCATCTGGTCGTTCGTCGGCGGAGGCAAAGGCGCCGCGTGCGGGCGGAAGACCGGCACGGCCGTTGATACGGTGCCCGTGTACGGCGCGGGCGCCGCGGGGCCCGCGGCCGCATCCGGTGCGACGTCGGAAGTGCCTGCGGCGGCATCCGCCGACGAGGCGGACGAGGCAGAGGAGGATGGTGCCCCGCTTCCATCCGTGGACGCGGGAGCCGCGCTCGCGGCGGCGTCCGGGCCTGCGCCCGCGTCGGCCGCTGCTCCTGCCTTCGGCTTGGCCGCCGAGACGGTGAGCGCGAACGAGATCGACAGCAGCGCAGCCGCCGCTCCCAGCACGCCGGGGCCTCGACTCCTCGGAGCTCGCCTCTGCATCGCCATCCTCGGTCGCATCGGCCCCATCACTTGCTCGGCGCTCCCGGCTCGACGCCGTCGTCTCGGACTTCTTTGAGCTCTTCGTCGAGGAGCTGGTCCTGCCGCGCGCGCTCCGACTGCAGGTTGCGGACGCGATCGAGCTCTTCTTCGCGAACCTCCCAGGCCTGTTCGGTGATGCCGACGTCCGCCCGCAGGACGATGCCACGCAGGCGATCGCGAACCAGCGTGAAGTTGCGCTCCGCCACGTGGCCGACGAGATCACGCGCCTCGCCGTCGAGCGAGTCGAGCCGCTGCTGGTAGGTCGCAACGTTGGCCCGCTCGGCGTCGAGCTTCTGCCGGAGCTCGTCCGCCCGGTGGTCGACCTGGACCTCCATCTGCTGGATCAACGCGACAAGCTGGTCCTCGAGCACGCGCGCCTGACCGAGGACCGGGGCCGTGCGAGAAGCAAACGACTGCGCATCGCCCCCAGCCCCACCCGTCGACGCAAGGCGAACCTCGAGCTCGAGCGCGTCGCGGAACTGATTGCGGGAGCCGGCGTCGGCCTGATAGCGCGCGTCGCCCAGGCCGATCTGCGCGCGCCCCGACTCGAGCTCGTGGCGGATCTCCGCCATCTGCTCCTTGTATCCCTTGAGATCGTGCTCGTTGGCGTCGAGCTCGATTTGGAACTCCTTGGCGCTCGCGGGATCCAGCGCCACGCCCTGCGCCGGCCCGTCGGCGAGCACGCGCCGCAGGCCGTTGACCGTCGCCTGCATCGAATCGACCTCGGCCTGCCGCTGCGTCAACGACTGCGACAGTAGATTCCATTGCTCATCGCCCTGCCGGTCGCGCTCCGCGAAGTCCTGCGGGTTGACCGGCAGTCCCTCGATCGCGGCCATCAGCGCCCGCCGGCGCTGCCTGGCGCCCCCGACCTCGCCGGATAGGTCGTCGGGCTCCACCTTGTCGAGCGAGTGCGCGAGGAGCAACCGCGCGCGAGAGACGCGGTTGAGCAGGCCGAGCGCCGTTTCTTCGCCGGACGCGAGGTCTTTGAACGCCCGAACGCGCGTGGCCGAGGTGCTGAGCGTCGTCAGGCGATCGATGACCTCGGTGGAGTGCTTGAGCAGCGTCTTGCACTCGTTGACGTCGTCGATGACCGCGAAGGCGAGTGGCCCGTCCTCGATGTCGCGCGCCCAACGTACGGCGATCGGGGGCAGCACTTCGTTCTGATCGAGCACGTCGAGCTGCTGCTTCCGGAGACGCTCGTAGTAAAGGCTCACGTCCTTCGTCGAATCGAGGAAGGCGGATACGCGGTTGCTCATCGGCTCGTACTGCGACCGCACCGTGTCGTAGAGCTGCAGCGCGCGATCGAACGCGCCCGCGCGCAGGAGCAGGTCGGCCTGCAGCAGCGTGCTCTCGGCGACGTAGTCGCTGTCGGGGTTGCTGACCTCGAGAACCTCGAGCGCACGCTGCGCGCGCTCGACGTCGCCCGCGCGGACGTAAACCCAGGCGAGCTCGAAGAGCATTGTGTCGAACTCGGGGCTGGCGCGACCCACCTTGGAATAGGCCTCGCCCGCCTGCTGGTACTGCTCCATCTCGTAGAAAAGACGCCCGATGGCGAGCCAGGCAAGATCGATCACGTGCGCGTGATCGGGAGAGTCGGCTGCGAGCTCCGTGACGGTGCGAAACGCGTCGATGGCAGGCTTGTAGTTGGCGCTCGTGGAGCCCGCCTTGGACGTGTCGGGGGAGCCGCCCGAGCGCGCCAGCTTCATCGCGACGATGCCCTGAAAGTACCGGGCCTGGTGGGCGTACTGGGTGCCGCTCGCGACCTGGCCGAACGCGCCCATGGCGTCGTTCCACGCTCCGGTCTTGAAGTACGCCTTGCCCTTGGCATAGAGCAGCGCCGCGTCGACCTGCGGCGACGGGACATGGCTGAACTTCTCGATGAGCGGGGCGAAGAGCTCCGGCGGATCGTTCAAGCGGAGGGAAACGTCGACGAGGCGCGCCACGGCCTTGCCGAGGTAGACCTGGAAACGCGGCTCGGCACCCCGGTCGACCAGGATGCGGTAGTCGCGCCGGGCCGCCAGATAATCGCCCTCGGTGTAGTACGTCTCGCCGCGAAGCCAGAGGGCATCGGGGTAGCTCGGGGTGTTCGGAAAGGCCTCGAGCGTCTCGCTCAGCACGACCGCCGCGCGAGCGAAATCCCTGTTGCGGTACAAGAGCTCGCCGTTGGCGAGCCTTTGCTCCGGCGTGAGCTCGCCCTTGGCCTGCTGCACGGACGCCTGCACCTGGCCGACGCCGCTGCCGACCGACGAGAGCTCGAGCGAAGCAGACGCAATCGCAGCGTCGGTGTCGGAGCTCGCAGAAGCTTGCCCTTCGCACACGGCCCACGCCGCGGTGACACTGGAGAGGACGGCGACGAGCCGTCGCAGTTTCACTTTTTGCCTCCGCCCGCGCCACCGGTCGCCGCCGCAGCCGTCGCCGCGGGCGGCGGCGCCGAGCCGATCGGCGCCGTCTTCTCGCGCCATTCGATCGTGGGACGCTGCTCGAGGGGGGTGGTGGCCCCGCCCTTCTCGTACGCGAGCGCGGTCACGACGAGGGCCTTGCCCTCGCCCACCGTGAAGGCGTGGCCGGACTTGACCCCGAACTTGTACCCCTTCAGGTACGAGAAGACTCCGTAGCCGTTGCCCTGAAACGTGAGCTCGAGCTGAATGGTGTGGTCGCCGGGGGGCAGGTTGCCCGTATAGATCGGGATCTCCTTCTGGTCGGAGAGGGCGCCCGTCTCGTCCTGCCTGCTGTACTGGACCTGCCCGTCCACCACGAAGACGGCCTTGATCAGCTGGAAGGCGCTCGACATCTCGTTGTCGAACTGGACTTCGGCGCGCGAGCCGGACGTGCCCCCACCGAGAATCGTATCGCTGAGGAGCGCCAGGCGCGTGTGGCTGCGGCGCACCTGGTCTTTCAGCTCGTCGACCCGCTGCTCGAGGTCCCGCAGCCGGACCGAGTAGGTGGCGCCATTCATGGTTTGATCCGCGGGCTTGCTGCTGTTCATGTCGACCATGACGGGGGCCGGGGTGCCGGCCCCGCCCGTGGCTGGCGCCGGCGCCGCGGACCCGGAGGCCGCCGGAGCCGCGGTCGAAGACGAGTCCGCGGGCGGCGGAGCCGCCGAGGCCGAGGCCGACGGGGCGGCAGCGCCCTTGCCCTTGGGCGTCGTCTGAGCCGAGGCCAGGAAGGAATAGGCCGCCAGCGGCAGGGCCAAACTGAGGACCATCACTCGACGTCGCATACGGGACTCCCCTTCCAATGAAAGCAACGATCGCAGCGCCGCGAAGACCCTCTCTACGGGCGCTTGCGAGCGCCCGAGCCTCCGCCACCCATGGGTTGGGCGGGCTGAGTCTATGTTCGTGTACGTCGGGTTGGCAACTGGGCACACGGCGCCGGAGCACCGATTCCCATTCCCGCTCGAATGAGCGAAGATCGCCACGCCGGGCTCGCGCGTCTGATTGGGGGGCCTTTTTCAGGCCTTCTTCTCCACCCCGCAGCCATCGACATGCCTCCCTCGCGCGGCGCCGGCCCTTTCGAATCGCAGGCGAGCGGCATTCCACGAGCACTTCGGAGCGCGGGTGAATCGGACGCCCCCAAAGAGCGAGGTTCAGGACGAGGCCCTCATGGTCGCCTTCCAAGGGGGGGACCGCGCCGCATTCGCCCTCCTCGTCAAGCGCCATCAGCGACCGCTCTTCAACTTTGCGTTTCGGCACCTGCGCGACCCGGCGGCGGCCGAAGAGGTGGTGCAGGACGCATTCCTGCGGGTGGTGCGGAGCGCCGCCGAGTTCGAGCACGCGTCGCGCTTTGCCACCTGGCTCTACACGATCGCCCGCAATTTGTGCATCGACCAGGGCCGCAAGCGGGCCCTGCGCAGGCACCCGTCGCTCGACGAGGGGGCCGGCACCCAGGGTCCGACGCTCGGCGAGCGAATCGCCGACCCGGAGGCCAACGTGGAGCGCGCCGCCACTGCAGCCGAGATCCGCAAGCGCGTGCTCGCTGCGGTGGACGCGCTGCCGGACGACCAGCGCGAGGTTTTCCTGCTTCGAGAGGTCTCCGATCTGCCGTTCAGGGAGATCGCTCAGGTCGTCGGAGCCCCGGAAAATACCGTCAAGAGTCGAATGCGTTATGCCCTCGAACGGCTTCAGGCCACGCTGAGCGATTTCGAGGAATACGCGCGGGCGCTACGGTGACACGGCGACGGGGATCCTCCGATGGACTGTGAGAAGCTCGAGTCCGTGCTGATGGACGAGCTCTACGGAGAGCTCGACGAGATCACGAGCGCCGCCGTCAAGCGACATGTCGCCAGCTGCGCCCGCTGCGCCGCGTTGCTCGGTGGGCTTCGCGCGACGCGGCGGGTCGCCGAGCTGCCGATGGTCGAGGTTCCGGCCGGGCTCGAGGAGCGGGTCCTGGTGGCCGCCGCCGCCGCTCAGGCCCCCCCTGGGTCGGCGCTGCAATGGCGGTTTGCTCGGGTGCTCTCGCTCGCGGGCACTTGGGCGATGCGCCCGCAGACCGCCATGGCGGCGGTGTTCCTCGTGATGATCGGAACGAGCGTGCTGCTGCTCCGGGGGCGCTCGTCGCGGGCTCCGGCCAGCGCCGAGATGATCGTGACCGAGGAAGGGACGCCCGCGCCCGCCGCATCAGCGCCGATGGCCGCATCGGGGCCCGTGCCCGTGATCGAATCGAAAGGCGCGGCAGCGTCGCCGCCCGCCGCACCGCCGGCTCCTGCCGTCGTGGCCGCAGCTCAGACCCCTGAGCCACCCGCCGACTTTCGCCAGAGGGCGGCCAAATCCGCGCTGCGAGCGGACGACGAGGTCGCAGCGGACCCGATGCCGCTGGCGTCCGTCGCCCGCGCGCCCTCCGGCGGTGCGGGGCTGGGAGGGAGCTCCGCGTTCGCTGCCGCGCCGGTCCAGGCGCACGCGCAGTTCGCCGCGGCGCCGCCGGCCGCGGCCCCCCCTCCGCCGTTCGACGCAAACGGGGCGCTCGCCGAAGCCCGCGCCGCCCGGGACGACGCCGCACGGCGTGGCCTTCCCTGCCCGTCCACGGCTCGGTTCGACGACGTGGTGAACCGCGCAGGTGGCACGGCGGCCGGCTGGGACGCCGTCTACGAAGGCGCCCTCTGCTACGAGTCCAACGGCGACTTCGCGAGCGCCCGGAACCGCCTCAACGTGCTGCTCCGCGTGGACCCGTACAAGGACCGCGCGCGCGCCCAGCTCGATCAGCTCAGCCGCCGTCAGCAGTCGACGTCGGCGGCCGCTGCCCCGACCAAGCCGACTGCCCCCGCAGCCAAACCCGCCGCCCCCGCGACCGACGACGAGCCGGCCGGCGGCGCGCCCTGACGATCGATGTCCGGCGCCGAGGTGCATCCCGACGACCGGGCGATCGTTGCCCTCGTGGAGGCCTGGTGCGACCTCGATCGGTCCCGGGCGGCGTGGCCGAACGATCGCGAGATCATCGGCGCGTCGGCGTCGATACGGGCGTTCGTCGTCGAGCGGGCGCGCGCGCGCGCCACCGATCCCAAGGAAGACGAGCTCTTCGACGCGTGCGCCCTGCTCGGTCGTCGCATCGCGGAGGCGCGAGGGTCGGCGACCCTCGCCGCCTGGACCGCGGACCACGCGGGCGAAGCGCTCGGGGTCCCGGGCGCCGAATGGGTACGCCCCGCAGCTGCGGCCGTCGCCGAAGGCTACGCTGCAGAGACCCTCGACGCGGCCCACCGCGCCGCCCTCGACGCCTGGGAGTTCCCCCGCTGCGTCGTGCCCGTCGGCCACGATGCCATCGCCATCGCCGCGGGTTACCCCTCCGACGACACCGAGGCCGTCGCCGAGTGGGCTGCCCGCATCGCGCGCGCTGCCGCCGTCCGCGGCGTCCGCAAGGCCTTTGTCGCCGGCCCCCACACCGGCGCGCTCGTCGAAGCCCTCCTTCTCGCCGGCATCGAACCCGCCGTCACATAAAGACGTAACCCCCGCGGCCCGTGGCCAAATCCGGTGGGGAGCTCGAGGGGAGCGGAGGTCGCTCCCCTCGACCGTTACACCACCGGTTCGCGCACGTACGCGATCGTCCGGATCACTTCGACGAGGCGCTCGCGATCGTCGGGGCGCAGATTCACGAAGCGCACGCCGATGCCGGGGTTGGGGTTGTCCCCGTTGGGGCGTAGTGCGTTGATCCACGCCACCTCTCCCTCCAGCTTGAAGGGCTCGTAGCCCGGAGGCGCGAACGACAGGACGAGGCGCGTCCCGACGGGCAGCGGATCCGTCGTCTTCACGAAGATCCCCATCGCGCTGATGTTGGTGATCGCCGCGTAGAGGAACGTGTCTTCCTTCACGCAGTCGACCGCCCACTCGACCGGGAACCGATCGTGACTGCGCCGCTCGGCCCCGCGCGACGAAGGAGGGTCCGCGCGGTCGAGGGCGGCGCCGTGGCCCTGAAGGTTCTTGTCCGTCGTTGCCATCGCGTACCCTCCTGCCTCCCCACCCGCTCACTGCACGCGGATGGCGCCGCCGTTGATGCGGTTGTCGCCGTCGCTTGGTCCGGTCTTGATCTTCAAACGCGTATCGCCCACGAAGAGGCCGAAGTAAACCTGATAACTCCCAGGCGTGAAATTTGGCTCGAGCTTGAACTCGTAGTCGTCCACGATCAGGTCGCCGGGCAGCCACAGGGACATCGGATATTTGCCGTTGAGCGGCTTGTGGTCGCCGTTGTGGCGGCGCTTGAAGCCGTCGATGTGGATGAAGGCTTCCCACTCCGTCGTTACCGGCGCAAGCACGCGGTAGTACGTGCGCATCCGGCTCGCGGTGCCGGGGCTCACGGCGTCGATGGGCCGCCCGCGATCGTCGACGACGTCGTAGCCGAGCACCTGGAGCTTGTCGTCCATGTTGACGTCGAGCTTGTGCTGCGGGTTCGGCGGCGCCGAGAGGATCATCGCCGCGAGCGGCGACTCGTTCTTCTCGCCAGGCGCCAGCGTGGACGACGCGAGCAGAATCTGGCTCGATCGCGCGTCGAGGACGGGGAGGTTCGTGCGGGGCTCGGGCGAGCCTTCGCGCCACAGCTTGTTCAGCTGCGGCAGCTCTTCGGCCTTGAGCGCGAGGCAGCGCCGCTCGCTTCCACCCCCCTGGAGCCAGCGGTACGCGCCCTGCGGATCCGAGAGGGCCTGCGGCTGCCCCCCGGCGTAGTACGCCGAGGTACGCCCGCCGACGCCCAGCATCCCGAGCGCGGCGCCCGGGCAGATCGTGCGGTAGCTCTCGAAAATTTCCTTGGGGGAGAGCTGATTCGCGAGGGCCGGGTAGTACACGAAGCACAGGACGAAGCCGACGGTCGCACCGCCGAGCGCGAAAGCCGGCGCGCGATGTCGCAACAGATCGCCCAAGAACCCCATCAGCAAGAAGAAGACGACGCCCGACGGAATCGCGAGGCTGAGCGACAGAACGAGCGACTGGTTGAGCTCGTGGCACACGAGCCCGACGCCCGCGGGAAGCGCCAGGATCATCAGCGGGGCGATGATGACGAGCGTCATCCACCAGTCGTAGGGGGCGAGCTTCTCCGCGCCGTCGGCCTGCAGCAGACGCGCGAAGAGACGCTCGAACGGCTCGAACCCGCGCGAGATCGAGGCGCCGGAGAGGGGCCTGGACCTGCCGAAAGCCCAGAGCCACACGTCGCACGCGAACAGCACTCCGAAGATCGCCCCGAGCGGGAGGAAGGCGATCTGCCACCACGCATTGACGAGCACGTCGCGCACCGTGGACGACATCGTGGGGAGCCAATGGGCGTGCAGGCGCGTGCCCAGGACGAGCACGACGCCGGCGAACGACGCCGCGGCCACGGTGGCCAGGAACACGAACGAGAGGATGCCGTCGTAGGCCTGTTGCAGCGCGCGCAGCACCCGGGAGTAGCTCGAAGGGTCGAACGGCTGGCGGTCGGCGTCGCGCTCGATCCACGTGAAGAGCGCGCAGAGGGCGAAACCTCCCAGGGCGATCCACCACAGACGCAGCGCGGTGTTCTTGAAGCCCTCGGGGAACGCGGCGCTGGTGATGCCGAAGGTCTGGTACGCCTTCTCGGGCAGCTCGTGGAAGTCGTGATGAAGCACGGCGGCGAACAGCAGCGTGCCGACCCCGATCGCAATCGACGCGCTGGCGCCGCGCTCGAGATCGCGGATGGCGACGGCGCAGGCCACCGCGCATAGCGCAGGCCCGGTGAACGCCACGAGATCCGTACGCGCCACGAGGTAAGCGTGCCCGACGAAGGCCACCGAGGCCCCCACGAGAACGGCGAGGCGCCCCAGGCTCTCGCGCTCGACCACGCCCCCGTCGGCGACCACCGGCGCGGGCGTGAGCAGCAGCCGTCCGAGCGCAAACGGCAGGAACGCACTCCACGGCGCGAGGGAGTGGCCGATGGCCGCGACGTAGAAGTCGAAGGTCGGGTACTTGGACGGCAGACGCGAGAGCGTCCCGATCCACAAGTCGAGGTTCTTGCTGTCGACGGAGACAGCGCGGGCCGCCATGGCCGCGACGAAAACCCCCGCCCCGAGCGCCACGGCACCGATGACGTCGCCGGCGCGATCCGCCGCCATGGCGCGGGCCGAGAGCCGTGCGAACCCCCACGCGAGGCCCACGCCGAGAAGAGGCACGCCGAGGCCGAGCAGCGCGCCGCGGCTCTCGAGTCCGACGAGGAGCCCGACCGCCGCCATGGCGAGCCAGGGGGCCCGGCGCGCGAGCGGCGTGGGCACGATCCCCGCGCGATCGTCCTCGGGATCGTGCTGCCGATCGAAGGCGGCGACCACGAGCCCACCGAACGCCATCGCGAGGCCCGACATCGCGCAGATGTCGCCGAGCATCGTGCGCGCTTGCACGAAGTAGAGAGGCATCGTGGACAGCACGACGGCCGCGTAGGCACCCGTGCGACGGTCGAACAGGCGCGCGACGAACGCATAGGTGGCGAGCACACCCAGGAAACCCCAGATGGCGAGCGGCAACCGTCCCGCCCACTCGTGCAACCCGAACAGCTTGAAGCCGAGCGCGATCGACGAGAACGGCAGTTGTGGACGCGCCAGGTCGTTCAGATGCGGCAGCGAGTTGTCGGCGCCCGTGAGGGCCAGACCCGAGGCGCCATAGAGGTTGAGCGCGATGCGCCGCGACAGATCCGCGACGTTGAGCTCGTAGGGGTCCCAGAGGCCGCTCCTGGACAGGAGGGCAAAGAAGAAGACCGCCGGGACGACCACCGCAACCGTCAGCGGAACCCACCGTGTCCAGGACGACGGGGCGGCGGGTGCGACAGGGGACGCGGGCGTTTCGGCCGCCGGAGCCGCCGCCTCGGACGGCAGTTCGGTGCCCGCGTCAGGGGCCGTCTGGGGGTCGTCGGACATGGGGTTTGGACTGTCGGAATGCAGCGAGGGCAACGAAGCGCGCGGACACTACTTCCAAGGTCCGCCGCGGCGCAAGCCGGCGCGTGCTAAAGCCCGCGCCGTGGTCGGAGAGAGGTCCCCCAGGGCGTCCCGCCGCGCCCGCCCGAACGCATGAGCAACCCGACCCCACCTGCACCGCCCGCGAGCGGTGCCGACGCCGACGCGGACACGCCGTCGCACGCCGGCCGGGTCGCGCTCGTCGGGCGCCCCAACGTGGGCAAGAGCACGCTGCTCAACGCGCTGCTGGGCGAGCCGATCGCCATCATCAGCCCCCATCCGCAGACAACGCGCGAGAGCGTCCGCGGCATCCTCACGGCGCACGGCGCGCAGTTCGTGTTCGTCGACACGCCCGGGCTGCACGCTCCCCGGACGCGCCTCGGGCGGTGGATGAACGAGCAAGCGCGCGAGGCCGGCCGCGAGGCCGACGTCGTCGTCCTCGTGGCCGAGGTGCCCAGGCTCGAACAAGACTCCGGGCAGCCGCGCCCCCACCCGGCCGATCTCGAGCTCGCCTCCGAGCTGCCCGGGAGCCGCACGGTGCTCTGCCTCAACAAGGTCGATCGGCTGAAGGACAAGGGCCTGCTGCTGCCGCTCATCGCGGCGTACTCGCGCGCGTGCACCTTCGCGGCCACCGTGCCGATGAGCGCGAAGCGGTCGCAAGGCATCGACGGTTTGCTTCACGAGGTGCGCGCCCTCTTGCCCGAGCAGCCGTTCCTGTTCGAGCCCGACACGCTGTCCGATCAGCCCGTGCGGTTCTTCGTCGCCGAGTTCGTGCGCGAGCAGATCCTGCAGCAGACCAAGCAAGAGGTGCCCCACGGCGTGGCGGTCGTCGTCGAGCGGTTCGACGAGAGCGGCAAGATCGCGCAGATCGAAGCCACCGTGCACGTCGCACGCGAGTCGCACAAGCGGATCCTCGTGGGGGCGCGCGGCGCGATGATGAAGAACATCGGGATCGCCGCGCGCGAGCGTGTCGAGGCGATGATCGAGCGCCGCGTCAACCTCCGGCTCTGGGTGCGCGTCACACCGGGGTGGATGGAGAACGCCGAGCGCCTTCGCGAGATGGGGTACTCGCCGCCCGGTCGCGACCAACCGGAACCGGAGCCCGAACCATGACTCGGCATCGCCCTCAACCCCTCACCCGCCCCGCCTCGCTTCCCGGAGGGCTCGGCGCGACGCCGATCGTCGCCATCGTGGGCCGCCCCAACGTCGGCAAATCCACGCTCTTCAACCGGCTGGCCCGCGCCCGCATCGCCATCGTTCACGACGAGCCTGGCGTCACGCGAGACCGCAAGTACGCCGACACGACGGCCTTCGGCCAGCGCTACACCGTCGTCGATACCGGCGGTTTCGACCCGACGGACGACGACCCGATGCGGACGGGCATCGCCAACCAGGTGCGCGCGGCGATCGAAGAGGCCGACGCGATCGTCTTCGTCACCGACGCGACCTCCGCGCTGACCGAGGCGGACACCGCGGCGGTGCAGCTGCTGCGAGCCAGCGGCCGGCCGGTGTTCTTCGCGTCCAACAAGGCGGATTCGCCGCACGTCGACGCCGAGGCGTTCGAGCTCTATCGCCTGGGCGTCGACAAGGTGTACCCCGTCAGCGCTCTGCATGGGCGCGGCATCGGCGAGCTCGAGGCCGCGCTCGTCGCTGCTCTGCCCGACGTACCCCAGGAGGAGGAGCCGGAGGACACGCCGCCGCGCATCGCGCTCATCGGCCGCCCGAACGCCGGCAAGAGCAGCCTGCTCAACCGCATCCTCGGCGAGGACCGGGTCCTCGTCGATTCGCGGCCCGGCACGACGCGCGACGCGATCGACGCCGTCTTCGAGCGCAACGGCACGCGCTACGTCCTCATCGACACGGCGGGCATCCGTCGCAAGGGCAAGGTGGCCAAAGAGGGCAGCGCCGTCGAGTCGCTCAGCGTGCTCTCGTCGATCCGCGCCATCGAGCGCGCCCACGTGGTGGTCATGCTCTGCGACGCGCAGGAGGGGGTGGCCGAGCAGGACGCCAAGATTCTGGGCCTCGCCGAAGAGCGCGGGCGCGGGATGATCGTCGTGCTCAGCAAGAGCGACCTGCTCTCGAAGACCGAGCTCGCGAAGGCCGAGGAGATGGCGCGCGAAAAGCTCGCCTTCGTCCCTTACGTTCCCATCGTGCGCGTCAGCGCCCAGGAGGGCCGCGGCGTCGGCGAGCTGTTCGAGACGATCGACCGCGTGCGCGACGCGACCCGGCAGCGCGTGAGCACGGGCGCGCTCAATCGCTTCTTCGAGGAGGTCATCGAGATCCGGCCGCCGCCGACGATGGGCGGCCGCTCACCGCGCCTGTACTACGTGACGCAGGCCGAAGTGGGTCCGCCGACGTTCGTCGCGATGACCAACGCGCCCGACTCGATCCACTTCTCGTACAAGCGCTTCGTCCAGAATCAGCTGCGCAAGCGCTTTGGCTTCGAAGGCGTCCCCGTCCGCGTGCACTACAAGGCCCGCCGGCGCCGGGGCGACGACACCGAAAAGAAGTAGCTAGATCCCGCCCCGCATCAGCACGTCGCTGATCGCTCCGAGGTTTTTCAGGTCGTGAACGTCGGTCGCGAGCTCCGGCACGCGGACGATCGGGACGTCGCCCGACGAGCGGTCGCGCAGGTCGTGCACGTGGTGCTCGTCGAGCGCGGCCAGTCGGACCGCGTCGCCGTACGCCTGCAGCACGCGCGAACCCGCGTCGTCACCGAGCCCGAGACCGCGCGCCGCGATCGCTGCCGCCGCATCGCGCTCGGTCGGGACGGCGGAGCCCGCAGGCGCAGGCGGCGCTTGCCGGTACCGGTTCACGACGAAAGCGCCGCGCGGCATTTTGGCCTCCGCGAGCCGCTGGCTGAAGAACACGACCTCCTCGAGGCTCATCGGCGCGGGGCTCGTGACCAGCACGAACGAGACGTCGGGGCTGCGCAGCGCCGCCTCGACCACCTTGGCGCGCTCGCGGAAGCCTCCGAAGAGATCGTTGAGCTCCGTGATGAGCTCCGCCATCGCTGCGAGGAAGCCGGCCCCCGTGATGCGCCCGAGGCCGCGCAACACGAGGGCCGCCGACCGCGCGAGCAGGTTGAAGCTCACCTTGCCCGTCGACTGGAACGCTTGCAAAAACCAGCGCATCGTCGCCGAGTCGAGCGCGTCGACCAGCTTGCCCGGCGCATCGAGGAAGTCGAGCGCGTTCGCGGTGGGCGGCGTGTCGAGGATGATGAGATCGAAGCGCGGGTCACGCTGCACGGCCACGAGCTTCTCCATGGCCATGTACTCCTGCGTGCCCGCGAGCGACGCCGAGACGTAACCGTAGAGCTTGTTGTCGAGGAGCTTTCGCGCGCGCTCGGGCGACGACGAGTACTTCTCGACGAGCTCGTCGAACGTGCGCTTGGTGTCGAGCATCATGGCGCTCAGCGCGCCCTTCATGGGCAAGCCCGCCCGCGCAAAGAGCTCGGGGGCGACGACCTGCTCGTCGGCCGACATCCGCTCGAGGCCGAGCGACTCGGCCAGACGTCGGGCCGGGTCGATGGTGAGGCAGAGCACGCGGCGCCCGCGCGCCGCCGCCGCGACGCCCAGGGCCGCTGCCGTCGTCGTCTTGCCGACGCCGCCCGCGCCGACCGCGACGATCACGCGCCGCTTCATCACGAGGTCTTCGAGCGTCTCGGGCGGGGTGGCCATCGCCGCCGCGGTCATTGGTTGTCCCCGCTGTACTCGCCCTCGTTCAGGTTCTCGAAGCGCGTGTACTGAGCGTCGAACTTGACGCGCACTGTGTCGGTGGGGCCGTTGCGCTGCTTGGCGATGATGAGCTCCGCCACCGTGCGGTCCGCCGTCTCCTTGTTGTAGTACTCGTCGCGGTAGATGAAGCAGATGTTGTCGGCGTCCTGCTCGATGGCGCCCGACTCGCGCAGGTCCGAGAGCTGGGGCTTCTTGTTCTTCTCGCCGCGCGTCTCCACGGCGCGATTGAGCTGGCTGAGCGCGATGACCGGCAGGCTGAGCTCCTTGGCAAGCTGCTTCAGCCCGCGAGAGATCTCGCTGATCTCTTGCTCGCGCGAGGCCGCGTTCTCCCTGCCCCTCATCAGCTGCAGGTAGTCGACGACGACGAGACCGATGCGCTGCTTGCGCTCGCCCGTCTGCTTGTCCACGGCGTCGAACTCGGACTTGAGGCGCCGCACCTTGGAGCGAAGCTCCAGGATCGACAGCGCCGCCGAGTCGTCGACCCACACGTTCAGGTTGGCCAGATGCGAGGCGGCCTGCGTCAGCTTGGTCCAGTCGCTCGGCGTCAGCATCCCGGTGCGCACGCGGCTCACGTCGACGCGCGCCTCGCTGCACAGCATGCGGTTGACGATCTGCTCGCGCGGCATCTCGAGCGAGAACACGACGACGCCTTGCCCTGGCTCGGTCCAGCGCTCGTTTGGGTCGCGCGCGCTCTCGAGCTGCTGCGGGCTGGCGACGTTGATCGCCATGTTGAGCACGAGGCTCGTCTTGCCCATGCCGGGGCGCGCCGCCACGATCGTGAGCTCGCCGTCGTGCAGTCCGCTCGTCATCCGGTCGTAGCGGTCGAAGCCCGTCGGGATGCCGATGATGCGCGCGCCGCGCTCGGTCGCCTTGGTGATGCGCTGGAACGTCTCGCGCATCACGTCGCGCAGCGGCTGGATGCTCGTCGACTCCTGCGTGCGCGCGATGTCGTAGACGGCCTGCTCGGCCGAATCGATGAACTCCTTCGCCTCGCCGTAGCCCGCGTAGCCCTGCGCGGCCACCCGCTGGCAAGCGAGGATCAGCTGCCGCACGCGCCACTTCTCGTGGATCGTGCGCCCGTACGAGACCACGTTCACCACCGCCGGCGCGGCGTTGAGCACCTCGGTCAGGTACGCCATGCCGCCCACCTGGGCGAGCCGGTCGCGGTCGCGCAGCCACGAGGCGACCTGCACGACGTCGACCGGCTTGCCGACGATGCTCAGCTCGGCGGCCGCCTCGAAGATGCGCCGGTGCGCCTCGGAGTAAAAGTGCTCGGGCCTGAGGAACTCGTTGACCTTGTCGAGCGCCTGCGGATCCATCATCACCGACGAGATGACGGCCGCCTCGGCGTCGAGGTCGTGCGGGGGCACGCGCGCTTCGACGGCGCTCGCATCCGACCTATGTCCACTGTCGACGCGCAGGTTCTCCACAAGACCTCGACAGGCCACCCACTCCCGCGTCGGCGAGATCGGCGCCAGGGCGGCGCGAGTCTCTTATCTCACTACTCGCGCGGCTTGTCTTGCGCGCTCTACTTCGCGACGACTTCGACCTTGATCGTGGCGGTGATGTCGGACGCGAGCTTGAGCGTGACATCGTACGTGCCCACGCTGCGGATCGGCTCGGCCAGGTGCACGGTGCGCTTGTCGATCTTGACGTTGCGCGCTGCGAGGGCCTTCTCGATGTCCTTGACGGTGACCGAGCCAAAGAGCTTGCCGTCGTCGCCCGCCTTGTGGGCGATCGAGATGGACACGCTGGCGAGCGCCGCGGCCGCGTCGCGCGCTTCTTTCTTGGCTTTCTCGGCGCGCGCGATGCCGACGGCCTTCGCGTGCGCGATGCGGCTCACGGCGGCCGACGTGGCCGCGACCGCCAGCTGCCGCGGGAGCAAGTAGTTGCGCGCGAAGCCGGGGCGCACGCGCACCAGATCGCCGCTCTTGCCGACCTTGTCGACGTCCTGCTGAAGGACCACCTGGATGTTTGCGGGCATGGGCGACTCTTCTTTCCTGATGTCCCGCGGTCAGTGCGTGACGGTGAAGGGCAAGAGCGCGATGTTGCGGGCGCGCCGGATCGCGAGCTGCACCTTGCGCTGGTGCCGCGCGCAGTTGCCGCTGATGCGGCGAGGAACGACCTTGCCGCGCTCGGTGACGAAGTACTTGAGCGCCTGCGGGTCCTTGTAGTCGATGACCAGCGTCTTCTCGGCGCAGTAGCGGCACACGCGGCGCTTGCCGCGGCGACGCCCGATCTCGGCGTTGAGGTCGGGGCCGCGGGTGATGTCCCTGTCGTCGTCCATCATCGCCATGGCTACTTCTCCTCCTCGACTTCCTTCACTTCCTTGGGCGCGGCGGCGGCCTCGTCGGGCTCGTCCGCGTAGTCCTCGACCTCGTCCGGCCGGCGCATGTGACGCGGCGCCTCGGGGCCGGGATCGATGAGGCCAAGCTGCTTCTCGCGCGATTCTTCGCGCTCGTCTTCGGCCGGCGGCTCGATCTTGCCGAGCTTCGTCTCTTCCGGGTCGATCTGCAGGGCGGCGAGATCGATCGCGTCGGCCGTTTGCACCGTCATGAACTTGAGCACCGCGTCTTGCAGCGCCAAGTTGCGCTCGACCTCGGCCACGAGGCCGCCGCCGCCCGCGTACTTCAGGTAGATGTAGAGACCCTTGCGCTGCTTGCCGAGCGGGTACGCCAGCTTGCGGCGCCCCCAGGCCTCGACCTTCACGAGCTTGCCCTTCTCGCGGTCGAGCGCGTCGGCGACGCGGGACTGGATCCGCTCGGCCGTCTCGGAATCGACGTCGGAGCGCAGGATGTAGATCGTCTCGTATTCGCGGCCGGCTGCATGCGCAGCCGAGCGCGCCGTGGCGTTCGTGGTCGTAGCGGTCACTTTTTGGGTTCCTCTTGGGCTACACCCCCGAAGCGGGGGCGCGGGCCCGTGGGACGCGATGCCCACGAGCGAGGGGGAGGCGGGCTCTTAGCACACGCCTGGGCCAATACAAATGCTTTGCGCCAGGGCCTTATCGTGGTCGAGGGGAGCGACCTCCGCTCCCCTCGAGCTCCCACCGGATTCGTCCGCGCTTGCTCAGGCGTCGCCCTTTGCTCGAGCCCCGACGAGCGCCGCGGCGCGCTCGATGACCTCGGGCAGCTCGGCGCGGGCCGCGGCGTCGAAGTCGCTGAGAACCCAGTCGACGATGGGCCCGGGGAAACCCGGCCCCGGACGGCCGATGCCGACGCGCACGCGCGCGAAGTCCGCGGTGCCCAGAGCCTGCGCCACGTGCCGCACGCCGTTGTGGCCCGCGTGGCCGCCGCCGACCTTGAAGCGTACGCCCCGCCACGGGAGATCCAGCTCGTCGTGCACGACGACGATCGCGCGCGGCTCGATCTTGAAGAAGACCGAGGCCGGGCGGACGCTCTCGCCCGACACGTTCATGAAGGTCTGCGGCTTGAGCAGCACCACGGGCGTGCCGCCGGCGATCTCTCCGCGCGTCCAGAGACCGGAGAACTTCTCCCGGAACGCTGGGAACGCGCCCGCTTGCGCGAGCGCGTCGACCACCATGAAACCGACGTTGTGCCGGTTGGCCTCGTGCGACTTGCCTGGGTTGCCGAGTCCAACGACGAGAAGCACGCGCGAACCGAGGGCCTCCGCAGCGCCGGACGACGCCCGCGCGCTACTTCTTCTTGTCTTCCTTCTTGTCGTCCTTCTTCGCGTCGGCGGCGGGGGCCGCGGCGCCCGCAGCCGCAGGGGCAGCAGCGCCAGCCACAGCCACGGCCGCAGCGGCGCCCGGCGCGGGAGCCTCTTCGACTTCCTTCTCCGGAGCGACGACGGCGACGAGCGTCTGCGTCGGCGCGAGGCGCACGACCACGCCCTCGGGCAGCTTGAGATCCTGGGTGGCGACGTGCTCGCCGAGCTCGAGGTGGGTCACGTCGGTCGTGATCTTCACCGGCACGACGTTGGGCAGGCAGCGCACCGGGAGCATGCGGTGCACGATGCGAAGCACGCCGCCCTTGGCCACGCCGACCGCCTTGCCCGTCGCGACGAGGGGGACCTCGACGTCGACGGGGTGGTCGAGCTTCACCTCGACGAAGTCGACGTGCTCGAGCGAGCGCGCGAGCGGGTGCACGGTGAAGTCCTTGATCATCGCGAGGAGCTTCTTGCCGTCGAGGTCGAGCTCGATGAGCGTGTTCTTCCCGAGCTCGCTCCGCAGGATGGCGGCGACTTCCTTGGGGCCCACGGCGATGGCCGTGGCCGGAAGGCCTTTGCCGTACGCGACGGCGGGGACGAGGCCACCCTGGCGCAGGCGGCGGGCGGCGCCCTTGCCGGAGGCCTGACGCGGCTTCGCCGCGAGGGTTTGCGTGGTCGTGGTCATGGGGGCGGGCTACCTAGCATCCTTGTTCGCGTCGCGCAATCGCGCGCGCGCCGCCATCCACGCGCAACTCGCACGAGCGAGCTCACGCGAGCTCACGCGAGCTCACGCGAACAGAGAGCTCACGCTGTCGGAACTGTGGATCCGCTTGATGGCCTCGCCGAGCAGGCGAGCGATCGAGACCTGTTTGATCTTGGGGCACGCCTTGGCGGCGTCCGACAGCGGGATGGTGTCGCTCACGATCACCTCGGACAGCGGCGACTCGGCGATCCGGGTGACCGCGGGGCCCGAGAGCACGCCGTGACTCGCGCAGGCGGCCACGCTCCGGGCACCCTTTTCGGCGAGCGCTCGCGCGGCGCCGCAGAGGGTGCCGGCGGTGTCGATGATGTCGTCGATGATGACGCAGTCCTTGCCCTTCACCTCGCCGATGAGGTTCACCACCTCCGACACGTTGGCGCGCTCGCGGCGCTTGTCGATGATGGCCAGGGACGCGCCGAGGCGCTTGGAATACGCGCGCGTGCGCTCCACCCCGCCCGCGTCGGGCGAGACGAAGACGGTCGACGAGTCGAACTTCTTGCGAAGATAGTCGTCGAGGAAGACCGGCAGCGCGTGCAGGTGGTCGAACGGGATGTTGAAGAAGCCCTGGATTTGGCCCGCGTGCAGATCGACCGAGACGACACGCTGCACGCCGGCCACCTGGAGCAGGTCGGCCACGAGCTTGGACGTGATGGGCGTGCGCGGGGCGACCTTGCGGTCCTGGCGTCCGTAGCCGTAATACGGCACGACGGCGGTGATCGAGCCAGCCGACGCGCGGCGCAGGGCGTCGACCATGATGAGCAGCTCCATCACGTTGTCGTTCGTCGGGCTGCTCGTCGACTGGATGACGAAGGCGTCGACCCCGCGGACGTTCTCCCCGATCTCGACGAAGCTCTCGCCGTCGCTGAAACGCGTGACGCGACACTTGCCGATGGGCGTCTCAAGGTAGGCCGCGATCGCCGATGCAAGCTCCGTGTTCGCGTTGCCGGAGAAGAGGCACACCTTCTTGAACACTTACGCGGACCTCCTTCGTCGTGCGATCCCGCGCCGACGGTGCGCGCCCCGCCCACCACGTAGCTTGCCCCGCAACAGCCTGTCAACGGACGCGCAACGACCGCGCTCCACCTGGGCGTTCTGCCGGAAGCACCGCGGGGCGCTTGGCCGGAGGCGCCGCGGGGCGCTTGGCCGGCGGCGCCGCGTCGCCCGCGTCGAGCGTGGCTTCGGACGACGCCGCCGGCACCTCGGTGGTCGCGCCGCCCGGCACGATGGCGGCGGACGCTTGGAGCGCCTGAGGATCGGGCGACAGCGCCTGGGGATCGGGCGACGCGAGCGCGGCCGCCGATCGCCGCGGCTGCGCGTCGTCGCTCGTGAGAGCCGTCTTCACGATGGCGGCAGCGCAGAGCAAGAGCGACACGCCCACGGCTCCCCGGACGTACCGGCCAAAGAGCGCGCGTCGCGCAACGGCCTGAGGCGCCAAGCTGCGAGCGACCCGGTCGTGGGCCTCGAGGGGGAACGGATCCTCTTCGGCGCCGAACCGTAGCCCGGGCCACGACACCGGCGCGGAGAAGAAGCGCGTGTCGAGGTCGCCCGCGGGCGGGACGCTGTAGTCGTCCTCCGGCACGACGACCCCAGCGTTGGGCGTCTCGTCGGGAGGCGGCGCGGCGGCGCGGCTCGTCTCTACCGGCGGCACCTCCACCGCAGACGGGGCCGCCGCCTCGAGCTGTTCGCGGACCACTTCCACCGCCGCCTTTCGCTTGTTCGATCTTTTCTTGGCTCGGTGGCTCTTCCGCTTACTACTCATGCCTCGCGCTCTCCCTCATCCCCTCATCTTTGCGCATTCATTCGTCCCCGTCATGGCCCTTCGACGTCACGAATCGACTATAAAAGACCGCCCGGCCGAGGTCGTGCTGCGCACGGCGCGAGCCGCGGAGCACCTGATGCGTGGACATCCGTGGGTGTGGCGCGAGAGCGTGGCCCGCGGCCTCGACGAGGTGAGCGCGGGCGACGACGTGCAAGTCCTGTCACCGGACGGCGCGCCGGTGGGGCGCGGACTTTCCGATCCTGCGTCACCGATCGCCGTGCGCATGTGGACCCGCGGCCGCGCGCCCCTCGACGACGCGCTGTGGACGGCGCGGATCGATCACGCGTGCGACGTGCGCCGCCACCTCTTCCCTGGACCCGCGACGGACGCCTACCGCGTCGTGCACGGCGAAGGCGACCGGATGCCCGGGTTCGTCGTCGATCGCTACGGGAGCGTCGCGGTCGTGCGCACCGACGGCGACGCTGCCGCCGCGCGCATCGACGACTTCGCGCGGGCCTTGGGGCCGGCCGTCGAGGCGCTCGGGGTGCACACGCTGGTGCACCGCACCGGCGCAAAGGGCCAAGCGCCCCGGCTCGAGGGCCTCCGTGGTCCGCCGCCGCCCGACACCATCGTGGTGCGCGAGCTCGGCGTGCCGTTCGTGGTCGACCTCGCCCACGGGCAGAAGACCGGCGCCTTTCTCGATCAACGTGACAACCGGGCGCGCGTCGGCGAGCTCGCGGGCGGGCGGCGGGTGCTCAACTTGTTCTCGTACGCCGGCGGCTTCTCGGTCCACGCGGCGCGCGGCGGCGCGACCCACGTGACGAGCGTGGACGTCGCGGCGGCGGCCCACGCGACGGCGCAAGCGAGCTTCCGCGCGGCGGGCGTCGACCCGAGCCGGCACGCCTTCGCGACCGCCGACGTGCGCGCGTTCCTCGACGCCGCGGCCGGGCGCGGCGAGCGCTGGGACCTCGTCATCAGCGATCCCCCGAGCTACGCGCCGAGCGAGAAGGCGCGGCCCCGGGCCCTCGCCGCCTACCGCGCGCTGCACGCGGCGTGCGCCAAGGTCCTCGCGCCCGGTGGGATCCTCTGCGCCGCCTCGTGCTCCAGCCACGTCGACGCCGAGGCGTTCGCGACGACGCTCGACGACGAGGTGCTCGGCGACCGGGGGCTTTCGATGCTCGAGCTGCGCGGCGCGGGCGCCGATCACCCGACGCTCCCCGCGTTCCCGGAGGGCCGCTACCTCAAGTTCGCCGTGCTGGCGTGAACGCGGGCCTCAGCCCGTCTCGAGCTCGTAAAACACGGCGGCGCCGCCGCGCACGTGGTGGAGCCCGCACCCCACCGGCTCGAAGTGAGCCGCGAGCAGGCGCCGGTAAAAGCGCCCGGACCGCGCAAGCACGCGCGTGTCGGTGCGCCGCCGGTCGCAAGTCTCGCGGAGATCGCGCGCCGTGATCGCCTCGAGGTACAGAAACCCCCGGCACATGGCCGCCATGTTCGCGATGGCGGTCTCGCAAGCGTCGTCGCTCAGGTACGGTAAGACGCCTTGGCATACGACGAGATCGTGCTTCTGGCGCCCGCGCCACGACGCGATGTCGCGGCGCTCGTGCCCGTACGTGGCGCATGCGTACTCGCTCACGTCGATCGCGCGGTAGCGCACCCGCGGCATGTGGGCGCGAAACCATGCGCCCCACAGGCCCGTGCCCGCGCCGACGTCGAGCACGCTCTCGATCTCGACGCCGAACCACTGGGCCAAGCCCGTGACGCCGCCCGCGAGCTGGCCCACCTGCTCTTCTCCGTAGACGCGTGAGCGGCGCGATCCATAGAACCGCTTGAAGTACGTGGCGTCGAACCGAACGGCCATGCGGGCGGGCGCCCATACGACGCGAGCTTTCTCGCCGGGTCAAGAGCGCGTCAGGTCCGCGGCATCCGCCTTCGGCGGCAGCGGGAGCGGGGCGATCGTGGCCGCCATCCGCTCGGGAGCGCGCACGCCCTGCGACGCCATCCAAGCGCGCGCCGCGCCCACGAGCGCCGCGCCGGCGGCGCCCCCCACGAGGTCGCCGAGGCACTCGCGCGCGACCGCCGCGTGCATCTGCATCCCCGCCGCGTCGGCCCGGGCGATGGCGTCGCGGAACCGTTCGATGGCCGCCTGCCGATCACCCGACGCGAGCGCGACGCCCGCAGCGGCGAGCGCGGCGAGCGGCGCGGTCCACTCCATTCCTTCTCGTTCGAGCCTCTCGGCCGATCGCGCGGCGTCACGGATCCGGGCACGCCGCTCGGCCACGGCACCTGGCGCGAGCGATCCGAGCGACGCGAGCGCGCAGCGGGCGCGCAAGAAGTGGGCGTCGGCCCGCACGTACTGCGTGTAGAGGAGGAAGCTCCGTCGCAGGGCCCGCCAGCGGCCCGCGACGAGCGCGTACGCCGCCGCCCCGTCGCCTTCGTAGAGCAGGATGCTCGCTTCGCTCACCGTCGCGCGGTACGTCTGCAGCGAGAAGCCCGACTGGGGCCAGGCGGCCATCGCCTCTTGCCCGTGGCGCCGCGCGGCCGCGACGTCGTCGTCGACCAGCCACACGCGCACGCTGTGCCCGATGCGCAGGTTGACCGTGGTGTAGATCTCTCCTCGCTCCTCGGCCTCGGCGAGCCGGATCGCGTGGTAGGCGCGGAGCTCGCGCAGGCGCCCCAGTCCGGCCAGCGCGTAGACGTAGAAGAGCTGCGCGTTGGAGTGCCAGCCGGCGGGCGACGTCGTGAACATGCTCTCCAGGCGCTCGGACCGCTCGCCGACCTCGCTCCAGCGTCCGTGCAAGAAGAGGCGCATCGCCGCGGTGCCCTCGAAGAACGCGCGCGAGTCCTCGTCGTCGGTTCCCGCGACCAGGCCCTCGGCGAGGGCGCCGAACGCCTGCTCGCGCCGCCCTTCCGGGCCGCCGCGCGCCGCCGCGTGGAGCGCCTCGATCCCCGCCGCCCGCAGCAACTGGAAGCGATCGCCCACGCGCAGCGCGAGAAACAGGTGAAGCGCCTGGATCCAGACGCCGAGCACGACGTCGACGAGGCCCATGCCGAGCACGTACGCGTAGAGCGCCTCGACCCGCAGGTGGTCGATGCGCCGGACGTCGCGCGTCTCTCGCACGCGCGCGCGCGATCCGAAGATCGCGATCGCGCAGCGGTACACGACGAAGACCCAGAAGGCGCCGAGCCGACCCCTCCACTTGCGGATGCCCGCGGCCGCGAGGACGCGATCCAGCGCCGCGGCCCCTTCGTGGATGTGGCCCGAGAGCAGAAGCTGCTGCGCCGCGGCGCGCTCCAGGTCCATTCGCTCGAAGCCGTGCGCGTGCTGCGCCGCGGTCGCGTAGACGTCCGCGGCCTGGACGCCGCGCCTCGCCCGCTCGAGCACTCCGGCGAGGCGAACCCGCAGGCGCCGGGCATCCGGCGACGCATCGCCCGCCGTGGCGATCGCCCGCTGGTAGAGGCGCGCCGCCTGGTCGAACGCGAGCTTGCCCGCCGCGAGCTCGGCCGCACGCTCGGCATGCCGCGCCGCCCCCGGTTCGTCCCCCGCGCCGTACAGGTGCTCGGCCAGCGACTCGGCGTCGGCTCCCGGCACGGGCTCGATGGCGCGGGCGAGGCGCGCGTGGTGCGCGCGCAGCGTCGCTTCGGTCATCCCGGCGACGATCGTCTCGCGGATCCGGTCGTGCGCCATCTCGACGACCTCGCGCCCATCGCGCAGCCCCGTGCGCACGAAGCGGTGCTTCTGCAGGTCGGCGACGACGTCGTCCAGCGTCGCGAACACGCCCGCCGCATCGCCGATGATCGCGATGGGCACCGGGCGCGCGCAGACGGCGATGAGCTCGAGCACCCGCCGCGCCTCGTCGCCGAGCACCGACATGCGCGACGAGACGACGCTCTCCAGCGTGATCGGCCCGTGCGCCAGGGACGCGAGCCCCAGCGGATTCGCCGCATCGAGCGGCGCGCGCGCCACGCTGCGCGCGAGCTCCTCGATGAGCAGCGGGCTGCCGCCCGACTCGTGCGCGATCGCGTGCGCCGCGCCGCGCGCCGTACGGTCGCGGGCCGCGAGGAACATGCGCGCGAGCGCCTCGGCGTCGGCCGGTGCGAGCGGCCCCACGCTCACGTCGCGCAGGGCCGCGCCGATCGGCCAGCGCCGGCGCGTCTCGACCAGAAACGGGCTCGTTTCGGTGTCCTCGTCGCGATACGCGAGCACGACGAGCACCGGCGCGTCGAACGGCGGCCGCACCAGCTCGACGAGCAGCCGCGCGCTGTCCACGTCTCCCCATTGCGCGTCGCGGATGCAGAGGATCAGCGGCTTCTTGGCGGCGAGCCCCGCCACGAGCTCGCGCAGAGCGATGATCGCGCGGCGGCGCATGAGCGTCTCGGACCCGCCGGGCGCGCCCTCGGCGCGCCCCACCTTCTCCACGCGGCGCAGGACGGGAAACAGATGCGCGAGCGCGTCGATGTCGCGCGGCAGCTTCATCGATCGATCGGATTCGCTCCCGCGCACCAGATCGCGGCTGAGCGCGTCGATCATGCTGTCGAGCGCCTTGTAGGGCATCGATTCGCGCTCGTAGGCGCGGCCCCGCAGCGCCACGGCGGCGCCCATCTCGACCTGCTCGTCGATGAATCCCTGGACGAGCGCGTCCTTGCCGATGCCGGCGCTGCCGTGGACGCGCACCGTCACCACCGCGCCGCCGCGCGTCGCCTCGAACGCCTCGGTCAGCGCGCGCCGCTCCGCCTCGCGGCCGACGAGGCGCACGCGTCCCCCAGGGCCCTCGGGATGCGCCGACCGGCCGGGCCCGCGGCCCTCGCCCGAGATCCTCTCGCCCACGCCGCGCGCGATCTCGGCTCCCGTCGGCCGGTGGCCTGGGCTGCGCTGCAGCAGCGCGTGGCAGAGCGTGTCGAGATCCTCGGGCACACCCGTCACCAGGTCGCTCGGCATCGGCGGATCGACCAGGGTCTTGTGCAGGAGCACCTCGCGCGACGGGCCGCTGAAGACCGGCCGGCCGACGAGCGCCTCGAAGAGCATCGCCCCCACGCTGTACCAGTCGCTCGCGGGCGTCGGCGCTATGTCGGTGGCCTGCTCCGGGGCCATGTAGCGCGCGGTGCCGACGACCTCGCGCTCCGCGCTCGAGCGGCGGAGCACCGCCGACAGGTCCGTCGCGACCCCGAAGTCGAGGAGCACCACGCGTCCTTCGGCCGTCACGAGCACGTTGGACGGCTTGATGTCGCGATGCAGCTTGCCGGCGCCGTGCAGCGCGCTCACCCCCGCGACGAGCTGCGCGAGCGCGGGGCGGAGGCGGTCGAAGTCCGCCGGCGACGGCACCTTGGGGCCCTGGGGGACGCTGGCCTCGATCGGGGCCACGCCGAAGGGGCCCGTGCGCTCGGCGTCGCCGCCCCCCGACGCGCCCCCGAGGCCACCCCCGGAGCTCGTCGATCGCGGCGCTCGCGATGCTTGCGACGCGTCATCCGCGGGGACGGCGCCCGGGCGCTGCGTATGCGCGATGAAGTCGGCGCCCCGGACGAGCTCCATCGCGAAGAACACGTGGTCGTTGTCGGTCGCGACCAGCTCGTAGAGCTGCACGAGGTTCGGGTGCGTCACGTCGGCGAGCGTCCGGAACTCCTGCTTGAAGCGGTAGAGCGACGTCGGCGAGAAGCGCAGCAGCGTCTTGACGGCCACGGGCAGGCTACGCTCGCGATCGAGCGCCTCGTACACGACGCCCATGCCGCCCGTGCCGATCCGGCGGAGCACCGCGTACCGGTCCGTCCCGGCCCACTCGCCGCCCTCGGGCTCCTCCGCGAGGCGAGCGTCGACCGGGCTTCCCTCCATCGGCACGATTTTCGACAATACCAGCGTGCGTCCCTTCGTCATCGTCAACCCTCGCTCCGGCGGCCGCGCGCGCGGCCCGGGCTCTCGCTACTGGACGGACCTGCGCGCCGTCATCGAGCGTCGGCTCGGCCCGATTGACCTCGCGTTCACGGCGCGCGCGGAGCATGCGATCGAGCTCGCGCGGCAGGCCGCGAGCGACGGGCGCGCGCTCGTCGTCGCGGTGGGCGGCGACGGCACGCTGCACGAGGTGGCCAACGGCGTCCTGTCCGCGGGGACAGGCGCCGCGGTGGGGTACATCGCCCACGGCACGGGCGGCGACTTCTGCCGCACCCTGGGGACCGAGCACCGCCTGGGCGCGTACCTCGCGGCGATCGCCGGGGGGCGCGAGCGGCGAATCGACGTCGGCAAGGTTCGCTATCGCGGGTTCGACGGCAGGACCGGGGAGCGCTGGTTCGTCAACATCGCATCGGTGGGCATGAGCGGCCTGGTGGACCGCTACGTGGCGCAGACGACGAAGCTCTTCGGCGGCAAGGCCGCCTACCTCTGGGCCAGCACGCGCTCGCTCGCCGTGGGCCAGCGCGCGCGCGTCCGCTGCGACGTCACGCACGGCGCGCGGCACGAAGAGCGCCGGTTCGAGTCGTTTCTCGTCGCCGTGTGCAACGGCCAGTACTTCGGCAGCGGGATGCACGTCGCGCCGATGGCCCAGCCCGACGACGGGCGCCTCGAAGTGGTCTCGATCGACGCCCCGAGCAAGCTCGCCTTCCCCGGCGTGATGAATCGCCTGTACTCGGGCGCGCACGTGGGCTCCCCGGGCGTCGCCCACTTCCCTTGCGAGGCCATCACCCTCGACCTCGAGGACGAGCGCGCCCCCCCCGTCTTCCTCCTCGACGTCGACGGCGAGCCCCTCGGCGGCCTCCCCGTCGAAATCACCCTCGTGCCCAACGCCTTGTCGGTCCGGGTGCCATGAACGGCTCTGGTGTCCCGAGTCCGTGACGCATCGAAGAAGTTCAACAGGAAGGCGGGAAGACGGGAAGGATCGTTTTGCCGGAAAATCTTCCCGTCTTCCCGTCTTCCAGTGATCTCAAGTTTCACGGACTCAGTTAGAGCTATTTGCGCCGTTGGAAGCGGCGCTGCAAAAGGCCTGGCTCGCCTTCGATCGGGGCGAGCGGGCCGGGCTCGAAGATGCGCTCGTCGATCGCGGGTGCGCGGGCGGCGCCGGCGACGTCGACGTGCTCGGGCACGTAGGTGACGTCGATGACGTCGACGCGGCTCATCGCTTCTTCGTAGATGCGGGCGCCGCCGATGAACCAGACGTCGGTGTCGCCGGCGAGGGCCAGCGCCTCGTCGATGGAGCGGACCGACTCGACGCCGGGCGCCTCGAGCGGGCGGCTGGTGACGACGATGTTGCGGCGCTTCGGCAAGGCCTTGCCGACCGAGTCGAACGTGGCGCGGCCCATGATCACGGTGGTGCCCGTCGTCACGCGCATGAAGCGCTTCAGGTCGCCCGGATGATTCCACGGGATCTGGCCGTTCACGCCGATGACACGCTCGGGCGACATCGCGAAGATCATCCCTCTCACGGCGGGGCCTTTCTCTGGCGCCCGCTCAGACCGCGACCTTGAAGCCGATGGCCGGATAAGGCTCGTAGCCCGCCAGCGTGAAGTGCTTCATCAGCGACGGCGTATCCTCTTCGAGAAGCGGGCGGACGTCGTCGAGCGACCGGATGGCGGGATCGATCGTGAGCCGCGGCAGCGCGCGCGGCGTGCGCGTGAGCTGCTCGCGCAGGCCCGGCACATGGTCGTACTCGGCCATCGAGCCGTCGGCCTTGCTCGTGTAGACGTGCGCGTCGACGAGCGTGTGGCCGAAGAGGCCCGGGCGGATGCCGCTGAAGCGCGAGAAGAGCTCGAGCAAGAACGCGTAGCCTGCGATGTTGTACGGCACGCCGAGCGCCACGTCGGCGCTGCGCTGCGTGAGGTGCAGGCACAGCATCGGCTCGCCCGTCTCGTCGAGCTGCACGTTGAACATGAAGAGCAGGTGGCAGGGCGGCAGCTTGCTCGTCTGCGCGTTGCCCGGGGCCCACGCCGTCACGACGAGGCGCCGGCTCATCGGGTTGCGCCGCAGCTCCTCGGCCACCCACCGCAGCTGATCGCTGAAGCCAAGGTGCGCGGCCTCGCCGGTTCCCTCGTGAATGGGGAAGTGCCGCCAGAAGTTGCCGTAGGCGCTCGGCACGAACCCGTTCTCGTCGGCCCACGGGTCCCAGAACTTGCACGCGTGCTTCT
>Ga0302325_10001709_pt1 | contig 55197 bp, 57 predicted proteins | sample Palsa_T0_2_FD_201948 | JGI IMG/M metagenome (GOLD analysis project Ga0302325, IMG submission 201948) | Peat permafrost microbial communities from Stordalen Mire near Abisko, Sweden - Palsa_T0_2 | ecosystem: Environmental > Terrestrial > Soil > Palsa > Peat permafrost | place: Sweden: Abisko... | reverse complement strand
TCTGCTCGTAATGGGCGAGTATGAGCACTTCCCTCTGCGTGTCCGGCAACTGCATCACGGCGCGCGCGACCAAATCTTCGAGCTCGGTGCGCAAGGCCTTCGTCTTCGGGCGTTCGGTCATCCCCCGCGTCATTTCCCGACTGCCGGCCGCGCGCGCGCCAATTCGTTTCTCCGCAGCCGCTTCAGGGTCTGAACCCTGTGCGCCGGCAGATGCCGGTGGACCGGATCGAACGGATCACAACCTGCGCCGGGGTGAGTTGGAGCGGATGCAAGTCTACATGGGCAGCCTTATGCAGTTTCTGGCTGAAGAGTTGAACGATCCAGATGCGGGACCGTGCGGCAAGTGCGTGAGCTGCGCTGGGCGTCTCCTGCCCGAAGATTACCCGGAGGACCTTGCCCAGGCGGCAGTGGAGTTCCCGGACGTCAGAGAATCCTATCCAGCCACGGAAACGTTGGCCCCCGGCACTGACTGATCGTGAGATGCATGGGAATATTGCGGCGGCGCAGCAGGCGCAGGAGGGGCGCGCATTGTGCCGGCGTGGCTATCCCGGTTTTGGCACACCCTAACCTTGTGGACACACACGACGAATCTCGATCCGGCAAGTATCCGGCGGAACCAGCGTCCTCGGTTTCAAATCCTACACCCAGGGCCGCAAGAGCTTCGAAGGCACTGGCCAGCATGTCATCTGGGTGGACGAAGAGTGTCCCTACGACGTCTATCTGGAATGCTTGACACGCTTGCTGACCACCAAAGGCATCGCCATGCTGACATTCACACCGATACTGGGACTCACCGAAGTCGTGCTGCGCTTCCTGCCCGCCGGGCGGCTGAACTGAAGGCTGGATAGTAATGCACTCGATGACTCGTCGCGCGACTCAAACACCCTAACACCAGACAGGCTCGCGCAAAGCGGAAAGACGAGCCGGCGTGTTCCCAAACGACGAACAGGTGCAGTCCGGGACGTCCCCCAACCTGCCACCCATCTCGACCAGCGGAAACACGACGGCGGCCACAGCTTAGCACACAACCGTACCTGTCCCCCACGGCTGCCGCACCCCCAGCTCACAGCTCGCAAACAGCTAACTTGATATCAACAGTTTGCGCGGATAGCCCCAACGAAACAATGCCGCCGGGCTCGCATTTCCTCGCAAAACCTCGCAAACGGGCGCCCAGAAAGCCAAAAACAGGGCATGCTTTCCCTAAAACCTGCAAAAACGTTTAACCCGCAGCATCCTGCGTGCCCTGGCTACCCTTGGCACAGTACACTGTAAGTCTGATGGACCGCATCGGACGCTACAAGATCGTGCGCGAACTGGGCCGCGGCGCCATGGGCGTCGTGTACCTGGCCACCGATCCCACCATCGGCCGTCCGGTCGCCATCAAGACCATTCGCCTCGGCGAAGTCAGCAACGCCGAGGAGCGCGCCCGGCTGCGCGAACGCCTGTTCCGCGAAGCGCGCTCGGCGGGCGTCCTCTCTCACCCGGGTATCGTCACCATCTACGACATGGAGGCGCAGGACGACATCGCCTTCATCGCTATGGAGTATGTCAACGGCCCGACGCTCGATCAGCTTATTTCCGGCCAGCCGCTCCCCGCGGAGCGCATGTTCAGCATCCTTGGACAGGCCGCCGTGGCTCTCGATTACGCACATCAAAAGGGCATCGTACATCGCGACATCAAGCCCGCCAACATCATGGTCACCGAGGACGGCTTGGCCAAAATCACCGACTTCGGCATCGCCAAAATCAGCACCAACGAGCAGTTCACCATGACCGGCGCCATCGTGGGCACGCCGCATTATATGGCGCCCGAGCAGGTGCAGGGACTGGCTGTGGACGGTCGCGCCGATCAGTTCTCGCTGGCGGTGATCGCGTTCGAAATGCTCACCGGCGAGAAGCCCTTCACCGGCGAGCAGCTGACCACCGTGGTCTACAAGATCGTGGCCGAGGAGCCCATTCCGGCGCACCGTCTGAATTCCACGCTCAACCAGCAGATCACCAACGTGCTGCGCCGCGCGCTGGCCAAGAAGCCCGAGGCGCGCTACCCCAACTGCCAGAAGTTTGTGGATGCGCTCGAGGCGGCCTGCGCGGGGGCCAAGGGCTGGACGCCGCTGCCGCGGGGCGGCGGACTCAACCTGCCCACGGCCGTAGAGGCGCGCCGTCCCGCGAACGTTTCACTATCCCGCAGCACCGAGGAGACCAAGCCCAGCGCGCGCCGCAAGATGGGAATCCTGCCGGTCCTTTTCGCGATTCTTGTGGCGGCCGGCTTGGTGGTGTTGATAGCCTGGCAGGCGGCGCCCTGGCTTACAGAGCCCAGCCCGAAGCCGGCCGTAGCCCAAGCCCAGCCGGCCCCTATGCAGGCACTATCGCCTTCCGCGCCAGCACCCGAGGAAAAGAAACCCAGCCCCATGCCGCCCCCGGAGGGCGCCGCCAGCCCGGCGCCGGAAGCCGGCAAGACTGATGCCGGGACCGGCGCTAACGACGACGCCAAGCGAGACGCCAAAACCGAAGCCGACGCTACGCCTGAGCGCAGTCCCATTCCGGCGCCCGCTGTAGCGGACCAGCGTACCCGTCCCGCGCCACGCCCGCCTGCGCCGGACTTATCGTCCAGCCCCTATCCCAAAGTTTCCGTGGCCACCATCCCTCCCGATGCCACAGCCATGCTGGACGATCGTCCCGACAGCGCCTGCACCACGCCCTGTGCCTTGGACGCCACGCCCGGACAGCACATGGTCAGCATTAGCCGCCAGGGCTACCAGACCGAGCATCGCCCCGTCACCGTGGCCAACACCGCTGTGGAACTCCCGACCATCGCCCTACGGGTGCCCGGCGGCGTCCTGATGCTGGCCAGCGTCCCCACCGGCGCGCGCGTTTTCGTGAATGGCGCGCCGTCAGACCAATTCACTCCGGCGAAGCTGCAACTGCGGCCAGGCAAATACACTATAGCGATTGAGAAGGACGGCATGCGCAGTTCCAAAGAGGTAGAGATACAAAACGGCATCACGCGCTTCGAAAAGATCGTCATGGAAAAGTGATTGTGGCCTGGTCCGCTATGACTATGGCAAGATGACTAGTCATGAAGGTCCAAACCACATTAAACGAAATCCCGGCCGGCGAATTCAAAGCCAAGTGCCTCAAGCTCCTAGATGACGTCTACCGGCAGCGCTTCCAAATCGTGATCACGAAGCGCGGCAAACCGGTTGCCCGCCTCGTTCCTGTGTCCGATGAAATGCCGGACATTTTCGGACGCATGAAGGGCACCGGCGAGATCCTTGGAGACATCGTCGGGCCTACCGGCGAAATCTGGAACGCGGACAGGGACACGGATGACTGATGGCCAAGTCCCAATCCTATTAGACACGCATTGCTGGGTATGGAGCCAGTTCGGGTACGAACACGAGTTCTCGCCGCTGGGACTGTCGATGTTCAGGCAAGCGGCATCCGGCGGCAAGCTGCTGCTTTCCGTCATATCGGTTTGGGAGTTGGCGCTTCTGGAATCGAAGCGGCGCCTCCACCTGCACATGGACTGTCTGGAGTGGGTGCGCCGGGCGCTGGAAACGCCCGGCCTCTCGCTGGTTCCCCTGATCCCTGAAATCTCGGTCGAAAGCACTCGCCTCCCCGGAAACCTGCGCGCCGATCCGGCGGACCGCATCCTGGTCGCCACCGCGCGCAACCTCGGCGCACGTCTGATGACCCGCGACCAGGCTCTGCTCGATTATGGCCGCAAGCGTCACGCGCGTATCGTCTCGGCATGACATGCGCACTTCTCAACTGTTCTCCGTGCCCAACCGGACAGCGTCGATCCGGTGCGCGTGTTGCAAGCAGCGCCGGACCGCGGTATGGGCACGGCCAACGGGCACATCACCGCGCAGTGGCTGGCGGCCAAGCTGCGCGGCATGGGATACCAAGCTCTCGAATACTCCTTTCGCGCAACGCGCGTCAATCTCTACCTGCTGCCGGTGCAGTTGTTCGCGCATGCCATTGCAGCTGTCTCGATCGCGCTAGCGAGTTCGCTGTGGTGGCTAGCGGCGGTTCTGCTGGCGTATGGCATCGCCACGCTGGTGGCCCGAGGCATCGGGTTACGCCATCGACCTGACGCCGATGCCGCGCTTCCCATCGCAGAACGTGCTGACGCAGTCGGTGCGCCAGGGCGAGCGCACGGTCTTCGTCACCGCGCACCATGACACGCAGCGCGGCAGCTTCCTCTTTCATCCCGAATTCGTGGACCACCTGCCGTTTTTCTTCAACATCTGCTGCGCCGGCGTGTTCTGGCCATCTTAGGAGTGGTTCTGAAAGCCGCGCGGCTCGCGGCCGCTGGCTACGTCCTGTGGACGGCATTGATCCTGTGTGCGTGCGCCTGCGCGGTCTATCTGGCGGCCGAAATCGGCGGCCGCTATACTCCGGGCGCAAACGATAATGGAACCGGCGTCGCGCTGGCGTTGTGGCTGGCCTCCTCGTACGGCATACGGCCGGAGGAGTTTCCAGCGGACTGCGCGTTGCGGTCTCTATTCACAGGCAGCGAAGAACCGGCTGCCGGGGGATGAGGGTATTTCTGAAATCCGAAGGCTGGCGTTTGGACTGGCGCCGCGTGCGCTTCGTGAATTTGGACAACCTCGGCACGGGCATAGTCACGTACTTCCGCGGCGCAGGTATGCTGTTCTATCGCCGCGCGGGGCCCCACGCTGCTGAGTATCGCACGGGCCATGCTTGGCGCCGCCGGGCGTCCCATGCAGGAACAGGCGAATCTGTTGTTGCCTACCGACGCACTGCCTCCGGCGGCGCTGGGCTTTGAAGCGATTTCCTTTCTGGGTAAAGACGCCGCCGGGCGCATGGGGAATTACCACTGGCACACGGACACTTTCGACAACGTGGACGCGGCGTTCCTGCGCTTTCAGCAGCAATTCTTTGCCGAATTCATCAAGAAGGCTATGGCCGCGGAGCCGACATCATGAGGCTTCAACAGTCAGCCCTGTGTGCTCCGCGATGGCGCACGCCAGTTCGTCGGCCCGCTGGGAGCCGATCAGCACGCGCTCACCGCTGGCCAGCACGATCCGGGCGCCCCGCTTGCCGCGGGCGTGATACACGATGCCCCGCGCCGCCCAGCGCACGCCATAACCGCCGAAATCGCGGATAGGGCGATAAGTACGGGCTTCCACGCTGCGGATCTGGTCCCACGGGATGGTGCGTTCCGGCCACAGCCAAACAAAGCAAATGAACAGGCCATCCTCGCGGACTTCGGTCACCAGCTTCAATCGCAGGAACCAAACCGCCACCACCGCGGCTACTACGAAGGCCGGCCACAGCAGAGCGCCCGATACAATCTGTTGCTGCAGCCATACTTGCCGGTACAGCCCGAAACCGACGATCAGGGCCGGGACGCAAAGCATCGCCGTCCAAAACCACTCAAAGCGCTGCTCTTCGCGGAACTGTGCCATGGCGCTTGGACCAATGTAGCACCAGGCTCGGTAAGCAAGCGTCCCAAGGTGTTTGCCCGCAATAAAATGGCTGCACCAACCCGCTGTTAACGGTCGGCTGCTCCCAGCGCAACGCGCGCAGCGGATCAATGCTGATAGCGCGGCGAGCCGGGAAATAGCCCGACAGGGCCGCCACCGAACAATTCCGAGCGCGGCTGCGGCATGGTCGGCAGGCCGGCCGCCGCCAGCAGCAGCACTTCGCGCATGACCATCCAAACCACCGAGCCGGTATCCGCGCCCAGTGCCATGCGGATGCCGATCTCCCTGGTCCGCCGCGCCACGATGAAAGCCATCACGCCATACAGCCCCAGCGCGGCCAGCAATGTGTAGACGCCGCCGAACACAGTTTGAAAGCGTCGCCAGCAGCCGCTCGATGACGAGGTTGATCTCGATCTGGTCGTCCAGCGTGCGCAGATCATACCTGGGCACGGCCAGATCGACTTCGCGCACCACCCGCCGAATAGTGTTGAAGGCGTTGGTGTCTTCGCCTTGCGCACGCAGGTACCCGGTCATGCCGTTAACGAAATCCAGTTGCGTATAAGAGATGTACAGGTCGTAGGGGATTTCATCGCTCATGTGAATAAGTTAACGGATCAGTGTGAAAATAGCGGTAATTGACGCCGATTCCGAACGCCAGCGAAAGAATGGCTACAGCGCTGAACAGGGGCGCGCCTTACGCAGGGTGCGGAAGGCATAGCCGAGATCTTGCGGCAGGGCGGGCAAGCTCGTTATACTGGCCCCGCAGGAAAAAGTTACGGGCTGTCGCGCCCGTCCTTCAGATCTCCCGTCCAAGGCGGCACTCGATAACCAACAGAAAGTCGCGGTAATTCGCGACGCTTTTTGTTACACTTAGAGTCCATTGGGGAAAATTTCCGATGCGAAGACGCCGTATTCCATGGGCGCCGATATTGTTGCTCACCGGCGCCGCAGCTTGGGCCCAGGATTCCGAGAGGCTGGCGCCTTATTACCCGACGCCGGAGAGCGTTGTCGTGAAAATGCTGGAACTTGGAGGACTCAAGCCAGGCGAACAGATGTTCGACCTGGGCAGTGGCGACGGACGCATCGTGATAGCAGCCGCCCAGAAGTTCCGCGCGGACGCGATCGGCGTGGAACTGGACAAGGATTTGTGCCGGCAAAGCCTGGAGCGTATCCGCAAACTCGGTTTGGAAAAAACCGCGCACATCGTCAATGGCGATATTCTGAAGCAGGACTACAGTTCTGCGGACTTGATCACGGTTTACCTGCTGCCGAATTCCAACGATAAAGTGCAGCCGCTGCTGGAGCGGCAATTGAAAAAAGGAGCGCGCGTCGTCGCGCACGATTTCGAATTCAGGGGCTGGACGCCGGCAAAGGTGGAAGACATCGAAGATGACGGCCAAGGGCGCAGTCACACACTTTTTTTGTACCGGCGTTAGCCATATGATGAGCGCGAGTGCCAGGTGATATGGTTCCTTTTCCAGCGGCCTGGACGCGCGTCCTTTTGTGGGCGCGTCCGGTCTTCGCAGCCGCAGGATTGGCCAGCGGGTTGCTGCTTTCCCCTCGGAACTCCTCCTGGGTGATCGCGGCTGCAGGCGCGTACCTGTTCTACAGCCTGCTGGTTCCACTCAGGAAGCGGAACCGCGGTGCTTTCGCCTTGCTCGTGCTCTTTGTGGATGTGGTCTATTTTCTGGCGCTGACCGGCGCCGGGGTCGGGTCCGTCATCTGGCTTCCGGCGCTTTTCTACCTTTACATGCTTACGGAGGCGGTGTTCGTATATCGCCCTCCCGAGGTATTGATTGTATGGATCGTGAGCGCGGTCTTCTGCGTCGCCGTGCAATCGGACAGCGTATTTCCAATCAGGCGTACGACGGTGGTCGTGGGCGCGCTGGCGTATGCGTTTGCCGTTTACAAGAAGCGGTTGGAATCGCGCATGGAAGAACTGGACCGTGAAGCCAGCGAGACCCGGGAGGAGGCCCAGCGCGCGCGGGAGGCGGAGCGCCAGCGGATCGCCTCCGATTTCCATGACGGTCCGCTGCAAAGCTTCATCAGCCTGCAGATGCGATTGGAGATTGTGCGCAAACTGCTGGAGCGGGATTCGGGTGCTGGAATGGACGACCTGAAAGACCTGCAGGAGTTGGCGCAGCAACAGGTGAAGGAGTTGCGTGCGTTCGTCCGGAGCATGCGTCCGCCGGATATGCAGGGATCCAACCTGTACGCTTCGGCGCGGCGGATTTGCGAGAACTTTCAGAAGGAGAGCGGCATTCCAGTGTCCTTCGTGGGCGGCGACGGACCCCTGAAGTTTCCCGAAGAAATGGCTTCGGAGGTTATTCAGATGATCCGCGAGGCGCTGCACAATGTCCTGAAGCACGCCGGCGCCACACGCGTTGCGGTCTCTTTGGAACGGGTGGCCAAGACGCTGGAGTTATCGGTGGACGACAATGGCGGCGGCTTCCACTTCTCCGGCGTTTATTCGTTGGACGAATTGGAACTGCTGCGTTTGGGGCCTGCGAGTTTTCAGCGGCGGGCGCGCGCGCTGAATGCCGACATGACGCTGGAATCGCGGCCCGGGCGTGGCGCCGGTCTCAAACTGCGCGTGCCGATTCCATGACCTCCGTTTTGCCGATGCGCGCCATCGGCGGCACTGCGCTTTGCGTTCTATCGCTTGGATGTTGCGGATGCGGCTACTCCGATTTCCGCCTCCCGGAATTGGCGCCGGTCGAGCCTCAGGTGCGGTACGAATGGGAACCTCGCGAAGCCCCGGTTTTGCGGCACGGCGGCCCTGGCGAGTCGGACTCCCACGATGCGCTGAACCCTTCCATAATCCGCCGCGGCGCCGCCTACTACAACTTCTATTCGGGCTTCGACGGAACCACCTGGCGCACCAACCTGGCGACTTCCAGCGACGGCCTTGCATGGAAGAAGGAGGGCGTCGTGCTGGCTCCCGAGCCGCGTCTCGGCGAAGCCGGGTACATCGCGGCGAACGGCTCCGCCCTGTTTGACGAAGGGCAGTTCCGGTATTGGTATCAGGCCGGACCGAAGGAAAGGCCCCGGCTGGGATTGGCTCGCTCGCGCGACGGCCGGCATTGGAGCAAAGCACGCTTTCCGGTGATGGATTTCGGTCCACGTGGCAGCTGGGACGAACGTGGACTGGCCGATCCCTTCGCCATGAAGGTGGGCCGCTATTTCTATCTGTTTTACCTGGGAGAGGATCGCACGCGGCAGCAGCGCTTGGGAGTGGCGCGATCTTTGGACGGCGTCGATTGGCAGAAGCTGAGGTCCAATCCGATTCTGGAACTCGGCAGATCCGGCAGCTTCGACGAAATGGGGCTGGGTGAGCCGGCCGTGTGGATCGCGCACGGCTACTACTGGATGCTGTACACCGGCCGCGACGCGCAGCAGAATCGACGGCTGGGTATGGCGCGCTCCACCGATGGCGTACGCTGGGAAAAACTGCCGGGAGTATTCCAAGGCAGCCAAGCCTGGGACAGCCGAGTCGTTTGCGACCCGACCATCGAATTGCTTGCCGGCCGGCTGGCCGTCTGGTTCGGCGGCGGTGATAGGCCATCGCCCGACGAGAACCTCAATGGGCAGATCGGCGTGGCCACCTTACATGCTGTCCGTGCCGGCGACAAACTGGCAAAATGAAACTATGAAGGCGAACGGGATCCCGGAGGATGTAGCCGCCGCCATTGTGGAGTGTTGGCCGGAAGGCGTAATCGAAGAGTTCGATACGGACGAGTCGTACTTTTATGACATCCACGCGGCACTGGAGCTGGATTTGCGGAGGATCCCGAGAGCCTCGCTGCTGTGGCAGACCGAGGCGAACGACGACCGCGCCTACCGGGACCATGACTATGACGCCGAGCCGCCATCATCGGATCCGGACTTTCAGTCCTATCACGTCTTTTTCCTGTCCCCGCAGGGCAGCGAGTTCGAATTCGAAACCGAGACCGATGGCACGGAAGAGCCGGGCCCATTGGGAGACCCGGACGGCGAATCGCCAACGGTTACGTTCGCGGGCAGGGGCCGGCATGGTTGCAGCGTGACAGTCTCTTTGGCCACTCCGTTCGCGGCCGTCCGTTTTGCGAATTATGCCCAATTCGAGGACGGCAGCAATTCGACACCAGATCCGGGCAATGTCGCGTACCACAACGATACCGGTGAGCCGGTCGATCTGGCTGCGTCCTACCGAAAGGACTTAGGTGAACCCGCATTCGCAAAGCTGCAGAACCTGCGGTCGGGAATCGTCAAGGTGCTGGCAAGACATGGCGTGCTCGTTCTGGATCAAGCCGTTCTGGCTCTGCCGGCGCCGGATCTGCGGTCGGATGGCGATGTCTTCCTGGAGGGGAAGGAGCTATCGGTAGGGGACGCGTTTTTCTTCCGGGGATTGTAATGCGCGAGTCTGTCGGGCTAATCCGTCGCCTGCTGCCGTTGGTAAGCATCGGGGTGCTCGCCGCCGTCGTCTACGATGGCTGGATCTTTTACTCGCGCTGGAGAAGCGCGCGGGAGGGCCAGCAGGCGCGCCAGGAGGAGGAAACTCGACGCGCCCGCCAGACGCTCGATCTGGTTGGAGGAACGGACTTCAGGATTATCAATTTCTATGCTTCTCCGCGCGCGATGCGGCCCGGAACCCAAGCCCAAATCTGTTTTGGCGTCTACGGAGCGAAGCGAGTCCGCATAGATCCCCCGGTAGTCGCGGACTTACATCCCGCGATAAGCTACTGTTTGCAGGTTGCGCCGCGGAAAGACACCGAATACAAGCTCATCGCCGAAGACGGCGCCGGGCACACCGCCACCGCGAGCCTCGTAATCCAGGTCCTTCATTGATCTTGATTGATCTTAGACTGAAGTATTCGGGGGACGCTCCGTTCCTTACTCCGGGCCGGACGAGCCACTGAGGGTGGCATGATATAAGTCGGCTAGCCGCCAGCCACGATAGCTGGGCGTGGGACCGACGCTTTGAAGCTGGTACACGGCAGTTGTCTGTGGCGTGATCTCGGTACTCTGCACCTCGATCGAGTCGCCCAACATGATGTTACCCGCTTGAAACATGTAGTTTCCGTTCTGAAGAAGCTGGGCGCTGCCCAGAGATTGAGAGTAGGCCCCCAGATCGGCATTCAGTTCGAGCGTGGCCACCATGCCGTTCTGATCGATGTTCCAAACCTGGCCGCGGCTATCTCCGCCCTGTACGGCATGCCGCGTGGTCCCATCGTCGAAGACCATAAGGGTCTGCTCTCCATTGTTTACGAAGCCGGCGTCATGCTGGCCCGAAAACCACGGGAACGGCTCCCCAACCGTATTACCAAGCGTAAAGTCTCCGTCCAACCCCAGACGCCAGAGAATGCCGCCGGTTCCGGTTGCATTGGCGTAATCGATTTTAACGACCCAGTTCTGGTTTCGGAAGGACATCAGCAGGTCTCCATCGCCGGTCAGATATTCCAGGCTGTTGGCGTGCAGCCAGTCGTTGGCCGGAGAGGACAACAACACCGGCGGGCAACCTTGCGAAGTCTGGTTCTGCCCGTTCGCCACGCATTCTCCATCCCCCGGACGGTTGATAGGCAGGCAGCCCCTCCCACGACATGCGTGATCGAAGGAGTCCCAATATCCGAGCACTTGAAAGTTCCGATCCAGAACGACGATCAGCGCGCCAATAATATCCACCGGAGCGGTGGATCCCTGCGTGCCCGCGGGGAATATTCTCTGCACATCCCCTAAAACCATGGTTTCGCCATTGGACAAACGAATGGCTTCGTGGTTGAAGTCGCTAAGCGGATCTTGCAGTCCAATCGCGGCAAGCTGCTCTTCGAGACGGTCGCAGTTTGTCTCTCGCACGGTGTTGCCAGCCAGGTCAAACTCGCGGAGTACCTGCTCGCGCATCACATCGGGCCCCCAAACGCCCGTGCCGGTGCCAAGCCCGTTGAAAATACCCAGCATAGTCCCGCCCGGGACCGGCCGGGTCAGTTCGGTAGTCTGCGCATAGTACCAGATAATGTTGCCGCTCAAATCCGTAGCCGTGGGAAATTCCGGCGGGATAATGTAGCCTGATAGCATGACCGGTTCGGCGAGGTTGGCTTGCGGGCCTGGCGGCAACGGTACGCTTAGAGCGGGGAAGTTCAGGGATGCCGGAATTACTCCCGCAGTAAGGGACACCGGTGTTCCGGGTGACACAGAACCTGCCGTGTCGACCTGGTATGTCATGACATAGGTTTGGCTCGGCGCCATCCCGGCAATGTAGAAATTCATACTGCCGGCGTGGCATGGTCTCCAACCCGTACTGCTCTGCAAGGCCGATCCCCGCGCCTGGAAGAAAACCGACATTGTACTGCCGGCCGGACAAGTGGGAGCGCTGAACAATGCGACCAGGGGATTGGCGGCGGGGATGACCACCGGGTTGCTCCCGGTCACCAGTGGAGTTACCCGGAACGCTATCAAATGTTGGGCACTGGTGCCGGCCAGATAGTCTCTAGCCGTCAGGCGCAAATGGTATGTGCCCTCGACCTGGTTAGGAGTCCATGTGAAAGTCGCGTCGACATCGAAATCGCGCATCAAGCGGAAGGCGGAAGACTTGGGCGCCTGAACCTCCCACTTATAGGTCAACGGCCCCGGATCGGAGTCCGATGCGGAAGCGGTCAACTGAGTCGTGGTCCCCAGAAGCTGCGGCGCGGCGGGAGAAGCGCTAAGGTTAACCTGCGTGATCGTCGCGTGGAGCGATGGTAAGCCGGCAACCATCGGCAAAATTGCCGGCACAAGGCGAAGCCAATATTTAGATAGACTTCGCATCGAGAAATCCGCACGCTCGTTTGCTGCGCCGCGAACCATCCATTCGTCATCTCCTCCCAGAGCCGCGTGGGGCGGGCGTCCACGCCTGCAGCGGGTCTCCAGACCCGCTCCGTTCGCAACGGTGGTGGGTTGTAGACCGTGCGATCCCCACCGGGGTTAACGGGATTGTTGGGTGAGTTATCGAAGTCCGCCATGCGTTCCTCATACACCCTCCTGGGAAGTCCTTTTCATCATAGACGATTCGCCGGGCGGCGGGAAGTATCCAGTGAGGCCATATAAAGCATGAATGGTGTATAAAGATAGGGGCGCGGCATGCGATTGTTCACCGGTTTGGATCTTCCTCCCGAAGTAATCCGCAGTCTGGAAGCCCTGCTTGATCGGCTTCGCCCTACGGCGCACATCAAGTGGAGCCCGCCCGCCAATCTGCACGTCACCACGCGCTTCATCGGCGAATGGCCCGCGGACGGTTTGCCGGATCTCGAAACCGCGCTCGCCGCGATCCCCAGCCACCCGCCAATTCCGATTCAAATCCGCAACCTGGGATTCTTCCCCAACCCGCACTCCCCGCGCATCTTCTGGGCCGGCGTGGAAGCCTCACCCGATTTGGCAGCCCTGGCATCGGAAACCGATCGCGCCCTCGAGTCGCTAGGCCTTAAGCCGGAAGGCCGTCCGTTCAGCCCGCATCTGACCTTGGCGCGTATCAAGGAACCCATGCCCTTACAGAAACTGCGGGAGACCATCGCCGCGCTGCCATCGCTCGATTTCGGCCGCTTCAGCGCCGATCGTTTCTTCCTCTATCGGAGCCATCAGAGTCCGGCCGGTTCCGTGTATACCAGGCTCAAGGAGTTTCCGCTTGCAAGCTGCGGTATCCTGGGGCAAGGAGAGATCTAATGGCCGCGTCCGCCCCGCCATTTCCATACGAAACCCGCCTGAATATTCTCCACAAGCCGCTCGAAACGATCGACGAGAGAGCGCTTGCCGATGCCTGCGAGTTCAAGTGGTACAACCAGACCCTCTGCCAGGTGAACGATTCCGTGGTCCGCATGGCTGTTGTGCAAGGAGAATATCATTGGCACAAGCACGACGCGGACGACGAATTCTTCTACGTGGTTGAAGGCCGTCTCTCGATCGATCTCGAAGACCGTACGGTCAAGCTATCGCCCCGACAGGGATTTGTCGTTCCCAAGGGAACGGTGCATCGGACGCGCGCTCAGGAGCGAACCGTCATTCTGATGGTCGAAAACGCGGGAATCGTTCCCACAGGCGATTGATGGCCGCTGCCCTAGGACTAGCCATCGCCTACCTGCTGGGCGACATCCCCTTCGGATATCTGTTGGTGAAGTTGACCACCGGGCGCGACGTGCGTGCTTCCGGCAGCGGCAACATAGGCGCCACCAACGTGCTGCGCACGACCGGCCGCGCGGCGGGCGTGGCCACTCTGCTTCTGGATATGGCCAAAGGTTATCTGGCCGTGTGGTTGGAAGGCAGGCTCACCGCCGGGAGTGTCGAGTGGATGGGCGCCGCCGCGCTGGCCGTCATGATCGGGCATTCTTATCCGGTGTTCCTGCGCTTCCGCGGCGGTAAAGCCATGGCCTCCTTCGTGGGCGCTTGGCTCTGCCTACAGCCGCTGCCGCTGTGCGCTGTGCTGGTGGTCTTCGTGGTCATGGCCGCCTGGACCCGGCACATTTCGCTCGCCTCCATCGTCGGCGCGGGCACGTTCCCGTTGGCGGTATGGCTGATCGCGCATCCCCCGGACACCGTGGTCGTAGCCGCCATCCTGAGCGGTGCGCTAATCGTCTACCGCCACCGCGAAAACATCGCCCGGCTGCGCGCCGGAACCGAGTCCGTCTTCTCGTTCGGGAGCCGCAAGTGAAGGATCTCGCCATCGTCGGCGCCGGAAGTTGGGGCACCGCGTTGGCCATCGTGTTGGCGCCCCGCTTCCCGCGCATTCGTCTGTGGGTGTATGAAAAGGACCTCGCCGAACGAATGCGCGCAACGCGCATCAACGATTTATACTTGCCCGGATTCTGTCTCCCTGCCAACGTGACGGTGGAAACAGAATTCCCAGCCGCGTTGGCGGACGCCGCGATCGTACTCAGCGTCATGCCCTCCCACCTGGTGCGCCCGATCTTCGGCCGGATGTTGCCGTACCTGGATCCCTCTATGGTATTCGTGAGCGCCACCAAAGGCTTGGAGAACGGTACGCAGTTGCGCGCCTCCCAGGTAATCCGCGATTGCGTTGCCGGCCGCTTCGAGCCAAGTATTGGGGTGATCTCCGGACCTACTTTTGCCCGCGAGGTGGCCCGCGGCGACCCCACCGCGCTGGTAGTGGCCTCGACGGACCAAGGGTTGGCCGCTGGTGTGCAAGCCAGTTTCTCAGGGCCCACCTTCCGTCTCTACACCAGCGCCGATCCCGCCGGTGTCGAAATTGGCGGCGCGGTGAAGAACGTGGTCGCCATCGGCGCGGGCGTGTGTCACGGCTTGGGTTTGGGCAGCAACGCGCAAGCTGCCCTGATCACGCGTGGGTTGGCCGAGATCACCCGTCTCGCCATAGCCCTCGGCGGACGACCGCAAACTCTGGCCGGCCTGGCAGGGCTGGGCGACCTGGTCCTTACCTGCACCGGCGAATTGAGCCGTAACCGCACGGTCGGCCTGGAACTGGCGCGCGGGCGCAAACTGGAAGAAATTGTCAGCTCCATGAAGATGGTGGCCGAGGGTATCAAAACAACTAAGGCGACCGTCGACCTGGCGCGCAGGCATGCAGTTGAGATGCCGATCTCGTTTCAGATGTTTGAAATGTTGAACTTCGGGCTGCCGCCACGCGAGGCCATCCGGCGGCTGATGGAGCGCACCCTAAAGGAAGAATAAATTTTTGTGCGTTATTGCGCAACCTTTCATGAAACCTCGGGTTAATACTCATATGGGGGTAGCCGCGGTAGCCGCCATGGACTATGACGCCGAGCTCATGCTTCGCGTCAAGGCTGGGGATGGTATCAGCTTCGGCGTCCTGCTCGAAAAGCATCGCGCCTCGGTGGTTCACTTCCTCTACCGGGTGGTTCAAGAGCAAGGCGTCGCCGAGGAACTGGCGCAGGAGGTTTTCCTGCGTGTATATCGCGCACGGGCTAGTTATGAGCCGACTGCCACGTTCAAGACATGGCTTTTCCGGATCGCCGCGCACTTGGCGTTGAACTGGCTGCGCGACGAAAAACACCAGCGCGACCAGGAGCGTCTGGATGATGTGTTGGCGGATCTCCCCGGCCGCCAGATTACCGATGGGCGGCTCTCTGTGGAGCAAAAACTGGTGCGCCATGTCGGCGTACAGGAGGTCCGGCGGGCGGTAGCCCTATTGCCTGAAAAGCAACGGGTGGCCGTGCTGATGCACAAGTATGAAGAGATGGGGTATAGCGAGATCGCGAACGCACTGGGGTGCTCGGAATCCGCAGTAAAATCGATGCTTTACCGTGCCTATCGACTGTTGCGCGCCCATCTGGCGCACATGAGAACGACATGAATTGCCCAATCGCAGATCATAACCCGGAATTGCTGCTGGCCTATGCCGCCGGCAGGCTCGATCTGACAACCACCGGCGCGCTGGAACAACACCTCGCCGGTTGTGCCGCGTGCCGTTCGGTGGCGGCCGGCCAGATTGCTGTGTGGAAGGCTCTGGACGCCTGGGAGGCGCCCGCGGTCTCGCCGGATTTCGACCGGCGCCTGTATCGCCGGATCGAGCAGGAAGGACCGCTTTCGTGGTGGGATCGCCTCGCTCGCCCGTTCCGTGCCATGCCCCTCCGCCAGGCGTTGCCCCTGACGGCATCGGCCGGCCTGCTGCTGATGGCGGGCCTGATTCTGCACCGAGATTCGGGCCCCATCACGCCAGTTGCGCCGCACCGTGAGATCGTGCGCGCGAAGCAGGTGGAGAGGACCCTGGACGACCTGGACTTGCTGCGGCAGTTTGGCGCGTCCGGCTCCGCGGAAGGCGTGCATCGCGATGCCTTGTGATTTTGGGCGTGCCACGCTTCTCCGGTTCGGATTCGTTACCCTGCAGGTAATGGCGCTGGCGGCTGCGGTCGCCGGGCCTGCTCAATCCCAGCAGGAGCCGGACAAGGCCGCCGGGCAGGAGCTGATCGAGAATTCGATCGACCGCTGGAACCGGATGTCCCCCGAGGAACGCGAACAGGAACTTGCCAAGCTGCCGCCCGACCGCGCGCGCTTGATCCGGCAGCGCATCTGGCAGTACAACCACCTGCCTCCGGAAGAACAGCAGGCGCTGCGCGAGCGTTACCGAACCTTCAGCAAGCTTCCGCCGGAGCAGCAGCAGATCGTCCGCGATCGCCTGCGCGAGTTCTCTCAGTTGCCCCCAGGGCGCCAGCCGGTGTTGCACAATGAAGTCAAGCAGCTTCGTCTCCTGCCGGAAGCCCAGCGCCAGGCGCGCTTCAACAGTGAGGAGTTCCGCGGCCGTTTTTCGCCACAGGAACGGCAGATTATCAAGGATCTTTTGGCATACCTCCCGAATCTGCCCGCCGAACCCGTTCATACGCCGCCCAAGTGATCTGATGCACGGCCCCGGAACCTGGTCGAATCGGCCGGCAGGGCTATGAAACCGCCTGCTGGGCATGCGCCTTTAGCCATCGTGTACGATGGTAATATCCCGGCAAAATGGATTCGCAAAACTTTGATCTGAAGCAGACTATCAATCTGCCGCGCACCAGCTTTTCGATGAAGGCCAACCTCGCTCAGGCCGAGCCCAAGCTGCTCGACCGCTGGGGCGGCGAGGATATCTACGCCCAAATCCGCGCCGCGCGCGCCGGCCGCCCCACTTACATCCTGCACGACGGCCCGCCCTACGCCAACGGCCGCATCCACCTGGGCACCGCGTTCAACAAAATACTGAAGGATTTTATCGTCAAGTCCAAGACCATGGCCGGCTTCGACGCGCCTTATGTCCCGGGTTGGGACTGCCACGGCTTGCCTATCGAAATCAAGGTCGACAGTGAGCTCGGCGCGCGCAAAGCCACGATGACGACGGCCGAGATCCGCGCCGAATGCCGCAAATACGCCGAAAAATACGTCGATCTGCAGCGCACGGATTTCAAGCGTCTGGGCATCTTCGGTCGCTGGGACAATCCATATCTCACCATGAGCGCGCATTACCAGTCGGTAATCGCCGGCGCCTTCGTGGAATTTCTGGATCGGGGCTACGTTTACAAGGGCTTGAAGCCGGTGCACTGGTGCATGCGCGACCGTACTGCCCTGGCCGAGGCCGAAGTCGAATACTCCGGCCATTCGAGCCCGTCCATCTGGGTGCGCTTCGCCCTGACTTCCGATCCCGCGCAAATCGATCCCGCGCTCGGCGGCCACCGCGTCTACGCCCTCATCTGGACTACCACGCCCTGGACCATTCCGGCCAACATGGCCATCGCGTTTCATCCCAAGTACGAGTATGTCGCGGTTGCCGTAAACGGTCCCGTTTACATCGTTGCCGCCGACCTCCTCGACGTCACTGCCGAAAAGTGCGGCTGGGCCGGGTACGAAAAGATTGCGCGCTTCCCCGGTTCGCGTCTCGAGGGCGCCGTATTCCATCACCCGTTTCTGGAACGGGATTCGCTCGGCATCCTGGCCGATCACGTTACGCTGGAACAAGGCACCGGCGCCGTCCACACTGCGCCCGGACATGGCCAGGAGGACTACGTGGTCGGCCGCCAGTACGGTATCGAAACTTATTGCCCGGTGGATGCCGGCGGCCGTTTCTATCACGCCGAAGGAGCCGCCGGCCGCTTGCCCGACGAGCTGATTGGCAAAACGGTTTGGGAAGCCAACCCCATCGTGCTGGAGATCCTGCGCGCGCATCATGCTTTGCTGGCCACCGAAAAGATCGAACACAGTTATCCGCATTGCTGGCGCTGCCATCGGCCTACCATCTTCCGCGCCACCGAGCAGTGGTTCATTGGCATGGAACGCAACGATTTCCGGCAGCATGCGCTGGATGCCATCCGCCAGGTGGGCTGGATGCCCGAATGGGGCCAGGAACGCATCTCCAACATGATCGCCACGCGCCCGGATTGGTGCATCTCACGGCAGCGCGTGTGGGGCGTGCCCATCATCGTCTTCTACTGCGACCATTGCCGCGAGCCGATCGTCGATCGTAAGATTCTCGATAGCATCGTGCGGCTCTTTGCCGAGCATACCGCCGACGTCTGGTACCAGCGTACCGCTGCCGAATTGCTGCCCCCCGGCGTGGCCTGCGCCAAGTGCGGCGGCACGGAATTCAGTAAGGAGAGCGACATTCTGGATGTCTGGTTCGATTCCGGATCGAGCCACCTGGCGGTGCTCACGCCCGCCAACAAGCTGAGCTGGCCCGCGGACCTCTATATCGAAGGCGGCGATCAATATCGCGGTTGGTTCCATAGCTCGCTGCTGGTGGGCGTCGCACTCCGCGGAGGCTCTCCTTACCGCGCCTGCGCGCTCAGCGGCTGGGTGCTGGATGGCCAGGGCCACGCCATGCACAAATCGCTCGGCAACGTCATCGAACCCGAAGAGATCATCAAGCATCACGGAGCCGATCTCGTCCGGCTATGGTCGGCTTCCGTCGAATTCGACGAAGATGTGCGCGCCTCGGAAACCATCCTTACGCGGCTGCAGGAGGCCTACCGCAAACTGCGCAATACCTTCCGGTACTTTCTGGGCAACCTTTCCGGCTTCGATCCGCGCGCCGATGCGGTGCCCGTGGACCAGATGCTGGAGCTGGACCAATGGATCCTGCTTCGCGCCGAATCACTGGTAGCCAACTGCCGTGCCTGGTATGACGAATTCGCGTTCCACAAGGTCTACCGCGCGCTCTACGATTTCGCTACGGTGGATTTGAGCGCGGTCTACTTCGACGTGCTGAAGGACCGGCTGTACACCGCCGCCACCAGGTCGCTTGCACGGCGTAGCGCGCAAACGGCGCTCTACCGCCTGGAATACGCGCTGGTGCGGCTGGTGGCGCCCATCCTGGCCTTCACCGCCGAAGAAGTCTGGACCCACATGGGGCAGCCTGGCAGCGTGCACCTGGAGCTGTTTCCCGAAGCTGCCGAGTTGACCGTGGGCTTGTCCGATGCCCACCGGAAACGATTGGAGAACTGGGACCGTCTCATGATGGTGAGGGAAGACGTGCTCAAGAGCCTCGAGCAGGCACGCCAGGAGAAGTTTATTGGCGCGCCCCTCGAGGCTCGGGTACGATTGACGGCCAACTCCGACCTTTATCCCCTCTTGCAGGAGTATGCCCCAGAATTGCCGGGATTGTTCATCGTCTCCCAGGTACAGGTAGAACCGGCTTTAGCCGGTCAATCCCCACAGGACTCCGGCCTGCATTCCGTATTGATCGAGCGCGCCGACGGCGTCAAGTGCGAGCGTTGCTGGAAGTACACCACCGATACCGGCTCGGACCCGCGCTTCCCCACCCTCTGCGCGGCCTGCGCCGCCGCGGTGAAAGAGATGGGCCATGCCTGACAGCCGCTTGAAATTCTACGGCCTCTCCGCGGCGGTATTCGCCGTCGACCGCCTGTCCAAATCGATCGTCGAGGCGCGCGTCTCCCCCTTCGACGTCCACCCCGTCATCCCCGGCTTCTTCGATATCGTACATTCGCAGAACCGCGGCGTGGCCTTCGGGCTGATGAACGATTCCACTTCGGCATGGCGCACGGTGGTCTTGATCGTGTTCGCGGCTGCGGCGCTGCTCCTGGTGGCGGGGCTCCTCTGGAGGGCGTCGCGTCTGGACCGCTGGACCGCCATGGGCCTGGCCCTGGTACTCGGCGGCGCGGCCGGCAACCTGTTCGACCGCATTCTGTGGGGCCGTGTCACCGATTTCCTGGAATTCTACATTGGCGACCTGCACTGGCCGACCTTTAACGTGGCCGACTCCTGCATCGTGGTCGGCAGCGGCCTGCTGCTGCTCGAGTTGCTGCGGCCCAAGCGCCAGCCGGCGGGCGCCTGATGTTTCCGCGGCTCTTCCACATCGGAAGCTATTCCCAAGCGACCTATGGAGTGCTGGTCGCCTTGGCTTTCCTGGTGGCGATATCCGTGATCGCGCGCCTGGCGCGCCGCGCCGGCCTCAACAGCGACGCGGTGGTGAACCTCGGCATTGTTTGCGGGCTGAGCGCCATCGTCGGCGCTAAGATCATGATGTTCCTGGTGGATATCCCCTACTATGTCCGCAATCCCCGGGAGATCTTCTCCATGGCCAGTCTTCAGGCCGGCGGCGTTTTCTATGGCGGCCTGATCGCGGCTTTGATTGCGGGCATCGTCTACATGCGCCGTTACCATCTGCCGACGCTCCCTACGGCCGACGTTTTCGCCCCGGGCATTGCGCTGGGCCATAGCATCGGCCGCCTGGGCTGCTTTGCGGCGGGTTGCTGTTGGGGCCGCCCGACCGGATTGCCCTGGGGCGTGACCTTCACCAATCCACTAGCTCAACAGCTTGTGGGCGTGCCGCTCGACGTCAAGCTGCATCCCACGCAGTTGTACGAATCGGCGGCCGAGTTTGTGATTTTCGGCATCCTCTGGTGGCGGATCCGCAGGCGGCATGCACCCGGCGCGATCATCAGCTTGTACCTGATTCTGTATTCCACGGTCCGCTTCCTGGTGGAGTTCGTGCGGGACCATCCCGGTGAGCCTAACCCTTTCGGCGGCCCGCTGAACACTTCGCAGTGGATCTCTCTGGCCCTTGCCGCTTTGGGCGCGTCCTACTTCCTGCGCCATGTGGGGCGCGCGTCCACGCCTGCCGCGGGTCTCCAGACCCGCGCCCGCTGACGTTCTTCCTCATCGAAGAATATCGAATCCCGCGATGTGGAAATGCTCGTCGAAAGTGAACGCTTTCCGGATCGACAGCTTTCGCATCAAGGCGAAGCTGACACAATCGATGGCGTTGGCCCCCGCCGCTCCCCATCGCGCGAACAGGTCCCACCCATCGGATTGCATGGCGGCGTCCGGGTAGACGATCGAAATATCCCTGCTCAGACGCGTCTCCCGCAGAAAGCCGATTGCCGCGGAAAAGAACCCGCGCGCCTGCAGCAGCGAGATCGTTTCATTGATTACGAAAGTCGAAGTGAAGAACGTGGTGCCCGGCCGCACGGCCCGCAGCGCCCTTTCATGCCATTGATCGCGCGGCATGATGCGCGCAATATAGAAGCTGGTGTCGACAAACGCGGTCACTTGTAGAGGATCTCATCGACGCTCTCGGAAAGGTCAGTGTCGGGAGCGCCAACCAGGTTGGTAATGGAGGCGAACGGATCGCCGCAATTTGCGGATCTCGTTTGGCGCAGCCGAACCACCATCGTTTCGCGGATGAGTTGCGCCAGTGGCAGTTTCTCTCGCTGGGCCGCTTGCTTTAGCTCGTGTGCCAGGTCGTCGGGCAGCGTAATCTGGAACTTGACACTCATGGCGTCATTATACGTCCATAATGATGCCGATGTCAAACAGGCCTAGACGCTCCACGCGATTCATCGTCCAAACCCGCATGCTTTGGTAATGCTAAGGTGATACTAGATTGAACCTGGAACGGAGGAGTATGCCTTTTTGTCGGAGTTGCGGAGCGCAGGTGAGGGCGCGTTCTGCACCATCTGTGGAACTCGCGCCATACCAGCGAGGCGTTGCCACCTGCCACTCCGCCCCCATTCGGCGCTGTTCAAGCCGCGCCCGCCACTGCACGCAAAACTAGTCCCATCGTTTGGATCCTGGTTGCCGTGCTGGGATTGTTCGTGCTATTCGGCCTCTTTGTGCTCGGCGGCAGCCTTTTCCTGGTCCATAAAGCCAAACAAGCTGGGTTCGATACGGAATTAATGCGCAACAACCCGGGGCTGGCCACTGCCAAGCTGCTGGCTGCGGTCAATCCGGATCTGGAAGTGGTCTCAACCGACGGACACGGCGTTGTGACGATCCGTCAGAGGTCCACCGGCAAGACCATGACCGTGACCTTCGATGATATGAAGCGGGGAAAATTCACCTTTCGTGGTGACGATGGCGCCGGCTCGGAGTCGCCGACTATGGGGGCCAACCCGGCTACGTTACCGTCCTGGCTCCCGGCGTATCCCAATTCCAAGCCAGCGAGCGTCTTCAGCGTGAATCGCGATCAGAACACTTCGGCCAGCTTCAAATTTCAGACAGAGGACGCCGCCCAGGACGTAGTCGCATTCTATGAACGGGAATTGAAGCGGAGCGGATTCCACATTACCGCGACCATTACGGGCGGCATCGGCGAATCTTCCGGCGGCGTTGTTTCCGGCGACGATGCCGCTGACAAGCGCACCGTCGTGGTGGCCGTAGGGACCGGGAATGATGAAACTACGGTCAGCGTTACTTATTCTCAGAAATAAGTGGGCCGGCCGGCCCGATCACCCACTCGGCCAGATCTTCCATGCGATCCACCAGCAGATCCGGCGGCACCGTCTGGAGCGTCTCCGGCTGGAAACCATAAGTAACGCCGCAAGACTTCACGTGCGCGTTCTGCGCCGTCCGGATGTCCACCGAACTGTCTCCCACCATCATCGTGCCTTCCCGTGTCGCGCCGAATTCCTCAATCAGCGTCTCCACCCCGATGGGGTGCGGCTTCTTGAATTCGAAACTGTTGCCGCCATAAACCTGCCGGAAATGTCCGCCGATCCCCAGCCCCTCCACGATCGCCCGGCTGATCTTCACCGGCTTGTTGGTCAGAACGGCCATCCCGATACCCGCATCCCGCAGCCGGTCTAGCGCTTCCCGCACGCCCGCGTAGAGCACCGTATGGTCCAACATGTGATCGCGATAATACTCCAGGAAGAACTCCAGCGCTTCCTGCACCTGGGCTTCGGTGGCCTCCGCTCCCAACACACGCCGGATCAACACCGGCGCGCCGTTGCCCACGTAAGAGTAAACCCGCTCGTTCTCGATCGGTGGCATACCCATGTGGCCGCGCGCGGCATTGGCGGCATGCGCCAGGTCCAGTTTGGAATCGATCAGCGTACCGTCCAGATCGAAGATCAGCAGATCCATTACGCCGTGGCGGCCTTCCCGCGCGTCCGGGACTCCCCGCGCACGGGTTTACGCCGCGCCTTAAGCGTGCCCAGCTTGTACTCCGCCATCTTCCGTTGCAGCGTGTTGCGATGAATCCCCAGCAGCTTGCTGGCGGCCGAGCGGTTCCCGCCCGTGCGCTCCAGCGTCCTTTCGATCAGAGTCTTCTCCAGCAGTTCGACTACCTCTTCCAGAAAAAAGCCGTGCCCCACCAGATGCTCCACCAGTGCTTCGAACTTCTCTCTCATCTCATCTCATGCCTTTCCCGCATCCGGCAATGCCCGAATGCCCTTCTTCAGGGCGTCGCCCCAAATCGTCTTCACCTGCTCATAGCTCTTTCGGAATCCATCCTTCAGCTCATGCGGCGCGACCGCGCTGACCACCCGCGCCGCGTCAATCACGTACGGCGCCACGCGCGAATGAATCACCGCATTCGGCGGCGACTTGCCCGGGGTGAACGCCAACAACGCCAGCACCAGGGCGACCGAGACCAGCAATCCCCGCACTGCGCCAAAGCCCGCGCCCAGCAGCCGGTCCACGAACGACAATCCCGAAACCTTCATCAGCCGGCCCAAGACGCGGCCCACAATCGCGCCGAGTATCAGCACGCCGAAAAACACAAGCAGAAAGCCGCAAAAATTCGAGACTCCCGGCGAGCTGACGTAAGGCTGCAGAAACGATCCAGCCGTGCCATAGAACCAGATAGCCAGGACCAGCGCCGCGACGATCGACAGCAGCCCTACCACTTCACGCGTCAAGCCCGTGGAGAAGCTGGTTGCCACCGATACCACCAGTACCAGCAGCAGCACGATGTCCAGCCAGTTCATAGCTCCTTGCCCGTCAATACATGGTACGCCTGCCGGTACTTCTCGCTGGTTTTGCCGGCCACCGCATCCGGCAGCGGCGGAGCGGGCGGCTTCTTGTCCCAGTGGATCGATTCCAGGTAATCCCGCACGTACTGCTTATCGTATGAGAACTGCGGGCCGCCGGGCCGATAGCTTTCCGCGGGCCAGAATCGCGAGGAATCCGGCGTCAGCACTTCATCGCCCAGCACCAGTTCGCCGTCCACGAAGCCGAATTCGAATTTCGTGTCGGCGATGATCACGCCCTTGGTCTCCGCGTAAGCCGCCGCGCGCGAGTAGATCCGCAGCGTCAGATCCCGCAAACGCGCGCCCAGTTCCGCTCCCACCAGCGAGCACATCGTTTCGAACGGGATGTTCTCGTCGTGGCCGCTTTGCGCCTTGGTGGACGGCGTGAAAATCGGCGCGGGCAGGCGGTCGCTTTCGCGCAATCCGGAGGGCAGCGGAATGCCGCAAACGGTGCCATGCGCCTGGTACTCCTTCCAGCCGGAGCCCGCCAGATATCCGCGCGCCACGCATTCGATCTCCACCATACGCGCGCGCTTCACCAGCATCGAGCGGCCTTCGAGTTGCTCGCGGAATTGCCGCAGCGCCGCCGGATACTCGTCCACATTCGCCGTCAGGAAATGCGTAGGCGTCATGTCGCGCAGAAAGTCGAACCAGAAAATGGAAAGCTGCGTCAGGACCCTGCCCTTATCGGGGATGCCGGTAGGCAGGATGTAGTCGAACGCCGAAATGCGGTCGGTGGCGACGATCAGCAATCGTCCGTCCACTTGATAGACATCGCGCACTTTCCCTTGCGCGTGCCTTTCGATTCCGGGCAGTTCAGTATTTAGAATGATGGTGTCGAACATCACAGATTTTCAGGGATCTCTATCGGGGGAGTAACTCAAATAATAATAACGCGCCTCCCGCATTTGTCAAATGCCTATTTTCGTACCCGAGGTCCCATTACGTATGCACGTCACTGTCGTCGAATAGCGATTGCGCCAGACCGCTGGAACTGCGCTCCCACGCGCTGGTGCGCCAGTTGTCGAGTGCCTTCGAGACGCGCATCCAGCTCGTCTGGCTCAACATGAACCGCTGCCCCAACGCAAATACATAAGGCTCGTAGAGGCGGCGCGCCTGCGCCAGTTTGGTGTCGAACTCGGCGGCATTGCATGGCGCGATTCCGGCCGCCGCCAACCCCGCTTTGAATTGTGCCAACGCCTCCGCGGGCAGGCGATCCGGTTCCGGTGTGCGTGGCGGCGCATTCACAATCTGCGCCAGGTCCACCACCGTGTGCCGCGCCATGGCGAACGTCAGCCGGGCCTGCCAGGGAGCCAGTCCGTCGATGCCGGCAATCACCACCGCGCAGACATCCAGTATTGCGGTGAGCGCCGCCAGCCACGATTGATTATCGTGCTGTGACCGGAAATACGCCAGTACCGGATACGAAATGTAGGTCTCCAGCAGGTCCGCCGACCAGATCTCCCACTCGCGTAGCAGGTCGTCCATGGCCGCCAGGCCGTGGCCCGTCGCGTAACGCCGGAAAAGTTCCGCGGCAGTGGGAGGCGATCCGGCCCGCGCGTCCAGCAGCAAAATACTGGTTTCTCGCTTCGCAAACGACTGGTACAGTACCGGCAGGTAGCTGATCACCAATGCCAGAAAACCGAAGCCGGTGCCGGCCTCCAGCACCACCATCGCGCGCTCCATGCGCGTCCGCGGTATTCCCATTCCCAGGGTGATGAAGGTGGTGCCGCTAAGGTAGAGGCTTTCGGAGAAATGCATATTGGGCGGTCCCAGGTACCACTGCACCAGGGCAAAGGCCAGGATCATCCCCACTGCCCACACCACGATCAGGAACAACAGCGAGAGGGGTCCGTAAAAACTGAGATAGCGCTCGCGGCGTCTGGTCGAATGCACCCGCCGCGCCAGCCACGACCACACCGTCCAGGTGGAGAGATAGAATAGCCGGCTCAGCCGCAGGCGCCGCGCCACGCGCCGCGGCAGAATGATGACCTCGAACGCATCCCACAGGATGATCAGCAGGACTATGATTCCGAAAATGGCCGCCAGCACAAGCATATGTACCGCACGCTCTCAGCGTGCCGTGTCCCCACTCGTCGGGACGCCGTCCGCCAGGTTGGCGATCTCACCGTACACCGGTTTTAACGCCGGATAAATAGCCCCATAAACCCGGTGTGCCTCAGCATAAAAGGAAGCCTCCGCCGGGCGCGGCGCAATCGAGTCCACCTCGCGGATCGTCGCGCGGCAGACTTCCGGAACCGAGCTGTACTCGCCGGTGCCGGCCAATGCCAGCAGCGCCGCGCCGTAGGCCGAGCCTTCCTGCGTTTCGAGCGTCACCACCTTCTTATCGAAGATGTCCGCCAGCAGCTGGCGCCAGAAGGGACTGCGGGCGCCGCCTCCGGAAGCACGCACGGACGCAACCGGCACGCCCAGTTCGTCGATAATATCCAGGCAATCGCGCTGGCTGTAACAGACGCCTTCGATGATGGCGCGGATCAGATCAGCCCGCTGGTGCCGGGCGGTGAGTCCGATCCATCCGCCGCGCGCGGTGGCGTCCAGATGGGGGGTGCGCTCGCCCATCAAATAGGGGAGCCAGAAGAGGCCCTGCGCGCCGGCGGGAGCATTGGCCGCTGCGCCGGTCAGATCGTCGTATCCGGCGCCGGGCGCCAATTGGTTGCGGAACCATTGCAGGCTGAGCCCCGCGCCTTGCGTCACCCCCATCACGTGCCACTTGTCGCGCACCGCATGGCAGAAGGTATGAACGCGTCCTGCCGGATCGTAGGCCACGTGTTCCATGTGGGCGAAGACCACGCCGGAGGTGCCCAGCGTACACGAGACGATGCCGGCTTCCACGATCCCATTGCCCACCGCGCTCGATGCCTGGTCGCCGCCGCCGCCTACGACGGGCGTACCCTCGGCCAGCCCTGTGGCCGCAGCTGCGGCTCGGGTCACGCGGCCGGTGACATCGCTCGATTCGTGGCTGGTGGGCAGAATGGCGCGGTCCAAGCCCAAAGCGTCCATCATGTCGCAAGACCAGCGCCGCGCCACCACGTCGAACAGCGACGTGCCGGAAGCGTCCGACACTTCGCTGGCGTACTCAGCGGTAAGTTGGAAGCGCAGGTAGTCCTTGGGCAACAGCAGGTGGCGGACCCGTTCGAATGCGCGCGGCTCGTTATCGCGCACCCATAGCAGCTTGGGCAGGGTGAACCCCGTCAGTACGGGATTGGCGGTGTATTTCAGGACGTTCTCGCGGCCCACGGTTTCGTTGATAGCGTCTACCTGCGGCTGGCTGCGTTGATCGCACCAGATCAGCGCGGGCCGGATGACTGCATTGTCGCGATCCAGAATCACCAGGCCGTGCATCTGGCCGGACAGACCGATGCCGCGCACTTGCGAGCCGGAAACGCCTGCTTCGGCCAGCGCGCCGCGAATGGCCACGCGCGCGGCGTCCCACCAATTCTGGGGACGCTGCTCCGCCCACAGCGGCCGCTCCATCCGGATATCTTCGTGCGCCGCTGTGAACCCCGCGGCCACGCGGCCTTGCGCATCTACCACCAGGGCACGCGTGCCGCTCGTACCTACATCGATTCCCATCCACATGTTCGTCGGCTCTCGGCAGTCAGCTCTCGGCTTTCAGCTTAACCTCGACCCACGGCAGGCAGGCGGCGCCGAACAATCCGGCTTCGTTCCCCAGCGTGGCTTTCTCGATCCGCGTGGCCGTAGTGCGGAATGTGAACGATCGCCGCCGCACTTCCGCCAGCATGGGCGGCGCAAACAGGTCCCACGCCGCCAGGACGCCGCCGCTCAGCAAATACAGCGGAAAGTTGAACGTATTCACCAGGGTGGCCAGCGCCACTCCCAACGCCTGTCCCATGGCGACGAAGATCCGGCCGGCCTTCTCGTCGCCGCCCATCGCCAAATCGTATACTCCGCGGGCGCTGAGTCCTTCGCCCAGCCGCAGCATACTCGCCATGGCCGCGATGGCGGTGGCGGAAGCGTGTTTCTCCAGGCAGCCTTGATTTCCGCAGCCGCATGGATTGCCGTCCTGAACCACCGTAATGTGCCCCAATTCTCCCGCCATGCCCAAATATCCTTGCAGCACTCTGCCGCCGGAAATGATGCCGCCGCCCACGCCGGTGCCGAGCGTCAGCAGCACCAGGTCGTCGACATCGCGTCCGGCGCCCATCCACTTCTCGCCCAGCGCCGCGGCGTTGGCGTCGTTCTCCAGAATGACATGCGTGCCCAGACGGCGCTCGATTTCGGCGCGAATCGGGAAATCTTCCAGACACGCTAGATTATTCGAGTTGCGGATAACGCCTTCCTTCAGCAGGATGAAGCCGGGGACGCCGATGCCGATGCCCGCCAGTCCGGCCGCGCCGCACTTGTCGCGCAATTCCGAGATAGCCTTCACCATGTGGCCCAACATGGCTTCGCGCCCGGCAGCGGGGTTGGTGGCGGCGTCCCGCCGGTCGAGGACGTGGCCGGCGCGGTCGATGGCCGCCGCGCGCAGGTTTGTGCCGCCCAGATCCAGCCCGATGGAGTATTCCGCCATGAAGGCGCATGATAACAGACCGTGGCCGGCGGATGCTGCTTGCACACCTGGTTGCACGGTTGGTTGCGCGCCCGGCTCCGCACCATAACTGTTGTTAATGTGGCCTATTGTAATTTTCTTCGAGCATCGTGCATCTATATGTGCTAGAGATAGTACAGGGTTTGTTGTGTTGCGTCGATAGTTACAGAGGGTGGGTCGAATATGACGGGCGACCGAGAGTACGTCAACATACCAGGCAACAAGATGCATGAGCTTCCCCCGCTGCTGGTGCGGAGGATTTCCGGGGCGCCTCAGGCGGACTTAGCCTCGGCCATTCTGGAGGCCGAGGAAATGCTGCCGGAGGTCGATATAGAGGAGTCTCTGCTCGAGCGGCGCAAGATGGACTTAGCGCTGACTCTAACGGAGCAGTATCGCGGCCTGATTGCACATTGGCAATGGGGCGAATCCATCGTGGAGTGGATCCGGCAGTGCGAAATCACGTTCCAGTCGGAGTCCGCGCTGCGCGATCTGCTGCATCCGGACGTGTGGCCGCATGCCAGCCGCAGCAGTTTCGTGATCCTGCTGGCGGATAAGCACGTGACCAGTCCGGGCGTGGCTCTGGAGACCGCCGTAGGCTTGCGTTTGACGTTCCGGCAGCCTCCGCCCATCAATTGCTGCAGCAGTGAGTTCTTGTTTTGCCTGAACTCCTCGATTGCCGATTCGGCCTATACGTCATGGACCCGCATGGGCGCTGGTACTCCCGCACTGCTGCCTCCCGACCGCTTCCACTTCGACGTGCTCGATTCGGATTTTCAATCGGCCCTGCAATAATCCCGCCCGGCGCGCTTATGGCAGGCACATGCTACCGTGAATGTTGCCCGGCGGCTATTCCCACTACCTGATCGATTGCTTATCGATCATTGTCATCGATCTCCTGTTGGCTGGCGACAATGCCCTGGTTATCGCCTTGGCTGTGCGCGCGCTGCCCAAACGCCAGCGGCGTGTAGCGCTGCTCGCCGGCGCGTGGACCGCAGTGCTGATCCGCGTGGCAGTTACGTTCCTGGTCGCCAGGCTGCTCCAGCTGGAATACGTTCAATTCGCCGGCGGAGCGTTCGTCGTGTGGATCGCGGTGAAGGTCTTGCGAGATGCCAGGTCGCAGGAGAGTGAAGCCGTCTCTCCCGGCGACTTGTGGCGAGCCATAGGTTCGATCGTGCTGGCCGATCTGACTATGTCCACGGATAACATCCTGGCGGTGGCTGGGGCGTCTAAGGGCAATATCTGGCTGATCGTGTTCGGCCTGGCGCTGAGCATCCCGCTGGTGGTTTCTTCGAGCACGTTTCTGGCGTTCGTTATGGACAAATATCCGGTGACAATGTACGTAGGCGTGGCGATTCTCGGCCGCGTAGCCGGCGAGATGATGCTGGGGGACCCATTGGTGCGCAGGTTGCTGCATCCGTCGGACGCACTGCGCTACGGCGTGGAACTGGCACTCATGGCGTCGATCGTCCTGACTGGCCGCCTGCTCAGCCGGCGTTGACAATCATTTACGTGCGCCGTCCCCACTGCAGCGTCGAATGGGTTGGAGGATGAAAAAGATGTTTAAGAAAATCGGACTTCCCGTAATCGCGCTGCTGGGCCTGCTGGCAATGGCTCCGCATCAGGCAAACGCCGCCGTGAGATTCGGCGTTGTCGTTGGACCGCCGGCCTATACCTATCCGGTCTACCCGGCGTACCCCCCTGCTCCCGTAGCCGTGGTTCCCGCTCCGGTCGTCGTGGCCCGCCCCTGGGTGGGCCCCGCCATACGGTGGGATCGCCGCCACGATTTCCGCTTTCGCCGCTAACTAACCGGAATCTCAAACATGCGGAACCGTCGCTCAAACGGCCGTCTTCGGGCGGCCGTTTTTTCTTGCCGTTGCCTCGCATTGTGTGATGGCTCACGCTCAAACTCCACAGTGCCTTAGTCTCTCGATTAACAATGCAGGAAAAATGTTAAAGTTGGACCCTAGGGGTGTATGGTCAATCCGGCAGAGTTCGCTTGCACTCTTCATGTTATTCAGGATCGGGCTGTCCAATTCGTCGGCCACACCCGCCACGCGATGCTACACTACTTCCGGAAACCGGCCGCCCCGGCGGCATTCTTGACCCTTGGCGACGCATGAACTCAGGCCACAACACAACCGAATACCCAACTCCCGTCGCGACCTTGGCTCTTGGCCACGGTGGTGGCGAGATGGGAGAGCGCATCCGTGGGTTCGATTGGTCCACAACTCCGCTTGGACCCATAAGCCGCTGGCCCCAGAGTCTGCGCACTACTGTCAATATCCTGCTCTCGTCGCGCTACTCGATGTGGATGGCATGGGGCACTGAACTGACCACGCTGTACAACGATGCCTACCGGCCCACACTAGGAATCAAACACCCCCAGGCCCTCGGGATGCGCGCAAATGAAGTTTGGCCGGAGATCTGGCCCGATATCGGTCCCCGCATCGAAACCGTGCTCAAAACGGGTATAGCCACTTATGAGGAGGGTCTCCTGCTGTTCCTACAGCGCAGTGGCTTTCCTGAAGAGACTTACCACACTTTTTCCTATAGCCCCTTAATAGACGATGACGGCCGCATAAACGGCATGCTTTGCGTTGTCACAGAAGAGACAGACCGTCTGATCGGGGAGCGGCGCGTGGAGACGCTACGCGTTGTGGCCTCGGCACTGGCGAACACAAATACCGAAGACGAGGTCCTGCTGGCGTTGCGGGAGCGCCTTAGCCGGAACAAAAAGGATTTGCCCTTCACGCTCACCTACCTTTTCGATCCCGACGGCGGTGCGCGCCTGGCCACGTCGAGCGGTATTTCCATGGGGCACGCGCTGGCGCCCGAACGAATCGAACCGGGCAGCGATTTCCCGTGGCCTGCGCACCAGGTCTTTCTGAATCCCGCAACCCGCCTGATCGAGCACTCAGCCGGACCATCGGAGGCCGCTCCGCCGCCGGCCGGCGACTGGAGCAAACCGGCGGAGCGGGCCGCTGTCGTCCCCATCAAGCAGCAGGGGCAGGAACGGCCGGCCGGATTCTTTGTTGCCGGCACGAATCCTTACCGCCGCTACGATACGGCCTACAGCGGCTTCGTCGATTTGCTGGCAGGCCAGATTGCCGCCGGGCTGGGCAATGCGCGCGCCTACGAACAGGAGCACCGCCGCGCGGAAGCGCTCGCCGAAATCGATCGGGCAAAAACGACGTTCTTTTCGAATGTCAGCCACGAGCTTCGCACGCCGCTTACGCTGATGTTGAGCCCCGTCGAGGAGCTGCTTTCGGAGTCGGCGGACCAGACTCCCGAGCAGCGCCAGTTGCTCGATCTGGTGCATCGCAACGGTCTTCGGCTCCAGAAACTCGTGAATACCCTTCTCGATTTTTCGCGGATCGAGGCAGGCCGGATGCAAGCCGTTTTCGAGCCCACCGAACTCGGCAGGTTTACAGAGGATCTCGCCTCTAATTTCCGCTCGGCGATGGAGAAGGCCGGACTGAGTTTCAAGATCGAATGTGCGCCGCTGCCGGAGCTCGTCTACGTGGATCGCGAGATGTGGGAGAAGGTCGTCCTGAACCTTCTCTCGAACGCTTTGAAGTTTACCCTCAACGGCGCCGTCAGGGTCGCGCTGGCGGCCCGGGACCACTGCGCCGAACTGACGGTCGAGGACACCGGTACCGGCATCCCCACATCCGAACTGCCTCACATTTTCGAGCGCTTCCATCGCATCCCTGGCGCCAGGGGCCGCACCATCGAGGGTACCGGCATCGGACTGGCGCTTGTTCTGGAACTGGTCAAGCTTCATGGCGGCTCGATCGCCGTTGTGAGCGAGACCTCTCAAGGCACTACTTTCACTGTCGCGATTCCATTCGGGACGGGGCATTTGCCGAAGGACAACATCAAACCGAAAAGCGATTCTGTCTGGTCAGCTTCCCGATCGGACACCTTCGTCCAGGAAGCCTTCCGGTGGCTCCCGGCTGACGGCATCGCGGACGGCCGGGATGGCGTGGGCGTGCCCGGGACTCCCTTCCGCGAAGCCAACGGCGGAGCTGGTGCCCTCCCGGTTACCGATGCCCGGCCATCGGGCGGCGAGCGGGTTCTCCTAGCGGACGACAACGCCGACATGCGCGAGTATGTCACGCGGCTGCTTGGAGCGACCTACCGCGTCCAGGCTGTCTCGAACGGCGAAGATGCGCTGCAGGCGGCTTTCGCGCAGCCGCCGGATCTCATCCTCAGCGACGTCATGATGCCGGGGTTAGATGGATTTGGGCTCCTGAAGGAGTTGCGCGCGCATCCTCAAACCAGAACCGTCCCGGTGATTTTTCTCTCCGCGCGCGCCGGCGAAGAGAGCCGCGTCGACGGGCTGGCGGCCGGGGCCGACGATTACCTGATCAAACCGTTCACGGCGCGTGAGCTTCTGGCGCGCATCGCCGCCCACCTCTCCATGCGCAGACGTACCATGGACGCCGAAGCGGCGCTCAGGGAAAGCCAGGCGACGCTGCAGAGCTTCTATGACAGCTCGCCGTTTCTCATGGGAGTCGTCGAATTGGATGGCGGGGAAGTTGTTCCAGTCTACCGCAACCACGCGACGGCCATGTTCTATGGCTGCGATGTCGAGAGCATCGCGCAGCAGACCTTCGAACAGCTTGGAATTCCCACGGCGGTTGCCGTGCTTTGGGCCGATCGCTACCGCCAGTGTCAGGCTGAGGGTTGCGCCGTTCGATTCGAATATGAACACCCGGCGCGCGCTGGTGCGCGCTGGCTGAACGCCTGCGTGAATTTCTTGGGCCATGGTCCTAGCGGCCGGCCGCGCTTCAGCTATATCGCGGAAGACGTCACCGAAAGAAAAAAAAGTGACGATCTCCTGCGCCGCTCGAACGAAGACCTTCGTCAGGCGAACGCCGACTTGGAACAGTTCGCCTACTCCGCCAGTCACGACCTGCAGGAACCTCTCAGGCAGATTGCCCTATACAGCCAGATGCTCGACAAGAAGTATGCGAGTAAGTTGGATGGAAAAGCTTCGGAGTATCTCGGTTACTGCATCGAAGGTGCGCATCGCATGGGGATGTTGATCAGCGGCCTCCTGGCCTATTCTCAAGTTACCAGGACTTCCGACTCGCCGCTCGAATCGGTCGGTGTCGATGAGGTGCTCGAAATCGTCAGGAAAAACCTCTCGACTACAATCGCAGAGACCCGCGCGGAAATCTCGGCGCCGGCCCTTCCGTTTGTGCGCGGAGACTCAGTTCCGATGGTTCACCTCTTTCAGAATCTTATCTCGAACGCGCTAAAATACAAGAGTGCGGCGAGGCCGCTGATTAAGATCGATGTAAGGGAAGATACAAATCGCTGGCGGTTTTCCGTCGAGGACAATGGGATCGGGATTCCGAAAGAGTTCCAGACACAGATCTTTGGCATTTTTAAGCGGTTGCACGATAGGACGGAATATCCCGGCACTGGGATTGGCCTCGCCATTTGTCAGAAGATTGTGGAGCGATACGGGGGGCGTATCTGGGTGGAATCCGAGCCGGGCCGCGGCTCTAAGTTTATTTTTACTCTACCGCGTGCGATATGAAAACAGAGAGACTCCAAATCCTCTTGGTCGAGGACAATCCGGCCGATGCCAATCTGGTCGAGGAGGCTCTGTCGGAGGCGCGCCTCGAATACCGGCTCTCGATTGTCCGCGACGGAATGCAAGCCATTGAACTCATCGACCGCCTCGATGCGGATCCCGCCCACCCGCGGCCGGACATCGTCTTGCTCGATTTGAATTTGCCTAAGGTGAGCGGCGAGGAAGTCCTAAAGCGTGTGCGTCGCAGCCCTTGGTGCGGGGCGGCCAAGGTGCTCATCGTTAGTTCCTCGGATGCGCCGGCCGATAGGGAAAGGGCCATGACGCTGGGCGCCACCGATTATTTTCGCAAGCCATCGGACCTGGATCAGTTTATGGAGCTTGGCCCCAAAATTCGCGCCATGCTCGAGTAGCACTTGTGGGGCAGGCTCGTAGCCTGCGGCGGCCTCGTAGGCCGCCCCAGCACGCGCTTTCTGGCGCCAGAGAAGTTGCGAAAGGACCGCCTGGTGCTCGTGGGGCGGCCAATCTTGGCCGCAGCCGCCTTTTCAGGCCGTCCCCGCGGGCCTGTTCCACATCCGCCGCATCTCTTTACTGAACTGCCTTGCCTTCCCCTCGTAAATGCGCGCGCCCAGCGCCAGGGCGTCTCCGCGCAGTTCCTTCCGATACTTGCCGATCAGTCTGATGAACGAATCGATGTCGGCCTCTGTGCCATAGAAGCGTGCCTTGGCCGTCACCTTCTCCTCTAGGACCACCAGGTTATGGTCCTCCCCCAGCCACGTCTCCAGGTCCTTCAGCCGCCTTTCGTACGCCGGCATCGTGTCGTCCCAAACGCCTTCCAGCAGCCGGACGTGGTACCAGTGGTCCTTCACCCGCTTGCGCCATTCATGGTAATTCTCGGGCAGCGGATGCTTGCGCGCGCGCGCCAGCGCTTTTCGCCCCTGGCGGAACGTGGCTTCCAGGCCCGGCGCGATGGCCCCAAAACCGTCACTCGAAAGAGGCCATGCACTCACGCTCGTCCCCGCCTCACGCAAACCGCCGGCGATCCCGTGCAGCACTTCTTCGATGCCGGCCTGCTTCTCGGCCTGCTTTTTGCGCGCGATCAACCCGCGGCGGATGGAAGCGAGGCCCCCACGGCCCAGCTCGCCGCGGAACTTCTTCCGCAAGCCATCGAATGCCTCGACCATGGCGCCGCCATCCCGGAACTGGGAAAGCTGCCGGCCGATGTCTCGAAAACTGGTGTTCTCCGGGCCATATACTTCGCCAAGTTCCGGCCGCATCAGCCGCAACACGCCGCGAACCTTCTTCACGTTCTTGCGCGCTTCGTGGATGGCTTCGTCGCGCCCGGATTTTCCCTTGCCGCTCAACTGGCGTGCCGCCGCTGCGATTTCCTCGCCGACGATGCGCTTGATTCCCTCTGGCACCGGCTCGCCCGATTTGAAACGATATGCCACGGTATTGTTACGGCCTTGTTACAGAGTATCAATCCGCGGCACATCGGCACAGTCCCGGGTTGCCGAAAGCCGGCATCCTGCTATCATCGGAATCTCCGATGTTCTCACCGTCCCGAATCGCGGCACTATGCACCGCCGCGCTGTCGATTGCCATGCCCACTCATTGCCAGGAACGTACCCAGGCTCGATCCATGGTGATTTCCAGGCACGGAATCGCCGCCACCAGCCAGACGCTCGCCTCTCAGGCCGGCGCCCAGGTGCTGGCCCGCGGCGGATCGGCCATGGATGCCGCCATTTCCGCCAACGCCATGCTGGGCCTCGTCGAGCCTATGAGCTGCGGCATCGGCGGCGACCTTTTTGTCATCTACTGGGACGCCAAAACTGGCACCCTCACCGGCCTCAACGCCAGCGGATGGGCGCCCCGCGGACTCACCGTCGAATTCCTGAAATCGCAGGGCCGCTACGCAATGCCCCAGGAAGGCATCCAGTCCGTGACCGTGCCGGGTTGCGTGGATGGCTGGGAGAAGCTCCACAAGCGCTTCGGCCGGCTGAGCTGGCGTGAGTTGTTTCAGCCCGCCATTTACTACGCGGAAGAGGGCTTCCCGGTTACCGAGATCATTCAAGACTCCTGGAAATCCGCAACATCCAAGCTTTGGGGCGATGCCGGCGGACGCCAGATCTTCCTGCCCGAAGACAAGGTTCCAGCGGTGGGCCAGGTCTTCCGCAACCGGGGTCTGGCGGCGGCTTACAAGCTGATTGCAGCGCAAGGCGCCGCGGCGTTCTATAAGGGCGATATCGCGCAGGCCATCCTCAAGACGTCCGCGCGCCTGGGTGGCACGATGTCCGCCGGCGATCTGGCGGAGTTTCAATCCGAATGGGTCCAGCCGGTATCCACCGGGTACCGCGGATGGACGGTATACGAGTTGCCGCCAAACAGCCAGGGCATCGCGGCGCTCGAGATGCTCAACATTCTGGAGACGTTTCCCCTGTTCAACTACACACCGGCCGGCCTTGAGGATCTGCACCTCAAGATCGAAGCGCAGAAACTGGCCTACGAGGATCTGCGCCGCTACGTGGCCGATCCGCGTTTCGCCAAGATACCCGCCGACGGAATAATTTCGAAGACCTATGCGCGCGAGCGCGCCGCGCTGATCCATCGTGACGAGGCCAACTGTGCGCCCGTGCCGGGCCAACCGCCGTCCACTGCGGGCGATACCGTTTATCTGTCGGTGGTGGACCGCGACGGCAACATCGCCTCGCTCATCCAAAGCGTCTACCTGAGCTTCGGCTCGGGCGTGGCGGTGGACGAGTACGGCTTCCACCTGCAGAACCGCGGTGCGCTATTCGAGCTGGATCCGGACCACCCCAACGCGCTCCAACCGCACAAACGGCCGCTGCACACCATCATCCCGGCGTTTATGGAAAAGGACAACATCCACATCGGCTTTGGGATCATGGGCGGCTACAACCAGGCCCAGGCGCACGCCCAATTCGTTTCGAATCTGGTGGACCACAACATGAACATTCAGGCCGCGCTGGAGGCGCCCCGCTTCACCAAGCTTACTTTTGGCGGCTGCGACGTGATGATCGAGAACCGCGTGCCGGCCGGCGTCCGCGACGCGCTTGCCGCGCGCGGGCATAATTTGGAAGTGCTGGCGGATTTCTCGGGCTGGATGGGCGGCGGCCAGGCCGTTCTGCACGATTCCGATACGGGAGTGAACTACGGCGGGTCCTCGCCGCGCAAGGATGGTGCGGCGGTGCCGGAAGCGCCCCCTTATTTTGGGCCCCGTGCGCGTTAGACTGTTTTGCAACGCACCCCCACGCCTGGCCGTCAAAGGAGTTAGCTATTAACGCATGCCCGGACTATCTTCCAGCCAGGAAATGCAACTCGAATATTTGACCTGGCGCCCGCCCGAGTCGCCGCCCATCGCTATTCGCCGGCGCGCCATGGAAGGCATCCACCAGGAAGTTAGCGAGGCTTTCGCCGCCGCCCCACACCGCGGCGCGGAGACCGGCGGGATTCTGCTCGGCCGCCGGGAGCCGGATCGCATCGTGGTAGAGGACTTCGAGCCGGTCCCCTCGGAGCATCGGTTCGGGCCTTCGTACCGCCTTTCCGACGCCGACTGTGAGCTGCTGCACGAGACTTTGGAGTGGTTTCGAGGCGCCGCGCAGCCGGGTCTGTCCGTGCTGGGCTTCTATCGCAGTCATACGCTGCCCCAGGTCGAGCTTTGTCACGAGGACGAAGAATTGGTCCGGACGCATTTCGGCCCGGCCGAGGACCTGGTGTTGCTGGTCAAGCCCAGCTTGATGGAAAGCAGCGAGGCGAATTTCTTCGTACGCCGCTGTGGGAGCCCTCCGCAGCCGGCCCTGATGGATTCGCCGCCGCTTGTGGACTCGTCGCCGGCTCCCCATCCCCCGCCAATGATGACATTGATGACGTGGCCGCCGCCGCGTCCGCGGGCGTCGATGCCGGAGGCTGAACCTCAGCGTCGCGCCCCCAAAAGCCCGCGATGGCCCTGGCGATGGCAATGGTACGCAGCGGCGATGCTGATCGGCTTGGTGGGTGGCGCGTTCGGCTATCTATGGTGGAATCCATATGCGGGCCTGGAGCGGATCGCGGTGACCCCTGCCGCGCCTCCCGCGCCCGCGGTCGCCGCGCGACCCATAGTGGAGGGCACGCCGGCTCCGCCCGAGCCGAATACCGCTGCCATTCACGAGCTTCTGGACCGCTGGGCCGGCGCTCTAAAACAAGGCGACCTGGCGACGGCCGCGCAATGTTATGCGCCGGTGGTGAGCACCTATTATGCCCGCCACAATGTGACCCGCGAGGCTGTCCGCCAAAGCATCGGGCGGGATCGCGCGCGCTACGGACGCCTCGACGTTTATCGTGTCTCCGGCGTCGGTATTACGCCCGTGAGCGATAGCCGCGCGGTGGTTACTTTCCGCAAGTACTGGCATTGGCAGGCCTCGGGACGCGGGCGGCCGGCCGGCGTGGAGCAGGAGCGTATGACCCTGGTGTCGACCGGAGGAGTCTGGCAGATTTCCTCCGAACAAGCCACCCGCTGAGTCCCACCCTATCGCAGCGCTACTCTTCCTTCCTGATAGATCGTCACACCGCGCTTCACCGTACGGTTTACCAGGTTGACTCCGAAATGATAAGGAATCTCTCGGTAATCGGATGCGTTCAGCACGATCAGATCGGCGGGTTTGCCCACTTCGAGCGAGCCCGCCACCGCTCCCGATCCGATCGCGCAGGCGGCATTGAACGTCGCCGCACAGATCGCTTCCGCCGGACTCATGCCCACGTTTGCGCAAGCTAGCGCGATGATGGCGGGCATGCTGTAGGTCGAGCTTGCGCCGGGATTGAAGTTCGTGCCCAGCGCCACGGCCGCACCCCCGTCTATCAACTGCCGTGCGTGCGCGCACCCCCCGCTGCCGCCCTGAAAGGTGTTGCCGGGCAGCAACACGGCCATGGTGTTCGAGCGCGCCAGCAGGTCCAGGTCCGCCGGGCCGGCATCCTGCAAGCGATCCACGCTGGCCGCTCCCACCTCCACAGCCAGCCGCACGGCATCGCTTGCCGCGTGCTGGCCGGCATGCACTTTTAGTTGAAATCCGAGCGCGCGCGCCGTCTCCAGATAGCGGCGGCTCTGCGCCATATCGAAGGCCGACTCGCCGCATCGGAGCCCGGCGAAACGCGCGAACTCTCTACGCCGGATCGCCGGCAGCAGTTCCGCGCACATCCAGGAATAATAGCCCGCGGCGTCGCTGGCATACTCGGCCGGAATGCGATACGGCGTCAGCAGCGTGGACGCGATATCCAGCGGCATGCCATTCAGCTTGGCTTGCACCCGCAGGATCTTCAACTCGCTTCTCGCGTCGAAGCCGTATCCCGACTTCGCTTCGAGAGTCGTGGTCCCATGCCGGATCATGCCGTTGACGAATTGCCGCGCCCGCGATTCCAGGCGATGGCCCGAGCAGCTGCCCAACGCCTGCACGCTGGCTGCGGTCTTGTGGGTCGGCTCTGCGGCGGCGATGCGCTCCTCGTAAGCGTCCATCCCGGGGACGCCGCACACCAGGTGCGTGTGGCAGTCTACAAAACCGGGCATTACCACACGCCCCGTGGCGTCGATTTCCTGGGGTCTCAGCATGCGCGCCAGAATCTCGACGCGCCTGCTCAGACCCACTTGCACGATGCGCCCGTCCTCGATGAGCAGCGCGCCATCGCGAATGATCGAAAGTTCCTTGAGCGCGGCCCCGCGCCTGGGTTCCGCCGAGCCCCGCAACGTAATCAGTTGCCGCGCCCCCCTCACCAGAAGAGTTCCAGGCATTCGGAGGACCTTGTTTTAATATAGCAGGATGCCCCCGCGGCGCCCGCTCAAAACGCTGGAAAGAGTCCTGTCCAAAGCCGGGCTGGGCTCGCGCACCGAAGCGCGAAGCTGGATCGGCGCGGGTCGCGTGCGCGTCAACGGTAGACTGGTGCAGACTCCGGACCACTGGGTCGATATCGAGCGCGACCGCGTCACGCTGGATGGAAATCCCGTGCGCGGCGCCCGCAAGGTCTACCTGCTGCTCTACAAGCCCAAGGGCTACCTGACCACTTATACCGATCCGCAAGCCAGGCCCACGGTTTACGATCTGGTGCGGCACGCGGGCGCATGGTTGGTCCCCGTCGGCCGCCTGGACCTGGACACTACCGGGCTGTTGATCATGACTAACGATACGGAGTTTGCCGAGCGCCTGACCAATCCCGAATATAAGGTTCCGAAGACCTACCAGGCGAAGTGCGCCGGCCGGTTGACAGACCAGCAGATCGCGCGCCTGCGCGATGGCGTAGAGTTGGCCGACGGTCCCACGCGCCCGGCGCTGGCCGAGCGCTTGCGCGACTCCGGCAAATACACGCATATCGAGATCTCCATCGGCGAAGGCCGCAATCGCCAGGTGCGCCGCATGGTGGAAGCCGTCGGTAGTAAGGTCGTCAAGTTGGTGCGCGTGGCGATCGGCCCGGTGCGTATCGGCGATCTGCAGATCGGCAAGTGGCGGAAGCTGACGGAACCGGAAGTGCGCGCCTTGTGGCACAAGCGCTAATACGTGCCGCGTCGCCGCCCATGACGACGACAAACGGCTGCAATGTTCGCCCACCTTGCATCCGCGGCCATATAGGAATCTTCATTTGGGATGGGGAATGATTTCTGTGATGATGTACGTCTCGCCTACGATTTTGAAGTAGAAACGCCAACCGCGGTTCACCCGCGCCATTTACCTTCAGTCTCGAGAGCGCCGAGGGCATTCCGAGTATACGCAAGCTTTCATCGAGCCCGCTTGGCTCTCTTTCTAGCCACCCTTAGTTTTCCGACGTTGGCCTCAATCGAGGCGGCCATCTCTTCCACCGTATTGAAAGGGCCGTAGGTGCGGCCGTGCCCGATGTCCTTATCGGATTTCGCCAACCGGGCGTCGATGATGCGCCGCTGGGCAGGGGTGTATTCTTCGTCAGCAGTAGTAAACTTGCAGCGGTCGATGACGAGCTTGGGAGTAATGACGATCTTGCCGCGCTGGAACGCCGCCTCCACCTGGTCGCCTTCGGAGATGCCGGCCAGGGATCGCAGCTTGGTGGGAATGGTCGTCTGGCCTTTGCGGTGGACTTTCACGAGAGGAGGGCAGCATAGCGGTTCCGGCGCGCCGTCAAGGCGGCTGGCGGCACGACAAGGGTACTGGGGCCTCGCCGAACGACGCCAGACACGTACAATAGAAGTATGTCCCGCTCACCGGCGAATGCCACAGCTGCCGTCGAGCGCTTCTTTCAGTTCGCCCTGTGGGGCCTGGTAGTCAGCGGCTACCTGGCCGTGGCGGGCTCCGGCTACCTCGATGCTCCCACCGTCATACTGACCGGCGCGGGACTGCTGGCCCGCGCGCTGCTGATCTCCGGCCTGCTGCGCTTCGATATTTCGCCGAAGCTGGTAGTGGCCCTCACGCTCGTATATGTGGGCTTTTTCCCGCTGGACTACTTTTTCATTTCGCGCGCATTCATCCCATCAACCGTCCATCTGGTCTTCTTCCTGGCCGTGATCCAAATCCTGACCTCGCGTACGAATCGCGATTATTTCTTCATGGCCACCATCGCGTTCCTGGAACTGCTGGCCGCCGCCATACTCTCCACCAACTCGAACTTCTTCCTCTTCCTGACGCTTTATCTGATGTTCGCCATGGCCGCCTTCACCAGCGCCGAGATCCGCCGCTCGCTGCAGAAGCGGCTGACGGTGGCGCGCAGCGGACTGCGCAGCTTCCACCCGCGGCTCGCGGCGCTGACGGCCGTGATCACCGTAGGCATTTTGGGCCTTACCGCGGGGCTCTTCTTCATGCTGCCACGCACCGCCGATGCGGCACTGCGGCGGCTGGTGTCCAGGCGCTTCTATCTGCCCGGATTCTCGAACCAGGTGACCCTGGATGAGATCGGAGAAATCAAAACTACCTCCCGGCCCGTAATGCATGTGCACTTCGCCGACATCCACGCTCCGCCCAACCTGAAATGGCGCGGAGCCACTTTGAGCGATTTCAACGGCCACTCCTGGTTCGAACCTTCCAGCGATCCGCACCCGATTCAGGCCGCCCCGAAGGGTACATTTCAGCTTGCAGACGATCGGCAGCGCAGGCGTCTCGGCCGGAGCATCCATTACGGCGTCAGTTTGAATAGCATCGATTCGGATGTGCTGTTCTTCGCCGGGCGTCCCGAGATACTGTACCTGAACCTGAAGCAAATCGCCATCATGGCCCGTGGGGACGGCAGCTACCGGTTGGGGCACACGCCGGCCGAGGGGTTCCTCTACGATGTCTGGGGCTGGCCTGAAGATCCGGCCGCCGAGGATTTTCTGGGCAGCCCTGAAAGAAGACAGTATCTGAGCCTGCCGGCGCTCGATCCCCGGATTCGTGAGTTGGCCCGCAATACCGTGCGCGGTTTGAATAACGATACGGACCGCGCGGTTGCCCTCGCCCGCCACCTTCGCGCCAACTACGGCTACACGCTGGAGCTGCCCGCGCACGAGGTCGCCGACCCGCTCGCCTATTTCCTCTTCGCCCGCAAGAAGGGGCATTGCGAATACTTCGCTTCGGCGATGGCAGTGATGCTGCGCACGCTGGGCATTCCTTCGCGCCTGGTGACCGGCTTCCAGAGCGGCATCTTCAATCCGCTCACGGAGCTATATGTAATCCGCGCGTCCGACGCCCACAGTTGGGTGGAAGCGTGGCTGCCGGCCCGCGGCTGGGTGACGTTCGATCCCACCCCGCCGGACCCGTCCCCTGGCGCCAACGCGTTGCTGATCAAGCTGGCTCTCTATGCGGATGCGGTGGAGACTTTCTGGCAGGAGTGGGTGCTCAGCTACGACTTGGGCCATCAGGCGAAGCTGGCAGACCGCATGGAACAGGCCAGCCGCCGCGTCAGTCTGCGCTGGCTCGACCGCATCTTCGATATGGGAGACAACTGGACCTCTACGCGAAAGTGGCTGGCCCAAGCTGGCCCCTGGTGGCTGCTGGCGCTGGCATGCGGCACGGTCTGCGCGTGGTCCGCCCCCAAGCTCTGGCGCGTGTGGCGCGTGCGGCGCGGAGTCTGGCGGCTGCGGCGCGGGCAGGTCAGCGTAGCCGATGCCACTCTGCTGTATCGGCGCATGCTGAAGCTGTTGAAGCGGCGCGGCTACGAGAAGCCCGCTTGGTCCACGCCTTACGAATTCGCTTGCTCACTGCCGCCGTCCGAGGTGGGAATGCTGGTGCTGCAATTCACTTCCGCGTACAATGCCCTGCGGTTTGGGGGACAGGCGGATGCCGCACCACAGCTTTCGCTGTTGCTGGAGGAGTTGGAGGCGAGGCCCGGTCGCGTTTTGTCCCACCACGCTGGAGCAACCTAGCCGTGGGGCAGGCCATCGTTGTTGGTGGCCTGCCGAGTTCGACCGCCGCCACCGATTAGCCGACCATCACTGCCGGCTCCAAGCCGTAACGCCCAAGACCCCAAGAAGCTGCGGAGCCAGTTGCAGCGCGCAGCGCGGCGCCACCATGCATATGGGCGCCAACGGCAGCCATTTGGCCAATTTGAACATGGCCATCGCTTCCATGGCCAGCAGGGCCAGCAAAGTCAGCAGCGGCGATAGGATCCGGCCAATGTCCGACACCTCCAGCCACTCTTCGCGCGGCAGAACCACGCCCAGGAGCACGAACAAAAGCATCGCCCAGCCCCTCGCGCTGAAGCCGGTTTTGCGCGCCAGAGGAAATGCGATGGCGAACGCCAGCAGGATTCCCGCGATCGCCAGATAGTCGAAGCCCTTGACCAGGGAGTCCACTACCGGTGTGAACGGATACGGCAACGGGTGCAGAAGCCGGCTTAGAAGACCGGAAAACGGCAGGCCGAGGGCTGGGACGGCCGCCCGTTGCGGCAGTCGCGCGTCGATGTATCTGTACCAGGCCAACGTGGGGAGGGCCGCGGTTCCGAATATGGCGGCGCGCCGCACACGTTTCCCTAGCAGCAGCCAGATGCAGTAGGCCGCCACCAGCAACAAGCCCGTGTCGCGGACCAAAGCGCCCAACAGCAGCACCGCATACAGCTTCCAGTCCTGTGAGCCCTCCCGGCTATAGAGCGCGAACGCCATCACGAAGGCCGCCAATGCCACGTCTACCGCCATGCGGTCCATCGAAATGATCGCCGCCGGGACAAAGACGAACGCCAGGCCCCAAGCCCGGCTGCGCCCGTAAAACCCGGCCAGGCGGCTCAACCAATACGCGCCTAACCCAAAGAAAAGCAGGATCGCCGCGCGGTAGGCGGTATCGATGCGGCTGGCGTTGCCCCAGGCAAGCACGTAGGCCAAGCCCGGAACCAGGATGCGCCGGTAGCGCAGCCGCGGATTGTCCACATACTTCCAGATGTCTTCCGCGAGGAACGGATCGTGCGCGATCTCGTGATAGAACTGTCCGTCCCAGCCATACGATTGGTTGAAGCGATAGATGTGCTCACCCGCCAGGGCTGGGGGAGCCGGCATTTTGGAGCCCGCGCAAAACAGTGCGGTCCAGTTGCCGCCATAATTGCACCGCACCGTGAGGCCTTGCCACGACAAGACCAGAGCGGCGCACAGAACTGCCCACGCGGCACTCTTTGCGTCAATGCTGAACAGTCTTCGATCCATCGCGCACGCAGATCCTGGAAGGCCCGCAGACCCGGAGGACTGCCCGAATGTCCGCCCGCTATTTGATTTCGAGGATTTCTTTTTCTTTGGACCGGGCGGCCAGGTCGATCTTGTCCATGCAGGTGTTGGTCAGCTTCTGGATCTCGTCGTGCGCCCGTTTGTCCTCGTCCTCGGTGATCTTCTTGTCCTTGAGCAGCGCCTTGACGGCTTCGTTGCCGTCGCGGCGGATGTTGCGTACCGACACGCGATGATGCTCGGCAACGCCATGCAGGCGCTTGACGAATTCCTTGCGGCGCTCCTCGGTGAGCGGCGGGATGGGCAGCCGGATCATCTTGCCGTCATTGGCGGGATTCAGGCCCAGGTCGGAGACCCGGATGGCCTTCTCGATCGGGCCGATTTGCGAGGCGTCCCATGGCGTGATGGTGATCAAGCTGGGCTCGGGTACGTGCAGGGTCGCCACCTGGTTCAGCGGCGAGGGCGTCCCATAATAATCCACGCGGATATGATCGAGCAGGCTCAAGGTCGCGCGGCCCGTGCGAATGGTGGCCGCTTCGTGCTGAAGGTCGCCAATGGCCTTCTCCATGCGCGCTTTCACATGGTTCTCCACGTCTTTTACGGAAGCGAAAGCCGGCCCGGCGGGGGCGGCGGTGTGTTCAGTTTTCATAGGGTGGCCTAGTGGATGAGCGTACCAATAGGTTCGCCCATCGCCATACGCATTATATTGCCGCTCGTGTTCAAATTGAAAACAATTATCGGAAGCTGGTTGTCCCGGCACATGGCGATGGAAGTGGCGTCCATGACGGCCAGCGACTTGGACAGGACCTCCAGGTACGAAACTTCACGGTACATCACGGCGTCGGGAAACTGCAAGGGGTCCTTGTCGTACACGCCATCCACGCGCGTCGCCTTGGCAATCACTTCAGCGCGGATTTCCAGGGCGCGCAGGGTGGCGGCGGTGTCGGTGGAGAAGTACGGATTGGAGGTGCCGCCGGCGAAGACGCAGACGCGTCCCTTCTCCAGGTGGCGCAGGGCGCGGCGGCGGATGTAAGGCTCGGCCACTTCGTGCATCTCGATGGCGCTCATCACCCGCGTATGCACGCCGATCTGTTCCAGGGCGTCCTGGAGCGACAGCGAATTGATGACCGTGGCCAGCATGCCCATGTGATCGGCCGTGACCCGGTCCATCTTCTGGGCCGCCGCCGCGACGCCGCGGAAAATATTGCCGCCGCCTACCACCAGGCCGACCTGGACGCCCACGGCGGCTACCGCGGCCACTTCCACCGCCAGTTCCTTGACCCGCGTGGCGTTGATGCCGAAAGCCGCCCCTCCGGCCAGCGCTTCGCCGCTGAGCTTCAGCAGGATTCGCTTATACTGCGGCACTGGCGTCGGGCGGCCCTTCGGCGCCGGATTCGACCGCGGCCACATCGCCCACTTTGTACCGTGTGAACCGCGAGACGGTGATGTTCTCTCCCAGCTTGGAGATTTTGGTCTTGATCAACTGGCCGACGGTCAGGGTCGCTTCCTTGACGAAGGGCTGATCCAGCAGGCAGACCTCTTCGTAGAATTTCGCCATACGCCCTTCCACGATGCGGTCGATTACGTTGGCCGGTTTGCCTTCGAACGCGGCCCGGCCGCGCTGGATGTCGCGCTCCTTGTCGAGCGCCTCGGCGGAGACGTCCTCCTTGCGGATGAACTTGGGGTCGGCGGCAGCGATGTGCATGGCGATATCGTGCACCAGTTCCTGGAAATCGGCGGTGCGCGCCACGAAATCGGACTCGCAGTTGACTTCCACCAGCACGCCCAGTTGGCCGCCTGAGTGGATGTAACTGCCGATCAAACCCTGCTTGGTGACCCGCGCGGATTTCTTGTGGGCGGACGCGATGCCGCGCTTCCGCAGAATGACTTCCCCTTGGTCGATGTCGCCGCCGGCTTCGATCAGGGCGCTCTTGCATTCCATCATGCCGGCGCCGGTTCGGTCACGGAGTTGCTTTACGAGTTGCGCGGTGATATCCGCCATAGTGTTTCCTAAAGGATTCTGGGTTCTGGGTGCTAGGTTCTGGCGTACACACCGCAAACCGTTGAAGCGTTTGCCGGCACCCAGCACCCAAGACCCAGCACCCGTTCTTGTTAGTGGCCGCTCTCAGTAACAACGGCTTCGGCTTCCGGTTCGGCAGTCTCCGAGGCGGGGCCCTTACGCGGCGACACGGGCGGCGGTTCGTCTTCCATCAGAGACTCCGCCATGATCTTCTCGGCGTACTTGGGATCCACGTATTCGGTGTATTCGGGCACCTCTTCAACCGGGGTCTCGTCGGTCACGATTTTCTCGGAAGTGAATTCCTGCTCGCTGGCCAGCGCACGGCCTTCCACCACCGAGTCCGCGATCTTGCTGGCGAACAGGCGAATGGCCCGCAACGCGTCGTCGTTGCCCGGTATCACGTAGTCCACCTCGTCGGGATCGCAGTTGGTATCCACAATGGCTACCACCGGGATACCTAGACGGCGCGCTTCCTTCACCGCGATAGCTTCTTTGTTCGAGTCGATCACAAACAGCAGATCGGGCAGGCCGGGCATGTCCTTGATGCCCTGCAGGTTCGAATCCAGGTGCTTGCGTTCGCGCTCCAGGCGAATGATTTCCTTCTTGGGCCGGCCGGTGTAACCGCCTTCCACGTTGGCCATTCCCTCCAGTTCCTTGAGCCGCTTGATGGACTTCTGCACCGTGGCCATGTTCGTAAGCAGGCCGCCCAACCAGCGCTGGTTCACGAAAAACATCTGGCAGCGCCGGGCTTCCTCGGCGATGGCCTCCTGCGCTTGCCGCTTGGTTCCCACGAACAGCACATTCTTGCCTTGAGATGCCATTTCGCCCACGAAGCGGGCGGCGTCCTTGAACATTTTCAAGGTCTTCTGCAGGTCGATTATGTAGATGCCGTTGCGTTCGCCGAAAATGTATTCCTTCATTTTCGGATTCCAGCGCTTGGTCTGGTGCCCGAAGTGAACACCGGCTTCGAGCAATTCCTTCATCGATATTGCGGGCGTAGACTACCTCCTAAATTTCCGTGCCAAGGCCACGCGCGCGATCCAAAGCGAGATTTGCACGCAGGACCCCCGGCACACCAACTGCGATCAACAAACTCGCGCAAAACTGGGCGCATCGCGCCGCTCAAATCGGCGGAGTGCCTGCCTGAATGGCGGCGCGAAACCGCGCCCCTTTGCGCTTCAAACATTACCGTTTGGAGAACTGGAAGCGCTTGCGCGCACCCTTTTGGCCGTACTTCTTGCGTTCATGCTGGCGCGGGTCGCGCGTCAGAAAGCCGAGCTTCTTGAGGCGGGACCGCAGCTCCACGTTGAACTCGCACAGCGCGCGCGCGATTCCATGACGGGCGGCGCCGGCCTGACCGGAAATACCTCCACCGTCGATGCGCATCAGGATATCGAACTTGTCGGCCGTCTCGGTCGCCAGCAGAGGCTGGCGCACGGAGGCACGGGCGGCTTCGGTGGAGAAGTAGTTCTCGAAGGGTCTGCCGTTGATGGTCACATCCCCTTTGCCGGGCCGAAGAATCACACGGGCCACCGATTCCTTACGGCGGCCGGTACCAAGATATTGAACGATGCTTGCTGCCACTAATGAACCTTTCGCTATTTAAGAGCGCTTTTGAGAGCCATGACGGTGGGTTTCTGCGCCGCATGCGGATGCTTTTCACCCGCATAGACCTTCAGCTTGCGATACATCTGCTTGCCCAGCTTGGTCTTCGGAAGCATGCCCTGGATGGCCTCTTCCACCATGCGTGCGGGCCGTGTGGCGCGCACGCGCCGCGCGCTGGTTTCCACCAGCCCGCCGGGATATCCTGTGAAATGCCGGTAGACTTTGTTGTCGTCCTTCCGGCCCGTAAGCCGCACTTTGGCGGCGTTGACGACCACCACGTGATCGCCTGTATCCAGAAACGGGGTAAATATCGCTTTATGCTTGCCCATCAAGAGCATAGCAGCCTTGCTGGCGAGTTTGCCGAGAACTACATCGTCGGCATCCAGCACATGCCACTGGCGGACTATCCCGTTCTTAGAGGGGAACTGGGTACTCATTGACACACGTCTCCACTTCGTCGCTTCAAACTATTTAGATTACCGGGCTGAGCGCCGAAAGTCAAATGGCCGCTCCGCCCGAGTGGGGCAGGCTCCCAGCCGGGGTGCCCTCCGGGCCCGGCCTCGTAGGCCGCCCGCGCGACAGAATCCTGCCGGTCAATACTTGATCAACAGCCCGGTCTGCACCGTATTCGTGTATTGAAAAGTGGGGGGCTCCGATCCCAGCTTGTAGGTCGTGCATAGCGCCACGTGGCCGGACTGATCCAGTCCAATATTGATACCCGCCTCTCCATACGGACGGAATCCCGAGACCGGCACCAGGCGAATGGTCTTGCCATCGCTCGATTGGCGCGAGGTATATTCCGTTGTGAAAAGATATCTGGGGACCGCCGTTAAAGTCAGGCTGATCCGCTTGTATTCCGTAGAGGCAGCGACTTTCGGCCGCAGGCGGGCGATAGCATAAGTCGGTACCTTGACCGACTCGTTGCTCTTTGCCGCTTTCACGGTCTGAGCCACGACAGATCCCCCCAGTTCCTCGCCTAGGTATGGCTGCAGCCCGGCTCCCCAATTCGCGAATTCATTCGAGAAAGCCAGGTCTTTGTTTTTCGTGTCCTTCTTGAGCTCCGTGAAACGCCGCCAGGCCCGCACCAGGCGCGACGACGAAAGCCAGCCTACGAAAAACTGAAATTCCTGGTCGTATATCAGGTTCTGGTGATTGAACTCCTTGTCGGTTTCAAACGATACCGCCGGCGTAATTCGTACCGCTTCCAGGCCGACGCTTTCCGTACGAAATAGCTGCGTCAGGCCCAATGAAGGCACGATCGTGTCGTTCACTTTAACTGTGGCAACGGTCCCGGCGCCAATATCCATATTCAGCGCCGGCTGCCATGTAAAGCCGCCAATACTAGGCCGGCCCAGGGTTGGCGCAATTTTCGCCTCGATCGCATAACCCGGTAAAGAGCCAGGGCCCGCCTCGTGATCCACCTTGAAATACCACGTTGAGTCGTCCTTGGTCTTGGGAACCGCTCCCAGCGTGACCTCGTTCTGGATCTTCAAAGTATCTCCAAAGAAGTCCCGGAGCCCCTCCACGCCCAGGGTTGCCTTCGGCTGCTCGAGATGATCGGTCATGAGGGTTACTTTCGCGCGGCCGAAGGTCTCGACATTCTCTTCCGCAGGAGATGGCGGGGGGCATGTGGCGCTTGCGCCGCAGTCGGGAACCGGCGTCCTGATCGGTACGGATATTGCCTTGTGGTAGACCTTCGTTTTGAGGGCGCTCAACTCGAAAAATTGTGGGCCGTTCTTGTCGAACGGCTGCAGTGCGATGTTCGAGTAGATTTGGAATTCCGCGCCGAGACTCGACACGAGGCTGGGCTTGATGGTGGCGTTAGGCTTTGTCGAAATACTGACGGTGAGCTTTTCAAAGGGGCCATTCATGAGCGCCGGCTTTCGCTTGACGTCGACCGAAATAGTAGCGCGCCCATCGGGCGCCAAATCCAATTCGTAGTCTTTGCCCTTTTCGAGAGGCGCACCTCCGCCCGCCTTGGTCATATCAATCCTGATCCACGGATCTTCAGTCGCCGACAGCTTGACCGATGCAACTACGCCTGCGACCGGCTTTCGATCACCGGCCGCGTCCAAATACAGAGTAGCCGTCGTATCGAATTGGAGCAAATTCGTCCGGTCGCAGTTCACATAGACCACTTGCGCGGTTACGATGCGGTATGCGTCCACGCCCTTCGCCAAATCCTTGGTATCGCACGGCAGCGAGACAGGCGCGTTCTGCGCGGTCAGTGGAGCGACCGCCGACAAAAGCGCCCCCAACAGCCATTTCATGGTTCTTCGCCCCATTTAATCGTTACCAGCGCCCGTGGCCGCCGGCTGCAGCTCATCGGCGAGGTCTTGTACGGTCTTGACGGTTCCGCCGTCGTCAAAATCTCCGGACTCCAGACGGGGCGAAGCAGGAAAGGCTTGCCGGAGCCTCTTCAAAAGGTCTTCGATCCCGTCCGGTTTGAACAGAAGCGCGTTGTGGTCCGAGTCGGCGGCAGTCTGATTCCACCAATCCTGCAGGTTCTGTGACATCTTCTCCGGCCGCTGCCCGCTCCACTGTTCGATTACATCGACAACAGCTTTGTTGGTCGGCATAGGGTCCACTCCTAAACGTACAGCATACTCCGGGCCGGCTCGGTTTGTTGCGGTTATTTTTGGTGTTTATTTGTGGGTGATATCTTCGAAGGGGACGTTCTGAATCGCGTACTCCTTCCAGTCGCGGTAGTCGAAATGCCACCACTCGCTGGGATACACGGTGAACCCCTGCTTCTCCATCGCGCCGCGCAGCAGTTGCCTGTGTGACCGCTGCTCCGCCGTTCCGCCGGCATAGTCGGGATACGACCGCGCGGACATCTCGTCGTACCCGCCAGTCATCTCGATTTCACGCCCGGTCTTCAGGTCGTAGAGTGACAAATCCACCGCGCATCCGCGATTGTGGCGCGACCCATCCGCCGGGTTCGCGACAAACTCATGTTTGTCCGGCGGCGTGGCATCCCAGAACATCTTGGTGACATACCAGGGACGGTAGGCATCGAAAATCAGCAGACCGTAGCCCTCCTTCAGCAGCTCGCGATGCGCCCGCAGCATCGCCTCCGCCGCGGGACGCTGCAGGAAAGCGCGCGCCGACGAGTAGACGGGCGTGCTCAGGAAGTTGTCCGGGGTCGCGTAGCGGATGTCCAGCTTGATGCGCGGATCGAGCGCGGCAAGGTCCACCAAGTCGGACTTCCGGAAGCTGCCCTGCTCTGCGGGAGGCTGCGCCGCCAGCGCTTCAACGCGCAGCTCCGCCACCGGCCGCACCGGCTGGATACGGAATATGCCGGGCCTCGTCTGGGCCGCTGCGGCGCAGACCAGCAATACGATTAAGCCTCTTCCCTTATCCCACGTCATCCGAATCGTCGCTATCTTCTTCTTGGGCCGGTTTCGAGCTGACCTGAATCTCAGTCAGATTCGCGGCCTTCAGTTCCAGGTTGATCGCCGCAATGTCCGCGGCTTTAATCTGATTCCAGCGATCCGTCACCGCTGGATAGTCCCGCGCCAGCCTGCCGACAGCGGACGACTGCGCCGCGGTGGGCGCGGCATCGGCGCTGTCGACTTCGGCATAGAGGCCGGACGCCGCACCATTTACCGACGCGAGGCCCGGCTCGGCGGGCGCGGGGCCGAACCCTCCTCCGGTTCCCAATGCCGCCTTGATCTTCTTGCCCAGCGCCGCGAGATGTTCGGCCAACGGCCCAGTGGCATCGTGGGCCAGCTTGTCGATCTGCTCCTGCGCCGCACGAGCTTCCCGGATGGCGTCGGTAGTGCGCGTCATGAACTTCGAAAGCTGCTTCTCGGCTTCGTACTGCTGCTCGAAACCTGCCTGCGCCGTCTTCACGCGCGGGTCGATCTTAACGGTGAGCGGCGCGCTGTGCTGGCGGCCATCGGCCATGAGCTTCACCGTGTAGATGCCCGGCAGCGCGCCCGGACCTTGCGGCAGCCGCGGCGTGTCGTGCGGGACCGCCGAAATAGGATACTCATGCCGGAGTGCCTCGGGCGGCGCGCCGTGCAGATCCCACACCCAGCGGTGCAGTCCAGCCTCTGCCGAAAGAACGCGCGCAGGGCGCACCCACAACGGCGGAATGCTCAAGGCCTTCAAATCGGCCTCGGTAACATCCGGCTGGTCCGCGCTCGAATACCGCCGCACCGGCTTGCCGCTCGCGTCCAGAATCTCCAGCGTCACGGGCGCCGCTGATTTCTGAGCAAGATAGTAATCGATAACAGCGCCATCCGGCGGATTCTCGGCCAACGGCTCATCCGGCGGTAGCGGCGTGTCGCTGTTGGTGGAGCGCCGCACACGGTAAGCCGGCGCGGGGCGGCCCAGCCATGCGGCCGAAGCAATCGCCTTCTCGTCGATCTGCCGCAAGGGCGTGATGTCGTCAAGTATCCAGAACGAGCGCCCGTGCGTCGCCACGATCAGGTCGCTTCCGTGGATACACAGGTCGCGCATGGATGTGTGCGGCAGGTTCAGTTGCAGCGATTGCCAGTGGCCGCCATCGTCGAACGATGCCCACACGCTGGTTTCGCTGCCCGCGAACAGCAGCCCTTTGCGCACGGGATCTTCGCGCACGGTATCGATCGGGGCATCGTTCGGCAGCCCGCTAGTGATCGTTTGCCAGGTCTTGCCGCCGTCGTGTGTGCGGTAGATATAGGGAGTCAGGTCGTTCACACGGAAGCGGCTCACCGAGGCATAGGCGGACTGATCGTCAAAGTGCGACGCCTCCAGTTGCGTGACTTTGCTCCAAGGTGTCAGCGCAGGTGGTGTGATGTCTTTCCAGTTCTTGCCGCCGTCGGTGGTAATCCGGATTAACCCCTCGTCGGTGCCCGCCCAGATGGTATCGATGTTGTGAAACGAGGGCGCCAGCGAGTAGACCACGCCGCGCTGCTTCTCCGCGCCGGCGTCTTCGGCCGCCATGCTGCCCAGACTTGCCGGAACACCGGGATGCGGGCGTGTCAGATCGCCGCTGATGGTCTGCCAGGAGTGGCCGCCGTCCACGGTCTTGAACACCACGTTGGCCGCGTAGAACAGCACGTGCGGATCGACGGGCGAGAACACGATGGGCTGCGTGCGATCGGCACGATACGTTTGGCCCGCCGGCGGCCGCGGCGAGATGATTTCCACCTGGCCGGTGCTGCGGTGAAACTTCGACACCTGGCCGCGTCCCGCCCCATACACGGTATCGGGATCGCGCGGGTCGGGCGCCACATAGCCGTATTCAATGACGCTCACCGGATGCCATTCCCGAAAGGTGATCGCGCCATCGTTGCCGCGGCTGGAGACGCACACCGAGCCGCTCTCCTGCTGCCCGGCGCAAACGCGATACGGAAACGCGTTGTCGGCCACCGCATGGTAGAGCTGCGCGGTCGGCTGGTTGTACCAGGAACTCCACGTGCGCCCCCGGTTTACGCTGACCAGCGCGCCCTGGTCGCCTACCAGCAGGATAATGTCCGGGTTGTTGGGATTGATCCAGATGTTCTGATAGTCGTCGCCGCCGGGCGCGCCCTTAATGCCGGTCCAGGTCTGGCCGCCATCGGTGGAGCGCCAGGTCACGATGCTCGCGCTGTAGAGCGTATCGGCGTTCTTCGGATCGACGCGTGGCACCGGCAGGTCGCCGCCGCCGATGCGATTCGCGGGCCGCGTGTCCGTAGTGGCGCGATGCCAGTTTTCGCCGGCGTCGTCCGAACGGTAGATGCCCACTTCGCGGCCCGCGGCGACGGTCGCGTACAGGCGGCGCGGGTCGCTGGGCGCGATGGCCACGTAAGCCTGCGCCACCTGCGGAAGGCCCTGCGCCAGCTTGCGCCACGCCTTGCCTCCGTCGATGGATTTGAAGATGCCGCCGTGCGTGCCGCTGTATGTGTTCCCGAATTCCCACGGCCCTTCGCGGGCCTCCCACAGAGAGGCATACAGGACGTCGGGATTGGTTGGGTCCATGGCGATATCGGAAGCTCCCGTGTTTTCGTCCACGTACAGCGCCTTCTGCCAGTTTTGGCCGCCATCGGTGGAAGCAAACACGCCACGCTGCTCGTTGGCGCCATAGGGATGCCCCAGCACCGCCGCGAACAGGTGGTTGGCGTCGAGCGGGTCCACCGCCAGCGCCGGAATCTGCCAGCCGTCGCGGAGGCCCAGGTGCGTCCAGGTCTGGCCCGCGTCCGTGGATTTGTAGATGCCGTTGCCTACCGACAAATCCGGGCGCTGCAGGCCCTCGCCGCTCGCGACATAGACGATATTCGGATCGGAGGGCGCCACGGCGATGGCACCGATGGAACCGGTGGGCTGGCTATCGAAGATCGGCGTCCAGGTGCGGCCGTAGTCGTCGGACTTCCAGACTCCGCCGTTGACCTGGCCCATGTAGAACAGGTTGGGCTGGCCCGGTACGCCGGCCGCCGCGCGCGTCCGCCCGCCGCGGAAAGGACCGATGTTGCGCCAGTGCAGCTCCTTGAAAAGATCGGAGTTGATCTGTTGCGCGCCGGCCGCGCCGGCTAGAATGAAAGGAAGAACACGCCGTATCCACGTGGAGGTCATCCTTTCCATTATGCCTTTGTGGGGCAGGCGTCTACGCCTGCTGCGGGTCTCCAGACCCGCCCTACACTACTTTTCAAACGTGATGCTGGATTCCCCCGCGTACCTGTGATAATTCCGGAAGTCGATGGCGTTGCGGCTGCAACTGTTCGTATCCCGCTGGCAGCCCATG
>Ga0302325_10001707_pt1 | contig 55247 bp, 51 predicted proteins | sample Palsa_T0_2_FD_201948 | JGI IMG/M metagenome (GOLD analysis project Ga0302325, IMG submission 201948) | Peat permafrost microbial communities from Stordalen Mire near Abisko, Sweden - Palsa_T0_2 | ecosystem: Environmental > Terrestrial > Soil > Palsa > Peat permafrost | place: Sweden: Abisko... | reverse complement strand
TCGTGGCGTTGACGGAGATCGGTGGTGGCGCGGCGCGAGCGACGCTGGAGGGAGAGATGCGTCGCTCGCGCCTGCTGCCAGGCGAGCCAGCCCGTTCAGGCCGCCTCAGGCCGATCACCGGGCCGCGGGTGATCGACGTCAACGCACGCCATAGCGAGCGCAAAATACGAGTCCTGACCGCTCGGGCGCGCCGGACGTGGCGCCCACTCAGAACGCAGCTGGACAGCACAGATCAACCCACGCGGCCGCTGGGCGACGTGCTGCCCGTGCCGAAAGGACAGCCTCTCATCCCGTTCGGTCGCGCCGCGATGGACGCCCACGAGCGTGTCCAAGCCCGCCGAATCAATGAACTCAAGTCCGGTCAGATCGACAACCAACCGGATCGGGCCGATCGGTCGCGCGCCAAACTCACGGTCGAACACCGATCCGGTCGTTCGGTCAAGCACGCCAGCCAGCCAGATGATCGACACGGTTCGCCGATGCTCCCATCGCACTACCAGCTGCCTCGCAGCGACCGGTTGGCGTCCGGCGGCGACCGCAGCCTCGACGCTCGTGAGATACCCGCGGTCGCGCTGGCGACGCAGTAGCGCGAGCGGTGCTCGCGTCAACCGACGCGCGGTATCACGATTCCCCCGCGATACCGCGTCACTTCCTGCGATCCGGTCTGCGCGTACGCGTTCGTCGGTGAGGTCCATGCTGCTCCAGCCGTCGGCTCGATGTCTGAGGCCGTCACCGAGGGCCGAAGTGACTCAAACAGCTGCGCCACCGAGGGTCGAAGCGACGCGATCAGCTCCACCTGACGCTGATCAGATCAAGTTACCCCCCACGGCGTCTGTTGGCAAGCGAAATCACACACGCAGACCCCGCGTACCGGCCACACACGAAGACGAACCAGCGAGGTTGATGTGTCCCGGAGTTCAGCGGCGGATGGCATCTCTCACCGACATGCAGAAGCTGGTATGCGGGCTGCGGTTGCCCCCGTTGGGGTCAGTCGCGTGAAGAGTGGACCTGAGTCGATTGTGGACCTCCGGTCCGACTGGCATCGTCGCGGCGTGGCGCGGAAGCCGCACCGGATTCACACCTGATGACAAACGGAGGAGTCGCGCTGATCTGGCTGGGCCTTGCGTCGCTGATCCTCGCCGGCATCGAGGTGGCGCTGTTCGTCCACGGGACTGCAGGCCCGCTGTGGGTGTTGCTGCTGTTCGTCGCGGTCGGGGTCGAGTAGGTCCTGGTGGGCCTGCTGGCCAGGTCATGGCGGCCGAGCAACCGGATCGGAGCGCGGGTCTGCGTCGGCGGCCTGGCGCTGCTGGCGGCGGCGCTCGACAACACCGACGACCCGGGACTGGTCGCCGTCGGCCTGATCCTCGCCGTTGCGCCGATCGGGGTGATCATGCACATCCTGCTGGCGTTCCCGTCCGGACGCTGCCAGGGCGCGGCGACGCGAGCGCTGGTCGTGGCCGGCTACGTGATCACGATCGTGCTGCAGGCGCCGCGCTACCTGTTCGCCGCCGCCCCCGGGGTGTTGCACATCTCAACCGACCCGAGTCTCGTCCGGTTGGGTACATGGGTGCAGAACACGGCCGGTGCGATCGTGCTCGTGCTGACCGCGTTCGTGCTCACCCGGCGAATGCGCGACGCGACACCGGCACAGCGCCGCGTGCTCGCGATCCTCTACCCCTACGGAATCGCGACCGTGCTGTTCTTCGAGATCGCGAGCGACGTGCTGCCGCCGCTGTTCGGGTTCGGCCCGATCACCGTGTTCGTCCTGCAGATCTCGGCCGCGGCCGTGCTCCCGCTCGCGTTCGCGGCGGGCGTGCTGCGTGGCGGCTTTGCACGCCGCCGCGAGATCGAGGAGCTACGGACCTGGTTCGAGACCCAGTCGGGCGGGCGTCGGCGCTACCAGGACGCGCTCGCCGACGCCCTCGGCGATCAGTCGTTGCGACTGCTGTTCTGGCTGCCCGAGCACGAGTACTACGCCGACCTGACGGGGACCGAGGTGCGGCTGGCGCGGGGCTCGACGTGGCGGGCAACGGTCGAGGTCGACCGGGCTGGCGAGCGCGTCTGCGCGATCGAATACGACGCGTTGATCATCCGTGATCCCGAGCTCGTCCGCGAGGCCGGACGGGTGATCTCGCTCGGCCTGGAACGCGAGCGCCTGACGGCCGAACTGCTCGCCAGCCAGGAGGCGCTCAAGCGGTCGCGCGTGCGGATCGTGCAGGTCGCCGATCGCGAGCGCTCGCGGATCGCCCGTGATCTACAGACGGCCTCCAGGTTCAGTTGCTGCTGCTCGCGATCGGCGCCGGCCAACTCGCGGACGATCCTGACGCCAACGGCCTTGGCCAGGGATCCGCGAGCTGCGCAGCGGGCTCGTCGCGGCCTGCAACGAGCTGCGCGCGTTCGTCCAGGGCGTGACGCCGGCGCTGCTTGGCGAGCCTAACCGTGCGGCGGACGGTCTCCAGCCCCTGGAGCACGATCTTGGGCGTGCCGTCGGGATCGCGGTCGCGCGAGACCGGCACCCGACGAGCAGCCCGTCGGAGACGATGTGGCCGCCGTCGTCGGTCGCGCGCAGGGGCAGCACCCGCGAGGCGACCTGGATCACGACCTCTCCGTCCTCGACGAACAGTCATCTGCGGGGGCTTCGGCAGTACCCCCCAGCCGGATTCGAACCGGCGATTTCCTGCGTGAAAGGCAGGCTTCCATGTGCCTTTGGTCTAAGACCATACGGACAATCAGACCTCTAGAACAGCCAAAACGGCGAGGTCGACTCGTTGCGTTCGGTACCCAGGACTGGTACCCACTGATTGGTACCCACGTGGTACCCTCAAGCGGACGATCCGAGATCCGCGAGGCCAAACCGGTGACGCGGCAGCCCGGCGCGCTCCCGATTAGAGGCCTCCTCGATGCACCCGACCCCCGCCGCAAGCCTCATCGTCCGCGAGCACAACGGCCGCCCGTTCTACGAGGCCAAATTCCGATACGGCGGCACGCAAGTGAAGCGCAGGATCGGACCGGCTTGGCTTGAGCGTGACGGGATGGGCTGGCGACGGCGTCGCGGCCGAGTCCCGGAGGGCGCCTTTGATGAGCGGCGCGCACACGCCGCGGCCGCGGCAATCGTCGCCGCGTACACCGACGAGGAGCACCGCGAGCGAGATCGGCGCGAGCAAGGCATCACTTTCCGGGAACTCGCCGTCGCCTACCTCGCATGGCTGCGCGAGGTCAAGGGTGCCAAGCCCGCAACGCTACGCGACCACGGGTATGTACTCGCGGAGCCCGGGACCCCGTACAAGCGCGGTACGGGCCAACTGCTCGGCTACGTGATGTTGGCCATCGGCGACCGTCCGGCGCGCTCGATCACGACACGTGAAATCGACGCGCTACTCCGGACTGTCGCCGAGACTGGTGTATCCGCACGGGCTGTGAATAAGACGCGCAACATCGTCGCCGCCGCGTTCAACTACGGCATGCGCGAGTCGTCCTACGGTCTGCCGAGCAATCCGGCACTCGCAGCTGACCTCCGCCGCGAGCCGCACCCGGGTGTTCTGCTCTACTACTCGCCAGAGGAGATTGAGGCCATCGCAAGCGGTCTCGCGCGAGGCCTCCGGCGAGATCGACCGGCCGGACGGTCGATCGACCAAGTCGCGGCCGACGAGCAGGATGCGGAGCTCGTGCGCGTCGCCGCCTACACCGGTCTGCGGCTGGGCGAGCTCCTGGCTCTCCGCTGGAGCGACGTAGACATCGCTGGGTCAGTCCTCACCGTGAGCCGCGCGATGAGCGCCGGCGTGGAGACGACACCGAAGAGCGGGCGCGTCCGGCGCGTCCCGCTCCCTGCCCAGGCGTCCGCAGCGCTCGAGCGTACCCGTCGCCGCGACGACTACACCGCCGACCGCGAGTTTGTTTTCGCCGACTCATTCGGCCGCCCCCTCAACGCCGTCACGGTCCGGAAGCGCTTCAAGCAAGGGCGCGACGCCATCGGAGCGCGTCCGTTGCGGTTCCACGATCTGAGACACACCTACGGCTCGGTCCTCGCAGCAGCCGGCGTCGATCTGGTCACGATCAAAGAGATGATGGGGCACAGCGCGCTTTCGACGACCGGCAGGTACCTCCACGCCCGACCGGCAAGCGAGCAGGCAGCAACGGTGACACACGCGTTCGCGACAAGGCGGTCAGAATTCCCCGCGCCGAACACCTGCTCTGAGCCCGCGACAGCCCACAGACAGGTCGGGATCGTCGACCGCGGGACTCGCGCACGAGATCGCACCCAGGAGGTCGGGGGTTCGAGTCCCCCCTAGCTCCACCTCACGGATCGCCCGCAGCCGCGGGCGATTCGTCGTTTCGGACCGACTCGTTGACTCGCCGCCCTGCGATCGGGCATCAGAATTGGGCATCAAATCGAAGCCTGCACATACCGTGATGCCCATCGCAAGGACCGCCGAATACGTCAGCACCGCTGTTTCGTCAGCACCGCAACGAAATAGCCCAACACCTCAGGCTCAACCCGCAGACGATCCGAAACTGGACTGGCTCGTCGCCGCTGTGGCGGGCCGCTGGCAGCAGCACGGTGGCTGACTGCAACGGAGAACCCGCTCTGTCCGCCTGTTCGCCGGCGCTGTAGCAGGGCTAAGAGTTCACCCGGCGGCGCTCACGATCCTTTTGCCCGGGCGTGATCGCTGACCGGCCGCCGCCGCCCATCCGTCTTTTACCCGGCTCCCCGCGACCTGCGCCGTTTCCCAAACCGCGCCGGACGGCCTCGATTTGGGCGATCACGCACGCCCGTCATGCGCGATCGCCCCAAACCTCCAGCCGTTGCCGCAAATTTGGGATCTCGTAGATGTCATCAAACTCCCGGCCCGCGCGCCGACCCTCCCGCTCGCGATGTGGGTCATCGCTTTCCGCCCAGGAGACAGCATCCTCCTCGGTGAGCGGTGCGCCGACGTTCGGGGACGATCGTAAAGCCCAGCGAGTGGGACTCTGAGCGCCCAACGGAGTTCGCCGCGCTGATGATCACCGTGTAGCGGCCCGGCCTCAGCGTCTTCGCGGATGAAATGCGCCCCGAGAAGAAAACCGTGTTTCGGCCGCGGCGTCCACTGAACGAGAGGGTGCCCTGGGTGACGGCGCGCGTGCACACCGAGCCGTGCCGGCTCTGCCTGGTCTGGGGCGTGCAGCGACCCTTGACTCGGCGTCCCGCCAGCAGCTGGGCGAAGCTGAAGCTCACCCTTGCCGGCCGGTCCAGCGTCAAGGCGAACGTCGTGCCGACCGGCAGTCTGCGTCCGTCGGTTGTCGTCGCCGCCCGCTTGCCCGCCCGCCAGTGCGAGTGAGACTGCGCAATGCGCGAGACGGTCGGCGCTCGAGCCGCGGCTGCCGGCGTCGAACCCTTCGGGGGCGGCGGCGAGATCACAGGAGTCTGCGGGGCAGTGGGAGGAGTGGGAGCTGGAATTGGAGCTGGAGCTGGAGCTGGAGCTGGCACGGTGGCGGGTGCGGAGACGATCGCCAACACGTGCCTGGCCGTCGGGCCCTCGGCGACGCTATCGACCGTCATGCCCGTCGGAAAGCTGACCAGCGTCGGCGTCGGGTTCGCGGCGTCCGAACCGTCGTCGGTGTCGGTGCCGAGCTCACCGTCGTCGTTGTCGCCGAACGCGTAGAGCTGACCGCTGGCCGTCACCGCAAGACTGTGCTCGTCACCAGCGGCGATCTGCGTGATCGCACCATTCTGGCCCGGCAGCGTGACCTGCGTCGGCGTGGGATTCGCGGTCGTGGTGCCATTTCCGGTGTCGTTGCCAAGCTGACCGTACTGATTGTCACCGAAGGCGTAGAGCTGGCCCGTTGAGGTCAGGGCGAGGCTATGGCTGAAGCCAGTGGCAATCTGCGCGACCGTACCGGTTGCTCCTGGAAGCGTGACCAGCGTCGGGGTCGGATTCGCGACGTAGCTGCCGCTGTTAGCGGCCAGGCCCAGCTCGCCATACGCATTCTGGCCGAAGGCGTAGAGCTGCCCGCTGGCCGTGATCACGAGGCTTTGGAACCCACCGGCGGCGACGTGCGTGACTGGGCCTACTTGCCCCGGCAAGCTGACCAATGTCGGCGTCGGATTCGCGACGTCCGCACCGTCGTTGGTGGTATTGCCAAGGTCACCGGCGCCGTTGTAGCCGAAGGCGTAGAGCTGGCCACTGGAGGTCACCACCAGGCTGTGGTCGAATCCGGCCGCGATCTGCGTGACCGCACCATCTTGCCCGGGCAGGCCGACCAGGGTCGGCGTTGGATTCGCGTTGAAGGTGCCGTTGTTGCTGGGGCTGCCCAGCTCGCCAGAGTCGTTGTTCCCGAACCCGTAGAGCTGGCCGGTGGCGGTGAGCACGAGGCTGTAGCCGCCTCCGGCCGCGACCTGCGTCACCGCACCATCCTGCCCCGGAAGCGTGACCACCGTCGGCGTGGGATTCGATACATCTGAGCCGCTGTTGGTCGCGATGCCGAGCTCGCCGTATTGGTTATCGCCAAAGGCATAGAGCCCGCCGCTGGCGCTAACCGCGAGGCTGTAGCCCCCTCCCGGGGGCGATTCCCCAGCGGCGATCTCCGTGACAGCACCGACACCCGCGGGTAGGGCGACCGGCGTCGGATTCGGGTTGCCGATACTGCTGGCAGAGCCCAGCTGGCCGGAATCATTGTTGCCGAAGGCATACAGCACTCCCCCAGGGGTGGCCGCACTCGCCGCGGCAACCGACGCCACCAGCACCGTCGCCCCGAACACGGCGATCATCACCGCCGCGAGCCACCGGCCCCCCGCCGACCGAGCCCGCCACCGAATCCACCACGGCTGCCCAGTACCCGACACGTCGGCTGCCCCCTCTTGATCACCGCACATTCCCCCGTATGCCCCGGCTGCACCATACCGGCTCTTGGCTGCGCTGGCGTCGCGGTGACAGTTGCGGCGGCTCTGCGCGTTGGTGGGCGCACGCGCCGCCGTGGACGGGTACGTCCCGAGAGCCACATTTCCGATCCGCTCGTGCCGCTCTTCGGGGCGGCTCCCGCGTCGGTCTCCATCGCCGACTGGAGACTCCTGACGGGATGGCGCCATGGAGACCAGAAGAGCCGAAGGTCGTGCCCGCGTCGCTGTCGGACGGTGCGGCCCGTTCGGTACCCAAGCGTGGTACCCAGACAAGCTATTGGTGAACTACGAGCAACTCGCCACGGGCCAAACATCAGTATATGCACGGCTTTTACCAGTACCCCCAGCCGGATTCGAACCGGCGATTTCCTGCGTGAAAGGCAGGCGTCCTGACCGCTAGACCATGGGGGCGCGCGTTCGATTGTATGTGCGCCCGCGAGGTCCGGACCAGACCGGCCACGACGCTCAGGCGTCGGCAGCAGCGATCCGCGCGCGCACGTGACCGGCGAGACCGCGACCCCGCGCGATCGCCGTGCGCGCGGCGGCGTCGGAAATCAGGTCGTCGGGACCGACCCCCCGCGACGGCGGCGACGGGATGCGGGATCATCTGAGGCGATGGGATCGCTGACGATCACCGCGCAGCTCGAGCCAAAGGGGCCCGCGGCCGCGTTCGTGCTCGACGAGCAGCAGGTCGCGATCATCGGCGAGGGCGCAAAGCGCTTTCCAGTGCGGACCACGATCAACGGCGCGACGTTGCGCACGACCGTCACGAAGATGCGGGGCGAGTACCTGTTCGGCCTCAGCCGGGCGGCGCGCGAACAGGCTGGGCTGACACCCGGTGAAACGGTGACGTTCACACTGGAGCTGGACACCGGCCCCCGCACGATCGAGGTGCCCGAGGGGCTGGCGTCGGCGCTCCGCAACGACGCCGAGGCAAAGGCGCGGTTCGAGGCGCTCGCGTACACGCACCGTAAGGAGTTCGCGCGCTGGGTCGCCGAGGCCAAGCGTGACGACACCCGTGACAAGCGGGTCACCCAGACCCTGGAGATGTTGCGCGAGAATCGGACGCGAAGTTGAACGCCGACCGCAAAGCGAGTGGACGGCTGGACGACGCGATCGACCGGTACTGCCGGGCCACCGAGGCAAACGACATCGAGTCGCTGGCCTCGACGTTGTCAGCGCAGGTCGAGCTGGTGTCGCCGTTGTCCGGCCGGATGGTGTTCCGCGGCGTCGAGGACGTGACGCTGCTGGCGACCCAGGTGTATGGATCGATGCGGGGATTGCGATGGACCGAGCGGTTCGGCGACGGGGACCGGCAGGTCGCGATCGGCGAAGGGCGGATCGGGCCGTTTCGGCTCAGCGACGCGATGGCGTTCGAGCTCGCGCCCGACGGCCGGATCGCCCGCATCCGACCGCACCTGCGACCGTGGCTCGGCACCACCTGGTTCGCGCTCGTGCTCGGCCCCAAGCTCGTGCCGCACGCCGGCATGCTGCTGCGCGCGCTCCGCGGCTGACCCCGACGGGACGCCGCCGGCTGACCCCACCGGGACGGCGCCGGTCGACCCCACCGGGACGGCGCCGGTCGACCCCACCGGGATGCCGGCTACGGCACTTGCTGCCCGTTCGCCGTCAGCGCGACCTCGATGTTCCCGCGGGTCGCGTTGGAGTACGGGCACACCTGATGCGCGGCCTCGACGAGCTCGACCGCCTGAGCGGGATCCTTGACGCCCGGCAGCGTCACGTCAAGCGAGACGCTGAGGTCAAAGCCCTTGGACGCGTTCGGCAAGAGACTCACGCCGGACTCGATCGACACGTCGCCGAGCTCGAGCCGCGCGCGCCGCCCGACCACGCCGAGCGCACCCTCGAAGCACGCCGCGTACCCGACCGCGAACAGCTGCTCCGGGTTGGTGCCCGAGCCGTCGCCGCCCATCTCCGGCGGCGTCCGCAGCTGCACGTCGAGCACGCCGTCCGACGTGACCCCGTGGCCCTCGGCCCGCCCGCCGTTGACGGCCGCGTGGGCCGTGTAAATCGGTTTTGCCATCTCAGTCTCCGACCATTGCTCAGACGGTCGAGCCGACGGCCGTCGCCGAGCCGGAACCGTTGGAGGTTGCCCCCGCCGAGTCGGTGCCCTCGTGCCAGCGGGTGGAGCGTCGCGTGCCGCTGCGATGGGCCTTGCCGGCCTGCTCGAGCTCCTTCAGGATCGAGAGGATCTGCTCGTGACCACCGTTGGTCTGGCGCGCCAGTTCCGCCGTCGTGATCCCGTCGGACGCTGCCAGCAGCGATTCGATCTTGCCGGCGGGGACGATCTCGGTCCCCTGGTTGCGCCGGCGGCTGCGGCGCCGCGGAGCGCTCGGCTCCGCCGTGGGCTTGGGCGACGACGATGACCCCCCATCAAGCGCGGCGAGTGCCGCCCGGAGCCGACCGAGATCCGATTCGAGCTCCTGAATTCCCTGCACTAGCTTGGTCCGCAATTCAGTTGAGTGACTCATAAGGTGCGATCTTAGTACCTTTCCCGGTCCGTTGGGTAAGACAACAGCCGCAGTTGATCCAATGCGTCCCGCAATGCTGTCGGCGATGTGAACCTCACAGCCGTCATCCCCAGGCTGGCGGCTGTCTCAATATTAGGCGCCGAGTCGTCGATCATCACGGTACGTGCCGGATCGAGCTCAAACCGGTCCAGCAGACGGCGGAAGATCTCGGGGTCGGGCTTTGCGACGCCCTCGTGCGAGGAGACGACGGTCCCGGCAAACCAGCCCATGAACGGGAAGCGCTCGCACCGCAATGGATAAGTCTCATTCTCCATGTTGGTCAGCGCGTAACAGCGGACCCCTCTGTCGAGCAATTCCTCAAGAATCTCGACCGTCGCCTGGATCGGGCCGGCGATCATCTCCTCGCTGCGCTCGCCCCATGCCGTGATCAGCTCGGCATGCTCCGGATGCTTGGCGGCGAGCGCCGCGCACGACTGCGCCATCGGGACTCCGCGATCGTGCGCCGCGTGCCACTCCATCGTGCAGACCTCGCGCAGGAACCTCTCCATCTCCGTCTCGTCGTCGATCAGCTTGCGATACAGGTAACGGGGATCCCAGTCCACCAGCACGCCACCGAGATCGAATACGACGGCATCCGTTTCGGATGTTTGCGCAGCACGGATCACCATCGCCCAGAGATGTTTGCGCAATCGCGACGCGAGCCGTCTGCTGAACTCCGAATGCCCGCGACACGTGCGCCCGCGACACCCCGGACGTTCGCCCCGGCGGCCACACACGGCATCCGGCTCACGAACGTCCGCCTTCGGGTTCCCGCCGCCAAGCGCAGCGGCGTCTTTGAGTCCGCCCCATCAGCTGACGCTGCCGCACGGCTGGACGGTCGGCGTGTGGGCGCTCGTCAGCGGCTTGGAACCCAACGGCAGCCGCTGGGGACGACTCGTGGACGCGATCCCCGGGCCCGACGGGGCGCTTATGTCTCCGACGATCAGGCCGGCGCGATCTGTCGGATCGTCCCAAACTCACACCGCTGACCCCGGGCGGTTGCGCAGAGTGCGACGATACGCGCTCACGTGAGCCCCTCACACCCGTTACGGGACGAAAGCGGCGGCTCTGACGTCGCCGAGCAGCCAGCTCCGCAGAAGACCCCGCAGGGAGTCCGCCGAAGCTTTAACGAGGCGGCGCACAAGCTCGGCTACTGGCCGGTGGGCCCCGCCACCGCGCGTGACGCAGGACCGTCAGCAGCGCTCATCGCAGCGGAGTCCGACGACCGCGACGTGGTCGCGCATGCCGGCAAGGCGGTCCTCGCGCTGGGCGCGCTCGGGATCGTCTATGGGGATCTTGGGACGAGCCCGCTGTACACGGTCCAGACGATCTTTCAGCCGGGCAAGTACCACGCGGTCACGACCACTCAGAGCGGCGTGTACGGGATCGCCTCGCTGATCTTCTGGGCGCTGATCATCGAGGTCTCGCTCAAGTACGCCGGGTTCATCATGAGAGCCCACAATCGCGGCGACGGCGGAATCATGGCGCTGGTCGCGCTGGTCAGCCGCCACAAGGTCCCACGCGCGGCCGCCTTGATGGTGCTGGGGATGATCGGCGCCGGGCTGTTCTTCGGCGACGGCATGATCACGCCGGCGATCTCGGTCGTGTCCGCCGTCGGCGGTCTCGACGTCGCGACCCCGAGCGTCTCTGACCTGGTCGTCCCGATCTCGGTCGCGATCCTGCTCGGACTGTTCGTCGTGCAGCGGTTCGGGACCCACACGGTCGGCTGGCTGTTCGGGCCGGTGATCATGCTCTGGTTCGTCGTGATCGCGGTGCTGGGCGCCCACGAGGTCGTGTTGCATCCCGGCGTGCTGAAGGCGCTGTCGCCCTCATACGGCGTGAGCTTCTTCGCCGACCACGGGGTCGACGCGTTCCTGACGCTCGGCGCGGTCGTCCTCTGCGTGACCGGCGCCGAGGCGCTGTACGCCGATCGCGGCCACTTCGGGGCCGGGCCGATCCGCTTCACCTGGTTCTCGATCGTGCTGCCGTCGGTGCTGCTCAGCTACCTCGGGCAGTCGGCGCTCGTGCTCGCACACCCGTCGAAGGTGACCAACCCGTTCTACCTGCTCGCGCCACACAGCCTGCAGCTGCCGCTCGTGGTGCTCGCGGCGCTGGCAACGATCATCGCCTCACAGGCGGCGATCACGGGTTCGTACTCGGTCGCCAAGCAGGCCCTGCAGCTGGGGCTGTTCCCACGGCTGAAGATCGTGCAGACGTCGGACCTCGAGGGGCAGATCTACGTCCCGCTGATCAACTGGATCTTGTGCACCGGCGTGCTCGCGCTGGTGCTGATCTTCCAGAACTCCGAGAGCCTGACCGACATCTACGGCGTCGCCGTTACCGGGACGTTCGTACTGAACACGATCCTGTTCGTGTCGCTCGCACGGGCGATGTGGAAGATGCCTTGGATCCGGCTGGTGCCGCTGGCCACCCTGTTCCTGATCGTCGAGCTTTCGTTTTTCGCGGCCAACCTGACCAAGATCGCGCACGGCGCCTACATCCCGCTCGGGGTCGGGGCCGGGACCGCGTTCGTGATGTTGACGTGGCAGCGTGGGCGCCAGATCCTGACCAGCAACCGGATCGAGGAGGAGGGGTCGCTGGAAGCGTTCCTGGCCACGCTCCCGAATGTCCAGCCACCGCTCGACCGCGTCGCCGGAACCGCGATCTATCTGACCCCGAGCAACACGACGACGCCGCTGGCGCTGCGCGCCGAGGTCGAGCACAACCACGTGCTGCACGAGACCGTGCTGCTCGTCACGCTCCAACCGGTGTCGATCTCGCACGTCGAAGCCGACGACCGGTGCGCATTCAGGTGGCAGGGCTCGGGCCGCTTCAAGGTCGGACATTTGACGCTTCACATCGGCTACCGGGACATCGTCAATTTGCCACGGGATTTGGCGCTGGCGCGCAAGCGCGGGCTGCTCGCGCGCAACCTCGACCTCGAGCACGCGTCCTATTTCGTCTCACGGATGCAGATCGTTCGCATCAAGTCGCCCGGGATGGCGTCGTGGCGCAAGGCGATCTTCGTGTTCATGGCCCGCAACGCCTCGAGCCCCTTGGAGGACTTCTCGCTGCCCGAGGAGCGGACGGTGATCATGGGCTCGCAGGTCGACCTCTAGTCGATCCGCTGCAGGCGCTTGGTCGCGGTCGCCCCGTGCGCGGGGATCAGGTCCGCCCGTGAGATCTCGGCGACGTGCGGCGCGACCGTGCGAACGCCAACGTCTGAGTCGATCCGCTGATGGGTCAGCGCGAGCAGATCGGCGTCGGCCGTGTGGTCGGAACCGGAGCACTTAACCGGCGAGCGTCGCGTACAGCGCCGGCCGACGGTCGGCGAACACATCGGCCAGCTCGGTGTAGCGCTTGTCGAGCGCCCGCTCCAGGTCGACGTCCGCGATCACGGGCCCGGTGGTCAGGGCATTGGCGCCGGCCTTCTCGGCCGCCACCCAGCCGTCGGCACCGATGATCGTGCTGCAGCCGGTCCACGGCTGGCCGCGCTCGACGCCGGTCCGGTCAGCGCACGCGACCGCCATCCGGTTGGCGCGCGCCGTCGCCATCGCGATCACGACCTCCGCCGGGCGTTCCCCGTCCGGGCGCTCCATCAGCGGCCAGTTCGTCGGGACCAGCAGCAATTGCGTGCCCGCGAGCGCCACGACCCGGGTCAGCTCTGGGAACTCGATGTCGTAGCAGACGATCACCGACAGCCTGCCGACGCTCGTCGCAAGCACCGGCGGTGGCTCTGCGCCGGGCTCGAACCAGAGCTTCTCCCGATCCCACAGATGCAGCTTGCGATACACGGCACGCAGACCGCTCGGATCGACCACGGCGGCGCTGTTGTACGTCTTGCCGTCGTCACCGCGCTCGGCGAAGCCACCGGCGATGATCAGGCCGTGCCGGCGGGCGACGTCGGCCCATTCGCGCAAGATCTCGTGGTCGGGCGCGATCGCGTTGCGCGCGGCCTCCTGCGCGGACTCGAACATGTAGCCGCTGATCACGAGCTCGGGCAGGACGACGACCTCGGCGCCCGCGTCGACCGCCTCCGCGATCGCCTCGAGCGCCAGCCGCCGGTTGCCGGCCAGGTCGCCGACGACCGGATCGAGTTGCTGGCAGCAGACGCGGGTCACGGCGCCATGCCGGTTCTCCATTCGGCCACGCTATACGTCCCTGACGGTCGCGGGCAAGCGCCATCTGCACACATTCGTGCATTCGGACGTCCGGTACCGTCGGCGGCGATGGATCCGATCGTCTCCACGCGATGGCTGTCCGGCGCGGGCGAGGACGTCGTGCTGGTGGACGTCCGCTGGTACCCCGACGGCCGCGATCCGCAGACGGAATTCTCGTCCGGTCACCTTCCGGGCGCCGTGCTCGCGCCGTTGGACGCGGTCTGCTCCGCGCCGGCATCCGATCAGCGCGGCCGCCATCCGCTGCCGTCGCCGGCGACGTTCGCCGACTCCATGTCCGCCTTGGGGGTCGGGGACGGCAACGTCGTGGTCGCGTATGACGACGCCGGTGGCGTGGTGGCCGCCCGCCTGGTCTGGATGCTGCGGGCGCTCGGGCACGAGGCGGCGCTGCTCGACGTCGGCTCCGGGCCGTTTCCCGAGACCGGTCCCGGGCCACCGCCGCCGCGGGTCAAGCCGCCGTTGACGGTGCCCGGCGAGTGGCCGACGCGGCTGCTCGCCTCGATCGACGAGGTCGCCGCCGTAGCCGACGGAGCCCGGTCCGTGCTGATCGACGCGCGGCCCCGGGACAGGTTCGAGGGCGCGCCCGACGCGCTGGACCCCCGCGCCGGCCACATTCCGGGGGCACGGTCGCTGCCCTGCCGTGAGCATCTGGGCGCCGACGGGCGATTGCTCGCGGTCGATCAGCTGCGAGTCCGGCTGGCCGAGGTGGGGATCGACGGCGCCGACCAGAGCTTCATCTCGTCCTGTGGCTCGGGCGTCACCGCCTGTCACAACCTGCTGGTCGCCGAGCACGCCGGGCTGCGCGGCGGACGGCTGTTCCCCGGATCGTGGTCGCAGTGGAGCCGTGATCCGGCGCGGCCGGTCGCGACTGAAACCGGGACCGGCCGGTGACCGCGGAGCCGGCGCAGGCGCGATTCAGGACGCCGGTCCGATTCAGGACGCCGGTGCCGGCCGACGCTGCGGCGGTGGCCGCGGTGATCAACGAGCGTGAGTTGGTCGACCGCGGCGGCGCGGAGGTGACGGTCGCGATGGTCGATGCGCTGTGGTCCGAGCGTGAGATCGAGCTGGCCGCGGACGGCCTGATCGCCGAGTTCGGCGGCCGCGTCGTCGGCTTCGCGCTCACCACCCAGGACCGCGAGTTTGTCCAGGTCACGCCCGACCACGAAGGTCGCGGGATCGGGTCCGAGCTGCTGCGCTGGGCGATGGCGCGCAGCGGCGAGCGCGGAGCGGCGATGCATCGCCAGATCATCGGCTCGCACGACACCGGTGCCGCGGCCCTGCTGCGCCACGCCGGGTACGCGCGAATCCGCAGCCATCACCGGATGGGCCTTCCGCTGATCGGGCCGATCTCCGCCGAGCCGCCGGACGGGATCGCGATCCGTCCGATCGACGTCGCGCGCGATGCCAGGGCATTGCACCGCGTCGACGCGGAGGCGTTCGCCGACAACGCCGACTACGTGCCCAAGACGTTCGAGCAGTTCTGCGACGAGCACCTGCGCACGCCGGCGCGAGACGCGGACGCGACGATCGCCGCGCTCGACGGCGACCGGATCGTCGGGTTCCTGCTCGCCGAACAGCGCCGCGACGGCGACGTCGGCTACGTCTCGGTGCTCGGCGTGAGCCGGTCCTGGCGTGGGCGCGGCGTCGGCACCGCGCTGCTCCATGCCGCGTTCAGGATCTGGCTCGCGGCTGGGATGCCGCGCGTCGGGCTGATGGTCGCATCGGACAACCCGGGTGCCAAGCGGCTGTACGAGCGGCTCGGGATGACCGTCGAGTACTCGGTCGACGACTACGAACGCCCGATTTAGATCACGCCGTGCAGCAGCGTCCGCGCCGCGGACTGCAGCTGCGTAAGGTCAAAACCGCGCTCGCGCCGGACCTGGCGCACGACCGCCGCGCCCAGCGCCGAGACGATCATCTCGGCCAGCACCTCGTGATCCTCGCCCGGACGCAGCTCGTCCAGCAGCACACGCGCGTGGAGCACCAGCGAGGCGAACGGCGCCGCGGTCCCGGCTGCCGGCGGGCCCGCCGCGAGCGCGAGCTCCAGGTTGCGATCCAGGAACGCCGGCAGCGCACACGCGAACGCCTCCAGCCGCTCCGCCGCCGGCGCGCCCGGGCCGAGTGGCGGCGGGCCGCGGAGCAGTTCGTCCTGAAACGCGCGCATCTCGGCGTCCATCAGCTCGCCGGTCAGCCCCGCCCGGTCCCCGAAGCGCCTGAACACGGTTCCCTTGCCGACGCCGGCGGCCTCGGCGACCGCGTCCATCGACACGCCGGCGGCGCCGCGTTCAGCGAACAGGCAGCGGGCCGCGCTCAGGATCCGTTCCCGGTTGGCCGCCGCATCGGCGCGCTCGGCGCGGGCCTGGTGCATCGGCAGCGAGGCGCCGGAGGCGGGCGGCCCGCCGGCGGCGGCGGTTGGCGGCTTATGGGCCATGAAGGGCAGATGTTACGCAAGCGGACTTGCAGTCCGTTTGTGGTACGGTTGACCGACTGTACGACAACCCCGAGGACGGAGTGCAACAGCGACCATGAGCGACACCGGACACCCCACCAGCGAACCCGCGCCGACCGACGCCGCCGCCGCCGGGAGCGGCCCGCTCCCGGCTGGCCGCTGGAACGTCGACCCCGCCCAGAGCCGGGTCGGCTTCACCGTGCGGACGATGTGGGGCCTGGTCGGCGTCAAAGGTCACTTCCACCGATACATCGGCGCCCTCGAGGTCGACGAGCGCGGCAGCCGCGGGACCCTGGAGATCGAGAGCGCGTCGCTGGACACGAAGCTGGGCAAGCGCGACGATCACCTGCGCTCCGCCGACTTCTTCGCGGCCGACGAGCACCCGAACGTCACGTTCACGATCAACTCGATCGCCGCCGCGGGGGACGGGGTCGAGATCGACGGCGACCTCGTGATCAAGGGCAAGCCGTTGCACCTGCACCTGCCGGTGACCGTCGACGGCGACGGCACCGAGCACCTGCAGCTGACCGCCTCGGCGACCGTCGAACGCCATGACGCCGGGATGACCTGGAACCGAATCGGGATGATCGCCGGGCCGGCGAAGCTCGACGTCGACCTGGTGCTCGAGCCGGCGCGCTGAGCCGCGCCGGGCGGCGTTCGCCCCGCCTCGCCCTGCCTCGCCGCCTCGCCCCGCCTCGCCCCAGGGCCGCGCGGAGCCGAGCGAACATAGGCAAATCGTCCCCGGATATGGGGGTCGATTTGCCACCATTCGACCCCGACCGAGCCCGACCGCGACCGAGCCCGCACCCCGACCCCTACCCCGACCGAGCCCGACCGAGCCCGACCCGGTGGAGCCAGGCAGTCCCCTAAACCATCGCGTTGATCCCGGTCAGCGCGCGGCCGATGATCAGCTTCTGGATCTGGCTGGTGCCCTCGTACAGGGTCGTCACACGCGCGTCACGGAAGTAGCGCTCGACCGGGTGGTCATCGACGTAACCGGAGCCGCCGTGGACCTGGATCGCGGTGTTGGCGCAGTTGACGGCGGCCTCGGACGCGTACAGCTTCGCGATCGAGGTCTCGGTCGAGTTTGGCTTGCCGGCGTCCTTGAGCGCGCCGGCGCGGTAGACGAGCATCCGCGCCGCGTCGGTCTGAACGCGCATGTCGGCGAGCATCGCCTGCACGAGCTGGAACGAAGCGATCGGCCGGTCGAACTGAGTGCGCTCCTTGGCGTACTGGACCGAGTGATCGACGCAGCCCTGGCAGATGCCGACGCAGCCGGCCGCGACGCTGTAGCGCCCGGACTCCAGCGAGCTCATCGCGACCTTGAAGCCGTCCCCCACCTCGCCGAGCATCGCGTCAGCGGGCACGTGGCATTCGCTGAGTGAGATCGCGGCCGTGTCGGACCCCCGCAGGCCCATCTTGTGGTGGATCTCCTGTGGCTGGTAACCGTCGTTGCCCTCGGTCTCGACCATGAAGCAGGCGAGCCCCTTGTGACCCAGCGATGGATCCGTCTGGGCGAAGATCAGCGCCAGCTTGGCGTAATTGCCGATCGAGATCCACATCTTCGAGCCGTTGAGCACCCAGCCGTCGTCGGTCCGGCGAGCGCGGGTCTTCTGGTTGGCGGCATCGGAGCCGGTGTCGGGCTCGGTCAGCCCGAAGCACGCCAGCCACTCGCCCGAGCACAGCTTCGGCAGGTACTTGTGCTTCTGCTCCTCGGTGCCGAAGCGCAGGATCGAGGAGCAGACCAGCGAGGTCTGGACCGAGACGACCGTCCGCATCGCCGAATCGCCGCGGCCGATCTCCTCGACGACGAGACCGTACGTCAGGTAGTCCAAGCCCGCACCGCCGTACTCCGCGGGCACGATCGCGCCGAGATATCCCTGCGCGGCGAGCTGCGCGACGAGTTCAACGTCGAAGTGCGCGTTGCGGTCGTTCTCCCGTCCGCGCGCGACGATCTCGGATTCGGTGAACGCCCGCGCGGTCTCACGCACCAGCTGCTGCTCTTCGGTCAGCTCGAAGTCCATTCGCGGCTCCCCCGTTCAAGTTCAAGATCGTCGTCAAAAACGCCAAGAAGAACGTGCGTACCCAGAGTACGGGAGGCCGGCCCTTCTACATTGGACGGTGATGAGCACGCAGAGCCAGTGGACCGGTCAACCGCTGCCGAGAGGTCGTCACAAGCTTTCGCGTGACGAGGTGCTCGCATCGCAACAGGGTCGGCTGCTGCGCGCGATGGAGGAGCTGGTCGGCGAGTCGGGCTACGAGTCAACGACGGTCCCGCAGGTGATCAAGGCGGCGCGCGTCTCGACCGCGACCTTCTACCGGTTCTTCTCCGACAAGGTCGACTGCTTCATCGCGCTCTGCGAGGAACGAGGCGAGCGGTTGCTGGCCGAGCTGATGCCCGACGAGGATCAGGTGCGGTCGTTCTCACCCTCCGAGCGCCTGGACCGGGGCCTGGATGCCTACCTGCACTGGTGGCAGGACAACCCCGCGATGGCGCGCGCCTACTTCGTCGAGCTGCCCGCGGCCGGCCCGCGCGCGATCGCCGAGCGTGACCGTCAGTACGAGCGGTTCGTGGCCCTGAACCGCCTGATCGCGGTCCAGTCGCGGGGCTCGGGTATTCCTGAGCCACCCGAGATCGACGTACGCGCGTCGGTGATGGTCATGACCGAGATGATCGCGTCGGAGATCCGGCGCGGCAACGTCGGCAGGCTCACCGATCTCCGAGCGGATCTCCGGCGGCTGCTGCTGAAGCTGCTGGGCCCCGCATCGCTCGAGCTCGAGACCGGCTGACGCCGTCGAGGTCCGCCGAGATCCCGGACGACACCTGAGGCAGCGGTGCGACAGGACGAGATCTGGGACGACGAGGCTGCTCAGCGCTATGACACCCCCGGGACGGGCATGTTCGCCGCTGAAGTGCTCAAGCCGGTCGTGGCGCGGCTCGCGGAGCTGGCCGGCGACGGGCGCGCGCTCGAGTTCGCGATCGGCACCGGTCGCGTGGCGATACCGCTGGCGGCCCGCGGCGTGCCTGTAACCGGGATCGAGCTGTCGCGGCCGATGGTGGCGCGGCTGCGTCAGAAGGCCGACGAGGCGGCGCTCCCGGTGGTGATCGGCGACATGGCCACCACCCGCGCGCCGGGCGAGTTCTCGCTCGTCTATCTCGTCTACAACACGATCTCCAACCTGCTGACCCAGGCCGAGCAGGTGCAGTGCTTCCGCAACGCCGCGGCCCACCTGACGACCGGCGGCCGGTTCGCGATCGAGCTGATGGTTCCGCAGCTGCGCGCGCTGGCACCCGGCCGCGACGCGACCGTCTCTGCATCTGCGCCCGGTTACATCGGCGTCGACACCTACGACGTGGTCAACCAGCTTCTGGTCTCGCACCATTTCGCCTTCGGCGACGACCGCGGGGCGCGCGTCTTCCGCAGTCCACATCGCTACATCTGGCCGGCGGAGCTCGACCTGATGGGCAAGCTCGCGGGTTTCGAGCTCGAAAGCCGGCGTGCCGATTGGCCCGGCGCGGAGCTGACAGCGGACTCGACATCGCACGTCTCGGTGTACCGGCTCGTGGCATAGGTCACGATTGCCCGCGGCGCGATCGTGTGTTACAGATCTCGGGTGGGCTTCTTCACCCGCGGCGACTCGGGGGCGGGCGAGCCGGACTCCGAGCAGGCGATCGATCGCGGCGTGCTCCCGGGCCATGCGCCGGACCGTCTGCGGAAGGGCGGCACGCCGTTCACGAGCGGTCTCTCGGTCAACGAGTTCGCGCTGCTGCGAACGCTCGGACCCGAGCCGCTCGCGCAGGTGATGGGGGCGAGCGTGGTCCGCGTCGGCTGGCAGTACCTGCCCGCACTGGCCGCCGGCTCACGCGATGGATTCCCTCGCAGAGGGGGCAGCCTCACCGCCTGGCGGAACTCCCCCCGGCCAGGACAGACCAACGCCTTCACGATGCGTTACACCGAGGCGTCGGTCCGGCAGGTGATCGCCTATTCCTGGCACGTCGAGGTCGTCTGCGAGCTCGACGAGCTGACCAGTGCCTGGAACATGGTCCGCCGCCAGGCGCTGGCGCGGCTGGCGGAGGAGGCGCAGGCGGTCGGCGCCGACGCGGTCGTCGGCGTGCAGCTGAGCCGGGCTGACCACAACTTCGGGCTGCGTACGATCGAGTGCGTGGTCACCGGCACCGCGATCCGCGATCCCGAGGCGGCGAGGGGCCGCGGCGACGAGCCGCTGATCACCGACCTGTCCGTGCAGGACTACTGGCGGCTGCGTCAGGCGGGGTACGAGCCGCGCGGGATGGGCGCCTCGACGGTCGTCGTGTTCGCCTCGCCGCCACTGGCGGTCCGGGTCCGCCGCGCGCGGACGGCGTATCGCAACCAGGAGCTGACCGAGCTCGCCGACGGCTTCCACCTCGCTCGTTCGGTGGTCAGGCGCGTCCTTGCCGAGCAGGTTTCGGCGCTCGGCGCGACGGGCATCGTCGGGGTTGAGATACGACACGAGGTGCACAAGGACCGGCTCGAGGTGGCGTCCTCGCTGGGCTCGGCGGACCGGCGCGGCTGGCACCTGGGACGGCTCGGGATCCCGTACCACGTCTCGGGCCGCGCTGACGCGGCGAGGGACGGCTGGGTGATTACGATGCACGGTGCCGGAACGGCGATCACGCGGCGACGGATCTCGTCGTTGACGCCCGAGACACAGATCCGGATGGGAGGCGCGCCGTGACCAATGAATATGACCCCACCTCGCTGGAGGGCGTCCCCGAATCGGGTCGTGAGCGCCTGGAGCAGAACCGTGAGGGGCTGTACACGTCGGACCTCAGCGTCAACGAGTTCCTGCTCGTCACCCAGGCGGGCTTCGACCCCGTCGGGCTCGTGGTCGGCAGCTCGATCTTCCACACGGGCTTTCAGGTCGCCGGCCCGACCGCCAGCCAGGAGATGACGGTGCTCTCGGAGGCGATGTACTCGGCCCGGCATCTGGCGATGACGCGGATGGAGGAGGAGGCCGACCAGCTCGACGCCGATGGGATCGTCGGCGTGCGCCTGGACATCGGCCGCTACGAGTGGGGGCCGAACATGGCCGAGTTCATCGCAATCGGGACCGCCGTCAAGCACCGCGACGGCGTCCTGCACCGCGCGCCCAACGGCCGGCCTTTCCAGAGCGATCTGTCCGGCCAGGAGTTCTGGACGCTGCTGCGCACCGGTCATCGGCCGGTCGGGATGGTGATGGGCAGCTGCGTCTACCACGTCGGACGTCGCGGACCGCTGAAGACGCTCGGCCAGACCGGTCGCAACGTCGAGCTGCCGAACTTCACGCAGGCGCTGTATGACGCGCGTGAGCTGGCGATGCAGCGGATGCAGACCGAGGCCAAGGAGCTCGGAGCGGAGGGGATCGTCGGCGTCTCGCTGACCGAGCGCACGCACGGTTGGGGCAGTCACGTGATCGAGTTCTTCGCGCTCGGGACGGCGATCATCCGCTCCGAGGACGCGGACGGCTCCGAGATCGAGCCACCCGTCCCGGTGCTCGACCTCAACGACCGTCGATAGCAACGCCCATGGGGTTCCGACGCCACGACGGAGACGCCGAGCCCGAAGCGGCGGACGTCGACCCCGGGCTCTCCGAGCGCGCCCACGATCGGCTCGAGGGCCTGTCGGGGGCCGGCGCGATCTTCACGAGCGGCCTCTCGGTCAACGAGTTCGCGCTGTTGCGCGGGCTCGGCCCGGAGCCGCTGGCCCAGGTGATGGGCGCGAGCGTCGTGCGCACAGGCTGGCAATACCTGCCTGCGCTGCAGCCGGGAATCGCCTCCTACGTGACCGCGGGCTTCGGCGCCACCGCGACGCTTCGCCAGGATCGGTGGGGCAACGCCTACGGCGAGACGTCCAGGGCCCAGATCCGCAGCTACCTGTGGGCAACGCCGGTCGTCTGCCGGCTGGAGACGATCAGCGACGCGTGGAGCCTGGCGCGGCGGCGCGCGGTCGCGCGCTTGACCGACGAGGCGACCGAGGTCGGCGCCGATGCGGTCGTCGGGGTGTCGCTGCAGCGCCTCGACCACGACCTCGGACGGCGGACGGTCGAGTACGTCGTCAATGGGACCGCCGTCCGCAGCTCGACGCCGAACGAGCGCGCCGAGCCCGTGCTCACCGGCCTATCGGTACAGGACTACTTCAAGCTGCTGCGGGCCGGACAGGAGCCGGTCGGGTTGGTCGCGACGACCGTCGCGACGTTCGCGTCGCCATCACGGGACACCCGGATCCGGCGGGCGCGCAGGTTTCGCTCAAACCAGGAGCTGACGGAGCTCTCGCGGGCATTCCGGCTGGCGCGTGATTCGATCCGTGAGGATCTGCGCGGCCAGATCGCGCGTGCCGGCGGGGTGGGCGTGGTCGGGGTCGAGATCTCGCAGTCGATCCGCCGGGGGAAGCTCTCGCTCGCCTCGGCGCTGCGCTCGCCCGAGCAGCAGGGCTGGGGGCGCGGCCGATTCGGCGTTCCGTACTACGTCTCGGGCCGGATGGAGGCCGAGCGGCACGGCTGGGTGATCACGATGCACGCCGCCGGCACGGCGATCCGCCCGATCGCCGGCGGCGGCTCAGCGCCCGCTCCCCGCACCGAGACCCGGCTGCGCCTCTGAGCCCCGCGATCGCAGCGTGGGCGGGCCGGAACCGCGGCGGGGAGCTCCGCGGGCACGATCAGCGAGCTGGCTCACGCAACCGGCGGGTGACCGCATCGCTGACCAGCGAGACGAATGCGCCGGCGTCGAGCTGCGCGCCGCCGCGCAGGCGGACCGCTACCGCGTCCTGGGCCGCCTCCCGCGCGCCGACGACGGCGACGTAGGGCACCCGCAGCCGCCACGCCGCTCGCACGCGCGCCGACAGGGTCTGGACGCGATCGTCGATCTCGGCCCGCAGGCCGGCATCCGACAGCGCATCCGCGACGCGTTGCGCGTGTGGCGCGGCGGCGTCCCCGACGGGCAGGATCGTCACCTGGACCGGCGACAGCCACACCGGGAGCGCCCCGTCGTGGACCTCGAGCAGGTGCGCGACCATCCGTTCCATGGTCGACACGATCGAGCGGTGCACGATCACGGGTCGCTCCATCACGTCGCCCCGCTGAAACCGCAGATCGAACCGGGTGGGCAGGTGGAAGTCGACCTGGAAGGTCGAGAGGGTCTCCTCGCGGCCCTGGGGATCGGTCACCTGCAAGTCGAGCTTGGGACCGTAGAACGCGGCCTCGCCGTCGGCTTCCAGGTAGTCGGCGCCGATCGCGTCAAGCGCCACGCGGATCATCCGCTCGGCCGGCTCCCAGGCCGCCGGGTCTCGCACGTACTTGGCGCCGTCTCCCCCGCGTGACAGCCGCAGTCGTGGTGCCGGGATCGACAGCGCGCGATACGCGTCGCCGACCATCCGGAGGATCGACTCGATCTCGCCTGCGACGTGCTCGGGCGCGCAGAACACGTGGCCGTCGTTGAGGGTCATCTGGCGCACGCGCTGCAGACCGCCGACGACGCCCGAACGCTCGTTGCGGAACAGGCGGTGATCCGGGGGTTCCATATCGATCTCCGTTCGTGTCACGGCCACTGCGGCCGCTTACCGGAGACGGGCAGAACTCACCCCGGGGCCACAGTCAGCCCGGGGTGGTATCGCGTGCGGTCGCTACGCGTCCACGCCGGGTGAACCCGGCGTCGTCGTGACGATCGCGCAGCGCAAATGCATGCGACGAACGTATCAGCCGAGCAGCGGCACGTCGGCGGTGATGACCTCGTGGCCGCCGGCCGTCACCAGCAGGTTGTCCTCGATCCGGATGCCACCGAAGCCGAGCATCCGGTCGACCCGTGGCCAGTCGACCTCGGCCCGATGGCGGGCGCGGCGCTCGGGATCCTGCAACAGCGCCGGCACGAAGTAGACGCCGGGCTCGACCGTGACCACCATCCCGGGCTCAAGCGGCAGGTCGACTCGGAGGTTCGGGTACGGCCGCGGCTCGTCGCGGCGCTCGTACAGCGGCTCGCCCGCATCACGGACGCCGAGCCCGACGAGATGGCCGATCCCGTGCGGGAAGAACAGGCCCACCGCGCCGGACTCCACCAGCGACTGCGCTCGGCCGCGCAGGATCCCGGCCGCAGCCAGACCGTCGGCGATCGTCAGCGCCGCGGTCCTGTGGACGTCGCGCCACTCGACGCCGGGCGTCACGCGGTCGATCGCCGCCCGCTGGGCAGCGTGGACGACGGCGTGCAGCTCCTGCTGGGTCTCGTCGAACACGCCGCCGACGCAGAACGTGCGGGTGATGTCCGAGACATAGCCCAACTGCTCGGCGCCCGCGTCGATCAGCACCAGCTCGCCGCGCCGCATGATTCGATCGGTGGGCATGAAGTGCAGCACCGCCGCGTTGCGCCCCGAGCCGATGATCGTGTCGTAGCCCATCGCCGAGGCCCCGTGGTGCAACGCGGCCGCCTCGAGCTCGATCTGCAGCTGGCGCTCGGTCAGGCCGTCGGCGATCAGCTCGGCGGCGGTCGCGAACGCGTGCTTGGTGGCCTGCTGGGCGACGCGCATCCGTTGGAGCTCGACTGCGTCCTTGGGCCGGCGGACCGCGCTGAGCGTGAGTCGCAGCCGGACGGTCAGAGTGACGGGTTCGGGCGCGCCGGCGGGCGGCGATCCGAGCCAGACCGCGCGCGTGGCGCGGTCGCCGCTGTCCAGCCAGGCCGGCAGGTCGTCCGACGTCGGCCCGTCCGGTTCGCCGGCCGCTGCGCCTGACCACAACCGGTCGGCCTCGGTGACCGGGGCCGGGAAGTGCGACCACCCCTCGCCCGGATCAAACGCCAGCACGCCGCCGGGCAGGTTGCGGTCGGTCAGCCAGTAGTACTCGGAGTGGGCGACGAACGGATAGGTGAGGTCGGCCCGGCCGGGGATGTGGATCGGGTCGCCGGCGCCGATCAGGACGACCTCGTCGCGTAGCTGCCATGCCTCGGCGGCCGCCGCGCGGCGACGCTCCAGCTGTGCAGCGATATCGGTGGATGTGAGGTCGCACGTCATTCGTCTGCGGGAGCCTACGCCGGACGTCGAGGCGCTGGGGGCGACGCGCGACCGTGGTGGTGTCGGTCGAGTCGTGTCGGCCAAGTCGTATCGGCCAAGCCGCCGAGCGCGCTCGCGCGCCCGCGCGCGCCCGCGACACCAATTTCGAGGCTCGATCGCTCACGCCAGCAACCGCAGCACCGCTGCGGTCGCCGCCGCCGCGAGCGCGACCACGACGAACGGCGCCCGGCGCCAGACCAGGAAGGCCGCGACGAGCAGCGCCGCCGCCCGCGCGTCGAGCACGAGCCGGTGGCCGGTGCTGAAGCTCTGGACGGCGATCAGCGCGGCCAGGATCGGCACCACGAGGATCTCCAGGTGCCAGCGCTCGGCGGCGCCGGAGTCCAGGCGCCCGCCGATCGCGAGCCCGAGCACCTTGAACCCATAGGCACCGGCGCACAGCGCGAGCACGGGCCACCAGCTCACGTGCCGGACCCCAGGCCGCCGTCACCGCAGCGATTCGCGGCGACCAGGAACGGGACGGCGACCAGCCCGGCCGCGATGATCGGCAGTCCGGCCGGCACGAACGAGACGAGCGCGAGCGCCACCAGCCCGCCGGCGAGCGCCGCGCGGCGCGCATCGGCGTTGCGCAATTGCGGCGCCAGCAGCGCCACGAACACGGCCGGGAACATCGCGTCGAGTCCCAGGTCCTTGGGGTTGCCCAGACCCTGCCCGGCAAGCGCGCCCGCGAGCGTGCCGACGTTCCAGCCGAAGAACAGCAGCACTGCGGTCAGTTCGAACGCGCGGCGCTTGGCGGCGGGCTCGGGCTGGGCGTGCGCCATCGCAGTGGTCTCGTCGATCACGCCCTGGGCGAGCAGCGCGCGCTTGGCGACCGAGCCGGTCAGCACCGACCTGAGACTGATCCCGTACAGCGAGTTGCGCGCCGCGAGCAGCAGCGCCGGCGCCAGCGCCGCGACGGGGCCCGCGCCCGAGCCGATCACCGACACGAACGTGAACTGCGAGGCGCCGGTGAACGTGACCACCGACATCACGCAGGTCTGCGCAACGCTGAATCCGGCGGCAACCGACAGCACGCCGAACGAGACCGCGTAGAGGGCGGTGGCGAGCGCGATCGAGAGGGCGTTGCGCAGCACCTGGTCGCGATCCGTCGACCGCGCGGGCGCGCGCTGCGCCGCCGTGAGCTCGTTCGCCGCGGGTGCGTCGGTCGTGACCATGCCCGAAATCATGAACCAGAGACCGCGCAATGTGCTGCTCATTGCACGCCGTCAGCCGTGGTTCATGACAACATCGTTCGATGGATTCGATCGACCGCGCAATGATCAGCGAGCTTGTCCGGGACGGCCGGCTCTCGAACGTCGAACTGGCGGAACGTGTCCGGCTCTCTCCCTCCGCATGCCTGCGACGCTTCCGCGCGCTCGAGCGCTCCGGCGTGATCCGCGGCTATCACGCCGACATCGACCCGGCCGCGATCGGACGCGGGTTCGAGGTGACGATCCACGTCGACCTGCAGATCAAGGACCGGCGCACCGTCGAGGAGTTCGAACGGCGCGTCGCCGGCCTCGACGCCGTCGTCGAATGCCGGCGCATGTTCGGCCAGCCCGACTACCTGATCCGCGTCGCGGTCGCCGACCCTGTCGCCTACGAGGCGCTCTACATGAACGAGCTCGCGCCGATCACCGGCGTCGGCCGCGTCAACTCGCAGTTCACGATGAAGCTCGTCAAGTCCGCCGCCTCATTCACCGCCTGACGCCGCGGCGTTGCGCGCTACGACGACGGCCGGGCGCCCGTCATAACGACGGGGCCCGGCCGAGGCGGCATTCACGGCGAGTGACGGGTCAGTACCCCTCGACGTCGACACCGGTGGGCACCGGTTCGGAGTCGAACGGGAGCGAGAAATCGTGCTCGTCGTCGGACTCGGCCTCGAGCGCGGCGGCCAGATCCAGGTCCAGCAGATCGAGCGCGAGGTTCTCGAACGCGGGCCCGTCGGCCGGGACGGGGTGCAGCGCGCGCGCCGGCGCGGCATCGGCGCTGGGCGCCTCGCGCCGGGTTCGGAGCACGACCAGCGCCGTGACGATCCCGACCGCGACGACCACCGCGCCGATCGTGAACGCGAGGTGGTAGCCGCCGATCAGCGCATCGGTGGCCGAGATGCCCCCGGCTGCCAGGGACTTCGTGTGGTTGGTCGCGATCGTCGACAGCACCGCCAGGCCGATCGCTCCCGAGATCTGCTGGGAGACGTTGACGATGCCCGAGCCCAGGCCGGCGTCGGCGGCGGGCACACTCGCCATCGCGATCTGCAGCAGCGGCATGAACGCGGTCCCGATCCCGAGCCCGATCAGGAAGAACGAGACGCCGATCGTCGGGAAGAACGCGGTGTGCGGTCCGGTCGTGGTCAGCAGCATCAGGCCGCCGATCACGGCCACCATGCCGCCGAGCAGCACTCGGGTGGGGCCGAACCGGGCGACGAGGCGAGAGGTCACGCCGAGCGACAGGATCGCAACCGTGATCGTCCACGGCATGTAGGCGAGGCCCGTGTCCAGCGCCGAGAGATGGCGGATGTGCTCCAGGTACAGCGTGCCGAGGAAGAACGTCGAGTACATGCCGGTGACGAGGAAGCCGCGGACGACGCTCGAGCCGACAAGGCCGCCGACCGACAGGATCCGCAGCGGCATGATCGGGTTCTCCAGACGCGATTCGAGCAGGCCGAACGCGCCCAACAGGACGAGCGAGAGGGCGCCGAAGCCGAGCACCTGAGCCGATGCCCAGCCGTGGCTGGTCGCCTGGACGATCGCGTAGATGCCGATCATCAGGGCGACCGTGACCAGGATCGAACCGAGCCAGTCGATCCCGTGCTGGAGCCCCAACCCGCGGTCGGACGGGACCAGCGCCCGGCCGAGCGCCAGCGTGGCGATGCCGATCGGGACGTTGACGAAGAAGATCCAGTGCCAGCTGAGCGCCTCGGTGAGCACGCCGCCCGCCAGCAGGCCCAGCGAGCCGCCGGCGACCGACACGAACACGTACGCGCTCATCGCGCGGGCGCGATCGGCGGGCTCGGGGAACTCGGTGACGATGATCGCGAGGATCACCGACGCCTGCAGCGCGGCACCGATGCCTTGCAAAAAGCGAGCGCCGATCAGGAAACCCTGGGATGGCGCGACGCCGCACAGCACCGACGCGATTGTGAAGACGGTCAGGCCGAGCAGGAACACGCGCTTACGGCCGAGGAGATCGCCGAGCCGCCCGGCCAGCAGCAGGAAACTGCCGAACGTGACCAGGAACGCGTCGATGACCCAGGTGAGGTTCCCCTGGGTGAAGTGGAGATCGTGCTGGATCGACGGCAACGCGACGTTCACGATCGTCGTGTCCAGCACGATCATCAGCTGCGCCATGCACACGACCAGAAGCGACATCCAGCGCCGGCGGTCGGCGTTGGCGGAGAGAGACGACAGTGATGAGAGGTGGGGCATAAAGGTCCGAACTGTTGATTGGCCCGTGGGCCGGTGGTAATGTGGAGGATGCCTCCGCAAATATTTCCCAATATTCGGAGGGTGCCTCCGCTAGAGACTATACGGAGGATGCCTCCGGTTTGTCAAGCGGTACATTCGGGGAGGACCGAAATGAGCACCATCGAGCAACACACGACCACCGATACGCAACGCAACAGGCCGATGCGCGCCGACGCGCGCCGTAATTGCGAGAAGGTGCTGACCGCGGCGCGGGCCGCGTTCGCAGCCGGCGGGTCTGCCACGTCGCTCGAGGAAATCGCGCGACAGGCCGGGGTCGGGATCGGCACGCTGTATCGCCACTTCCCCAACCGCCAAGCGCTGCTCGAGGCCGTCTACGCCGAGGAGGTCGAGTCCCTGTGTCGCTCGGCCGCGGATTTCGCCGAGCTCGAGCCGTGGGACGCGCTGGTCGCATGGCTGCACGGATTCGTCGGCTACATGGCGACCAAGCAGGCGCTCGCCGCCGAGCTGCTGGACTACATGGACCGCGACTCGCCCCTATTCATGGGCTGCCGCACCTCGATGTACACCGCCGGCGAGCCGCTGCTGCGGCGCGCCCAGGAGGCCGGCGTCGTGCGCGCGGACGCGAACCTGCCCGACGTGATCCAGATGGTCGCGGGGATCTCGAAGATCCAGACGGGCGATCCTGGACAGGTCGAGCGGATCCTCGACATCGCGCTCGACGGCCTGCGCGCAAGCTAGACGTACCCTCGCCGTTCGCTGCCCGCGCTGCCCGCTGCCCGCTGCCCGCCACCCGCGGGCTAACACTGGCGATTGCACCCCGGATATGGGGGGCAATTCGCCACCCTTCGGCCGATCCGCTACATCTCCTGGGATGAGACTGGCACGTTCGATCGACCAGATCCGGGCCGAGTTCCCGGCGCTACGCGATGGGCGGGCCGCGCTCGACGGAGCCGCCGGGACGCAGCTGCCCTCCGCGGTGATCGACGCGGTGGTGATCGCGATGCGCGCGGCGATGGCCAACGTCCACGGTGCGTTCCCGGGCTCGCAGCGCAGCACCGAGACGGTCGACGCGGCACGACGCGCCGTCGCGGATCTGGTCGGTGGCTCATCCGACGGGGTCGTGCTCGGCCCGAACATGACGACGCTGACGTTCATGATCGCCGACACGCTGTCGCGCTCGTGGGGGCCCGGCGACGAGATCGTCGTCACGTCGCTTGACCACGACGCCAACATCCGCCCGTGGGTGCTCGCGGCGCAGCGGGCCGGCGCGACCGTCCGCTGGGCCGAGTTCGACGTCGACAGCGGCGAGCTGCCTGTCCGCGCGTTCGACGGCGTGATCGGTGAGCGGACCAGGCTGGTCGCGGTCACGGCCGCATCCAACGCGATCGGCACGCGGCCCGACGTCCGCGTGATCGCCGACCGCGCTCACGAGGCCGGAGCGCTGACCTACGTCGACGGCGTGCACGCGACCCCGCACGGGCCGTCCGACATGATCGCGCTCGGCGCCGACCTGTACGCGTGCTCCAGCTACAAGTGGTTCGGGCCGCACGCCGGCGCGGTGATCGCCGACCCGGCGCTGCTGGCGAGCCTTAAGCCCCGCAAGCTCGTCCCGTCGCCCGACGCCGGGCCGGAGCGCTTCGAGCGTGGGACGGCGTCGTTCGAGCAGCTGGCCGGCGTCGCCGCCGCGGTCGACTGGATCGCCGGGCTGACCGACGAGACCGGTTCTCGCCGCGAGCGGGTGCTGGCAGCGATGGGCGCGATCGAGCGCTACCTGGACGAGCTGGCCACGTTCGCTCGCGACGGCCTGACGGCGATCGACGGCGTCCGTGTGCTCGGCGCGGCTGCCCGTCGCACGTCGACGATCTCATTCACCGTACGCGGCGTCTCCCCCGCCGACGTGGCGGCGGCGCTGAACCGTGAAGGCGTGAACGTCTGGGACGGCGACAACTACGCGTACGAGCTGATGGACCGGCTCGGGCTGGGCGACAGCGGCGGCGCGGTCCGCGCCAGCCTGGTCCTCTACAACGACCGCTCCGACGTGCGGCGGCTCGTCGACGCGGTCGCGCAGGTCGCCGTCGCGTGAGCACGCGACTTCCGATCAACGGGATCGAGCTGGCCGTCGCCGAGCACGGCCCGGCCGACGGCCCGGTCGTCGTGCTGCTGCACGGCTTCCCGGAGCTCGGGTTCTCCTGGCGCCACCAGGTAGGGCCGCTGGCGCACGCCGGCTATCGAGTGATCGTCCCGGATATGCGCGGGTTCGGCGACTCCGACGCCCCCGACGAGGCCGAGCGCTACGCGGTCGACGTGCTCGCCGCGGACGTGCTCGGGCTGCTCGATCACGCCGGCGTGGAGCGCGGCAGGGTGATCGGGCACGACTAGGGGGCGGACGTGGCCTGGAAGACGGCGTGGCTGCATCCCGAGCGGGTGCTGGCGGTGGCGGGGCTGTCGGTCCCGTTCGCGCCGCGGGCGCCGGCGCCCCCGTTGGGCCTGATGCGCAAGCACCTCGGCGAGGACTTCTACATGGTCTGGTTCCAGCGGCCCGGCATCGCCGAAGAGGCGCTCGCGCGTGACGTCCGCAGGACGCTTGCGACCTCACGTGTGTGGGACGCGGCGTGGGCGGCCGACACCGACGACCAGCCACGAACGCCGCCGTTCATGACCGAGGACGAGCTCGACGTCTACGTGCGGACGTTCGCGCGGACCGGCTTTCACGGCGGGCTGAACTACTACCGCAACCTCGACCGCAACTGGGAGCGGACGGCGCATCTCGCCGAGCGGCGCGTCACGGCGCCGGCGCTGTTTGCGACCGGCGAGCGCGACCCCGTGCGACGGTTCATGCCGGCCGCGGTGATGGACGGGTGGGTCACGGATCTGCGCGTCGATGCGGTGATCAAGGACGCCGGCCACTGGGTCCAGCAGGAGGCGCCGGACCAGGTCAACGCGCTGCTGCTCGGCTGGCTTTCGGACGTGGACGACTAGAGACGGGACCGGAGCGGCGCGCGGCTGGCTAGGCTGACTGGCCGTGACCGAGCTGATCGCATCCGAGGCCGAGTCCTACGCGGCCAGTCACACGTCGCCGTTCGGCGACGTCGTGTCCGAGATCGCCGCCCGGACCCGCGAGGGCCAGCGGCCGGCGATCATGATGAGCGGGCTCGCCGAGGCGCGGCTGCTGGAGGCGCTGATCGTCGTCGGCGGCGCTCGGCGTGTGCTGGAGATCGGCACGTTCACCGGGGTCGGCGCCGTCTCGATGGCGGCCGCGCTGCCGCCCGGCGGCACGGTCACGACGCTCGAGGTCGACACCGAAACCGCGGCCACGGCCCGCCGCAACATCGACGGCAGCGGATACGCGGATCGGATCGAGCTGATCGTCGGCGACGCGCTGCAGACGCTCGATCGACTCGAGGGCCCGTTCGACCTCGTCTACATCGACGCGTGGAAGTACGACTACCCCGCCTATTACGACCGGGTGCTGCCCAAGCTCGCCGAGCGCGGGGTGATCGTCGCCGACAACCTGTTCCAATCCGGACGGGCGTTCGATGACGATGCCGACGACGACAGCAGCCGCGGGATCCGCGCGTTCGCCCGACAGGTGACCGACGACGAGCGGGTGCACAACGTGCTGCTGACGATCGGCGACGGCGTGATGGTCGTATGGAGGCACGGGTCGCGCTGATCCGGCGTCACCGCGGCTCGCTGAACCTCCGATGAGCGACAAGGCCGACATCGCCGTCGTCGGCGCCGGCATCATCGGCCTGTCGGCGGCCTACGCGCTGGCGCATCGCGGCGCGTCGGTCACCGTCTACGAGCGCGGCGTGCCCGGCAACGGCCAGTCCGGCGGCGATTCGCGGATCTTCCGCCACGCCCACGACGACCCACGGCTGATCACGTTCGCGCGGCGCTCGCTGGGGCTCTGGCGCGAGTGGGAGAGGCGCTGCGGACACGAGCTCATCTCCGACGACGGCGTCGTCTTCCTCGGCTCGACGGCACGCGAGCATGAGGCAGCGCTCAGCGCCGCCGGCGTGTCGGCCCGGCTCATCGACGGCGCCGAGGTGGCGGCGATGCTGCCGATCCTGGTCGACCAGGACGGCTCGCACGAGCTGCTGCTCGACGAGGACGGCGGCGTGATCAGGACCCGAACCGCGATCGAGCTGCTGCGCGCCGCCGTCGCCGACCGGATCGTCCTCGACGAGGTGATGTCGGTCCGCCCGACGCCGAGAGGGACGGTCGAGGTTCGCCGCGGCGACGCGACCGCCGAACACGACCAGGTGCTCGTCTGCGCGGGGCTCGGCACGGCCGGACTCGCGCACGGCATCGGGATCGAGCTGCCGCTGCGCGCCTCGCTGCACGTGCGCCTGGCGTTCGCGCTGCGCGCGGCACCGCCGTCGCGGCTGGCGTGTCTGCTGGATGCGAGCGGCGAGTCGGGAGAGACGCACGGGTACGGCGACCCGCTGCCGGGCAACGGCGCCTACGCCGTCGGCGTGACCGAGGCGGCGATCCACCCCGATGGCGGGCTGATCGATCCGGACGGGCTGGCCGCCGTCGCACATCGCACGGTCAGGTATGCGAATCGGATGCTGCCCGGCTTGGAGCCGGCCGCGGCGCAGGCGCGGCACTGCTGGGTCACGGAGCTCGAATGGGGCACCGACGCGTTCGCGCTGTGGAGCGCCGGCGGGGCGCACTTCCTGATCGGGCAGAACCTGTTCAAGCACGCCCCCGCGATCGGGGAGGCGCTGGCCGCGACTGCGCTCGGCGAGTCGACCGCCATCGACCTGTCGCCGGGCGCGCGGCTGGGCGCTCCCGCCGTCGTCGCCTGAGCTCCTCCTGAGTCAGTCGACCTGCAGCGGCGTCGGCACGATCGTCACGTCCGACAGTGAGCCGGCGCGCAGCACGGTCGCGCGCAACGGGCGGCCGATCCGCTCGCCGACCATCAGCCGCTGCAGGTCGGTCGCGTCGGCGAGCGCCTGGCCGTCGACGCCGACGAGCACGTCGCCGGTCCGGACGCCCGCACGGTCGGCGGGTCCGCCCTCGATGACGCTGAGCACGGCGATGCCGCGGTCACGGCCGAGTTGCCTGGCGACCGCCGGCGGCAGCGGTGCCGGCGCCGCGGCGATCCCGACCTGGGCACGGTCGACGCGGCCGTCACGGATCAGCGCCGCGACGATCGCGCGCGTCGCATCGTTGATCGGCACCGCCAGCCCGAGCCCGATCCCGGCGACCGCCGTGTTGATCCCGACCACGCGTCCACGCCCGTCGGCGAGCGCGCCGCCTGAGTTGCCCGGGTTCAGCGCCGCGTCGGTCTGGATCACGTTCTCGACGAGCCGGTGCGGTCCGCCGCGTGAGCCGACCGGTAGCGACCGGCCGAGTCCGCTGACGACGCCGGCGGTGACCGAGCCGCCGAAGCCGTTCGGGTTGCCGATCGCGACCACGAGCTGACCGACGCGGAGCGCCGACGCCTCGCCGAGCTCGGCGGCGACCAGATCGCGGCCCTCGGCTCCGAGCACCGCCAGGTCCGAGAGCGGATCGCGGCCGACGACGGTGAATCGCAGCTCCCGGCCGTCGCCGAAGCTCACCGATCCGCCTCGAGAGCGGTGAACGACATGGGCCGAGGTCAGCAGGTACCCGTCGGGCGCGATCACAACCGCGCTGCCGGCGCCCGACGCGGGGCCGCGGCGCGTCTGGCGCTCGACGCGCACGTTGGCGACCGAGGCCAACAGCCGCTCGGCGACCGTGGTGACCGTCATCGAGTACGCATCGAGCGCTTCGGCGGAGTGGTCTGCGGCCGGGGGCTCGTCCGGGGTCACGACGGCGCTCACGGGAAGCTCACCTCGACCTCACGGGCATCGGCGCCACGCAGCACTCCGATCGTCGCGCGCTCGCGCACCTGCGTGAGCGCACGCTCGAGGTCACCGGTGCTGTGGATCTGATCGCCTGAGACGGTCTGGATCAAATCACCCTGGTCCAGACCCACGGCGGCCGCGGGGCCGTCGGGCTCGACGCCGACCACGAGAAGCCCGTTCGTGGGGGCCAGCCCGACCGCCCGCCGCATCCGGTTCGCGACGGCGGCCGGCGCGACGACGACGCCGAGCCGCGGCGCGACCCGCCGCGCGGGCGAGAGGAACTCGAGCCAACCGATGAGCGCCGTGGTCACGGGTGGCGAGCCACCGTCGAGCCCGGACGTTAGCTGCGCCGCGCGGTCGCGGTAGGTCTCGGCGGCGCGATCGGCCAGTCGACCGCCTCGTTCGGTCAGGGTGACGCGAACCGCGCGGCCGTCCTCGGGGTCCCTGACGCGCTCGATCAGGCCGGCGCGGGCCAGCCGATGCAGCCGGACGCTGGTGGTGCCCGAGGTCCGGCCGGCGGCGGACACGAGCTGCTTCTGGGTCAGCGTCCGCTCCGGCGCGTGCGCGAGCGCGGACAGCACGAAGAAGCTCTGCAGGCTGAGCCGGTGCGCGCCGAGCACCTCCTCGAGCTCCGCCTCGAGGTGTCGGCCGACGCGGATCGTGGTCTCGATCAGATCTGGTGTGGATGATGTCTCTGTGCTCATCGTTTCGAGCGAAACAAATTAGCAGAACGTTCTGGTCCGTCTGGGTATCGGCGCTCGGGCACACGTGGGAGCATGGGCCGATGCGGATCGCCGTCGTCGGAGCGGGGGTCAGCGGGCTGACGTGCGCGGTCTCGCTGCTGCAGGCCGGCGCCGACGTGCACGTCGTCACCGCCGACCCGCCACTCGGAACCGTTTCCGCCGTCGCTGGGGCGATGGTCGGCCCGGCGTTCGGATCCGGGGACGAGCGCTCGCTGACCTGGGAGCGACGGTCGGACACGATGTTCCGCGCGCTGGCCGAGGATCCGGCGACCGGCGTGCGCCTCGTCCGCGGCCGGCTGTTATCGGCGCCGGAGCTCGGACCCGGACTGCCGCCGTGGGTGGCGGAGGTGCCGGGGTACCTGGGCGAGCTGCCCGCATCCGGACTGCCGCCGGGGTTCCGGTCCGGCTTCGCCGCCGAGCTGCCGTTCGCCGATATGCCGCGCTACCTGACGTGGCTGGTCGGTCGGGTCATGGCGCTCGGCGGCACGATCGAGCAGCGGGTCGTGAGCGATCTGGCCGCGGTCGATCCCACGGCCGAGTACGTGATCAACTGCTCTGGCCTCGGCGCCACGCTGCTCGCCGGCGACGACACAATGGAGCCGGTCTGGGGCCAGCATGTGGTCGTGCACGCGCCCGACGTGGAGGAGTTCGCGTTCGAGGGCGGCGGCACCGGCGACGTGATCGGCGCCTTCCCGCACCTCCGGGGCGTGCTGATCGGCGGCGTCCGGCGCCCGGGCCGCGCGGACCTGGCGCCCGACTGGGAGATCGCCCGTGCGTCGATCACGCGGGCGGCGGCAGCGTTGCCCTCGCTGGCGCAGGCGCCGGTCCTCGCCGTCGAGACCGGGCTGCGGCCGAGCCGCCCCTCGGTCAGGCTCGAGTCAGAGCGCCGGCACGGCGTGACCGTGGTCCACGACTATGGCCACGACAGCCGTGGCGTGTTCTGGTCGTGGGGGTGCGCCGCCGAGGTCGTCACGCTCTGCGGCCTGTCCACGCCGGTCTGAGCATCGGTCATTCGCTGAACGCACGCCGCGCGCGGTCGGCGATCACGTCAGACAGCCGATGCAGCTCGGGCAGTTGCGCGACGACCTCGCTCGGCGGGTGGCCCCGGTGTGCGATCCGCCAGCAGTCCAGCAGCAGCGGGCGGCCGCGGATCACCGCCCCGAGGCGGTCGAGCTCCTCAGCCTCGGGCATGATCCGGCGCCGGTAGCGCGCGACGACGGCGTCGACCAGCTTCGGGTGACGAGCGCCGCCGGCCCACAGCAGGAATGCCAACGACCAGATCCGTGGCCCGCGGCCGGCGCCGGTCCAGTCGATCACGACCACCCCCCGTCCGGCTTGCTCGGGGTCGGCGTCCTGGTCGTCGATCGCGTTGACCGGAACGAAGTCCGGATGCACCAGCGCTTGCGGAAGATCGTCGCCGCCGTCGAGGCGCTCCAGCTCGTCCAGCACCGTCCCGATCGCCGCCAACTGCCTGACCGGAGCTTCGGACCGGACGCGCTCGAGCAGCTCGGTCGCGGCGGCGATCTCGTCACGCGGCGTGCCGTCCGAAAGGTGGTGCCAGGCACCGCCCGGGGATGCCCAGTCGGCGGCGCGCGAGTGCACGATCCCGAGCAGCGCGCCGAGGATCGCCCAGGCCCTGCCGCCGCGTGGTCGTTCGCCCCGGATGAACCGGGTGACGAGCACGGCCCGGTCGCCGAACATCGTCACCGGCTCGGCGACGGCGAGGCGCTCCGCGGGAAAGCCGCCCTCCTCGAGGCGCCGTAGAACCTCGGCGTCGGCATCGACCGCGGCGCGGGGCCGCTGCGGGGCGAACACGCGCGCCACCCACTCGCCGCCGTCTTCGAGTCGCACGCGCCGCACACGGTGGTCGAGCTCCGACACTTCTGCCACGTCCACGCCATAGGCGTTGCGCAGGTGATCGGCGAGACCGTCCATCGCTCGTGATGATCGCGGGTCTGATATCGCTCGTGGTCATCCCGATGTGCTCGGCGCCCGAGAGCAACTGGCGTGCGTGCTGGCCGTCAGGTGCGGACCAGATCGCGGCGGACGTCTCTCATTTGTATATGCGTATACTAATTACTCGATGAGCGAACCGCCCGGGGAGACGATCGTCCGCTTCGGACTCGGCGACGAGGGTCTCGCGGCCTGGCGCGCCGCGCAGCTCCCGAACGACCGGTTCGTCGACTGGCTGACCGACCGGGTCGCCCGTCGCCCCACCGGTGCCCGCGCCCGAGCCGTGTACGGCGCCGAGAACGTCCACGACTTCGCGCGCCGTGCGATCCTCGCTGCGCTCGACCTTGGAAGCGGCGATCGTCTGCTCGACGTCGGCTGCGGCGGTGGCCTGCTGCTCCGTGACGCCGCGAGCGCCGGAGCCGTCGTGACCGGGCTGGATCACAGCGAGGAGATGGTCAGGCTGGCTCGCGAGCGGGCTCCCCACGCGGAGGTCAGGCTGGGCGAGGCGGAGCGACTCCCGTTCGCCGACGGGTCGTTCTCCGCGGTCTCGATGTCGGTCGTGTTCTTCTTCTTGGCCGACCCGGTGACGGTCCTGCGCGAGTGTGCCCGGGTGCTCGAGCCGGCCGGACGGCTCGCCGTATTCACGACCGCGCCGGAGCTGCGCGGCACGCCTGCCGCACCGGAGCCGATCGCGAGCCGCGGCCATTTCCACGGCGACGCTGAGCTGGTCGCGCTGGCGACCGCCGCCGGACTCGCGGACCCGTCCGTCGCCAACGATGACGGCGGACAACTGCTCACCGCCCGGCGCTGACCGCCGCCCCACCTGGCACGGCCCGGCACGGCGCTCGTCCCGAGCGCGCTGGGGTCACGCGCCGGCGCTCACCTCGGCGGCTGCTGGTCGCCCTGGGTCGAGAACCGACCCGCCTCCGACTCGCCCCAGCGGGGCATCCCGACGTCGATGCCGAACAGGTCCAGCACCCGCGCGACCGTGTGATCGATCAGCTGCTCGACGGTCTGCGGGCGCAGGTAGAGCGCCGGAACCGGCGGCGCGACGATCGCTCCGGCTTCGGTGGCGGCGCAGATCGCGCGTGCGTGCACGAGCGACAACGGCGTCTCACGGAGCATCAGCACCAGCCGGCGGCGCTCCTTCAGGCAGACGTCGGCGGCCCGCGTGAGCAGGTTCGAGGAGTTGCCGTAGGCGATCTCCGACAGCGAGCGGACCGAGCACGGTGCGACGACCATCCCGAGCGTCTGAAACGAGCCGGACGCGATCGCGGCCCCGACGTGACCGATCGGATACGCCAGGTCGGCCAGCGACCGCAGCTCCTCGGCGCCGATATCGGTCTCGTAGGCGCGCGTCATGTCCGCGGCCCGGCTGACGACCAGATGGGTCTCGATCGGAGTCGGCCGCAGCAGCTCGAGGATCCGCACGCCGTACCGGATGCCCGTCGCGCCGGTGATGCCGACGATCAGACGCGCGGGGTCGGTCGGGGCCACCGCGTGAGTCTCCCAGAAGCGGCGAGCCACCCGCCCGGGGCGATCGGGCGCAGCCGATCGCCGTACGGCGGCGAACCATACGCCCGAAGGAGCTAAGAGCGGCCGAGCTGCGGGTCGCTCGTCAGCTGTACGGATGCGTCGACCCGCCCCGCGAGCTGGTAGCGGAAGCTCAGGTCCTCCGGTGAGGTCAGCGCCAGGTCATACCAGCCGCCGGACTGCCACGTCTCGACGACGATCTCGGCGCTGGGGTCGGATTGCACCTTGTAGTCGCGCCCGTACGCGTCGACGACCCTGATGGTGACCGGATGGCGATGGCGCCCACGGCCGGAGCTCACCGCGCCGGCGATGATGCGGAGCTTGACCGTACCGGCCGGGTCGTCGGTGGTCTCCTCCACCTTGATCGCCGTCCCCGGGGAGCCCTCGTAGTGCCGGAAGAAGCCGTTGGGGCCGTAGAGGCTGAGGCCATAGGTGCCCGGGTTGGCCAGCGTGATCGCCATCTCGTGGCGGGCGCCGATCGTGTAGGTGTATGGCCCTCCGGCCACCGTCAGCGATCGAGCCTGCAGGTACACGCCGAGCTCACCGCGGTTCTTGACCGCGAGCTTCAGGTTCCGTGACTCCGCGCGGAACGCGACGTCGAACTGGTAGCCGAGCCGGCGCGAGGGGCGGACCCCCGGCTCCTGGGTCGGGACCGATCCGTTCGCCGGCGGCACCGGGTGATAGCTCGGGCTCGCGGTGCCGGTCGGCTTGTAGGCGGCGACGCTCGGGAGCGTGGGCACCGAATCGGTTGCGCTCTCGAAGTCGAACGCCGCCGTCAGGTCGCCGAACACGGCTCGCCGCCAGGGCGTGATGTTGGGCTCGTCGACGCCGAACCGCGCCTCCATGAAGCGGATCAGCGACGTGTGATCGAACGTCTCAGAGCAGACCCAGCCACCGCGACTCCACGGCGAGACGGCCAGCAGCGGCACGCGCACACCGCCGCCGAAGGGGCCGGCGACGCCGTCGGTGCCGCCGGGCGTCCCGGCGGTTCCGTCGAACAGCTCGTCGGTCAGTGGAACGGTCGACTGCCCGGGGAGGGTGCCGACGTTGGGATACGGCGCGACCACGTGATCGAAGAAGCCGTCGTTCTCGTCGAAGGTGATCAGCAGCACCGTCTTGGACCACACCTCGGGGTCACTGGTCAGGGCATTGAGCACCCCGGCCGTGTACCAGGCGCCGTAGCCGGCCGGCCAGGCCGGGTGCTCGGTGTAGGCCTCCGGCGCGACGATCCAGGACACGCTCGGCAGCTTGCCGCTCTTGACGTCGGCCTCCAGGACGTCGAAGAAGCCGCCGCTGGAGCTGACGTCGGTGCCGGTGCGCGCCGCTCGATACAGCGGGCTGCCCGGGGTCGCGTTCCGGTAGTTGAAGAAGTACAGCAGCGCGTTGTCGCCGTAGTTGCCGATGTACGGATCCGACGTGAAGCCCCAGTAGCCGGCCGCGTCGAGGCCGACCCCGACGTCCTGATAGATCTTCCAGCTGACGCCCGCCTGCTGTAGCCGCTCGGGATATGTCTGCCACCCATATCCGAGCTCGTCGTTGGCGATCACCGGCCCGCCGTTCTTGCCATCGTTGCCGTCCCAGCCGGTCCACATGTAGTAGCGGTTGGTGTCGGTCGGGCCGAGCATCGAGCAGTGGTAGCCGTCGCACACGGTGAAGGCGTCGGCCAGCGCATAGTGAAACGGCAGATCCGAACGCTCCATGTGCGCCATGCAGGTCGTGGTCTTGGCCGGCACCCACTGATCCCAGTTGCCGTCGTTGAACATCTGATGGGTCCCGGCCCAGCTGTGGTCGAGATCCTCGATGAAGGTCAGCGCCAGGTTGCCGACGTCGGGCCGGAACGGCAGCGTGACCGTCGAGCCGTCAGCCTGATTCCAGACCGGCTGGCCGCTGGGCAAGACGATCGGATGAGGGTCGCCGAACCCGCGCACGCCGCGCAGCACGCCGTAGTAATGGTCGAAGGAGCGGTTCTCCTGCATCAGGACGACGATGTGCTCGACGTCCTCAAGGCTCCGAGTCCTGCGGTTCGCCGGGATCATCGCCGCCCGCGCGATGCTGTCGGACAGCATCGTCGCGGCGACGCTTCCGCCCGCGAGTGCAAGGAACCTGCGTCGGCTGACGTCATGCACGAGCATCACCAAACCTGGATATCCACGGACAGCGCCTATGCGCGGCCCTGCTCTGAGCGACGGGCTCAGTGGGGGAGGCCCGAGCGCGGCGACATCGTACGTCGACGCAGCGGCCGCGTCCAGACCGCTCACGACATCCACACGAGACGGCTGTCCGCGACAAGATAGATGCCGATCGTGACCCGCTTCGGTTTCGTCATTGACCAGCGCTCGTGCATCGGCTGTCACGCCTGCACGGTGGCCTGCAAGGAGGAGCACGGCGTCGAACTGGGTGTGTTCCGTACGTGGGTGAAGTACATCGAGCAGGGCGAGTTCCCCGACACGCGGCGTTTCTTCTCGGTGCTCCGCTGCAACCATTGCGACGACGCGCCGTGCGTGACCGCGTGTCCGGTGACGGCGCTCTTCAAGCGCGAGGACGGGATCGTCGACTTCGACCCGGAGCGCTGCATCGGCTGCAAGGCGTGCCTGAACGCTTGCCCGTACGACGCGCTGTACATCGATCCCAACTCGCATACGGCGGCGAAGTGCAATTTCTGCGCACACCGGGTCGACGTAGGGCTCAAGCCCTCGTGTGAGGTGGTCTGTCCGACCGACGCGATCCTGTCCGGAGATCTGGACGATCCCATGTCGGAGATCACGCGGCTGATCAACACCGAGGCCACCGATGTCCGGGCGCCGGAGCAGGGAACCAAGCCGAAGCTGTTCTACATCGGGGTGCAGGAGGCCGCGATCAACCCGACGCAGGTGGGCGGCGGCGATGCCTATCTGATGAGCGAGGTCCCGCTGACCCAGGCGGAGAAGCTCGCGCCGCTGACGCCGACGGCGACGGCCCGCGCGATGGGGGATATCGCGCATCCGCCGCCGTGGGGCTGGCGGGTCTCGAGCTACTTCCTCTCGAAGGGGATCGCCGCCGGGTCGATGATGTTGGCGGTGCTGCTGCTGGTGATCGGCTCCGACGGCTCGCGGCTGGCCGACGTCGTGCCCTCGGCGCTGGCGCTGGTGGGGATCGCGGTCACCGGGGTCTTCCTGGTGACCGACCTCAAGCAGCCCAAGCGGTTCTACTACCTGTTCACCAAGCCCCAATGGAAGTCGTGGCTGGCGATCGGTTCGCAGCTGATCAATGTCGCGGCACTGGTCGCGTTTGCATTTCTTCTGGCGTCGGTCCTCGGCGAGCACGGCGTCCGTGACGCGCTGCGCTGGCCGATGGTGCCCGCCGGGATCATGCTCGCTGCCTACACGGCGTTCCTCTTCAACCAACTCGAGGGCCGCGACCTGTGGCAGAGCCCGCTGCTGCTGCCCCACACGATCGTCAACGCGTTGATCGCCGGCGCTGGGGCGCTGGGAATCGCGTCGCTCTTCGCCCACGCGCCGACCGCTGACGTCCGGGCGCTTGACTGGACACTCGTTCTCGGCGTCGCCGCGAGCGCGACGATCATCGCGATGGATCTGTTTGGCCTCAAGCACCCGACCCGCCAAGCCGAGATCGCCGCCCACAACCTGTGGCGCGACCGCTTCGCCGAGCGCTTCTGGCTCGGCGGCATCGCCTGCGGGCTGGCCGTGCCGGCGCTGTTCGGGGTGGCCTACCTCGCGGTCGGCGGTCGTGCGCTGCTGGCGTCGGGTGGTCTGCTCGCGCTGGTCGGGCTGTGGTGCTACGAGGACGCCTGGGTCCGCGCCGGCCAGTCGGTCCCGCTGAGCTGATGGACTCGGGAATCGACCGCAAGGGCGCCCGGCGGCCGACCGGTTACGGACCGCGGGATCGCACGCTGCAGAGCTATCCGCCGATCGAGCGCTGGGATGACTGGACCGAGTACGACCCGGCGCAGTGGCCCAAGCGAGTGCCGCGTGAGTACATGCTCGTCCCAACGACATGCTTCAACTGCGAGTCGGGCTGCGGGCTCACCGCGTTCGTCGACAAGCAGACGCTGGAGATCCGCAAACTGGAGGGCAATCCGTACCACCCCGGCTCACGCGGGCGCAACTGCGCCAAGGGACCCGCGACGATCAACCAGGTCAACGATCCCGAGCGGATCCTGTATCCGCAGCGGCGCAAGGGCGCGCGGGGCGGCGGAGGGTGGGAGCGGGTGAGCTGGGATCACGTGCTGGACACGTTCGCTGAGCGTATGCATGACGCGTTCGCGGCCAACCGGCCCAATGACGTCCTGTACTTCGTCGGCCGTCCCGGGGAGGACGGCTTTGCCGATCGCTTCCTGGAGACATGGGGATGTGACGGGCACAACTCGCACACCAACGTGTGCTCGTCGGGCGGTCGCGCCGGCTACGGCTTTTGGACGGGGGCCGACCGACCTTCGCCGGACTACGCCAACGCGAAGTTCATGCTCCTGATCTCCGCGCACTTGGAGTCCGGGCACTACTTCAATCCCCACGCGCAGCGGATCACCGAAGCACGCCATCGCGGCGCGAAGATCGCAGTGATGGATCCGCGACTGTCCAACACCGCGTCGATGGCCGACTACTGGCTGCCGACCTGGCCGGGCACCGAGGGCGCTGTGCTCCTGGCGATCGCCAAGATCCTGCTCGACGAGGGCCGGTATGACCGTGAGTTCATCCGGCGCTGGGTCAACTGGCGCACCTATCTCACGCACCGCGCGCCCGACGCCGAGCCGACGCTCGATCGCTTCATCGCCGAGTTGCGCTCCGAGTACGCGCGCTACACGCCTGAGTTCGCCGAGGCCGAGTCCGGCGTGCCCGCGCAGACGACCGTCCAGATCGCCCGGGAGATCGCCCAGGCGGGCTCGCGGTTCTGCACTCACATCTGGCGCGCGGCCGCGGCCGGGAACCTGCACGGTTGGCAGATCACGCGTGCGCTGGTCCTGCTCAACGCGCTGACCGGTTCGATCGGGACCGAGGGTGGCGTGTCGCCGAACGCGTGGGACAAGTTCATCCCGGCACCATGGCGCAAGCCCGAGCCCAACCAACAGTGGAACGAGGTCAACTGGCCACGCGAGTACCCCCTGAGCTGCAACGAGATGAGCATCCTCTACCCGCACTTCCTGCTCGACCAGCGGGCCAGCCAGCCGGTGCTGTTCACCCGCGTGCTCAACCCGGTGTGGACGTTCCCCGACGGCGGCAACTGGCTGCGGGCGCTGCGCGACGAGAGCAAGGTCGGGCTGCACGCCGCGTTGACCCCGACCTGGTCAGAGACGTCATGGTGGGCGGACTACGTCCTGCCGATGGGGCACTCCCCCGAGCGTCACGACACCCAGTCCTATGAGACCCACGCCGGCCGCTGGCTCGGGTTCCGCCAGCCGGTGCGGCGGGTGGCGATGGAGCGGATGGGTCATCCGGTGCAGTTCACCTATGAGGCCAACCCGGGTGAGGTGTGGGAGGAGGGCGAGTTCTGGATCGAGGTCTCCTGGCGTGCGGACCCCGACGGCTCGCTCGGGATCCGCAAGTACTACGAGTCGCCGTATCGGCCCGGGGAAAAGATCCGCCTGGAGGAGTTCTACCGCTGGATGTTCGAGAACTCCGTTCCTGGCCTGCCCGAGAAGGCCGCTACCGAGGGCCTGGATCCGCTGGCCTACATGCGCCGCTACGGCGCGGTCGAGATCTCGACTGAGGACTACGCCCACCAGGAGGACGAGGTCGAGGATCTCGACGCCACCGAGCCGGTCGGACCCGAGCGGACGTACCGTCGCCGCGAGCCGGCCACAGGGCACCTGCCGTTGACGGGCGATCCCGATAGCGTGGCCGCCGACGTGGACGGCGTCGCTCGGCTCGGCTTCAACACCGCCTCGCGCAAGCTGGAGCTGTACTCAGAGACGCTCGAGGACTGGGGCTGGCCCGAGTTCGCGGTGCCGACCTACGCCCGCACACACGTGCACCACTCGCTGATCGATCACGAGCAGAGCGAGTATCTGCTGCTGCCGACCTATCGGCTGCCGACGATGATCCACACCCGTTCGGGGAACGCCAAGCACCTGACCGAGCTGTCGCACACCCATCCGCTGCTTGTCTGCCCCCAGGACGCCGAGCGGATCGGCGTGCAGACCAACGACCTGGTCCGCGTCGAGACCGAGATCGGCTATTTCATCATCAAGGCGCTGGTCACCGAGGGCATCCGGCCCGGGGTGATCGCCGCGTCGCATCACATGGGCCGCTGGCGCCTGCAGGAGTCGGGCGCCGGCGAGCGCTGGTCCACCGCGCTGGTCGATCTGCAGGAAGACGGCGAGACGATGCGCTTTCGCCGTATCCACGGCGTGCAGCCGTTCGAGTCCGATGACCCCAGCTCCAGCCGGATCTGGTGGAGCGACGCCGGCGTGCACCAGAACATCACCTTCCCCGTCCACCCCGATCCGCTGAGCGGTATGCACTGCTGGCATCAGAAGGTCCGCGCGGCACCCGCGCGTGACGGTGATGAGTACGGCGACGTGTGGATCGACCTCGCTCGCTCGCGCGCCGTCTATCAGAAGTGGATGGGCATCACCCGCCCGGCCACCGGCGAACAGCGACGGCCGCTGTGGATGTACCGCCAGGTCAAGCCCACGCGCGGCGCCTATGCGCTGCCGCAAGACACACGCACCGAACAGGCCCGTGAGCGGGCGCGCGCCGGCACGCCGGTCGCGCCCGACGAGATGGCCGTCGCGGTCGACTGGTCGCCTGCGGCGGTGTGGGGTCCGCTGCCGGGCGGACGAGCATGAGCGGCCCGCCCCGGTTCAAGGTGACGTGGCCCACGGACGGCGCGCCGACGATCTGCGCCAGCGCGACGGATACTCGATCTCATCCGCCCGGCTGGCGGCGCCGGAGACCCCGATGACGATGACCGATCCCACGCAGTAGCGTGTCCCGCCGGCGGGAGCGTGTCCCGCCGGCGGGCGGCTGATGACGATCCGGCCGAACCGAGCGCCATGTCACAGACCCAAGCAAATCCGCTCTCCTCGTCTGAACTCGCCGCATTCGTCGCCGCCGTCGAGGCCGCGAGCGTCCACGGGGCGGCAGATGCACTGGATCTCACGCAGTCGGCGGTCACCAAGCGACTGCAAGCGCTCGAGCGGCGGGCCGGGGTGACGTTGTTCGAACGCGGCCGTTTCGGAGTGCGGCCGACGCCTGCGGGCCGCCTGCTCTATCCGGAGGCCAAGCATGCTCTGGCGGCCCTCGCACATGCGCAGAACGTGCTCGGTGAGCACCGTGACGTGATCGACCGGGCGCTCACGCTCGCCGCCAGCCACACAATCGGCGAGTTCCTCCTGCCATCGTGGCTGAGCTTCTTCCGTGTCGGTGAGGCTCCCGAGATGCGTGCCCAGGTCGAGATCATCAATTCCCCAGGGGTCCTGAAGCTGGTTCGCGATCGCGAGGTGCAGATCGGGTTCGTTGAGGGCCTGGACAGCCTGGAGGGGTATGAGACGCTCGTCGTGCGTCGGGAGCGGCTTGTCGTGGTGGTCGCGGCCGCGCACCCGTGGGCCCGTCGACGTTCGATCCTGTCGCGAGACCTCGCCGCCGGGAACTACATCGCCCGGGAGGCTGGCTCCGGGACCCGCGCCGTGGTCAACGACGCGCTCTCCCGGGAGGGCATCGAGCTGGCGCCGACGCTGGAGACGGCCAGCCTGCAGAGCGTCAAACGGACGCTGGCCTCCGGCGGCTTCTCCGTGATGTCGCCGCTGGCGGTGGAGTCCGAGGAGCGAGCCGGGACGCTGAAGGCGATCGTCGTGAAAGATCTCGATCTCACCCGCGAGCTGCACGCCATCCACAACGGCCGGACCCAGCTCACCGGGGTCGCGCGTCGTTTTTGGGCCTGGTTGCGTGAGCGTCCGGCCGCCGACAGTTGAACCGCCCGAGAAAGGACTGAGATGGCCTCGAAAGACACTGTCGCCGTATTCGGCGCCGGCGGCACGATGGGATTTGCGATGGCAGGCAACGTGGCGCGCGCCGGCTTTCAGGTCCGCGCCTGGAACCGGTCCCGGGAGAAGGCCGAGCCGCTGACCGGCGACGGCGCCGAGGTGCTCGGCTCGCCGGCCGAGGCGTTGGAGGGCGCCACGATCGTACTGACGATGCTGGCGGACGGCGACACCGTCATCGACACCATGCAGACGGCGCTTGGCGGCGGCGAGCCGGGCGAGGACGTCATTTGGATCCAGTCGAGCACGATCGGCGAGGAGGGGACCGACCGGTGCATCGATCTGGCGCGGGAGCATGGCCTGGAGTTCGTCGACGCGCCGGTCCTCGGCACCAAGGCGCCCGCCGAGCAGGGCAAGCTGGTCGTGCTGGCGTCCGGCCCTGAGCGGGTGCGCGACCGGGTGGCGCCCGTGTTCGACGCCATCGGACAGCGGACGATGTGGGTCGGCGGAGCCGGCGCAGCCTCGAAGCTCAAGCTCGTCACCAATGCCTGGCTCGTGGCCATCATGGAGGGCGCGGCCGAGGCGATCGCGCTGGCCGACGGGTTCGGGCTCGACCCGCAACTGCTCCTCGACGCGGTTCATGGTGGACCGCTCGACCTCCCCTACCTCCAGATGAAGGCCAAGGCGATCATGGAGCGCAACTTCACGCCGTCGTTCACGCTCAAGCTGGCGGCCAAGGATGCGGCGCTCGTGGAGCTGTCGGCCCGCCGCCACGACCTCGACCTGCCGCTTGTGGCCGCGATCCGCAAGCGCATGGAGGAGGGCATCCCTCAGCACGGCGAAGAAGACATGAGCGCCACGTACCTGACCAGCGCCCCCGAGGCGGCGCGGGCACGTTCGGGGCGGTGAGGCGCGCCGGCTACTTGAAGGCGGTGGCGTCGCCCCCCAACAGGCGCTTCGCCCGTCGCTCGAGCTCGCCCATCATCCAGTTGTGGACGCCGCCGCCCAGCGAGATTCGCGCGGCTCCGGCCTGGGCCAGGGCGGCGAGCGGTTCAGACGGGTTGACGTTGACCGGGCGGTCGAGTTCCTTGACGATCTGCGCCGCGAGCGCCGGGTCGTGCAGACTGATCGGGTACACGCAGTCTGCGCCGGCGTCGAGGTACAGGCGGGCCCGGCGAAGCACCTCGTTCAGGGCGGCGGTCGGGTCGTGCTGAGGGTGCCGGATGATGGCGTCGATCCGGGCGTTGAGCACGATGCCAACGCCGCGGTGGTCTGCCGCTGCCCGGATGCCGGCCAGGTAGGTGGCGTGCATCTGCGCGTCGATCAGCCGGTCACCGGCCGCATGATCGGTGTCCTCGAGGTTGCAGCCGACGGCGCCCGCGTCGAGCAACGCGTCGACTAGGTCGCCCGGGGCCAGGCCGTAGCCGCCTTCGAGGTCGGCCGTCACCGGCACGTCGACTGCGGCGGTGATCTGCCGCAGCTGGGCGAAGGCGGCCTCACGGTCGCGGTTATCGTCCGATCCACCGCGCGCGGCGGCCATCGCGACGCTCGAGGTGCCAATCGCCGGGCTCCCGGCTGCGAGCACCGCACGGGCGCCGGCGGCATCCCACACGTTGACGAGCAGCAGGGGTCGACCAATCTGGTGGAGCTCGCGCAGCCGGCGGGCGGCCGAGTCCAGAGCTGTGTGTTGGTATGTCATGCCGCTTCCTCCAGTTCGATTTCGGGTTCAGGCAATGACGGGATCGCCGAGATCACCTCGTGGTGACGCCGGGCCGGCAGCGCCAACCCGCACAGCGCGCCGAGCAGCGCAAGTCCCGAGGAGACCCAGATCGCGGGACCGAACCCGTTCGTGAACGCTTGGGCGGACGCATAGCTGCCGAAGCTCGCGAACACGGCGACCGCGACCGCGATCCCGAACACGCCGCCGAGCTCACGCATCATGCTGTTGATCCCCGCGAGCTTGCCCGCGGTCTCGAGTGTGGCCGAGCCGACGACTGAGTTCTGCGCTGACGGGATCGCCATCGAGATCCCGACGCCGGCGACGACCAGCGGCACGACGAGGTGTGAGAACGGCAGGTCGGGCCGCGCGATCGATGCGATCCACGCGGTGCCGCCGCATTGGATCAGCAGACCGCTGACCATCAGCGGCCGCTCCCCGATCCGATCCACCAACGCGCCGACGGCCGGGGCGACGAGGATGAAGGTGGATGTCCAGACCATCAGCCGCAGGCCGGTGGCGAGCACGTCGTAGTGGAGGCCGGTCTGCAGCAGCTGCGGGAAGAAGAAGACGTCGGCGAACAGCGACCCGAGCACGAAGAAGATCGCCGCGTTGCCCGCCGTGAACGTCCTCGAACGGAAGAAGCGCATCGGCAGCATCGGCTCGCGCGCCCGGAGCTCCCAGCGGACGAAGGCCACTGCGAGCAGCGCGCCCGCGACCAGGGAGCCGACGACCTCCACACTTCCCCAACCGGCGGAGTTGCCCTGCACGAGCCCCCACACCAGCCCGAACGCTGCGGCCGTAATCAGCGCCACCCCCGGGATGTCGAGCCCGACTCGCTCGCCGAAGCTCTCGTCCAGCCTGCCCAGCACGAGCGGGATCGCCAGCAGGCCGATCGGCACGTTGACCCAGAAGATCCACGACCAGTCGATGCCGTGCACGATCGCGCCGCCGACGATCGGGCCCAGGGCGACAGCGATTCCCGTCACCGCGCTGAACATGCCGATCGCCGTGCCGCGCTTCTCAGGCGGGAACGCTGCGGTCAGGAGCGCGAGCGCCAGCGGCAGGATGAAGGCAGCGCCCGCGCCCTGGACGGCGCGAGCGGCGATCAGGAAGCCGACATCGGGGCTCAGCGCACACGCCGCCGATGCGATCGAGAACAGCCCGAGGCCGAATGCGAACATGCGCTTTCGTCCGAACCGGTCGCCCAACGCCGCCGTGGTCATCAGCAGCACCGCGAAGCTCAGGTTGTAGGCGTTGACGGTCCACTCGAGCTGCCCGACCGTGGCGTGCAGGTCGACGCGCACGGTGCTGAGTGCCGTCGAGACAACGACGGTATCGAGCGCCGCCATCATCGACGCGATCCCCGTGAGGACGACGACCCACGTCCGTTTCCTGCCGTGTATGTCGACGTGCGGTTCCATGAATCTCCTTTGCTGGGTTCCTCCTCTGGAGATCCGTGGAGGCGCCGCAATCCATCGCGGCCGATCAGTCAGCGTCGTGATAGGGCGACCGGCACGAACGGCCCAAGCTCGGTCTGAATGAACGCGGTGATCTCCGCGATCCGGCCACCGGTGTCGAGCGTGAGCAGCTGAAGGACCTGAAGACCTTCGGGCTGCTCGGGCCACCCCTCGTAATAGCTGCCGACCGCGAGCTGTCCGTTCGCAGCTGCGGGCCGGAGCCGGCGACTGCGGGTGGGTGCCAGCGGGCCACGCGCGAGGAACACGCGTGCTTCCTCGATCCCGCGGTACCACGAGGGCCGCGGCGGCATCGCGAGGATCGCATCCTCCGCGAGCATCGAAACGATCGTGTCGACGTCTCCGCGCTCCCAGGCGTCGACGTAGGTCTCGACGATCTGACGCACGCGCGCGTCGCCGAGCGAGCGCAGCGTCCCTTGCTGGCTGTGGGCCGGCAGGTGCTCATCGACGCTCTTGTGCGCCCGCTGCAGAATGCTGTAGACGGCCTTCGGCGTCGTCTCGAGCGTATCGGCGACCTCTGCCGCCGAGAAGCCGAGCACGTCGCGCAGGATCAGGACCGCGCGCTGGCGCGCGGGCAGGTGCTGCAGCGCGGCCACGAACGCCAGCTCGACGCTCTCGCGCTGCTCGTAACGCGCCTCCGGCCCGGCCAAGCCGTCAGCGACCGCGGCGTCCGGATAGGGCTCGATCCAGACCGACTCAACCAGCGGCGGGGCGGGATCGTCGTGCGCGTCGCTCGGCGGCCCATAGTCGATCGGCAGCACCCGCTTGGGCCGGCGCTCGATCAGCCGCAGGCAGCTGTTGGTCGCGATCCGGTACAGCCACGAACGCAGCGAGCTGCGGCCCTCGAACTGGGGCAGCCCCCGCCAGGCCCGGAGCAGCGCATCCTGAAGTGCGTCCTCGGCGTCGTGGACCGAGCCGAGCATGCGATAGCAGTGCGCGTGAAGCTCCGCCCGGTAGGGCTCGACCAGTTCTTGGAACGAGTCACGGTCGATGGCGCTGTTCGCGATAGGGCTCACCTCTACGGCTTAAGACCCGGCGCGTGGCGGAAATCCATCGCGCTCCGATTGATTGTGCGCACGCCGCGGATCAGTACCCACGAAACAGTGACAAGCCCCCTCGTCCACCTGGAGCTTCACACGCCGAATCTCGGTCGCGCGTGCGCGTTCTACGGCGGGCTGCTCGGCTGGCGCGCGCGGCGGGTCGGACTCCCCGATGCCGCCTACCAATCGTTGGACCTCGGCGCTGTCAGCGGAGGGGTCGTGGAGTGCGGAACCGAGCGGGCGCTATGGCTGCCCTATATCGAGGTCGGATCGGTATCGGTGGCGACCGAGCACGCCGTGGCACTCGGGGCGTCGGTGATGCTCTCGCCGCGTGAGGGACCCGCCGGGTGGCGAAGCGTCGTGACCACCCCGGACGGCGGAGAGATCGCGTTCTGGCAAACGAAGCGCTGACCGTCGTCCGGGTCGGATCGCCTCAGGTCGTTCATCGAGACGGCTGGTAGCTCGCGGAGAGGATGACGCTCGAGGTCCGTTCCGCGCTCACTCGCCGGCGTACTCGTCGTGGCGCCGCAGCCACGTCTGGAACGCGTCGCCCTCGTCGCGGCCCCTCGGTGTGCGGTCCAGGATGGAGTAATAGCCCATCAGGAACTCGACGCCGCGCGATGTGCTGGAGTAGGTGTGGTAGACGGTGTCGTCCTCTCGCGCGAACGTGTTGACGCCGAACCCCTCGGCGAGATAGGTGACGATGTCGGTGCCGCTTGCGCTGGCGTTCTGGCTGGCGATTGGCGGCAGGAGCCCGTCTTCATTCATCGGCGTGACCCACTCGCGCACCGCCTCCGCGGTGCTTGATACGCCGAGGTCGTAGTTGAAGTCGGTCTCGTAGCTGGACACCCAGTCCAAGCTCCAGCCCATCCGTTCGCGGTAGTCGAGCAGCTTTTCGAGCGGCGCGCCGGAGACGCAGATGATGGTGACGTCGTGGGCCTGCAGATGCGCAAGCACGCCGTTGAGGCTGTCGGCGATCGACGAGTTCGTGGGGCAGCCGGCTGTGTAGTCCGGCCCGAACATGAAGTGGTAGATCATGAGTTGCGAGCGGCCGTTGAACAGCTCGGCCAGGGTCTTCGGTCCGTCCGCGGTCTGGAAGACGTACTCCTTCTCGACTGGCACCCAGGGAAGCTCGCGGCGCTGGCGGGCGAGTTCGTCGCTCATCCGGGTGAGGTCCTTCTCGCGCTCGAGCAGTTCGGCGCGTGCCGCGGTCCACTGTTCACGTGTTCCGATCGTGTGACTCGTCATGGTGTATCCGTTCTCGTTGTTACTCCACGTGGTCATGCTGCGATCGGCTCTGCCTGTATGAGCTGCGCGTTCTGGCGCTCAAGGGCTTTGGCGACACCGGTGCGCCAGCCGTCGGTCATTGATGCGGACATCGGATCGGGGAAGATCTCCTCCTCGCCGTTCTCGATCCCGTCGAGGATTGCTCGCGCGACGGACTCGGGAGAGCATTTCGGGATCTCCAGGCCGCGGGTCATGTCGGTGTCGACGGGTCCGGCGATCACGGCGTCGACGCTCACGCCCTGTCGGGCCAGCAGCGCCCGGAGCGACTGCGTGAGGGAGAACACAGCTGCCTTCGAGATCGAGTAGGCCGGAAGGACCGGGATCGACGCGAACGCCGCCACCGACGCGACGTTGACGATTGATCCCCGTGACTCGGTGAGCCGCGGGATGAACGCCTGGATCACTTCGTACGTGCCGAACAGGTTGACGGCCAAGTGCTGCTCGATCGCGGCACGATCACTGAGGTCGTCGTACACGCCCACGCCGGCGTTGTTGATCAGGATGTCGAGCGAACCGACTGTCTCGACGGCCGCCTGGATCTGCGCCGGATCGGTCACGTCGAGCGCCACGGGGATGACGCGCCCGTCGGGGTGGGCCAACTGTTGCCGGGTACCGGCATAGACCCGGGCCGCGCCTTTGTTCAGGGCCTCGTCGACCAGCGCCTTCCCGATCCCCCGATTTGCTCCCGTCACCAGCACTGTCTTGCCTTCGACTTGCATGTGTTGCTCCTTGGATCTGAAGTCCTTGGCGATCTCGAATCGCCCTCTTGTAAGGCTTAGATCCGCGGAGCCATCCAAATCCAACCCATGTCGCCAACTTCTTCTGAATCCAGCAAGATCAACGGCATGGCCTCCGTCGACAGCCGGGATTCGTTCGAACGGCTGGTCGGGCCGTATCGCTCCGAGCTGCACGCCCACTGTTACCGGATGCTTGGCTCAATCGATGACGCTGACGACGCGCTCCAGGACGCACTGCTGCGGGCCTGGCGCGCCCTCCCGAAGTTCGACGGTCGGAGCTCACTGCGTTCCTGGCTGTATCGAATCGCCACGAACAGCTGCCTGCGGCTGATCGAGCGCCGACCCCGACGGGTGCTCCCGATCGACTACGGCCCGCCGGCCGACGCCCACGACGAGCTGGCGCCGCCGCTGACCGAGTCGGTATGGCTAGAGCCCTACCCGGACGCCCTGGTTGCCGATGGCTTCGCCGCACCCGAAGCCCGCTACGAGCAACGCGAGAGCGTCGAGCTGGCGTTCGTGGCGGCGCTTGCGCACCTGCCGGCCCGGCAGCGAGCGGTGCTGATCCTGCGCGAGGTACTCGGCTTCTCCGGTGCCGAGGTCGCGGCGCAGCTTGAGACCTCCGCCGACGCCGTCTACACCACCCTGCAGCGCGCGCACAAGACTGTCGATCGCCGCTTGCCGGAGCGCAGCCAGCAGGCGACGCTGCGCTCGCTCGGCGACGCACGGCTGAAGGACCTCGTTTCGACCTACATCGCCGCCTGGGAGCACGGCGACGTCGATGCCATCGTCGCGATGCTCGCCGAGGACGCGATCGTCGCGATGCCCCCGGTGCCGTCGTGGTTCACCGGCATCTCCCAGGTCCACACGTTCCTCGAACGAGTGCCGTTCGCCCCGGGATATCAACGGCGCATCCGTCTCACGCACGCCAATGGACAAGTGGCGCTGACCACCTACAACACCCCCACGGCCGCCGGCGACGCCCACCATGCGCTCCAGCTGCTGACACTCTCCGACGATGGCCGCATCGCCATGATCACGGCATTCGTCGGAGCCGACCTGCAGCCGTTCGGATTGCCAGCCCGACTGCCCGGCTGACCGGGCGACGATGCAGGACGCTCGTCCTGCTGCCTCTGCCTCTGCTGTCCATCTTGGTCGGGAGAGCAGATTTCAGCGGCCGTGGTTGTCGGGCAGCGGCTCTTGCTTGTCGTCTGGGGTCAGTTCGACGTGGATTGCACGCGCGAGGTTGATTCCGAGCGAGTGGGTTTTTCCTTCGATTTGGATGTCGCAGGGTCCGTCGAAGGGTTGGCGGGCGGTGATCTGGAGGTCGTCGCCGATGCTGATGCCCTGTTGGGTGAGGTAGCGCAGCATCGCGGGGTCTGAGTCAGAGACGCGGACGATCGTGGCGTGTGCGCCGGGGTCGAGGTCGGCGAGGCGTTGGGTGGCGCGTTCGTGGATCTGCAGGTGGCGATCGGGAATCGGGTCGCCGTGGGGGTCAGAGGCGGGGTCGCCGAGCTTGTCGGCGATCAGCTCGATCAGCTCGTCAGAGGCGGCGTGCTCAAGCGCGTCGGCGTGGTAATGCACGTCTTCCCAAGGGATGTCGAGGCTGGTTGTCAAGAACAGCTCGAGCAGCCGGTGGCGACGGATCACGCCGAGCGCGAGCTGCTGCCCGTCCTGCGTCAGCCGGGCGCCGTGATAGGGGACGTGCTCGACCAGCCCGGCACTCCCCATCCGCTTGACCATCGTCGAGACCGAGCCGGCGGTGATCCCGAGGCGGTGCGCGAGATCGCTGGTCGACGCCGTATCGCTCTGGCGCGTGAGCGAGTAGATCGCCTTGAGGTAGTCCTCCATCGAGGCCGAGAACCCGGGGGTGACCGCTGCCTGCATCCGTGCCGATGCTATCCGAATCACCAGACGCCTTTTGACCTGCGCACGCCGAATCCAAGCACCGCCGAACACCATTGTTAGAGTTGGTGCTCTATTGAAGTTTGTGGCTGCTGACTTTAATGCTAGGTTCTGCGAAATCCTGCTCGAGTACGACGCCGGGCGCCTTGGGGCGACGGCGGAAAGGAGACCTGGCGCGCAGTGACACCTCCCGACGGGCGCGATCTCCCTCTGACCCCGGCGGCGGTCGGCGCGGGCACCGGATTGGTGATCCCGGACGGTCCGGCGCTGGGCGAGCAGAGTGCGCTGAGCCGGATCCTGTCGCGCGGTCGGGTGCGCGCCGCGCTGGCGCTGCTGGGTCCGGCGTTCGTGGCGTCGGTCGCGTACGTCGATCCGGGGAACTTCGCGACCAACTTCCAGTCCGGCTCAGAGCATGGCTATCTGCTGGTGTGGGTGATCGTGATGGCCAACCTGATGGCCGTCCTGGTCCAGTATCTGACCTCCAAGCTGGGGCTGTTCACCGCCAAGAGCCTGCCCGAGGTCTGCCGCGAGGTGTTTCCCAAGCGCGCCAACGCGATGCTGTGGGTCCAGGCCGAGGTGATCGCGATGGCCACCGACC
>Ga0302325_10001706_pt1 | contig 55262 bp, 40 predicted proteins | sample Palsa_T0_2_FD_201948 | JGI IMG/M metagenome (GOLD analysis project Ga0302325, IMG submission 201948) | Peat permafrost microbial communities from Stordalen Mire near Abisko, Sweden - Palsa_T0_2 | ecosystem: Environmental > Terrestrial > Soil > Palsa > Peat permafrost | place: Sweden: Abisko... | reverse complement strand
CTTAACCGGCACCTTGACTGGTACGCAGAAGGGAGAAAGCGATGACGTCTGCGGCAGGCGAAGAGCATGCTGCTATTGAGAGGCGGCTGCGGGAGATTCTGGGGCGGGATACCGCAATTCCCAACCCGATGGGGATTAGCCGCGACGAGGATCTCATCGCCGCCGGGCTGTCATCACTGGAGACGGTCACGGTGATTCTGTCGATCGAGGAAGAGTGGTCGATTCGATTTGACAATTCTCTCTCGAGACAGATGTTCAAATCGCTTGACACTCTCTGTGCAGCACTGAGCGAGCGCATTAGCAGCCGTACGGCGTGACCCGATCGCGCCCCAATACCAGTAACTTAAGGTCGCATGGGTGTAGGAGGCGTTGAGGCAGCGCATGGCTTCCTTGCCTACATGGGATTGCATCCCGCGACCGCAGCGGGGCGCGGCTGCTGCTGATTGACGCCGTCCAGTTGGCCGTGCGGTGCGGCGTCGAGCGGCTGATCGTGAAGACCGAGGACGAGGCCAGCCGTATCCCGACGATCGCTAGTGGCGTATGACCGCTGACCCCTTGGAATAGATCATCTATTCGGGGAGACTGGACCAAGACTACGAACATGCGGAGACACTGAACCATGTTGGAGCAAACGCAGGATTATTGGGACACCCGCTACTCGGACGGCTCGGCCTCGTGGGACATCGGCAGGCCGCAGCCGGTCTTTGTCCGGCTCGCCGACGAGGGCCGCCTGACCGGGCGGCTCCTCGACGTCGGCTGCGGCACCGGCGAGCACACGCTGCTCGCAGCCAGCCGCGGCGCCGATGCCACCGGCATCGACATGTCGACGGTCGCGATCGCGCGGGCGCGCGCGAAAGCCGCCGAGCGCGGGCTCACCGCGCGGTTCGAGGTCGCGAACCTGTTCGACCTCGGCCCCCTCGGCCTGACCCCCGACACCGTGATCGACAGTGGCGTGCTCCACATGTGGGATGACGACGACGACCTTGCCCGGTACGTCGCCAGCCTCGCGGCCGTGCTGCGGCCGGCCGGGCGCTGCTTCCTCGCGTGCGCCAGCGACCGGCACCCAGGGACCTGGGGTCCGCGCCGCTTCCGCGCGGACGAACTGCGCGCGGTGTTCAGCGACGGCTGGGACGTCGAGTCGATCACCCCCCACACCTTCGAGATCTACCCGAATCACGGCACGACGCGGATCCATGCCTGGCTAGCGGTCATCACCCGCAAGTAGGGTGTTACCCGCCGTCCGTCATGAGTGCGCCTTGACAGGTGCGCGCCATTTCTCATGAGCCCGGCTGGTCGCGTAGTTCAGCGTCGCCGTCTCGTCGTGATCGTGTAGTCGTGAATGATTGCGTTCGGCGTGCCTTCGAGGAGACTGCTGATCGGTGCTGATCACGGTCACGGCGACTGCATTGCTGCGTCGCCGCAGATGGTGACTTGTGTTTGCACGTCTCATCCGGGGGTGAGATTGTGTTACATATGGATAGCGCGAGAAGCATATGCTTCCTATTGTCGCCGTCAGCATTCTATCCCCGGCCCGTTGCCTGCCTGATTGACCGCCATGGCCAGATTATGCACGCATGGAGCAGCACCCTCGACCAGCCTGACCCGGGCACCGATCCGCCGGGCTTCCTGCGGGGCTGGAACCACGTTGAGTTGGCCAATGATGGCAGCCTGTACGCAACAGTAGCGCTTCAAGCTCTGCTAAAACTCCATCCGGATTCTACCCTCGCATGGCGGGCCGAGTTGCCCGTCCACCACGACCTTGATATCCACAGCAGCGGCATGGTCTACGCGCTAACCGAGGAGCCACGGATCGTCCCGTGGCAGGGCGGCACCCGTGTCCTGCTGGATAACTCGGTTACCATTCTCAGCTGCGATGGCCAGGTGAATGCCTCCTATTCTCTGTACGACATCCTCATCTCCCACCCCGACCTGACAGCCCTGATCGAGCAGGAGGCCGAGCGTCGCACGGCGAGCGGTCAGCTGCCCGACCCTGCTGCCCTGACGCCGCTGTTGACCGGACCGGACGCCAGGCATGCCGGACGAGAGGTCTCCCGTTTCCTGCGGCAACTGCCTGGCTCGCCTTGCGATGTTCTCCACGCCAACGCTGTCGAGATCCTCGATGCTCATCACGCCGGGTTGTGGGGCGACGGAGACGTCCTGGTCTCCCTGCGCAACCTAAACGTGATCGCGGTGCTAGACCTGACAGCTCAGGTGGTCCGGTGGCTGTGGGGGCCGGGAGAACTGTCCGGCCAGCACCAGCCCTCTGTGCTGCCGGGCGGCACGGTACTTGTCTTCGACAACGGCCGAGCCGTAGGGCGCTCCCGTGTCCTGGAGATCGACCCGATCAGCGGCCAGATCGTGTGGCAGTTCAGCGCCAGCCCTCCCGAGAGCATGTTTTCCGCAATAGCCGGCGGGTGCGAGGAACTTCCCGGCGGCACCATCTTGATCAGCGACGCGCAGGGTGGGCGGGGCATCGAGGTGACCCGCGACGGTCGCACCGCCTGGACCGTTCACATCAGTACCCTGAAGTCTTCCTCCGACACGTCCCGTGCCGAGTTTTACCGTATGTCGGCGGTCCTGGCCGACACCGCCGGACTCCTGGGAGAGAGTGACGGCCCCATACGGGAACTGGCCCGCTCGCGGCTGCGGTGCGAGCCGCGAGACGCTTCCGCTTGCCTAAGCAGCACCCTGTGATCAGCGTGATCATCCCAACTGCCGACCGTCCAGGTCCCTTGCACCGCGCGCTGCGCAGCCTGTCGCGCCGGACTTTCCGCGACTTCGAAGGTCTTGCCGCCGCCCGAGGCGAGTACGTCGCGTTCCTGGACGACGACATCTACCTCCCCGCGCATCTGGACGCGGCCTACACCGAACCCGGGCGCCTGACCTGCGCGGTGCGGGGCTATGCCGGAGAAGCCATTAACGGGTCCGCGTTGCGCAAGGGACGGAGCCCGCTCGGTACAACTGTGCCCATGAAGTGCATGATCTCCTCGTGGTTTGTTGATTTCACCGCGTTCAACGCGCCATCGAGGTAGAAGACGTCGAACGTGGCGGGATTCGGCTGGAGCCGCGGAACCCGCCCGACGCGGAGGTCGGCGAGGACGCCCGGCACGTCATAGCCAAAGCTCATTCCTTCGAGCACGTAGAACTGCTCCCCGGCATGCTGGACGACGTGCAGCGGCGTACCCTCCGCCGAGACGGGGACCTCGTTCAACTGCTCCGGCGGGCACAACGGCTGCGTGAGCAGGTCGTACCGGAAAATCTCATCAAGCACGGGGCCGTGCGCCTCCGGCACCAAGGGCCGGACGGAGTCGTTCCACCACCGCTCAAGCGCCTGCTTGCCGCCGGGATCGGTGAAAAGATAGTCGATGACGGCAGCGTAGGCGGGAGCGCCGCCGCCGTGCGCGCGTGCTGCTTGACGGCGCAGCGGCGCCGCCGCCGGGAGGTCGGTGGCATCAGTCCAATCGGCGAGGTTGAACAGCACTTCGGACTGCTTCATATCCGCCAGGACCCGCAACGCGGACCACACATGGCGCAGGACGGCGTTCTCGGCCATGACCCTCGCCCAGAACAGAAAACGCTGGATCTGCTGATTGTCCGCGAAGGACATCGTGTTGTGCGCGAGCACATATTCGAAGTCGTCGTGATCGCCGCGCAGTGCCACGATCCCGTGTTTCTGCTTCTGCTCGGCGTACTCGGTATTCGGCAGCAGCATGATCGGATACACCGCTATACGAGAAACATGCTTCGACAGTTCATCGTACCCGGCGAGGAACGATTCGACCGTCTCACCAGGGACGCCCCAGATCAATTCAGCATAGACGTCCATTTCCCGCACATTCAACCACTGGACGAGATCGTGCCACGCGTTGACCTTCATATTGCGGCGGCCCATCGTTTCGAGAGCGTCCGGATTCAGCGACTGCAGCGCTAGGGTGAAGGAGCTGCGCAGCCCGGCCGCCCTCATCCGCTCCACGATGTCGTAGAAGACCTTCGACTTATTTTTCGCCCATGAGCCCTCGAAGGCCTTGGGGAACCCGTACTTGGACTTGATCTCGACGAGATCCTCGACCAGTTCGAGGTCGATCGGCAACATGCCGAAGTTTGCGTCGCAGACGACCAAGGTGTGGACGCCGAGTTTCGCGAACAGTTCGATCTCCTCCCGCAATCGCTTGCGCGAGAAAGCTCGAACCCGCTGTCCGATAGCCCCACCCCAATAGCAGAAGGCACATTTATACGGGCAGCCCCGATTGGTCTCGATGAGCGCCACGTCATACCGGAATTCGCCTCGCTCGTTGAGGAGCTCGATCGCTCCATGGAGGAACGGTGACGGGATGGTGTCGAGATCCTCAATCCGCTCTCGGTCGGAGTTGGTCACCGGGGCGCCACTGGCGTCCCGCCAGGAGATCCCGCTGATGCCGCCGAAGTCCAACGAAGTCGGATGGCGGACCCGATGGCGTACCAGTTCGCGGAAGGTCAGCTCCCCCTCTCCGTTGACGACGACGTCCACGGCCGGGTACTGCGCAAAAACACGGCTTGCCTGGCCACTGACATGTGTGCCCCCGAACACCACCAAACCGCCGGGATTGACCGACTTATAGGCTTCGGCCAGCGCCCCGAAGGCACGCACGTTCCACCCAAAGGCGGAGAACGCGAACACGTCCGGGACTTCGTCTTCGAATATCTCGCGCGCCATCTCACCATGGGTCCGGCCGCCGCGGAAGTTACGAATGCCGACGCGCACCAGGTCTTTGAGCTCGGGGTCGTTCGTCAGCATCACCTTGAGATAGCCTGCCGCCAACGGCATCGACTCGAGCGGCATGTCCCAGACGCCCTGCTGTACCAGCAGGATGCGCAAACGGTCTCCCTCATTCATGAACATACCTCCATTCTCGGCATGCCGCGGTGTAGTCTTCGAGCCTTCGGGGCTAAGGACGGCCTAGTTCATCTGGGCAGCTCGCTCCGAGACTCGACAAATCGGCTTCGGGCTGGATCGAAAAGCCGGGTGAGGAAGTCCATCGGCCACGTCGCTTTGGCATGGTCCATCTCGCCGTACTGATCAAGATAGTCCATGTCGGCCGGGCGGAGCCGGGTAAGAAGCTCCTGTGGAATGACTGACGGAAACAGTAGATCTGTAAAGTGCAATGCGTAGTACACCTCATGGCGAAGGTCATACTTTTCGATCAACGAGCCCAATCGTGCCACGTCCGGCCTGGAATCCCTGCTGGCGAAAATCGCCGCCATATCCAGGAATCGCATCAACCGAAGGTCCTTGTTCGCCTCGATTGAGGTAAGAGCTATCGCTTCGCGATGCAGATGAACGGCCACGTCGATCAAGAAATGCTCACGAGACGCCACGCGGGACGATATGCCGTACGCGTGAACGGTTTGCGCCCCTTCGAACCAGTCCTCCATGGGGAGGGTCTTCCCCGTAACCGGTTCGAGCAGTCCGAAACGGAGATCGACGCGATAATGGTTGATGTAGTCATTGGCGGCCGGGCGGATGAAGACGGGAAGCGATGATGCATTCAGCCGCCAGAACACCTCAGTGCGACGGGCGATAGGCTTTACGGCGCGCGCGTCCTGCGTCAGCGTGCCTTGCGCGTAGCCCATCTCCATGAGAAGTGCCGAAGCCCGATCTCGATCGGACTCATGGATGAGTAGGTCGAGATCATTAAACTCTCTAAGCGCAGCTTCCGGGTAGATGGAGTAGGCAAGATAACCGCCCTTGCGGACCAGCACATCTAGATCGTGATCAGCCATCTTCTTCGTGATGCTCGCGATCTCCTGCGCGTATAGCCAGGTACGTTCGCGATTATAGAGGTAGTACGTTTCGAGAAGCGTCGCAACGTACATCGGTGCGTTCAAGGATCGAGCAAACGAACCGAGGATCGGACTCACCCGGTGGTAAGCAGCCAGGTAGAGCAAGCGCCCCCACTGATCTCCCGAGAGCTCTGGCAGTTCTCCCGAGAGCTCTGGCAGTCCACTCACACCGGAGTCAGGGAGAAGCAGACGCCGGCACAGGTCGATGAGCAACTTCCCCTCGTTTGAAACAGTCATCATCTTCCCAACAGTCGGAATTTGGATACAGCACCCGTTCGGCGACATAAGATTCAGAGCGCCGCATCCCGGGCGGACGTCGCCCCTTGGAAGCCGTGCGTACGAGATCAATTATCCGGGTGATTCCAGTTCTCGAACATCGTCCCGCACAGTTCAGCGCTGGGATTGTCTGCACCCAAGAAGACGGTCTGAGCCATCATGCAGAAATCCGACATCTCCTCCCGCAGAGTCTCAATCGACTCTTCCGGGTGAACTGAATCAATAACCGCATTCGGTCCGAATGCATTGAACTGATGAGAGGTTCCGCGCGGGATCTGCAAGTCTGCCCACGTGTTGGGTGGGATCACTGCGTTATAGCGAGTTGATTCGCGTTCGCCGTCCGGAAGATTGTCGGTGAACAATTCGATCTCAATAGGTTTGCTGCCGACTGGTCCGTCCAAGACCTGCAGCGGGGACAGACTCGACACTTGAATGCAAGTGTCGTTCCCGGTCATCAGGCGAACAAATCGCAGGCCAGTGTGAAAGTGCATGCGCGAGCATATTCCACGCGACGCTACGTCGAAGAAGTCCATCACGTATCGGTCGGCGAAGAATCCCGTGAAAGGCGATTCGAGCATGTAGACTTCGCCCTCCTCGAATGTCTGCGAACGCACGATTCCCTCGCGGTCGGGAACGCTGGCGGTCCCGGAAGCATGTGCGGCGCGGACCAGGTTTCCGAGTGCGTCGACGACGGCCTGCGCGGCGTGCGGGTCGAGGGTGATCACCGGTGTCAGCCGGCACGCCCCTTTGTCGGTGAACTCCGCGAGATCGCGCACCTCGTTGGTCGCGTCAGGATCGGACTTGAGTCTATCGGTCACTAATATCTCCCCCTATGGGGCGATTCGCAGGTAAACGACGGTAAATGTACGAACCTGACTCCCTCTCTGTCAAGCTTTTGTGAGACACGGGACGTATGTACGATTGAGATTTGGATCGCCCCGGAGTGTCTGGAGGCCGCCAAACCTGGAAGGATGAGGTCTTATGGCGGCACGGAGGAAATACCCGGATGAGCTGCAAGAACGCGCGGTAAAGATGCTGTTCGGGGTCCGGGAGCGGGAAGGCAGGGGCCACCGCCGGCCCTGCCCGGCGCCGACCCAGCCGTCCGGGTCCAGCTGCCCGGCCAGTAGGTCCCTCCCGCGCCGCTGATGGTACAGGCCGTCAGCCAGCTTGGCCATCACCTCCCCGTACCCGCAGTTCCGGCCCCGGAACAGCCACAGCGCCAGCACGAAGTACACCACCAGCCGGGCCGACAGCAGCCGGCGCCGCTGCTCCCGCGCCCCGGCGTCAGCCACCGCGACGTCCACCAGCTCCGGCGTGAAAACCGCCTAGTCTGCGGCTTCTCTCATCAGAATATGGGCCGCCCATGTCTCTACATCAAGATCGAGCCTAATTGCCGCTGCGCGGCAAGATTCAAGATACTCTGCCAAGATCGGCACTCTAATCATAACGGTGTCCTCGGTTACAGCCACAACCGCGTCAGGGCCGGATTGGCTCTCATCGGGTTCTTGGTCGTTCTCACTGGAGCGTTCCCGCAAGCTTTCTTTCAGCTCACGGCGGAGACGTTTACTGGCCACTGACGATCCTTTGCCTTGCTTAGCCAAAAATCCTGTTCGGGTCTGGAAGAACCGCTACCTCAGCAGGGTGGGCGAAACTGAGCATGTCTCGTCGACGAGACAACGGGAATCGCCGCGACCCATGCGTAGTTCCTCAGTGTCTGGTAATCCAGCGACGTTAGCCCGATGGCGTCTCGGTACCTGTTACTGGCGTTTTTCGGCCAAGCGGAAGTACAAGCGGCTCAGGACATTCAAGAAAGTGCGCAAGTGGTGGGAAGGGCTGACCGCGAGGCAGCCACACCTGTTTGCGCACTGGGCATGGATGAACGATTTCAAGTACAGCCTATAGATGGGACGAGCGGAGTGAAGGCAGACTCTCACGCTCCGTTCTGTGGGAGCCAGGGGGTGAGATCCCCCGGGCCACCCGGCGAGGCAGTCCGAGCTTGAAGGAAACCGCGCTCGGTCGTCCAGCGAATCGTGATAGGGAGATCTTCTGGCTTCCACGATTCCGGATGCACGCCACCTATAGGTTCCGCGCCCGCGCCCGCGTCCTCGGCTTGCGCAGCGCTTTCACTTTTGACCTGGTGCGGCAACCCCAGTGCAAGGACCTTCATCGACGTTTCGTCGCGGGTCTTCGCACGATTTCGCATCATGTCGAACCACGTATCACGTTCAACCTTTTCAAGATTGTATCCGAGACGGATCATCTCTTTGAGGACCGCCTCCCAAGTCGGCCCGGTTGGCGCCAAGAGGTGATAGCGCGCGGCGGGATCGGAATCATTCGCGACGACACTTGTTACCATTCGTGCCGCGACATCCACTGGCAGCCATCGTGGACCACCATGGCAGGCCGGCCAGAGCCCGGATTCGAGGGCGGCCCGCATGGTGAGCCATCGCCAGTCCTTGAGATTGACCTCGCCGGTATTTGTGTCAGGACCCAGGCCACCGACACGGTACGTGCTGACGTCAAACCCTGCCCCTTGGCAAATCTCGATCAGGCTCTCCGCCAACCATTTCGACTGAGCATACCCTCCGGATGGAGGTTGAGGCGGCACCCGATCTGCACAATTCCTGGCGTTGCTCCGACCCAAACTGGATATGGATGAGATGAAATGCATGCGCTTATTGCGACATTCGCCGGCCAGGCGGAGGAGTGCAAGAGTTCCGGAAACATTCGTCTCGACTACTCGCTCGAACGGGAGGAAATGATTCACTTCCCCTCCCGCGTGCACTATGGTGGCAACTTCTCGGCCTAGTTTCTGCCATTCCTCTGCCGAGAGGCCCAGACATGGCAGCGACAAGTCCCCGACTAGGGGAAGGATCCGCTCCGGCGCACCTATATCGCTGATGTCGGGGCTGAATCCGCTGTCGTCGCGCACCAAACAGTAGATCTCTTGATCGGGCATGGCTATCGCAATTTGCTTCAACAAGTTGCGCCCGAAGAATCCGGACGCCCCGGTAAGCAGCAATTTGCCGGGTTCTCTGTCGCGGCAGCTCGACGGACGCAATTCCTCCGCCACTTGACGGAATCGGGATGCGAGCCGCTCAAAGCTTCTATCGTCATGACTGCGAGTCACTGCAACTCCTAAGGAACTCTGTTGCGTCCCTGCATCTTTGGCTGCGCGCGATGCCAACAGTCTGCGATTTGGCTTTCCCGAGCGCAGCCGGGGTATCGCTTGTAGCCTCACAACTCGCAAGCCCATCAGCGATGGGGAAGCGACCTGTGCGCAAGCCTCCCTGACGAGTTGGGGGTCCAACTCACTGTCCGGTCGGGCTACGTAGAACATCGTCACGGCCTCGCCGCGATGTGCGTCGGGCCGTGACGCCGCACATGCGTCGTCCACCTCTGCGATTCCCAGGGCAGCCCGGTCGAGTTCATCCAGTGAAATCGATGCACCGGCGCACTTGACGACGTTCTTGATTCTCCCGGTAATGTACAAAAGGGAATGTCCTGGGTACTCAGAGCTCGGCACGACGAACCCCAGGTCGCCGGTATGAAACCAGCCGTCGGCGAAAGAATCTTCGGTAGCGGTGGGGTTGTCCGCGTACCCTGACATCACCGAGTGTCCGCGAATAACCACTTCGCCGATCTCTCCTGTGAGGGTGGGAGATCCATTGACTCGAATTGCGACCTCGTTACCGAATATCGCCGACCCGACCGACGGAATATGGGGAGAACCTGCGGACAATTCGCAACCGTGAAGCACGCCCGCACGACTCTTGTAGGGCATAATAGTGGAGAAGTTCATGGTTTCCGAAAGGCCGTAGCCTTGAACAACGCACTTGCCTCGCTCATGAATGCTTTCAAGGACCTCCGCTGGCAGGGGGGCAGCGGCCGACACAAAATAGCGCAAACGGCCAAGATCGGGCCACTCTCGAATACTTGACAGGGCGCGAAGGAGGGGTGGAACTGTTGTGGCGAGGGTCGCCTCATAACGGTGAAGCGCGTCGATGAAGTGGAACGGGTCGAATTCTCCGAACAAGAGGCAGTGGCCTCCGCGCAACAATGTTGCGAAGAGTCCGAATTCGAGACCGTTGACATGCGAGATCGGCAGCGGGCACGCAAGGACGTCGGAGTGCGTCATCCCGTGGTGGCGTGCGACCGCTAGTGCATTGAGCACGATCGAGTAGTCGGCCTGGGTGACCACTTTGGAGGCTGCGGTTGACCCCGTGGTGCAGACCATTACCGCTGGGCGATGCATTGCTGCAAGCCCTTCCGTTCCGTCGTCCGTGCGTGGCGGACGAATCCGTCTCCGGTCGTAACCAGGTCTCAGGTCAACTGTCGCCGCGCTCGTGATCATGTCGTTCGTCCGCACCTCTGGCTCATTCGCGTCGACCAGTAGTGCTGCAGCGCTGACTGCGATGACCGAGAGAACGGACACGACACTTTCTATTGAGTTGCTGACTTGGACCCCGCAGATGTCGCCGACTCCAACGCCAGATCGGGCGAGGTCGCGTTGCCTGTCCTGTACCCATGCCCACAGTTCGGCGTAGGAGCATGAGTCGTCATTGGCGGCCGGGTGCGAAACGGTGATCGCTGGTGCGTCTCGCCGTACTTCCGCTTGGTGCGCTAGACGCTCGATCAACGATGGCAGCGGGACCAGCGAACGCGACCAAGGAACTCCCTCGTACGTATGGACCTTCAGGAAGTTCGCCGCCGACGAGCTTACTTCTGGTGCCTCGCTTGTCATGGCGGTTATCGTAGTGCCGCGCGTCAGACTTTGTGGCAGGGCTGTTAGGTCAGTCCTGAAGGAGAGTCCGACACATGGGAAGACCCCGTCTATTCCTGCTGAGAAGAAGACCCGTATCGTCTCCGGCGGAGAACTGCCAGCCGATTAGGGGCTGCCAGCCGACCGGCTGTTGGACTCAGGCGGCGTTCCGACGATCGTCTTGATCGTTAGGCGGATGCCCAGCATCCCCTCGATGACCCGGCACAGATGCTGGTCATGGCCGTTGCCAGCAAAACCCTTGGCGTAGCCGTCCTGGGCGAAGGCCAGCGTGAGCACGCTGCCGTCAACGGCGGCCACGGTCGCGTTGTCGAGCAGTATCCAGGCCACCTTGCTGCTGCCCCGGATCTCCTCCAAGATGCCGGGCCACCGGTCCCGGAGCCGATCCAGGTCCACCGGACCCGCACCCCGGCTGACGGGAGCCTGGCCGCCACCGTCCGCGGCGTGCGCGGGTTCGGGCTGCTGTGCGCCTGCGCCGGCACGCGGGGCCGAGCCGCCCGCTGCCGCCTCGGGCGTGGCCGGGGCCGGGGACGGGGCTGGCGCCGGGCTCGACGTGGCCCGAGCGGGGCTTGAAGCGGCCATGCCTTGACCAGGCTCCGACGCCGGGGAAGGGCCACTGGGCTCGGGCGCCGACTCGGCGGCCCTGGCCGCCGGACGGGTGCCCGCAGTCGCTGTCCCCGCGCTGACCTGGCGTTCCAGTCGTTCCAGGCGCGCGACAAGCTCCCCGGATGGACCCGCCACCGCGGCGATCGGCGGCAGCAGCACCTGGGCGCACATGAGCTCAAGCAGCAGCCGCGGCGAGGCCGGACCGCGCATCTCGGCCAGCCCGGCATTTATCGTCTCGGCGGCATGCACCAGGCGGGACGGCCCGAGGTCGGCGGCCTGCCGGCGCATCCGGTCCAGCCGGTCCTGCGCCACGTCGAGCAGGCCGGAGCCGACGGCGTCCGGCACGGTCGCGAGCACGATCAGGTCCCGGAGCCGGTCCAGCAGGTCGGTCGCGAATCGCCTCGGATCATGGCCGGCCTCGACGATCCGGTCGATCGCGCCGAACACGGCCGCGCCGTCGGAGCGCGCGAACGCCTCGGTGACATCGTCAAGCAGCGCGTCGTCGCTGTACCCGAGCAGCGCGATGGCCCGGTCGTAGCGCAACCCGCCATCGCCCGCGCCCGCCATGAGCTGGTCGAGTATGGAAAGGGAATCCCGGGCCGATCCGCCGCCCGCCCGTATCACGATCGGAAGGACGGACGGCTCGTAGGCGATGCCCTCGGACGCCAGGATCTCCTCCAGCAGCTCCCGGATGACAGCGGGCGGGTAAAGCCGGAATGGGTAGTGGTGCGTCCGCGACCTGATGGTCGCGATCACCTTCTCCGGCTCGGTCGTCGCGAATATGAACTTCAGGTGCGGCGGCGGTTCCTCGACGAGCTTCAGTAGGGCGTTGAAGCCACCGCTGGTGACCATGTGCGCCTCGTCGATAATGTAGATCTTGTAGCGCGCCGCGACCGGCGCATAGAACGCCCGCTCGCGGAGGTCCCTGGCGTCGTCGATGCCGCCGTGCGACGCCGCGTCGATCTCGATGACGTCGATGCTGCCGGGACCGGACAGCGCCAGCGCCACGCAGGACGCGCAGGTGCCGCACGGATCGGGGGTCGGGCCGGCCTCGCAGTTCAGCGAGCGGGCCAAGATCCTCGCGCTGGAGGTCTTGCCGCAGCCGCGCGGGCCGCTGAACAGGTACGCATGGTGGACGCGACCGCTGCGCAGCGCCTGGCACAGTGGCTCGGTGACGTGCTCCTGCCCCTTGAACTCGGCGAAGGTGGTGGGCCGGTAGCGGCGATACAGCGCCAGCGGTGCGTCGGTCATGGCTCGTCCTCACACACGAGGGGGAAAGGACCCCTCGCGCACCCGTCAGAGCCGCGTACCCTTGCTGCCTTCCGGCTCTGGGGGGTTGGCGGGATGCACGCCGCGCGAGGGGGCTGCCGCTTAGTCTAGCCAGCCGCCCGACCGGCCCGGGTCCCGGTCGTCACCGATCCCGTCCCGCCCCCCGGGCCGCCCGCCACGAGCACATCGATCCCGGTTGGGAACCGACGGCCGGACCCGGTCCGCTTGCCGGCGGAGGATTCGCATAGTGGCCGAGTGCGCACGCTTGGAAAGCGCGTGAGTGGGCAACCCGTCGGGGGTTAAAATCCCCCATCCTCCGCCAAACTGACCGGTCGCAGCGCTCACCCCCATGGACCTGGCAGTACGACAGGAGCACGCGCTTGCGGCGGACCAGCCTGGCGCGACCCACGAGCGTAACCGCATTGGGAGACACGGCATTCGACACTCGCATCCTCGCTGTTGTGCTAGTGAACATAAGTCTTTGCCAGAAGGCTCTGGCCACGTAGGCTTGTTTTATATGCGTTCTAATCCCGCGCCGGCACCCAGGTTGCTGGCATTCAGTGATTTGCATGTGGCTTTCCCGGGGAACCGGGAGATCATAGCGAACCTCTGGCCGGAATCCGCGGCGGACTGGCTGCTGGTGGCCGGTGACGTGGCGGAGCGGTTCGCTGATATCGAATGGGCACTACGGGTGCTGAGCGGGCGGTTCGCCACCGTGGTGTGGGCACCGGGCAATCACGAGCTGTGGACGCATCCCAGTGACGAGGTGCAGCTGCGCGGCGAGGAACGTTATGCGCATCTGGTGAGGCTGTGCCGCAGCTTGGGCGTGCTGACGGCCGTCGCGCCGGGCACCTGCTGGGACCGATTGCTTTTTAGCGCCAAGGAATCTGCTCCTGACGGCAATCACCGCGCTTACCTAGCTGTGCAGCGGGATTTGGCCGATGGCGTTGCGTGCCTCACCGTAATCGCGCGGCTAAACACGGTGATAACCGCCGGGATGATCACAGTTCCCGTTCCCCACTCCGTCGAAAGAGCCTGCGTTGAATACCATAGTGACGGACGTCATCGGCGCTATCGCGCTGGTGATTGTTGCTTCGTCGGTCCTTGGGGCCGCGGCCCGGCGCTGCGGGCAGCCAGTCGTCATCGGCCAGATACTGACGGGTGTGCTGCTAGGGCCTAGCGTGCTGGGACGGTTTCCCGGCCATTTGACCAGCCACCTGTTCCCGCATCAGGTGCTGCCCTACCTGACGGTGCTGGCCCAGGTCGCCGTCGCCGTCTTCATGTTCGCCGTCGGCTACGAGATCGATCTCGCGAAGCTGCGCGGGTGCGGCCGGACCGTGCCGCTGATCGCGGCCAGCGCGCTCGCGGTTCCGATGGGCCTGGGAATGGCGTGCGTCCTGCTTTTCCGCTCCGGCTTCACCGCCGTCGGCGAGGTGCACCAGGGACGGTCCTTCCTGCTGTTCATGGGAGTGGCCACGTCGATTACGGCGATGCCGGTGCTGGCCGCGATCGTGCGGGAGCGCGGACTGACAGGCACTATCGCTGGCGTCACCGCCATCGCCGCGGCGGGAAGCATGGACGTCGTGGCGTGGCTGCTGCTGGCCGCCGCGCTGATCGGCAGCGGCCATTCCGGGCGGTTCTCCTTGCCGGTAACGCTGCTGCTGACGGGCTGTTTCGTGGCCCTCATGCTGATCGTGGTGCCTCGAGCCGTGGCCTGGTGGGCACGCAGGGCCACGTCCATCTTGTCGAACCCGGTGCCGCTGGCGTTCGTGCTCGCCATGGGCAGCGCATGGGTCACCAGTTCGCTGGGCCTGCAGGCCGTGTTCGGCGGCTTCCTCGCGGGGCTGGCCATGCGCGCCGGGCACCGCGAGCCTGACGCGGACGTGCTCCGTTCCCTGGACCAGGTCGGCAATCTGCTTCTGCCGCTCTTTTTCATCGTCACCGGCCTGTCCCTCAACATCGGAGCCGTGGGCGGCGACGGCTTCGTCCTGCTGGGGCTCATCCTCGCCGCCGCCGCCGCGGGCAAGCTCGGCCCCGCGTACGGCGCCTCCCGTGTGTGCGGTATCGGGCCGAAGGAGTCCGCCACCATCGCCGTGCTGCTGAACACGAGAGGACTGACCGAGCTGATCGCGCTCAACGTGGGCCTGACCGACGGGCTCATCGGGCAGCGGCTGTTCACCGTCCTCGTGCTGATGGCACTGATCACGACGATGACGACCGGACCGCTGCTGTCGGTGATCCAGCGCTCCCGCGCGCAGGAGCCAGTGGCGGCACGGCATGTGACGAATAAGTGATGCGGCCACGCGTAAATCCGCGTCTGGCAGAGCTTGGCGTAGCGCTCGAAATGCGAAAATCGAGAGTTATTGCGTGGTCGCTGAATTGGCTTAGTGTCAGGCGAAGGTGATTCTTCGGGATGGTATGACGGCGATTGTGCGGTTGTCGGTGCCGATTTGGGCCAGGGTGAAATTGACCAGTCGGATGCGCTGTCGCGGGGTCACGCCGCCGGCGATGTCGATGTCGGCGGTGGTGTGGCCGTCCGCGACCAGGGTGGTGGCGTAGCCGAGGGTCAGGGCGCGTCGACAGGTGGTGTCGACGCACAACTCACTGAGGCAGCCGGTGACGAAAATCCGCGCGACGCCGAGGCGCCGCAACAGGTCGTCGAGTCCGGTTTCGTGGAAGGCGTCGGTGGATCGCTTGGGCAGCACGTGTTCGCCCGGCATTGGCGCGACCGAGGGGTGGATCTCGCCGGCGGGAGTGCCGGCTCGGACGAGTTGGCCGTTGGTGCCGTCGAAGCGGACGTGCACGACGGGCACGCCCTCGTCGCGCGCGCGCACTTGCAGGCCGGAGATCACCGTGAGCAGTCGTGCGCCCTCGAACGCGGGTGGCGGGCCGGACAGAAATCCCTGTTGCACATCGACCACCAGCAATGCGCTGTCGCGATCCACTGGCGCAGTATAAGCGGCCGAAGAGGTGCGGCCGGCTCAACGACGCCGCATCCTGCTAGCCCGGTACCAGCCTTGTCCCTCACCTGCAGGTCAAAGACCCACCCGGGCAGCACATAGACGATCTCTACGTCAGGAGTCCCGAGAACGCGGGCCGTCCGCGGGCACTTGTGCTGCGCGCGAAAACGTGGTTAATTCGTTTTTGCGTGAGCGAAATCGGGAGATTTTGCGCTGGCTGAATGCGGATATATAGCCGGTCTGTCATAGGGAGGTGGTTCTGACCTTGGAGACCAGCGGAGCTGTCTGGCCCACCCATGACCGGGGAAACCTCGTGGAAACAGTTGCGGGGACAGGATGAACCGCGCGACCAGCTGCTCGCGGTGGCTGTTCGGGCAGGCCCCTGAGCCGGACAGCGCTCGGCCGTTTCTGCTCATCGTTCCACCACTTGGTCGGGGGCCGGAAGCGGCAACCGCTTGGTTGGGCCGGATCCCCGATATCGACGTGGCGATCGTCCAGCTTCCGGGACACGGCCAGCGGTTGTTCGAGGATCCGATCGATGATATCGACGAGACATCCGGCCAGCTCGCAGCTATGCTCGCAAATAAGATTCCGGACAATTGGGCCGTGGTCGGCCATTGCACAGGTGTGTATTTGGCGGTGGAAATGGCGCACCGGCTGGACGCGGTGAAACGCGCTCCGGTGCGGGTGTTCCTGTCCAGCAGCCGGGTGCCGCTGGACCCGGTGGGGCCCGATCCGGAGCGATCAGAGTTCGCGGCGATGCTGACGGCGATGTCCGACGAGGAGGCGTTGGCCCACATCACCAGGGAACGTCTGTTGGGTTCTGGTGACATCGATCCGGTGGGTTCTGGTGACATCGATCCGGATATCGCGGCGGCGGTGGTGCGCGGCTACCGGGCCGCGATTCGCGTCGGCGCGGCCTACCGCTGGACGCATCCGCCGCTGCGGGCCGCGGTCGAGGTCTGGCGGGGACGCGCCGACGACGTCGTCGAACGACGGCATGCCGACGACTGGCAGGAGTTCGCGGGCGGCGACTTCGACGTGGTCGAGTTCGCCGGTCGCCGGGAGTTCTTCGGCCAGTCGGCGGACGCGGCGATCGCGAGAGTGTGTCGGGCATTCGGGATGCCGGCCGCGGATGGCGGTGTGCCGGCCGGCCGCTAGCGGGCTTAGGAGGGTCATGAGCAGTGCAGCGCAGTCGGCAGCCTGGGCGGTCACCCGGCAGGACGCCACACCAGAGCAGCGGCGCACGCTGGCTCAAATGGAACTGCGGCCCAGCCGCGCGGAGGAAATCACCCGGATCTGGCGGTTGACCGGCCCCCTTGACGCGGCCCGGCTCGATGCCGCGATCGGGGAGACGGTGCGCGCTCACGACATGTTGCGTGCCCGACTCGTCGTCGAGGGCGAGCAGGGCGCGTTCTTGGAGATCTTCGTCGGGTTCGACGGTCTGACGCGTCAGGCGGTGGACGGTGGGCCAGATAAGCTGGGCGTCGTCGTGGATGCCGTGCGGCAGGAGCCGTTGACGGCACGCAGCCGGTGGTTCCAGGCGGTGTTGTGCACGTTCGCCGCGGACAGTCACGCGCTGGTCGTGCGCATGCACCACAGCCTCGTCGACGGGTACTCGATGCTCTTGGTCGAACGCGAGATCTGGGATCGCTACGGCGGTGACACCGAGTCCTTGGGTGACGCGCCGCCGGCGCAGTACGGCTCGATGGTCCGTGCCGACGTCGATCAGGCTGTGGTGCGCAACGACGAGGAGTGGTGGGCCCGGCAACTCGCGGGCGCTCGGGCGGCGAGCCTGTTGCCGAGCTCGGACGCGACCGGCGCGCCGTTCGAAGCGCGTGAGCTGCCGTTTGCCCTGCCGGCCGAGCAGACGGCAGCACTGCGCGAGTTGGCCCGGGCGAACCGTACCTCGCTCACCTGCGTGCTGCTGACCGCGCACCTGATGACCATCGCGACGTTCGCCAACGACCCGGACGTGGTGACCGCCGTCGCGTACTTGAATCGCGATGAGCCGGGCCTGCGGTCAGTGGTGGGGCCACTGGTCAACCTGGTGCCGATCCGCGCGGTGTTGCCGCATGCCGAACTGGCGGACAACCTGCCCGGCGTGACGACGGCCCTGCGGCAGTCGATCGTGCACGCGCGAGTGCCCTACGACCGGATGGTCGCGTCGACCGGGCTGTCGCTTGACGGTGATTTCGGCCTTGTCCGCTCCGCGTTCTCGATGAGCCCGGGATCCTCGGCGGCCGAATTTCACACCTACGGTGGATTGCGGGTTGAGCGCGTGGCGGCGAAGGCGCTGGAGGTGCGGGTCGATTTGGCGTTCACTTGTGCTGAGGACGGGCCGGGGTTGCGCGGCGCGCTGGTGTACCGCGCCGATCTATACGGCACGCGGGTCGCGGAGTCCGTTCGGGACTACTTCTGCTCGACCATCAGCCGCACGCGGCTTCCGGCCGCCGGTTATCTCTCCTCGCAGCCTCAGTCCTCGACCGGCCGGCCCAGCGTGGCCGGGCTGGTGTCGCTCGCTGCTTTCGGTGCCGATGATCCGGTGGCCCAGGATCAGCAGCGTGGCATCGTCGGTCGACGTGAGTTCGTCGCGCTTGTGACTGGTTATGCTGCGGCGATTCCTGGTGATGTCGATCGCCCGCGCGTGGCGTTGGCCCTTGGTTCCTCGGTTGATCAGGCGGCGGCGCTGGTCGCGACCTGGCGGCGAGGGGGGAGCGCCGTGCTGATCGATCCACGGCATCCCGCGCAACGGCGGGCGGCTGTGTTGGCGAGTGAACCGGTCGATGTGCTTATCGACCGCCCGAGAGAGCCGGTCGACGACAGCGCCGCGATGATCGAAATCACGGCGCCGGCGGCGGATGACGTCGCCTATGTCGTGCATACCTCGGGTACGGACGGCGTGCCCAAGGGGGTCGCGGTGACGTACCGGAATCTTGAGCATCTGCTGTCCATGCTCGCCGCGCTGAATGCGCCCGTTCCTGGGCAGAATCCGTTGGGGCCGGCGTTCGACGGCTGGATCTGGGCAACGCTGCTCCCGTGGGTCTCCGGGAAGCCCGTGGTGTTCCTGGCCAGGGGCGTCGCCGATGCCACCGCGCTGGTCGGCGGCGAGGCGAGTTCGATTACGCTCACGCCCACCATGCTGGCCGGCTGCGACCCGGAGCGGTGCCCGGCAACCGTCATATCCGCCGGGGAGCCGCTCACCGCTTCGCTGGCCGCGCGGTTCACTACCACAGCGCGCCTGATCAACGCGTACGGCCCGACCGAGGCCACGGTGTGCGCGAGTTGGGCGGACACGGCGCGGGACCAGGATCCGACGACGATCGGCGGTCCCGCTCCTGGCGTGTCCATCCACGTCCTCGATCGGCATGCGAGGCCGGTGCCGGTCGGTGCGATCGGCGAGATCCACGTCGGTGGGCCGGGGGTCGCGCTCGGCTACCTCAACCAGCCGGGACTGACCGCCAGCCGTTTTGTCGCCGATCCGCACGGCGCGGTCGGCAGCCGGCGGTACCGCACTGGTGATCTGGCCACGGTGGACGCCGCCGGGACGATCCGATTCGTCGGCCGGAAGGACGGTCAGGTCAAGGTTTCCGGCGTGCGCATCGAACTCGACGAGGTCGGTGGCAAGTTGTGCGATTGTCCGGGGGTGCGCGAGGCTGCGGCGGTGAGGGTGGACACCGAGGCGGAGGGGCCGCAGGTGTGGGCTGCGGTCGTGCTGGATTCCCCGCCCTCGGCTGTGCGCGACTGTTCGGACGAAGCGGCGTACCAGGAGGCGGGCCAGCGGCTATTGCCGGAAGCGCGGCCCACCCGGATCTTCGCGGTGCGAGCGCTCCCGCTGACGTCGAACGGCAAACTCGATCGGGAGCGGTTGCGGGAAAGCCTGCTGGGCGAGGCGGCGGCCCTGGCCGTTCCGCCGCCGGCGCAGAGGTCGCTCAGTGAGCGCGTGGCCGCGGTGTGGGAGCAGGTGTTGTCGGTGCCCGTTCCCGAATTCGACAAGACGTTCTTCGAGTATGGCGGCCACTCGCTGGCCGCCGCCCGGGTGATTCGTTTGCTGCGTCTGGAACTTGGCAGGCCGGTTCCGGCCTTCGCCCTCTACAACCATCCGACGGTGCGCGAGCTGTCAGTGTGGCTAGAGGCGAATCCGTGACCGAGCCCGAACTGGCCAGTTACCGGATGCCCAACGGCCTAGAGGTCGCCTGCGTCAGCCAGTCCGAGGCGGCGGCGCTGTACCAGGAGATCTTCGTGCAACGGTGCTGGCTCGACGGCGGGGTGCGGCTGAGTGACGGTGACACCGTTGTCGACGCGGGCGCGAATATCGGCCTGTCCACGCTGTTCTTCCACCATGAGCGCCGGAACGTGCGCCTGCTGAGTTTCGAGCCGGCGCCGATTCCATTCCTCGCTTTGCGGCGCAATGTCGCCGCCCATGGTGTTTCCGCCACGTGCCGGCCGGTGGCGCTCGGCTCGTCGGCCTACCACACGACCATGACGTACTACCCGGGCGTGACGGCGATGTCCGGTCTGTACGCCGAGCCTCGCGGCGACGCACAGGTGACCGGAACGTACATGCGCAATTGCGGGTTCCACGAGGAGGACATCGCGGACATCGTCCCGGACGAATATCAGGCGGACCCGATCGAGGTCGAGGTGCGGACGTTGTCGGCGGAGGTGGCCCAGGCCGGTCTTGGTCGAATCGCGTTGCTCAAGATCGATGTGGAGAAGAGCGAGATCGACGTCCTGAAGGGCATCGACTCGCGGACCTGGGACCTGGTCGACCAGGTGGTGATCGAGGTGCACGACTTGGGCGGGGCGCTGCGCACCGTGTGCGAGACATTGTCGGCCGAGGAATTCACGGTGCGCACCTGGCAGCAGCCGCTGATGCGCGGCACCGGCATCCACTCTGTGGCCGGCAACCGAGGCGAGAGGTAGCCGGATATGCCGCCGTACGTCTTCGACGAATACGACCTCGCCGATCCGGCCTTCTACGTCGACGATCGCCCCGAGGAGGTCTGGCGATCCCTGCGTGAGCTGGGCGAGCCGGTGCGTGCCGGTGGCGACCGGGACTACTGGATCATGACGGGCTACCGGCAAGTCGATGCCGTCCTGCGGGACACCGTCTCGTTCTCGTCCGAGCAGGGCATGCAGCTAGGCGCCAGGGAGTCGGTCTCGCTGCGCGCGGCGCATGCGGCCGCCGGCCAGATGCTCATCGTCTCCGACGGCGCGGCGCACCGGGCCATCCGGCGGGCCGTCGGCGCCGCTTTCACCCCGCGGTGGGTGGCGAAGCTGGAAGAGAGCATCCTGGCCACCGCGCGATCGTTGGTTCAGGACGTCGCGTGCGGCCAGCCGGTCGACTTCGTCGGCACCGTCGCTGCGCAGCTGCCGGTGATCGTCCTGTGTGATCTGCTCGGGGTGCCCTCGGCCGACCGCGACTACGTGGCCGCGTTGACTCGGACCGCCTTTGGCGACCCGATGCTGGGCGAGTTGTTCTCCCAGGAAGCGGCCAACGCTGAGTTGTTCGGCTACTGCGATGAACTGGTGAACGACAAGCGCCGAGTCCCCGGCGAGGATATCGCGACGGTGCTGGCCACCGCGGAAGTCGACAGCGCACCGATCAGCCAGGAAACCGCGACGCTCAACGCGTACGGCATCATCGTCGGCGGCAACGAGACCACCCGGCACGCCTCGTGCACGGCGGTGATGAGCGCCTACCAGGCGCCCGAGCAATGGCGGCGACTGCGGGCGGGCGCGGTCGGATTCGACGACGCGGTCGAGGAGATCCTGCGCATCGCCTCGCCCGCGAACCACATGATGCGGTGCGCGACCACCGAGGTGTCCATCGCGTCGGCCACGATTGCGCCGGGCGAGTTCGTGACATTGTGGCTCGGGTCCGCGAATCGGGACGCCGACGTGTTCGACGATCCGGATCGCGTCGATTTCGGTCGACATCCGAACCGGCACCTGGCCTTCGGCGGCGGGAGCCACGCGTGCCTTGGCGCGTATCTCGCCCGCCTGGAACTGCGCTGCTTGCTGCGCGCGCTCCTCGAATTCGTGGCCCACGTCGATCCCGCCGGTGACGCGATTCGACTGCGGTCCAGCATCATGCGAGGCTACACCCGGGTGCCCCTCGTGCTGGTGCCGGGGCGGTAGGCGTGGCGGAAGCGCTCCACCGGCTGACAGCGAGGGAACTGCTGGCGCGGCTGTCGTCCGGTGATCTCGTCCCGGACGAGGTGATCCGGTACTTCCAACGGCACTGTGCGGCGCACAACGCCGAGTTGGCGGTGTTCTTCGCGGTGTGCGAGGAGTCCGCGCTTCCCGATGCCTGCGTCGGGCCGTTGCACGGCCTGCCGATTGGCATCAAGGACACCGAGGACACGGCCGCGCTGCCCACGACCTACGGCAGCGCGGCCTTTCGCGGGCACCGGCCGGATCGCGACGGACCGGCCGCCTGTGCCTGGCGACTGGCCGGCGCTACCTGCGTGGCCAAGACGGCGACCTCCGAGTTCGGCTGCCTTTGCCACATCGTGCCGCCGGAATGCCTCGGGCCGGCACCACGGAATCCGTACCATCCGCACTGGTCGGCCGGCGGCTCCAGCGGGGGTTCGGCGGCCGCCGTGGCGGCCGGATTGCTGCCCCTGGCGCACGGCACCGATTCCGGTGGCAGTGTGCGCATTCCGGCTGCTTTGAATGGGATTGTCGGATTCAAGCCGAGCGGGACCGGCGCAGTGCGACCGCTCACCTGGGCGGCGATCGAGACGGCGGGCATCTTCGGCCGGGACGTGCCGGATGTCGCGACCGGAGCGCACGCGCTCGGCCTGTGCGGTGCCATCGATCCTGATTCGCGAGGCCCGGTGTCCGGAAGATCGCGGATAGGCATCGTCGGGACGGACGACCCGGAGACCGCCGAGGTCACCCGGCACGCACTGATCGACATCGCGGACAAGCTGGCGGATCAGGGATATCGCGTTGGCCTGTGCGACGGTCGGCTGCCACCGGAGCATGACCTCGCCTACACCACCCTGTGGTCCCGGCGATTGGCCGCGATCCGGCTGACTCGGGAACAGGAACGGCTCATCGGCGGGGTGCCCGCGCTGCTGCGCCAACTCGGGCGCGCGGTGCCGCCCGCCGAGCACGCCGAATCCGCGGATCTGCTGGCGGCGGCGCGCCTGTCGGCAAACATCGGCGGTTGGGCCGGCACGGATTTTCAACTCGGTCCGGTGGCACGCCGGCCGGTCCTGGGGATCGCGGAATTCGATCAGTGCGACGACCCGGCCGCTATGCTGGCCGCGCAGGCGCGGTTCGCGCCCTACACCGCCGCCGCTAACATTCTCGGCCAGCCCAGTGTCTCCATCCCGGTTGGAATTTCCGCTGGTTCGTTCACTGCAGTGCAGTTGACCGGAAAGGCGGGGGCGGACGATGCGGTATTGTCCTTGGCCGCGCGAATCGAGACGATGACCGGCGGTTACCGTCCGCCCGTGAATTGTAGCGACCGGTATTTCTAAAGAGTGTCGTCAGCCGTGCTCGGTTGGCGCGGCCAAACAGAGCGACGTCTACTGGGAAGCGAGTCCTCGTGAGCATGACACGAACGCGTCTGGGTGCGACAGCGCTCCCGCTCTCGTTCAGGGCGTGGGTCGGCGGCGCGCTGGTCTCCCAACTGGGTGACGCGGCGCTGTACTTTGCCCTCGGCTGGGCGGCGTCCTCGCACGGCGGCGCCGTGGCCGGACTTGTCCTGTCAATGGTCGCCCTGCCCAGGACGCTGCTCCTGCTCGTGGGCGGCGTGGTCGGCGACCGGGTCGGCGCCCGGCGCATCATGTTGACGGGTGACAGCGTGATGTTCGTTGTCGCGCTCGCGCTGGCCCTGTGCGCCTGGTTGTTCGGCACGCCGGTGGCGTTGCTGGTGATCGCGGCCGCTGTCATCGGCGCGAACGACGCCTTCTACCTGCCGGCCGCCGGGTCGATGCCCCGGCTGATGGTGGACGCCGAGCAGTTGCCCCGTGCGGTGGCGCTGCGGCAGAGCGGCAGCCAACTGGTCGCGATGGTCGGCGGTCCGATCGGCGGGGTGCTTGTCGCGTTCGCCGGACTGCCGATCGCGGCCACGGCGGACGCGGTGACCTTCGCCGTGGTGCTGGTCGTGCTGTACCGCATTCGGCCCCGTTTCCAGCCGGAGCGCTCCGCTACCAGAAGAAACATCCTGCACGAGGCCGCCGACGGTGTCCGGGTCGCGCTGCGCACGCCGGGGTTGCGTGCCGTGCTGTGCCTCATGGCCGGTGCGGCCGGCTTCATCCTGCCGGTCAGTTCGCTGCTCATCCCGTTGCTGTCCCGGTCCCACGGCTGGCCGGCGACCGATGCCGGTTTGATCATCGGCGCGCAGGCCTTGGGCACGATCGCGGTGACGCTCGCCGTGGCGCGCAAGGGCACCATCCCGCGCCCCGGGATCGTCGCCGCGGCGGGGATGGCGCTGGTGTCGGCCAGCCTGCTCTGTCTCGCGCTGAGCCGGATTCCGGTGTTGGCAATGACCAGCGCGCTGGGCTGTGGCAGCGGCGTCGGTCTGCTGGTCAGTCATCTGACCCCGGTGCTGGTCACGGCCGCGCCCAGGAGCCACCTGGCCCGCGTGCAGTCGCTGTTCAGCCTGACGCAGAGTTCGGCCTTGCTGGTCACCAACAACCTCATCGGCAACATCGCGCATGCGTTCAGCGCGCGGACCGCGCTCGTGGTGTGCGCGACGGTGGTGTTCGCGTGCGCCATCGCTGCGCTGTTCAGCCCGGTGCTGCGGCACATCGGTAAACGTACGGTTGCGACAGAGCCCCTGGCGGCCAGCTAAGAGACGGCGTAACCCGGCGCAAGGACCTGGCGGTGGAGCCAGGATCGCCGCCGGTCGCGGCGCAAGGACAGGAGTCGACCATTGCGATACGGTCCTATTGCGGAAAATCCGATGGAGCGGTGGCTGCTCGCCTCACCGAAGGCACCGCGCGCGTTCTTCGACACCTTCGTGCCGATCATGCAGGCCAGGGCGATCATGACGGCAGTTGAGACCGGCCTGTTCGCTGCGTTGCGGGACGGCCCGCTCGACGTGGTCGACATGGCACGCGTCACCGCCGTGGACCAGGACACGCTGGATCTGCTGTTGAGCGTGCTCACCGCGTCCGACTATCTGACCGTCGACGCCGAACGGCGGTTCGCGCTCAGCGCCCTGTCGCGCGCCACCTTGCTGGCGGACAGCCCGGCCAGCCTCACTTCCTGGGTTTCACTGACCGATATGTGGTGGACGCGGTTCGCTGATATGACGGCGGTCCTGCGCAGCGGCCGCGGCGGCGATCTGCACGCCGAACAACACGGGGCACGGCAGTGGCAGACCTACCAGGCGGCGATGCTGGAGCACGCGCGCAATATGGCGCCGGAGATCGCCGAGCTGATCCCGGTCCGGCCGGGGAGTCGGCGGCTGCTGGATATCGGCGGCTCGCACGGGCTGTTCGGCGCTCTGGTGGCGCGGGCGCATCCGCCGCTGCTGGCCGAGGTGCTCGACCTGCCGCCGGCCCTGGAACATGCAAGGGAACTGGCGCGGAAAGAAGGCCTGACCGATGTGGTCACGCACCGGGCCGGGGACGCGCTGGTCGACGATCTCGGTGTCGGCTATGACGTCATTTTCCTCGGCAGCGTCATCCATCACTTCGACCGCGAGCAGATCGCGCGGCTGCTGGTACGGGTCCGGGCGGCGATCGCACCGAAAGGAACGGTCGCGGTGTACGGCATGAATCGGCCAGAGGTCACCGAAGGCGTCGATCTGCTTCGTGACGCGTTCGCGTTGTTCTTCCGGATCGTGTCCTCGGCCGCCTCCTACACCGTGGCCGAGCAACAGGAATGGCTGGCGTCGGTCGGTTTCGTCGATTTGGAAGCCCACCCGTACCCGCTGGGCATGACCCTGCTGGTCGGCCGGGCTCCGTAACCGGCGCGGGATCATCCCGCGACCGCGTCGTTTCGCCCGCATGGGCAGGCTGACCACCCCGGCGATCTCGTTGGATACGAGATGGACCGGGGCGCCCGCGGTCTCGAACGATTCGAGCGTGCCGGCCAACTCCTCGAAGGCGACGCGAAGCATCAGCCGGGCGAGGTTGGCGCCAAGGCACAGGTGCACGCCGGCGCCGAAGGCCAGGTGCCGGTTGGGCGAGCGCGTGGGGTCGAACGCGTAGGGTCGGCTGAAGGCTGTCTCGTCGCGGTTGGCCGAGGCTATCCAGGCGGTGACTGGCTCGCCGGCGCTGATCCGCACGCCGTGGAGTTCGACATCGGATGTGGCGCGGCGCATGAAGTGGGTGACTGGCGACGACCAGCGCAACGCCTCTTCCACCAGGCCCGCCACCGCACCGGCACGCGGCCACCGGCCCTCGCCATGATGCCGCTCGGTCAGGGCGATCATGGTCGCGCTGATGGCCTGCGAGGTCGTCACCACCGACCCGAGTAGCAGGCTGAGGCAGTTGACGACGATCGCGTAGTCCGTCAGCGGCCGCGAGTTGATCTCCATCGACATCAGCAGGCTGATCAGACAGTCTTTGGGCGCCCTGCGCCGCTCGGCCAGCCGGTCGGAGAAGTACTCGATGATCTCGATGTGAGCGGCGGCCGCCGACGCGCTGCCGGTCGGCCCGTCGGCGTAGCGAGGATCGTTCGGCGCCAGCGAGGCGTAAGCCAGCTTCAACAACGGGTCGACGTCCGCGCTGGGGAGGCCGAGCCATAGGGCGGCCATGTGCATGGGCAGTCGGACGAAGGCCGCGGCGACGTCCCAGCTCTCGCCGTCGGGAATGTCCGCTGTGGCCTGTCGGACGTGGTCGCGGACTCGGTCCTCGTGGACGGCCACGGCCGCGGCGGAATACCGATCACGGAGCCGGCTGCGCATCAACCGGTGGTTGGGCGGATCGGTGGCCTGCATCATGATCCCGGCGGCCGGATCCGGCGCGTCGAGCATCGCGATGGCGGTACCACCCTCCGAGCTGAACGTCGCGTGTTCGGTGAGCACCCGGCGTACGTCCTCCCGGCGCGTCACCGCCCAGAAACCGGGGCCGTCCGCGCTGGTCTGCCAGAACACCGGGCAGTGTCGGCGCAGCGTCTGCCACACCAGATGGGCGTCCCCGCTCGTGTACAGCGCGGTGTCGGCCAGGTCGATGGTGTCGAGCGGCAGCGACGCGTCCGATGCCGGGGCGGTGATGATCACTCGGGCGACTCCCACTCCACTACTTGGTGTGCTGCCAGCCCATCCCGTCAGTCGTGGGCACCAGCCCACCGTCGAACAGCGGCGATTCCCCCTCGTCGCCGAGCAGCGCCGAGGTCTGGATCTGCGCGCCCTCCAGGCTGGCCTTCTGCACGATGCTGGTCCGGTACAGCGGCAGCATGCTCGTCTCCCGGTTGGCGACCAGTTCGCCGACCGCCGCGGCGTACTCCTTGGACCGCCGCTCGGCGTGCCGCACCGCGAGATCCGGCGACGCGAAGGCAACGTCCTGTGAGGAGACGCCGCCGACCAGTTCGACAAAGGACTCCACGTCGGACTTGGTGCTGTTGGTGATCTTCTTCGCCGACCAGAAGTACGAGTCCTGGCTCACGTGCATGTCGTAGAAGCACATGAGATATTCGTAGAAGGCGCTGTATTCCCGCCGGTAGCGTCGCTCGAACTCGCGGAAGGCGTCTGGTTCGCTCACGGTGCCTGCGAACACGCTGGTGATCGACCGCGCTGCCAGGAGCGCGCTGTAGGTGGCGAGATGAACACCGGTGGAGAACACCGGGTCGACAAAGCAGGCCGCGTCGCCGACCAGGGCCATGCCGGGACGCCAGTAGTGGGTGTTGTGATACGAGTAGTCCTTGCGGGTGCGAACCTTGCCGTACTCGCCGGTGGTCACCCGCCGGGCGTCCCGCAGGTACTCGCTGATCATCGGGCACTGCGCGATCAGGGCCCGCAACGCGGCCTCGGGATCACCCTGCACCCGGTCCGCCTCCTCCCGGCTGACCACCGCGCCCACGCTGGTCAGCGTGTCGGTCAGCGGGATGTACCAGAACCAGCCCGCATCGAAGGCTACGGACAGGATGTTGCCGGATTTAGGCGCCGGCAGCCGCTTGCCGCCCTCAAAGTAGCCGTACAGCGCGATGCTGCGGAAGAAGTCCGAGTACTTCCTCGGCCCGACCTCGCGGAAGATGCGGCTGCCGTTGCCCGAGGCGTCCACCGTGTACCTGGCGCGAATCTGGCCACGGAGCCCGCCCGCGTCGCGATACTCGACACCGCATACGCGGTCGTCATTGACCATGATTCCTGTCACCGTGTGGTTCTGCCGTACGTCGGCACCGCAGTCGCGCGCGTGGTTGAGCAGGATCTGGTCGAACCGGCTCCGCTCGACCTGGTACGCGAAGGAGCGCTCGCCTGCCAGCATCGGGGACAGCGAGAAGGAGAAGGTCCACGGGGCCGGATTGGCGCCCCACCGGTAGGTCCCGCCGTACTTGAGGGTGAAACCGGCCTCGCTCAGGCGGTCTGCGACGCCGGTCAGCCGGCACACGCCGTGCACCGTGGACGGGAGCAGGGATTCGCCGATCTGGTGGCGCGGGAAGGTCTCCTTCTCCAGTACCACCACCCGGTGACCCTGGCGGGCGAGCAGCGCGGCCACGGTGGAACCACCGGGCCCACCACCCACGACGACGACATCGGCGTCAGCATCGGGAACTCTGTCCGGATTCATGTCCGCCCCTTCTGCTCGGCGTGCGTGCGCAATTGTTCGATGTGGTCCGCCAGGTCGCGCAGGACGGGAAAGGCGAAGACGCTGGAGATGGGCAGGGTCACGCCCATCTCCCTGCGGATCCGGGCGACGACGCGGATGGCGAGCAGGGAATGCCCGCCCAGGGTGAAGAAATCGTCGTCTGAGGTGATCACCGCTTTCCGCAGGACGTCCCGCCACACCTCGGCTATCACCTCGGCCGTGCTCGACATCGCTGGCTCCACCGCGGGCGGCAGGGACTGCGGCGCCGGGTGCGGCGCCGGCTCGGGCGCTGCCCGCGGCCGCGCGGCTTGTTCCTGAGTGGCCCGCCGGTCCACTTTTCCCTGCGGCCCGAGTGGGATCTTAGGGACGCGGTGCAACTCGTGGGGGACCATGAACGACGGCAGGCGGCTCGCCAGCCAGCCCGGCAGTGCGTCCAGGGTCGGCTGCGTGCAGACGGCGAACAGGCGCAGCGTCGGCTGCGGTCCGCTGGTGTCCGCCAGAACGGCGCAGTCCGACACGCCCGGGTGGGTGAGGACGGTGGCCTCGACTTCCCGCGGCTCGACGCGATAGCCGTTGATCTTGACCTGCTCGTCGGCGCGGCCGAGGAACTCCAGCCGGTAGTCAGAAGTGAGCCGGACCCGGTCACCGGTGGCGTACATCCGGCTGCCATCGCCGGCGATCGGGTCGGCCAGGAAGGCCCGGGCGGTGGCCCCGGGCGCGTCGAGGTAGCCGCGGCCGACACCGTCTCCGGCGAGGAAGAGCAGTCCGGGGGTGCCAAGCGGCACCGGGCGGAGCCAGGCGTCCAGCACGTAGGCGCGGATTCCGGGCAGGGGCAGGCCGATAGTTGGTTCGTCGGACATCGCCAGCGGGAACGTGGTCGAGTCCACCGTGTTCTCGGTTGGACCGTACATGTTCCAGCAGACAAGCAGGCCTCCCGCAACGGCGTCCCGGATCCGCGACCACAGTGGCGCGGGCAGAGCCTCGCCACCGATCAGCAGACGCAGCGATCGGCCGGCCCGGCGCAGCTCGTCAAGCAGCGGCTCGAACAGGGCGTCCAGGTGGCGGGGGCTGATGTCCATTTCGGCGACATCGTGGGCGATCAGGTAGCGCGGCAGTTCCGCGGGGTCGCGTCGGGTCTGGTCGTCCAGGATCACCACGGTGCAGCCGGCGAAGATCCGTACCCACTGCTGCACCGAGGCGTCGAACCCGAGGCTGGCGTTGAGCGCGATCCGCTGCGTCGGCTCGGCCAGGCCGAGCGTGGTCAGGTTGGCCAGCAGCCGCAGCAGGTTGCCGTCCTCGATGCCAACGCACTTGGCGGACCCGGTGCTGCCCGAGGTGAAGACGGCGTAGGCGAGTGTCCCCGCGCCGCGATCCGGCCAGTCCCGCGTCGCGGCGCTTGGCCGGGGGCTGGCCGGGACGACACTGGCCGGGACGACACTGGCCGGGACGACACTGGCCGGGACGACACTGGCGCGCCCGATGTCGGTACCGGGTTCGTGGGAGCAGAGCGTGAGCGTCGCCCCGGACCGGCTTACCAGATTGGCCAGGTGCGGCGCGGGGTGACCGGCGTCTAGCAGCACCGGCGTCGCCCCTCGGCGCAGCACGGCCAGCAGCGCGACGAAGAAGTCCCGCGACCGCTCGCACAGCAACGCGACCCGCTGCCCGCCGGCCACGCCGAGCTCGGCGAGGCGCTCGGCCAGCGCCGCGCTGTCGTGGTCCAGATCCGCGAAGGTGAGTTCACCATCACCGTCCACCACCGCTGCTGTGTTGCCCTGCCGAGCCACGGTCTGCTGCCAGACGGCGGCCAGCGAGTCCGGCCTCGGCTCGGCCTGCGGGTCGGCCAGCACCGAGAGCGGGCCGGTCGGCCAGGACAACGTGGCCAGCGGACGGTCGGGCTCGCGCGCCGCGGCCCGCGTCAGCGCGGCCACATCCGCCAGCAGCGCGGCGACCTGTCTGCGGGACAACTGGTCCTTGGCATAGGACACCTCGAACCGGAGCGCACCGGAAGCCAGCCGCCGGTAGTCAACCGCGAGTTGGTAACGGGCTACGTCCATGCGCAGGTCGCGGTAGGTGGCGTCGGTGCCGGCCAGTGTCAGCCGCGGCGTCTGCTCCTCGGTCAGCGTGACGTTCAGCAGCGAGCCGATGCCGCCGTCGGGCTGGGGAACGTGCTCGATGATCCGATCCAGCGGCACCTGCGCGTGCTCCAGGACCTCGGTCACCGCGTCGGCGGCTGCCGCACACAGCTGCCGGGGCGTCATCCGCTCGTCGTAGCGGAACCGCACCGGGAGCAAATTGACGAAGAAACCGATGAGCCGCTCCTCATCGGGGCGGCGACCGGAGAACGGGACGCCGAGGACGAGCTCGGTGCCGCCCGTCCGGCGGCCGATGGCCACCGTCAGCAGGCCGAACAGCGCGGAGTAGGTGCTGGCGGCGGAGTCACGGGCCAGTTGGTCGAGCCCCGCGGTGTCCTCCACCGACAGTTCCAGGTCGAACCAGCGGCCGGAGAACGAGTTCTGCCGCCGCGGGCGCCGCTGTCCGGGGAATGTCACCGGACCGGGCGGGTCGCTGAGCGCGCGCTTCCAGAAAGCGAGCACGTCGGCGCTCGGCTCGGCCGGCTCGGCCGGCTCGGCCGGCTCGAGCTGGCCCGAGCCGGGCCCCACCCTGATGTCCGGCAGTTCCTCGCCCCGGTAGCCGACGGAGATCTCGTCCAGCATGATCTGCATGGACAGGCCGTCGGTGGCGATGTGGTGCACGGTGAAGAGCAACCGGTACTGGGCCGGGCCGACCCGGTAGAGGCGGACCCGCAACGGCCAGTCGGTGCCGAGATCGAACGGCGTGGCCACCTCGTCGGCGATCAGTTGCCCGACCTCGTCGGCGGCGTCGTCGCCCGTGAGGTCGAGGTACTCGAAGCACGCTGCGGTCGGCGGGTGCGTGTGCTGTTCGAGGACGTCACCGACGACCGCGAACGTCGTCCGCAGCGGCGCGTGGCGGGTGACCACCTGCGTGATCACGTCCGCCAGGCGCTCCGGCTCGCAGGCACCCCGTAGCTCGAACAGGTACGGGAACGAGAACTCGAGGCCGCGAGGCCCCTGCTGGTCGACCAGCCAGATACGGTGCTGCGCCGCGGTAGCCGGCCGGCGGTCGACGAAGTTCCCGATCACGGCCACCTGCCGGACGTGGGTTCAGGAACGGAACTGCCCGGCAGCTGGAACCGCGCCGGGATCAGCTCCGGAATCGACCGGACGTAGTCCTCGAACGCCCGCATCGCCGCGTCGTGCTTCGCCGCCGGCGCCGCTTCGGTGCGCATCACCGCCTGCGATCGGCGCAACGCCTCGACCAGCGTGCCCACCGCCATTCCCTTGCCGCGCAGGTAGGGGATTGACCAGAAATCGAAGTCGTAAAGCGGCAACCAGGTGGTCGCCTGGACCTGGTCGAACAGGGCGTCACAGTGGGCGGCGGCCTCATCCGAGTTCATGGTGTCGTGCCGCCAGGAGTAGGCGCGTCCGTTGATCCCGAACTTCTCCCGATCGCGGTAGATCGGCGACCGCGGGTTGGCCCACCAACTCTGGGCGCGCCAGAACGTCGGTCTGGTCTCTTCGAGGAAGTCGCGAGTGCGTTGGACGCTGTCCTCGGTCTCCCCGGGAAAGCCGACGATGATCGACGCGAAGGACACGATGTCGCGCTGGTTCAGCTCGTATAGCCCGGCTCGATACTGGTCGTCCTGCGCCAGTTTCTTCATGTTGGCCAGCACGGTCTGGTCGGCCGACTCGATGCCAAGGAACACGCCGGCGCAGCCGCTCTCCGCCGCGAGGTCGAACACGTGCGTGTCCCGAGCCGAGGAGCAGCGGAAATAGGAGTACCAGGACAAGCCGAGATCCTCTTCGATCATCATCTCGCACAGCTGGGCGAAGCGCTTCGGCGGCACGTTGAAGGTGTCGTCTACGAAGACCACGTTCTGTGCGCCGAGTTCGGCCAGTTGGCGCAGTTCCCGGCGAACGGTGTCCACGCCGGCCAGGGACAGCGCGCCCGCGCGGCTCGGGTAGTCGCAGAACGTGCAGCGGAAGGCGCAGCTGCGGGCCGTGCGCAACTGGACCGTCGTGCCCAGCCCGACATCCCGGAACCCCGTCCAGTCGATGGCGCAGCCGTCCAGGTCGTTGGTTTCCGGCGACCGAGAGGTCAGCGCCCAGGTGCCGCGGTTCTCCTGGCGCAGGAACAGGTTCGGCACCGAATCGAGTCCGACCCCGGCGCGCACCGCCTGGCAGATGTCGGCCAGGCTGCGCTCGCCCTGCGACTCCCAGACGTACGCGTCCGCCCCCATGATGTCGAACAGGTCGTTGAGGTCCTCGTCGCACAGGTTGAGCGGTGCGTGGTCCTGCGCCAGGTTGTCCACCAGCGGGCCGCCGATCACGATCCGGCTGGTGGGACTCAGCGCCCGGACCAGCTCCACGATCGGCAGCACGGGCGAGACGCTGACGTAGAACGTGGTCGTCACCGCCACCACCCTGGGCGCGGCGGCCAGCGCTGCCGCAAGCTCGCTCCACTGGCCGGTCACCGAGAAGATCGCCTCGGCCGCCAGGCCCTGCCTCCGCAGGTAGCTGGTGAGGTAGAGGCAGGCAAGGTTGAGCACCTCGGCCGGATGGTACCGGTCGGGCCGCCCAGTGACCTCGGCGCGCAACTGACTGAACGCTTCCAGCCAGGGCATCTCGCGACCGCGGAACCGCAGCCGCTCCCGGGAATAGATTTGCCGTTCCGGCGAGCCGGGGGCCGTGCGCTCGCAGATGGCCTGGTATTCCGCGAAACTGCCCTCGTTGTAGCCGATAACGAGGCAGTCGACCGCGGTCATCGGGTGACCACCGTCGGCCCGAGCGGGGCGCAGTCCGCGAGCGCGACGGGTTCGCCCATAGCGACGACGATGTCCCGCGCGCCGACGAAGGGGTCCCGACCGTGCGAGGAGAGCAGGTTGTCCACCAGGAGCAGGTCACCGCGAGCCCACGGGCGACGCCGGGTCGCCCGGTCGTAGGCGGTGTTGATGTCCGCGACTTCCGCCTCGATGAGGTCGGCGCCGTCCCCGTAGGATGTGGCAAAGGGTAGCCCGGACCGGCCGAACTCGGTGACCAGCACCTCGCGGATCTCCGGTTCCAATGCCCATTCGCTCCAGAACGAGGCGTGGTTGAACCAGACCGGCTGGTCGGTGCAGGGATGCCGGATAATGCCCGGACGGACCTGCTCGGTGTGCAGGCTGTCGTGGGTCCACGAGCAGTCGACCGCGTTCGCCGTGCAGTAGTCCTCCACGTCGGACCGGCGCTCGGTGCCGAACGCCGTGCGCCACGGCAACCCGACCAACTCGTGGTAGTTGCGAGTGAGTCGCCAGCCCGCCTCGGCCATCCGGTCGACGATGGGTATTGGCAGGGCCGTTAGCACTGACCGGACGTCGGCCACCGTGGTCGCGCCGCCGCTTTCTGGCGCGGTGAGGCAGCCGAACAGCAGTTTGCCCGGGAAGACCAGCGTGTAGCTGTTCTCGTTGTGCTGCCGTATCTCCTGAGCCGGCGGCAGGTCCGTGGAGGAGAACACGTCGGCTCCGAAATCGGTGCGCGGCGTCGCCTTCTCACGGTAGGCGGCGAGTCGGTCGAAGAGGATGTCGCGCAGCGCGGCGAAGTCCGCCCGGTCACGGATTCCGGCGTGCGCGAAATACAGGGCGCCGTGCTCGGTGAGCGCGGCGTCGATGGCGCGGCGATGTTCGCTCAGCCAGTCGACCGTAGCGGCGAACTCGCCCCGGCACACCGCCGAGAGGTCGATGGTCGGTGGGTGGGTTCTGTCGATGCGCACGTGAACGGACTCGGTCACGATCGGTCGCCTCCGGATGTAGCTCGCCCTACCCGGCCGTTGAGGTGCGCTGGCTACGCGGCCGCATGTCGGTCCACACCGTGTCCACGAACGCGACGCATTTCGCCTCGGTGCCCACGAAATCCGCGGTGCGCCAGCCGCCGGGCACCGGCAGCTCCGCCGGGAACAGCGAGTACTGCTCTTCGTCGTTGACCAGCACCTGGAACACGCGTTCGTCAGCTTCGTCCGGCATTGTCCCCGTCCCTTTCGTCTATCGCCTTGGCCAGCGCGCTCGCGGATCTCAGCCGGAAGATCTGCCGAATGGACAGCCGTAGCTTGACGGCGAGGCGCATAGCGGCCAACGAGCCGCCGCCGGCGTCGAAGAAGTCGTCCGGCAACCCGGCTTCCGGCCTGTCAAGCACCTCGGCACACGCTGACCGGACCGCCGCCAACGTCGGCGACACCCCGTCGACCGCGGTCGGCTTCCCGATGGCCGTCGCAACCGCTGGGGAGCCTGGGGCACGCCACCCCAGTTCGGTGATCGGTGACTGCGGGCACGCCGCGAGCGCGGCCAGGAAGCCCGTGATTCGCCGCAGCAGGAGGGTCACCGACTGGTCGGAGAACGCCCGCGTGGACCGGCAGGCGCGCAGGGCGAAGGTGTCCTCGTCCCTGGTCAGGTAGACCGCGAGATCGCGTTGACACCAGTGGCTTTCCAGTTTCAGTCGTCGGCAGGACAGGCCAGGCAGCTGGAGGCCAGGCCCAAGTGCGGTGTTCGACGTCAGCGATATCGGGATCGCCGGCGCGGCTGCGGCGCGGCGGGCGAGCTCGGCCGGCATCACGTCGTCGAACGGAACCTCGTGGTGGTCAAGGATCCGCACCAGGGCACGGCTGGTGGCGGCGACCGCGTCGGCGGCAGTCCAGTTCGGGTCGATGCGCAGCCGGACCGGCACGGTGTTCACGAACGGCCCCACCACATCATCGAATCCCGGCGGGCGCACGGAAACCGTGGTGCCGACCAGGTTGTCGCCACGTTCCGTGAGCAGGGCCACGGCCAGCTGCATGGCCGTCATCAACACGGCGAACGGCGACACGCCCAGCTCGGCGGCGAGTTGGGCGACCGCGAGGTATTCGGCCGTGCAATCGGTCGAAGCCCAAGCGCCGCCGTAGGTCCGGTCGTCCAGCGAGTCGCTCGGCCCGTCGGCTGGCAACGGCAGACCGGCTAGCTCCGTGGTCCAGAACGCCGCGGCCCGCGCTCGCGCCACGTCGTCGGCGTCCGCGTTGAATTGCCAGAACTGCCCGGCTTCCGTGAGTGTGGTCGCCACCCCGGAGTAACTGTCGGATATCTCCTTCTCGATGACCGCCATCGACGCGGCGTCGTTGACCGCGTGATGGATGTGCAGCAACAGCATGTGTGTCGTGTCGGACAGCGTGAGTAGTTCGGTACGGAAGACCGTCCCGTTGGCCAGATCCAGTGGTTCCGGCAGCCGGTCGGCGGCGATCTGCTCCGGCGAGCGGCGGATCACCGAGCGGCGCAGGTCGGTGCGCGCGTAGTCCAGTGGGGTCCGGTCAGCCGCGATCTGCCAGAGCCGATCACCGCGCAGTTCGAACCGCGTGCGCAGCGCATCGTGTCGATCCAGCGTGGCCTGGAGGGCGGAAACGAGAGCGGATTCGTCCAACTGGCCAAGCAATTCGTACGCGTGGGTGACCGTGTAACCATTGCGGCCATGAGAGAGCGAGTCGGTCAGCCAGAGACCGCGCTGTGCGGCCGTCGCCGGTGCGGACCGTTCGACGCGCACGGCCGAGGTCGCCGCAGCGTAGCCTCGTATCGCTTGGAAGTCAGCTCTCAATGGCATAGACGTCCCCTCGGCGCTTTTCAGGATGACGGCGCGCCGCTGGCGCCGTCCGCCGTTGCCGACGCTATCAGCGGTGCGAATGATCGGTCAATAAAACGATCGTACAATGGGTTAAGTGACTCTTCGAAGTTGCAGAAACAGGGTGCCCATTCACCGGGTGCGGCTTTATGCGGGTTCTGGCGGGTGCTTGAATTTTTAGTTCGAGCGTATTCAGTGACACTCTGTTACGCAAAGCCGTGAAACGGTGCCACCATCCCGGTTACTGAAAGTGCGGATCCCAGTCCCCTTGCCTGGTGGCGATTCCTCGCTTAACGTGGGAAGCCGGTTGTAGGGCACAAAGGAGAAATGTGATTCATTTCTCGGCGACGTTGACGTTTAGAAGGGAATGAGAGTGCTGCCGCCTACCCCGCACTGGTGCTGTGGGCAACGAGGATGACCCAACACGGCTCGGGCTGGCTGAAGTGGCTCCCCCCAGCGCGGTCGGCCGCGCCGACCACCTTGCTGCTGCTGCCGCACGCAGGCGGCAGCGCCCACGCCTTCGTGCCGTGGGTTCGTCGCTTTCCGGCGTCTATTCGCGTGGCGGCCGTGGAATATCCGGGCCATGGCGCTCGACACCGAGAGCAATTGCCGGTCGCCCCGGACGAGCTAATCGAGGCACTGCTGGCCGTCGTGCTCGCGGAGATCGACGGCCCGCTCGTCGTGCTTGGGCACAGTCTTGGCGCCATCCTCGGTTTTGAACTGGCCTGGCGGCTTGAGTCGGCCGAATATCCGCTGGCGGGCTTTGTGGCTTCGGGCGCGCGCGCACCTCATCGCTATTCGGCCGATCCCGGCTGGCTGCACCTGCTGTCGGGCGATCACTTGGCCGAAGAACTGCACCGCCGCGGCGACATTCCTGATGAGGTGTTGCACGATAAAGAACTGCGGGAATTCCTCATGCCGGTGATCAGAAATGATCTCGCCCTCGCGGCGCGTTACCAGTTCGGCCCCCAGACGCGGCGGCTGAGATGTCGGGTGTCCGTTATCGGCGGCGATTCTGATGCGGCGGTGTCGGTGCCGGACCTCGACGCGTGGCGGGAGGTCGCCGTCCGTCCGCCGGGCATGCACGTGATACCGGGCGGGCATTTCTACTACCTTGATCGGCTCGACGCCGTAGTTCGCGCGGTGCACGATGTGTTGCCGGAGTCGGAATCCGGCGTGCCCGGCCCGGCGATCGTGGCCGAACGATAATGGCGGCCATCGAGTCCGCGGCGACCGGTTACGGCCAGGAAGCCGCGTCGGGGGAGGCCGACGCTATCCGTCGTCGCCCGGCGGCCGCCCGATCCCGCGCTTCCCTGGCCCAGCACCGCATCTGGTTCGAGGACGAGTTCTTCCGCCAGGCCGACGCCGACCTGCCCGGCTACGTCTCGGTCAAGGCCGTGCGCCTGACCGGCCCACTGGACGTGCCGGCCCTCGAGGCGGCGCTGGACGCGGTCCTCGGCCGCCACGAGACACTGCGCACCCGGTTCCAGTTGTCCGACGGTGAACTCTTCCAATGGGTGGACGAACCGCGACCGATGGAACTGCGCGTCGAGCCGATAGCGGGACGGTCTCCCGGGGACCGGGAAGCCGCGCTGCGGGCCGAGATCAGCGCGGCCATGCGGCAGCCCTTCGACCTGACCACCGGCCCGATGCTGCGCGCGCTGCTGTTCCAGCTGACCGAGGCCGAGCATGTGCTGGCGCTGCTGATCCACCACATCGCCACCGACCTCTGGTCCGGCCGCCTGCTGCTCGGCGAACTCACCGAGTGCTACGCAGCGGCCCGTGAGGGGCGTGTCCCGAAAGTGCCCGAGCTTGCGGTGCAGTACGCCGACTATGCGGAATGGCAGCGGACCAGGTGGGACAACGGTGAGTTCGCTCGGGAGATCGACTACTGGCGGCGGGAACTCGACGGCGCCCCGTCCATGCTTGACCTGCCCACCGACCGCCCGCGCCCGCCGGCCCGGTCGTTCCGTGGCGCGTCGGTGCCGATCGAGGTGCCGGAGCGCACCGTCGCGGCCATGACCGCGCTGGGCGCGGCCGAACACGCTACCCGCTTCATGGTGTTCCTGGCCGCCTGCCAACTCGCCCTGTCCCGCTGGACCGGCCAACCGGACGTGGTGATGGGCTGCCCACTGCCCAACCGCACGCGACCGGAGACCGACGCGCTGATCGGCTTCTTTACCAACCTGTTGCCGCTGCGGCTGGTGGTGAACGAGCGCGAGACGTTCCGTGCCCTCCTGCGTCGAACCAGGGACGCCGTGTTCGACGCGTACGAGCACCAGGAGTTGTCGTTCGACCAACTGGTGCGGGCCATCGCGCCTGCCCGTGCGTCCTCGCACGCGCCCTTGGTGCAAGCGACGCTGCTGTACCAGGAAACCAGGGGAGGGCGGCTGGCCGCGCCGTTCGGCGAGGTGATCGATCTCGGCGTGGACGAACTCAGCTACTACGACCTCAGCGTGTCGGCTGACGATCGTCCTGACGGCCTGCGCGGGCGGGTCTACTACGCGGTGGATCTCTTCGACGAGGCGACCGTGCGCGGCTTCGCCGACCGGCTTGTCGCTCTGCTCGACACCATCACCGCCGCGCCCGATCGCGACCTGATCAGTGTCCCCACGCTGAGCGAGGCCGACCGCGGTGACGTGCTCGCCTGGTCCGAGGGTCCGGTCGCCGGCGCCCCGACCGTGCCGGTGCCGGTGCTCGAGCGCATACTCGCCAGCGCGCGCGAGGCCGGCCAGGCGATCGCGATCACCGATCAGGACACCGAGCTTTCGTACCAGGACCTGCTGCGGCAGTCCGCCGAGGTGGCCGGGCTGCTTGCCGCCCGTGGCATCCGCGTCGGCGATCGGGTCGGCGTCTGCCTGCCGCGCGGCGCCGACCTCATCGTCTGCCAGCTTGCCGTCTGGCGCGCCGGCGCGGTGTACGTGCCGCTGGATCCGACCTACCCGGTGGACCGGCTGGGCTTCATCGCGGCCGACGCGGGCCTGCGCCTCATCCTCGGACGCCGCGTCGAGCCCACGGTCGCCGCGGTGTTCGCGGCCGCCGAACTGCTCGACCTGGACGAGCCGAGGCAGCCGCGTCTGGTCCCCGACGTGGCCACCGGCGACGGCGTCGCCTACGTCATCTACACCTCAGGCTCGACGGGCCGCCCCAAGGGCGTCGAGGTCGACCACGCGACTCTGGCCAATCTGGTGCAGGCGTACGTGGAGACTTACGAGATCACCGCGGCGGACGTGTCCAGCCTGATGAGCAGCCCGTGTTTCGACCCGAGCCTGTGGGAGAGCCTGCCGGTGCTGTCCCGAGGCGGCCGAGCGGTCATCGTGCCGGATGACGTGCGCGCCGACGGCGGCCGACTGTGGGACTTCCTGGCTGAGCACGGGGTGACGGTGTCGCTGCTGATCACTCCACTGCTCATGGCCGCCTGCGGTACAGCGCCGGCCACCCATGCCAGCCTGCGCTGCATCCAGACCGGCGGCGACTGGCTGAACACCGTGCCGGCCAATCTGCCCTGCCCGTTGTCCAATGTGTACGGACCGACCGAGGGCACCATCGTCAGCACGGCCGGCTGGGTGGACCCCGGGGGCGACCCGCACATCGGCACCCCGCTGCCCGGTATCCGGGTGTACGTCCTTGACCGCTGGTTGCGCCCTGTTCCGGCTGGCGTCCGTGGTGAGTTGTTCCTCGCCGGCGCCGGCGTCGCCCGCGGGTACCTCGGCCACGGCGGCCTGACCGCGGCCCGCTTCGTCCCTGACGTGTTCGCCGCCGATGGTTCGCGCATGTACCGCACCGGCGATCAGGCCCGCTGGCGTCCGGACGGGCAGTTGGAGTTCCTCGGCCGCATCGACCGACAGGTCAAGCTGCGGGGCATCCGGATCGAGCTCGGCGAGATCGAGTCGGTGCTGCGCGAGTATCCCGCCGTCGACGACGCCGTGATCGTGCTGCGCAAGGACCTGCCGGTCGGGGCCGCGCTTATTGGCTACTACGTGGCCGTGACCCCGGTCGAACCGACCCAACTGCGTGAGCACCTCGCCGTCAGGCTGCCATCGTTCATGGTGCCCGCGGCCTTCGTGGCGCTGGACCGACTCCCGTTGACCGTCAGCGGAAAACTCGACCGGGACGCGCTACCGCCTCCGCCGACCGAGAGCGCCCCAGCCGAGTTCACCGGACCGGACGAGGGGATCACCGGGATCATCGCGCGGAACTGGTGCCGTGCGCTGGGCGTGGCCCAGCTGGGGAGCACCGACGACTTCTTCCAACTCGGTGGGCATTCGCTGCTGGCCAGTGCGGTGTGCGGCGAGTTGGGGGAGCGGCTGGGCCATCACATCCCCATGGTCACCCTGTTCGAGTTCCCGGTTTTCGAGGACTTCGCCGAGGAGGTCGAACGGGTGATCGCCGGTGGTAACACGACATGACAGAGCGGATGGTGCCTATGAGCAACGGTGGGGGCGGAGACGCCGACAGCGCGACACCGCTGCGGGTGGCGATTCTCGGCACCGGCAACGTGGGCAGTGACCTGCTGCTCAAGGTCATGACCGCGCCCGCGCTGCGCTGCGAGCTGTTCGCCGGCCGGCGGGCCGACTCGCCAGGACTCCGGATGGCCGCGTCCAGGGGAATCCGCATCAGCGCGGACGGTATCGACGCCGTTGTGCGCCTGCGCGACGAACTTGACCTCGTCTTCGACGCGACATCGGCCCAGGACGCTCGGCGGCACTGGGAGATCCTCAAGCCACTGGGGATTCCGGTCGTCGACCTCACCCCGGCCAATCTCGGCAAGCTCTGCGTGCCGGCCCTCAATCTCCAGGACTGCCTCGACGAGCAGTACGTGAGCATGATCAGCTGCGGCGGGCAAGCCGCGGTCCCGATGGCCTACTGCCTCAATGAGACCACCGACCAACTCGGGTACCTGGAGATCGTCTCGGCCAGCGCCGCCGCCGGTGTCGGACCGGCCACCCGGGCGAACATCGACGAGTACGTGGTGACCACCGAACGGGCGACCCGGGAGTTCTGCGGCCTGGATAACACCAAGACAATGCTGGTGATCAACCCGGCCAAACCGGAGATCGTGATGCGCAACTCGGTGGCGGTCTCCTCGGCCGAAGCGGTCGACCTGCCCGCGCTCTGCTCGGCGGTGACCGCGATGGCCGAGAAAATCCGGACCTACGTACCCGGGTACCGAGTCGTCGTGCCGCCTGTGGCGACGGCCGACCGAGTCATGCTGACGGTGGAAGTGGAGGGGCGCGGCGACTGGCTGCCGCCTTACGCCGGGAATCTCGACATCATCACCTGCGCCGGGATTGCGCTGGCCGAAGCACGTGCGATGGGACACTGACGATGCAGCAGCGGGGCCACCGTGTGGCGATCTGTGATTCGACGCTCCGGGACGGCAACCATGCCGTCCGCCACCAGCTCGGGGCCGAGGACATTCGCGCCTATGCCAAGGCCGCCGAGCGCGCCGGGGTCGACGTGCTTGAGGTCGGGCATGGCAACGGTATCGGCGCGTCCTCCCTCCAGGTCGGCATCGCCGCGCTGAGCGACACGGAGATGCTGCGGACGGCCAAGGCCGAGTTGCGCGACGCACGGCTCGGCGTGCTGTCGATGCCCGGATTCTCGTGCGTCGAGCGCCATCTCAAGCCGGCCCTGGACTGCGGGGTCGATGAGGTCCGCGTCGGCACGCACTGCACGGAAGCGAACGTGACCCGGCAGCAGATCACCTTGCTGCGGGATCTCGGCGTGCCGGTCAAGGGCATTCTGATGATGAGCCACATGGCGTCGGCCACCCAGTTGGTGGAGCAGGCGCGGCTGTTGCAGGACTACGGGGCGCAGGCGGTCATCCTGATGGACTCGGCCGGCGCCTACACCCCGGCCGAGGTTCGGGAGAAGGTCGGCGCGCTGGCGGAGCACCTAGACGCGGCCGTCGGTTTCCACGCGCACAACAACCTCGGGCTCGCGGTCGCCAACAGCATCACGGCGATCGAGTCCGGCGCGTCGATCATCGATGTAACCGCGCGGGGCTTCGGGGCGGGCGCGGGGAACGCGCCGCTGGAACTCGTCGCCGCCAACCTGCACACCGCCAAGATCAGCTCCAGATTGCGGCTGTTCTCCGCCCTCGACGCCGCCGACTTCGCCGAATCCGCGTTCGTCAGGCGCGTGCCGACCAACGACGGCGTCACGATCGCCAGCGGCATGGCCGGCGTGTTCTCCGGTTTCGCCGGACCGGCCAAGCGGGCCGGCGACCGATTCGCCGTGGATCCCCGGGCCATCCTGATGGAACTCGGCCGGCGGCGGGTGGTCGCGGGTCAGGAGGACACCATCATCGAAGTGGCCTTGTCCTTGGCCGAGGCGGACACTCGCACCGCGTCCGAGCCAGTCGACCGGCAGCAGTCGCCATGACCGCGTCGATCGCCCCATCCCTGTGCCGCCGAATCGCCGAGGAGTTGACCACCGCCGCGCGCGTGCGCCGCCCGGTTGTGCCGCTCTCCACGCGCTACCCCGCGCTGACCCTCGACGACGCGTACGCCATCCAGACCGAGTTGCGCGCCATCCGGCTCGCGAATGGGGCGCGATTGGTCGGCCACAAGATCGGCGCCACCAGTGAACCGATTCGCACCATGTTCGGTATCGACCACCCCGACTTCGGCTTCATCACCGACCAGATGCTGCTTCCCAACGACGCGCGCATCGACGGCGGCCGACTGATAGCCCCGAAAGTCGAGGGCGAGATCGCTTTCCGGCTGGGGGCCGACCTACGGGGTGACACGGTGACCGCCCGGCAAGTGCTTGACCACGCCGTCGAGGTCGTGCCGGTCCTGGAAGTGCTAGACAGCCGGATCGCGAACTGGGCGATCCGGCTGGTGGACACGGTCGCTGACAATGCGTCCTCGGCGATGGTGGTCTGCGGCGCCGCGGTTCCGATCGCTGGCGCCGACCTCGCCGCGGAGCAAATGACACTCGATGTCGATGGCCTGACGTACATCGGGCAGGGCAGCGCCGTGCTTGGCCACCCGGCGGAGTCGGTCGCCTGGCTGGCCCGCCTCCTGGCCGGCACCGGTCAGGGCCTCCGCGCCGGCGACCTGGTCCTGGCCGGCGCCTGGACCGCGGCGGTCGACCTGGCCGCCGGCAGCGACGCACGAGCCTCCTTCTCCTCGCTCGGCTCGGTCTCCCTCACCATGTCCCAGAACCCCGGATCAGCCCGGGCGAGCGAGCCCGAAGTTACGCGCGCCCACCGGATCGGAACGAGTGCGCCGCCAGGGACGTGAACCCCGAACCCGCGGATTAAGAGTCCGCTGCTCAGTTCGATTCTCCTCTTTGAGCTGCTGTTAAATAATGCTAGCACATGCCATGCCGGGCGGCGCTGCGTGACTCGCTCCGGCCCGGCCGGCCGCCGGTGACCCGCACCCACACGCTGCGGCGGGCCGACGCGCGGCGCCAGCAGGTCGACATCGACTTCGTGGTGCACGGGGACAAGGGGATCGCCGCGCCGTGGGCGGCGTGCGCCGAGCCCGGCGATCTCCTCACCCTGTCCAGCGCCGGCGGCGCCTACCGCCCCGACCCCGGCGAGTACCTGGACGCGACGCCGCCCAGCGGCGTGCAGGTCAGCTGGCTGCACCGGCCCGACCCGGGCAGCGAACAAATCGTGGCAGACGGGTTCAACGACCGCAATCAGTCGCCGGGCCGGGACGGCCGCCGCCGGGGGCTCGGCGGACTCGCGGGTGATCTGGCTATTGCGTGCCTACTGCCTCTTCTGTATATACTGTGCATGTACGGTTGAAGACCAGCGGGAGGGCATCGTGCGGGTTGTCTTGTCCAACAGTTCGCAATCGCCGCTCTATCAGCAGATCAAGGAGCAGATCGGCGCGGCCGTCCTATCCGGCGAGCTTGCGGATGGCGATGCCCTGCCCTCGGTCCGCGCGCTCGCACGCGACCTGCGTATCAGCGTTATCACGACGACCCGCGCGTATGCCGAGCTGGCCGCCGAGGGCTTCATCACGACGGTCCCGGGCAAGGGCACGTTCGTTCAGCCGCTGGACTCGGAGCTCGTGCGGGAACAGCGCGTGCGTCAGGTCGAGGCGGGCCTGCAGGCCGCCCTGGACGCGGCCCGGCTGGCCGGCCTGGGCCGCGACGAGCTCGTCGAGCTCCTCGACACGCTGATCCAGGCCGAGCTTCACGAACCGATTTAAGCAACGCTTCCACAAGCACGATGAGGAGAGATTTCATCGTGGATCCAGACCTCCGAGATCTGGCGGTGGTGCGCCGGCCGCGTGCCGGGCTTCGCCGTGCCCCGCTTCGTCCGCTTCGTCGACAAGCTGCCGCGCACGCCGTCGGAGAAGATCCGCCGCAACGTCCTGCGGGACGAGGCGGCCGGCGGCGCCGGCGTCTTCGCCGTCCTCCGCGAGGCTGCCGGCCTCGGCATCACCCACATCGACACCAGCAACGCCTACGGGCCGAGCGTCACCAACCAGCTGATTCGCGAAGCGCTGCACCCGTACCCCGAGTCGCTGCACATCGTGACCAAGGTCGGCTCGACCCGGGACTCCCACGGCGGCTGGCCCCCGGCCCGGGAGCCGGAAGACCTGCGCCGCGCCGTCCACGAGAACCTTCGCAACCTCGGCCTCGAGGTGCTCGACGTCGTCAACCTCCGACTCGGCAACGCCCAGGGACCCCGGCCCGGCTCGCTGGCCGGGCCGTTCGAGACGCTCGTCGGCCTCCAGCAGCGGGGCCTGATCCGGCACCTCGGGGTAAGCAACGCGACGGCGGAACAGGTCGCCCAGGCACGGGCGATCGCGCCGATCGTGTGCGTGCAGAACATGTACAACCTCGCCTACCGCCACGATGACGAGCTGATCGACGAGCTCGCCCACGAGGGCATCGCCTACGTGCCCTTCTTCCCGCTCGGCGGCTTCACCCCACTGCAGTCCTCGGCGCTCTCGGCCGTGGCCGCCCGGCTGGACGCGACGCCCATGTCCGTCGCCCTCGCCTGGCTGCTGCAGCGGTCGCCCAACATCCTGCTCATTCCCGGCACCTCGTCGGCGGCGCACCTACGCGATAACGTCGCCGGGGCGGGACTCGCTCTCTCCGACAAGGAGCTCGCCGAGCTAGACAAGATCGGCCGCTAGCGCGCTCAACCAGCCCAGGCGGCACCGCTGTCTGCTTTGCCTGGGCCACAAGCATCGAGGCGCGAGCGTCAAGCGTGCCGAAGCCGCGATCATGGTCGCGAACAGCGATTACCGCCCGGAGGGGCCGTAGGCGGCCGGCGTCAGTGCGCGTCGGTCACGATATCGGCGTTGGTACCGGCGGTATTGCCCGAGTTTATGTCCAAATGGACCTTGACACGGTCGGCGTGGGGGGCGGTAATGGGTCGTCGGCAGGAACCACGCGTGCGTTCAAAAAAATTATTCAATCTGAACGAACGGTGGAGATTTCTGGCGGCGACCTGCTCATTCGTCGCGGTGGATAAACGGACGCGTGTGAGTATTTGTGCGCTTTGGCAATTTTCGTGGTATTTCGGATGGAAAACGTTGCGTGAATCCATGGACGCCGCTGCGCTGATGCGGAATAGTAAGCGTCGGCCTGCTGGTACCAATGGTTACAAAGGGGTTTGATTTTGCGTTCCTCGATACTGCGCAGTGCGGTGGCCGTCGGCTCCCCTGTGCTGCTGGCAATAGCCGCGATGGCGGCCACGGTCGCCACCGCCCAGGCCCAGCCGAGTCATCCAGCCGCGAGCGGCCAGGCGTTGCTGTCTGCGGCGCAGGCGCGGGCGTTGTCGAGCAACGTCACCGACAAGGTCATCGTGGTGTTCAAGAACCAGGTCGCCGGGCTGCCGGACACCCCCGCGAACGCGGCGGCGCGGTCGAGCGCGGTCGAGCGCCTGCAGCAGGGCGTGCAGTCGGAACTGACCGCGGTGCACGCCAGAAACGTCACCAGCATCTCGCTCGTCAACGCGGTGGCCGCCACCGTCTCGCCCGGCGCGGCCACGCTGCTGGCGGCCAACCCCGCCGTCGCCGAGGTGATCCCGGACGCGCTGGTCCGCCTGGCGAGCCCGACGACCGTGAAGCTCTCCCGGGCGACGGTCGCCAAGCTGCTCCCGGGGACCTGCGCGCCCAAGGGCAAGGTGCAGCTGAACCCGGAGGCGATCGAGACCATCCACGCCGCCGGCACCACACCGTCGGCTCAGGGCCTCGGCTACACCGGGGCGGGCGTGAAGGTGGCGTACATCGCCGACGGGATCAACGTCAACGACCCCGACTTCATCCGCGCTAACGGCAAGCACGTCTTCGTCGACTACAAGGACTTCAGCGGGACCGGCACCGGCGGGACGAGCACCGGCGGCGAGGCGTTCCTTGACTCAAGCTCGATCGCCGCGCAAGGGCGCGAGGTCTACAACGTGGACAAGTACGGCACCGGCCTGACCGTGCCGTGCGACATCAGGATCCTCGGGGTGGCGCCCGGCGTCAGCATGGTCGGCCTGAACGTGCTCACTCCCTTCGGTGGGGCCTACACGTCGTCGATCGTGGAGGCCGTGAACTACGCGGTCACGAAGGACCACGTCAACGTCATCAACGAGTCGTTCGGCGGCAACGCTTTCCCGGACGTGAGCAGCCTCGACCTGACCAAGCAGGCCGACGAGGCGGCGGTCAAGGCCGGCGTGACGGTGACGGTGTCCTCCGGCGACAGCGGGGTGACGAACACGATCGGCTCGCCCGCCAGCGACCCGAGCGTGATCTCGGCCGGCGCGTCGACCACCTACCGCGCCTACGCGCAGACCGGGATCGCCGGGATCACCGCCCCCGGCGTCACCGGCTGGCTCGACAACAACATCAGCGGGATCAGCTCAAGCGGCTTCGAGCAGAACGGCCCGACGGTGGACGTGGTCGCCCCGGGCGACCTGAACTGGGCTCTGTGCTGGCCCAATGAGAGCCTGTACGGCGACTGCGTGAACGCCGCCGACAACCCGACGTCGTTCCAGCTGACCGGCGGCACGAGCGAGTCCGCGCCGCTGACGGCGGGCGTCGCCGCGCTGGTCATCCAGGCCTACCGGGAGGCGCACGGCGGCGCCACCCCGACCCCGGCCGTGGTCAAGCAGATCATCGTGTCCACCGCCGAGAACATCAACGCCCCGGCCGACCAGCAGGGGGCCGGCCTGGTCGACGCCTACCAGGCGGTGCTCGCCGCCCGCTCCTACCACCTCGCCAAGCGGTCGGGGCAGGCCATCCTGGCCAGCTCAACCCAGCTCAACGCGGTGGCTCAGCCCGGTGCCAGCGAGCGCTTCACCGACACCCTGACCAACGACGGCGCCAAGACCGTCACCGTCGGCCTGTCCACCCGCACCCTGTCGCCGTACACGACGGACGCCGCCCGGTCGCTCACGCTGACCCAGGCCGGCAACTACACGGCCACGGTCAGCTTCACCGTGCCGAAGGGGCAGGCCCGGCTGAGCGTGTCGGTCGCGCTCAACGGGGTGGTGAACCTCAGCCTCATCTCGCCCAGCGGCAAGTTCGCCGAATACAACCTTCCCCAGGGGTTCTCCAACTACGGCAACGCGCAGGTGGCCGACCCGCAGGCGGGCACCTGGCGGGCCCTGATCGTCTCCGAGGCGGCGGGTGTGAACGTCACCACCGGCGTCGGCCTGCCGCTGCCGGCCAAGTTCGCGGCGAGCACGGCCACCTGGCAGGCGTTCGGCTCGCTGTCCGCGTCGTCGCTGTCCCTGGCGCCCGGCGCCTCCGGCGCGGTCACGCTGACGGTCGCCACGCCCGCGCAGGCCGGCGACGAGTCCGGCTCGGTCATCGTGCGCAGCTCGGTCACGTCCCCGGGGTTCGCCGCGGTGACCTCCATTCCGGTCACGCTGCGCTCGCTGATCCCGGCCCCGGACCCGACGACGACCGTGACCGGCACCCTGACCGGCGGCAACGGCCGTTCGCCGCTGACCGGGCAGACGGCGTACTACCAGGTCCAGATACCGGCCGGGACGACGGCGCTGAACGTCAGCGCCGGCACCGGCAACGCCGCCAACACGCTCTTCGCCGAGCTGGTCAACCCGTCCGGCGACGTGGTGTCGAGCGCCACCAACTCGCTGGCGGAGACGACGCTATCGGGCACGCTCGGATCCGACCCGGAGCCGAGCGCCCAGCTGCACGAGCCCAACCCGGCCGCCGGGCTGTGGACGGTGATCGTGGACTTCTACAACACCGTCTCAGGGACCACGGTCGCCGAGCCGTTCACCATCACCGTCAACGACACCCCGGTCACCGCCGCCGCCAGCGGCCTGCCAAACTCGGCCGCCACCACGCTGGCCGCCGGCAAGCCGGTGACCGCGCTGGTCACGGTCACCGACGGCGGCGCTACGCCGGAGGCGTACTTTGTCGATGCCCGGCTCAACCGGCAGGCCACCATCAACCTGGTGACGTCGACGCCGCGCCTGGTGCTGCCGAACAACATGGGCGACGAGCCGACCTTCCTCGTCCCGTCGCACACCACCGCGCTGCACACGGTGGTCTCGTCGCCTGACCCGGTGTACTTCGACTTCGCCTGGTCATTCGGCGACCCGGACATCGGCTCGACGACCGGGAAGACCGCCACCGGGACGTACACCGCGGCCGAGGTCCCGGACGGCGACTGGGGCGTCACGCCGTCGCTCCTCGGGCCGTTCGGCGCCAACCCGCCCGACAACGTCGTGGCCACCGCGTCGATGACCGCCACCACGGCCGCCTTTGACTCGGCGATCACCGCGCCGACCGGCGACCTGTGGCTGGGCAGCACCAACGTCAACGCGACGTTCGCGCCCTACGTGGTCCAGCCCGGCCAGAGCGTCACGATCCCGGTCACGATCACCCCCGAGGGCGCGGCGGGCACCGTGGTGTCCGGAACCCTCTACGTCGCGGACTCCTCGATGTTCTCCTTCGTGCCGCTGGGGGGAGACGGGGGCGTGCCGCTGGCCAGTGACGTGGCCGCGATCCCCTACAGTTACACGATCGGCGGGTAGCCGGGTCGGATCGGCGGGTCGGGGCGGGGAGCAGGTCGTTGGCATCCAGGGGAGGCGAGTCGGCCGCCCCGCCCAGCAGGGCGGTCCTCGACCGGCTGGCCGACCCGTCCTCGGGCCTGTGGGAGGCGTGCGGCTACCGGCCGTTCCCGCTCGGCGTGCCCGCGGCGCGGCGCGACCCGGTCCGACCTGACACGATCGCGCTGGCCGGGGCGCGCAGCCGTTACGACGTGGTGATCGTCGGGAGCGGCGCCGGCGGCGGTGTCGCGGCCCGGGTGCTGGCCGAGGCCGGGGCGTCGGTGCTGATCGTCGAGCGCGGTGACTGGGTCGACCGCGACGCTCCCGGCCTGGGCCATCTCCGCAACCACCGCGTCCCGCTGCTGGGCGACGGCACCAGTCCCGACGGCCATCCCCGGGCGCGGACGGGCAGCGGTGGCGACGAGGAGACCGTCGGCCCCGGCGACCCCGGCTACCACAACAACGCCATCGCCATCGGCGGCGGCTCACGCGTGTTCGGCGCGCAGGCGTGGCGGTTCCATCCGGACGACTTCCGGATGGCGTCGCTTTACGGCGTGCCGGCCGGGTCGGCGCTGGCCGACTGGCCGATCGGCTACGACGACCTCGCCCCGTTCTACCGTCAGGTCGAATGGGATCTCGGCGTCGCCGCCGCCGAACCGGGCGAGGACTTCCCGCTGCCACCGTGGCCGCCCGGTCGCGAAGGCCGCCTGCTGCTCGACGCCGCCGCCCGCCTCGGGTGGCCGGCCACCCGGGTGCCGCTGCTGATCAACACCCAGCCCAGGAATGGCCGGGCCGGGTGCGTCCGCTGCGGATTCTGCGTCGGCTTCCCGTGCCCGGTCGATGCCAAGAACGGCAGCGACGTCGCCGCCCTGCCCAAGGCGGTCGGCCTCGGCGCCCAGCTGCTGCCGGGCACGCAGGCGGTGCGGGTCAGCGACGACGGCCGGGTGGACCTCGCCGCGGGCGATCAGCGCCGCACGATCCTCGGCGGGCGCATCGTCCTCGCCGCGGGCGCCATCGAAACCGCCCGTCTCCTGCAGGTCAGCCGCATCGGCAACGACTGGGTCGGAGACTGCCTGCAGGGCCACACCTATGCCGGCGCGTTCGGCCGCTTCGACGACGTGATCGTCGACGGGCTCGGGCCCGGGCCTTCGGTCGCGACCCGCCAGTTCTCCCACCGCAACGACGGCGGTGTCGTCGGCGGTGGGCTGCTCGCCAACGACTTCATCAAGCTCCCGGCGCTGTTCTACCTGCACGCGCTCCCGCCCGGTGCGCCGCGACGCGGACAGGAAGCGCTCGATGAGGTGGCGCTCTGGTATCGCCGTACCGGCCACGTCTGCGGGCCCGCCCAGGAGGTGCCCACCCGGGCGGCGCGCGTTCGGCTGTCGGCGCGCACGGTCGACGCGGCCGGCGTTCCCGTCGCCCGGTTGGAGGGCAGCCAGCATCCGGCGGACATCCGCACCGCGGAGTTGCTCGCCGCCAAGTCAGAGGCATGGCTGCGGGAGGCGGGCGCGCACACGACCTGGCGCACCCAGGTCCGGGCCCCGGCGCTGTCCGGCGGGCAGCACCAGGCCGGCACCGCGCGGATGGCCGAGACTCCCGCCGCCGGCGCGACCGACCCGAACGGCCGGGTCTGGGGGACCGAGCGCATCTACGTCGCCGATGGCAGTCTGCACGTCACCAACGGCGGCGCCAACCCCGTGCTGACCATCATGGCTCTGGCCTGGCGATCGGCCGCCCACATCGCCGCGTCAGCGCGGTGACGTCCACCGCCTGCTCCTGCGGCCGGCCGGACGTTCACCCCGGGAGGGGCTCGTAGTCCAGCCAGTCGAAGGACGCGGTCCCCGCCGCGGCGTAGACGCCGACAACGCGCCCGGTGAAGCCGCCGGTGACCTCAGTGGAGAGGTAGCGGCCGTCCAACTCCGCCAGCACCGTAAACGAGTCGCCGCGCTCGAGCCCGAGCCGGATCCGGTCAGGGCCCACCGTCACCGGATCGGTGAGCGCAACGGCGTCCGGCGGGAGCACCTCCAAGCGCAGCACCACCGGCCCAGGGGGACAGGGCTGCTGGCCGATGACCTGCCGTAGGCCGCCGATGCGGGCCTGAGCGCGGACCAGGCCGTCGCGGACCTCCACTGCATAGTGGTGCCGTTCGTCCATCCGCACGACGAGCCCGCCCGCCCCCTCGGTCAGCGTCCGGACACGGACGTAAGGATGCTGCTGTATCGGGTCGGTCGTCGAGCGGTGGGTCAGGATCGGGTTGGCCGGGCAGCCCGCGAAGGGGCCCTGGGGGCTGTCGCTGCGCGCGATGGAAATACAGTGCCCGCGTTCGGTGCCGCCCTCGGCGATCATCAGGTACCAGGTGCCGTCGATCTCGTACAGGTGCGGCGGCTCGGGAAAGCCGAGGGTGCCTGACCACAGGGGACGCGGTTCCTCCAGCAGCGCGCCGGTGCCGGTGTCCACGCGGGCCTGCTCGATTCCGGAGACGGTGAGGTAGCAGGTTCCGCCGGAGTCCCAGGCGAGGTCGGGGTCGCAGTGCGACGGCCAGCCGATCAGGACGGGCTCCGACCACGGCCCCTCGGCCTTGTCCGCCGTGAAGAGCACGTTGCCGCCGCCCCAGAAATTCGTCGTCACCAGGGAGAGCCGGCCGTCGTGGTGACGCAGGGTCGGGGCGAAGATGCCGCCCGAGGACGGGACGGACTCCGGCAGCGTCAGCTGGGAAGGACGTTCCAGGGCGTTGCCGATCTGCTCCCAGTGCCGCAGATCCCGCGAGCGGAAGATCGGGACTCCCGGCCAGTACTCGAAGCTTGAGCAGGCCAGGTAGTAGTCCTGCCCCACCTGACAGACACTCGGGTCGGGGTGAAAGCCGGGTATGACCGGGTTGGCCGAGACGAGGGGCCGCGCCATCGCCGCGTGCTGCGCGGCGAAGCTGTCCGCTGGAATATCCGCCATGACGTCCTTCCCGGTCGGCCGGCCTCGCTCAAGCCCGGTCCGGTCGGGCCTAGCTTACGGAATACGCGGCCTGGTACAGTGCTGATAATGCGTATTACTGATACGCATTACCAAGACAACTTCGCGAGCGCGTCCTCGCGCCGGGAAAGGCGGTCTGCATGGGATCCACGGCCATTATCTCGGTCGACGGGCACGTCAGGGCCTCGCGCGAGGGCTTCCGCGCGTACGTGCCGAAGCGGTACCTCGAGCCGTACGACGAATGGGCCCGCGCGCAGACGGCCGCCCCGCGGCCGGACGCGGGCAATATGCAGCCGCGGATCCCCGACGAGTCGCAGTGGGACCCCGATCGCCGGCTGCGGGACCTGGAGAGCCAGGGCGTGGTCGCGGAGGTGCTGTTCCCCAACGGCACGCCGTTCCAGACGAATCAGTTCGAGGACGGCGGCACCGCGGACGACCCGGAGCTCACCCGGGCCGGGCGGGACATCTACATGCGCTGGCTGGCCGACTTCTGCGCCCAGGCCCCTGGCCGGTTCTGCGGGCAGGCCCCGGTCGTGTTCGACGACATCGGCCAAGCCGTCAAGGACGTCTACTGGGCGAGGGAATACGGGCTCGGCGGGATCATGATGCCGGGTCTGTTCCCGGGGGGACGGTACTTCTTCGACCCGGCCCTCGACCCGGTCTGGGCGGCGATCCAGGAGACCGGGCTGCCGATCAGCCAGCACGGCGGCGCCGGGACCCCGCAGTACACGCCGGCCGGGATGGCGGCGATCCTCACGCTCGCGTACGAGCAGGCCTTCTTCTCCGGCCGCTCGCTCTGGCAGATGATCGTCGGCGGCGTCTTCGACCGCTTCCCTGCGCTGAAGGTCGTGTTCACCGAGACCCAGGCCTACTGGATCGGCGTCGCGCTCGACCAGTTCGACCGCCGGGTGCTCAGGGGCGATGACTGGACCGCGTTCGCCGCGTTCTTGCAGCGCGAGCGCGCCTTCAGCCGCCTGCCCAGCGAGTACTGGGCGGCCAACTGCTACGCGGGCATCTCCCCCTTCCACCCGAGCCAGCTCCCGCTCGGGAAGCTCGGCTCCGGCTACGACGCCGCGCCCGGCGAGTTCGCCCTCCGCGGCGATCAGGTGATGTTCGGGGTGGACTACCCGCACTTCGAGTCCATCTACCCGTCGACCAAGGACCAGGTGGCGGCCCTGCTGGCCGAGCCGGCGGTGACGCCGGCCGACGCGGAGAAGATCCTCTTCGGCAACGCGGCCGCCGTGTACGGCTTCGACCCGGCCGCGCTCAGGCCGCACGTCGACCGGGTCGGCTTCACCTTGCCCTGAGCCAAGGCAGAAGATCACAAGCCTATGGAACGTACGGTGGTTACTCTCCGCACGCTCCGCCGGTCCAGGGACTCCGGGCGGTCGCCCATGCACTGCTGGCGCGCGGGCCAGGCATTACCCTGTGAAGCGTCGGCAACGCTGGCATTCCCGGTGGACGAGAGGGCCATGACGCGACCCCTGAAGCGCATCACCAGCACCGACGTCGCACGCGCGGCGGGCGTCTCCCAGACCACCGTGAGCTTCGTCCTCAACGACAAGCCGGGGCACTCGATCCCGGAAGCGACCCGGTTGCGCATCCTCGAGGTGGCGCGGCAACTGGACTACCGGCCGCACGGCTCCGCGCGCGCCCTGGCCGCCGGGCGCAGCGACGTCGTCCTGTTCTCGTTCCCCGACCTGCCCGTGGCCGGCACGATCAGCCGCTTCGTCGAGGAACTGGCCACCGCCCTCGCCGTGCACGGCCTGACGCTGGTCACGCACTTGGCCGGGGCGCACGGGCGCTCGCTGGCCGACGTCTGCGCGGCGGTGAACGCCTCGGTCGTGATCGGGGTCACGTCGTTCGACGACGACACCACGCAGGCCCTCTACCGGGCCGGGGCCGACCTCGTCCTGCCATCGCCCGGCGTGACTCAGTCGGCGGCGGCCCATCCGGTCGGCCAACTCCAGGCCGAGTACCTGATCGGCCGCGGTCACCGGCGCATCGGCTACGCGATGCCCGCGCATCCCGGCCTGCGGGAGATGGCGGCGGAGCGCCTCGAGGGCGCGGCCGATGCCTGCGCCGCCGCGGGCGTCGACCCGCCGGTCGTCCTCGGCATGGGCCTGGAGATCGCCGACGCGGCGTCGGCGGTGAGCCAGTGGGCGAGCCAGTCGGTGACCGGCGTGTGCGCCTTCAACGACGAGACCGCGATCGCCGTGCTCGCGGGCGTGCGCGAACTCGGGCTCACCGCCCCCGACGGCCTCGCCGTCATCGGGGTCGATGACATCCCCACCGCGCGGCTGACGGCCCCGCCGCTCACCACCGTCAGCTACGACCTTCGCCAGGCCGGCCGCCAGCGGGCCGAGATGATCGTCGCCACCCTGACCGGCCGCGAACCTCATTTCGACGCCCCGCACGAAGACTGGAAGGTCGTACAGCGCGCCTCGGCCTGAGCCAGAGCCGCGCACGGCCGGTGCTGGCCGACCACGGCCGCCTCGACGTGGCCTACGACCTGCCGAAGTCCCCGTCCCTTGGGTCCCAGGCCTGGCGCCCATGCGTTGGAGAAAGTAGCGTCAAATCATGGAACAGCGCCGTAACACGCTCTTTGTGTGGCACGTCTAGTCGAGAGACGATGCGTTCCGCAGAGCGCGTTTGATGGCCGTGAGATGAGGCTGAGATGATTGTAGCAATTATCGCTGGCCTGTTCGGCCTCTTCGGAACTATTATCGGCGCTGGGTTGACGACATGGACGGCTAAACAAACCGCCGATCGCTCGGAAAGCCGAGCCCGCGAAGAAGCGCGCCGACAAGAGTTTCGTTCTGTAGTTGTCCGTTTCAGTTCGATATTGCTGGATCACCGCAGGGCAGTAGCTAACTATTATAATAACCGCGAGAGCGATTCGAATATTAGAGCAGTAATCGGTGAAGAGGCATATCGGACACGCGCTGCGACACTGTCGGTATATCACGAGCTCCTGCTCTCAACCGACGATCCTGAAACCATCCGCTTGGCCTCGTTGTGCCTGGAAGCCGTGAGCGAAATCCGAAAGGACGCGAGCCAGGAGACAGTAGATGACAACCATCAGAAAATTCAATCGTACCTGGGTGACATGATCGCAGCCGCTCGCAATGCGCAGCCAGGCCGGGCACCTGAACGGGGTAGTTAGCAGTCGTGCCCGGCGCCGCA
>Ga0302325_10001705_pt1 | contig 55341 bp, 44 predicted proteins | sample Palsa_T0_2_FD_201948 | JGI IMG/M metagenome (GOLD analysis project Ga0302325, IMG submission 201948) | Peat permafrost microbial communities from Stordalen Mire near Abisko, Sweden - Palsa_T0_2 | ecosystem: Environmental > Terrestrial > Soil > Palsa > Peat permafrost | place: Sweden: Abisko... | reverse complement strand
GTTTCGCCGTTATAACGGGCAGCGAGCGGCAACCACGGGTCCCTCCGCTGCGCGATGCTTCGCGTCGGGATGACAGTCCTGGTGTGTGGGTGGTTGTGAGGACTGGGTCAGCGGCGATCCGGAACTTTTGACCGTGCCGGGAAATGTCCTGCTCGCCTCCAGAATCGATTCGACGGCGTCGGACTGATTCTGGAGAACGGGACTGCCGCGCTATTGCTGCTTTGGGGTGGACTCGGCGACGGATTCTTTACGTGCGCCTGTTTGTCTTGGGTAGTAGCCGGTGCGGGTTCGGACGGACATTTTGCCGTGGTGGGCGGCGCGGGCTTCGACGCGGACGGTGCGGTATCCGCCGAGCGCCGCCGCTTTGGTGGAGTGGTAGCCGATGGTGTACTGGTTGCGGATGTCCTTGGCTACTTCGGCGGCGATGACGTCGACGTCGGCGAGCGAGTGCGGGAAGAAGGCGAGGCCGCCGGTTTCGTCGGAAAGAAGCTGGAGGGCGCGGCGGGCCCGATGGGCTTCCTGTCCCTTGTCCTCATCGCCGAAGAGCAGGCCGATGGAGTAGATGACGGGGCCGCCGAGATCCTGAATGCGGCGGACGGTCTGCTCGAGGTTTAGGGTGGAGGCGTTGTCTTCGCCGTCGGTGATGATGAGGATGACCTGCTTGGAGCGGCGGGCTCCGTGGGAGAGCTGATCGGCGGAGGCGACGACGGCGTCGTAGAGGGCGGTGCCGCCGCGGGATTCAATATGGCCGAGGCCTTCGCGGAGTTTATTGATGTCGGAGGTGAAGTCCTGGTCGAGGAAGGCTTCGTCGGAGAAATTGACGACGAAGGCTTCGTCCTGGGGGTTGGAGGCGCGGACGAGGTCGAGCGCGGCGGTGTTGACGGCGGTGCGCTTGTCGCGCATGGAGCCGGAGTTGTCGACGAGGATGCCGAGGGAGACGGGAACGTCGGAGTGCATGAAGGAGACGATGCTCTGGAGGGTGTTGTCCTCGAAGACGTGGAAGTCGGGCTGCTGGAGGTCGAGGACGAGGTGGCCGTCCTGGTCGACGACGGTGCAGGGGAGAACGACTTCGTCGACGTCACGATTGATGGTGTAGATGCCGTGGTCGCGCTTGATTTCCTGATTGGGGGCGTTGGGATGGGAGGGGCTGACGGCGGCGTTATCGGCGGCGTCGGGGGAGACGATGGGGTCGTGGTCGACGTCGAGGGAGGGCTGGGATTCGGGGAGTTGGGGCGAGGGGACGTTGGCGGGGGCCGATGGTATGACGGCGGGCGGGGCGGTTTGGGGTCCGGTGGTGGCCGCGGGGACGGGATCTTGGGACTGGGTTTGGGACTGGGTTTGGGCGCGGGCGGTCGGGGCCAGAGCGCTCAGGACGGGGAGAGTCAGTGGAGCGGCTGCAATCAGGAGGCAGAGGAAGAGTCGGAGGTTACCGCAGGGACGCATAGGATCCGGAACGCGCATGCACAGTAAGTTGCGGCAAACCCGGAGGAGGCTGCAACTTAACCTTCACTTTACGCCATTTTCGGGGGCTGAGGCGTCGGGCGGGGCGATGGAGCCCGAATGATGCTGAGGTGGAGAGGGCCGGGCAAAGTTTGCGGGGAACGTCACTCATGGGGAAAACCAATTTCTGGGCGGCTGAAGTCGCAGTACCTATGAAAGAGTTTGCGGGAAGGAGGTTTCCCGAAATGGTCCGACAGATTTCGAGGAACGGTACTGTCGGCTGACGCACGAAATCAAATCCTTTGACGATGCGCTTGCAGGAGAGCTAGCTTCTTGCTCTGGGGTGAACCTGGTTTTCCAGCATTGGGGGCAGGCTTCGTTTTTTTTTGGTGCAGGGCTCGGGACGCCGCTTGAAGCTGTGCCGGTTCAAAGCAGCCGAGTTTCCCGCAGGTTGTGAGACGGCGGTGCTTCACAGACCGGCCAGGGCGCGGGAGATCTCCACAAGCCGACGGCTGGATGTGTGTACAGCTAAACTTTGCAGTTTAGCTGTAGATATGCGATATTGATCTTGTGAGCAGTCGAAAGTCTTCTCCTCAAACCGGGCTCGCTCGGACTGTCGCGGCCGAAATCCGTGCGGTATACCGCAAGCTCAAGCTGCGTTACCGCGAGCATGGGGGCGGCAACGATCTGACGCCGTCACAGGCTTCGGTACTTCTTCGACTCGAAAAGGATGGTGCGGCCACGGTTTCAAGTTTGGCGCGAGCGGAAGGCATGCGCCCGCAGTCCATGAGCGCTATCGTTACGCCGTTGCAGGAGTCCGGCCTGGTCAGCGGTGCAGCTGACCCGAGCGACGGGCGGCAAACTCTGATGTCTCTCACGCCCAGGTGCCTGAAGTGGCTTCAGGAGGGCAGGGCCGCGAGACAAGACTGGCTCACCACGACAATCACGCAGAAGCTTTCCGCTCACGAGCAGGAGAAGCTTCGGGCGGCTGTCGAACTGCTGAAGCGGCTCGTTGAGGACTGAACCCACTGCGTCCTGCTCTTGCCCATGCCAACTTTGTATCCCCAGCTTCGTATTCCCGACTTCGTATTCAGGAAAAGAACCCTATGCCGCTTACTACTCTTGGCCCCAATACCGCGTTGATCGTCATTGACCTGCAGAAAGGCATCGTCAACGGAAACTTCATTCATCCCATCGGTGACATCCTTTCCCGGACGCGCGCGCTGATCGATGTTTTCCGTGCGAAGAACTTTCCAGTCGTGCTGGTGAATGTGGCAGGACGGCCGCCGGGCCGGACGGAACAGGGTCCGCGCAGCGGCGCATCGTTTGCCGAAGGATGGACCGACCTCTTGCCCGAACTGGATCAGCGGCCGAGCGACATTCTGGTGACCAAGCGAAGCTGGGGCGCATTCGCAACAACCGATCTTGAACACCAGCTCAAGGCGCGAGGCGTTACTCAGGTGGTTGTGACTGGAGTGGCGACCTCCGCTGGCGTTGAGGCAACCGCCCGCCAAGCCTGGGAGCAGGGATTCAACGTGACCCTCGCCATCGATGCGATGACCGATATCCGCGAGGAGGCGCACCAGTACAGCATCAGCAACGTTTTTCCTCGTGTCGGCGAGACAGGGTCGACACAGGAAATCATTTCGCTGCTGGAAAGATTGTTGGAAGAAAGGAACGCTGCATCATGAATTGGCTTTGGCTTGTGTCGTACTTCTTTGGGGGCGTTTTTGCGGCAAACGCCATTCCTCACTTTGTCGCGGGCACGATGGGACGTCCCTTCCAGAGCCCCTTTGCCAAACCGCCCGGCCAGGGGCTCTCGTCTTCGACGGTCAACGTTGTTTGGGGATTCTTCAACGCGGTGGTTGGGTATCTGCTGGTCGCGCACGGTGGTGCTTTCAATCCGCGGGCGACAACCCACATCCTCGCGTTCGGCCTGGGCGCGCTGCTCATCAGCATCTTTTCGTCGCGTCACTTCGGCCAGTTTCATGGAGGCAATGCGCCGACGCGCCCATGAAGAACCCAGTGTCCGGGACCTTTCGCTCGCTGAGAAGCTTCAACTTCCGCTTGTGGACGGCAGGCGGCCTGGTTTCCAACGTCGGCACCTGGATGCAGCGCGTCGCGCAGGACTGGCTTGTGCTGACGCAACTGACCCATCACGATGCGTCTGCGCTGGGTATTGTGATGGGCCTGCAGTTCGCGCCGCAACTTCTGCTCCTGCCCTGGACGGGATCGGCTGCGGACCGGCTCAATCAGCGCAAGCTCCTGATGCTCACCCAGGCAACGATGGGCGTGCTTGCGCTCGCCCTGGGAGTTCTCACGATCGCAGGAGTCATCCGTCTCTGGCAAGTGTATGTGTTCGCCTTCCTGTCCGGCTCCGCCGCTGCGCTGGATGCGCCGGTGAGACAAACCTTCGTGGCAGAGATGGTCGGCGATGCGGATCTACCGAATGCTGTGGCATTGAACTCAACCTCGTTCAATGCGGCGCAGATGATCGGTCCCGCCGTTGCCGGTTTGCTCATCGCAAGGGTTGGCATCGGCTGGGCCTTTCTTCTGAACGGGCTCTCATTCGCGGCGGTTCTGATCTCGATGTCTTTCTTCCGTGTCTCGGAATTGCGTACAAGCGCCAGGGCGCATCGCACTGCATCTGGATTTCTGGAAGGGTTTCGCTACGTGTGGAGAAGGCCGGACCTCAGGGCGATCCTGGTCATGCTGTTTCTGATCGGCACCTTTGGACTGAACTTTCCCCTCTTCATCTCTACGATGGCCGTGAATGTCTTCCACTCCGACGCACGTGCTTTCGGCCTGCTGTCTTCCATCATGGCTGTGGGCTCGCTCTCGGGAGCGTTGTTTGCCGCTGGGCGAAAGAAACCAGGCTTAGCATCTCTGTCGATGGGAGCCGGTGTCTTCGGGCTGGGCTGTACTCTGGCCGCACTCGCGCCCGGATACTGGTGGTTTGCGGCCGCTCTCATGGTGATAGGCGCGGCTGCCCTTACCTTGACTAATGGCACCAACAGCATCATGCAGCTCTCGACAGAACCATCCATGCGGGGCAGAGTGATGGCCCTCCGCGTCGGGATTGCACTTGGGGGGATGACGATCGGCGCGCCGATCGTCGGGTGGGTTGCCAACCACTTCGGCCCGCGCTGGTCGCTCGCAGTGGGTGCTGGGGCGGGCTTCACCGCTGCCCTGGTCGCAGCCTACGTTCTGGCCCGCCGAAAAGAGCCCCTGCTCGCTCAGTAATTAGTCCTGTGAAGCCGGCCTCCTGTTGCTTTCCAAAAGGTATTATGGCATATTCATGTTGGAAACCAAGAGGAGCTTCCCCAATGCCCGAAAAACCCGACGTCCCGCAGGGAACCCTGGCCCTGATGGTCCTCAAAACCCTCGATCTGCTCGGGCCCCTCCACGGCTATGGCATCGCGCGCCGCATCGAGCAGATCAGCGGCGACCTTCTTGCTGTCAACCAGGGCACCTTGTATCCCCTCCTGCTCAAACTGGAGCATGAAGGCGCGATCGCCTCCGACTGGGGCACTTCGGAGAACAACCGCCGGGCGCGCTTCTACCGCCTTACGAGGACCGGCCACAAACAATTGCAGACCGAAACCAGCGACTGGGAGCAAACCGCCGCCATCATCGCACGATTCTTCGATGTCAAAGCGGAGAATCTGCGATGAAATCCCTGCGGCGCTTTTTCACACGCCTTTCCGGTTTTGCAGCGGGCCGCCGCGAAGATCAGCGCTGGCGCGAAGAGATGGAGGAACATCTCGCGCAGCAAACGGCGGACAATCTCCGCGCCGGCATGCCTCCCTTTGAAGCGCGCCGACAGGCCGTGCTTAAGTTTGGCGCGGTCGAGGCCATCCGCGAGCAGTACCACGCCGAGCAAAGCCTGCCATTTATCGAGAATCTGGTGCAGGATCTGCGCTACGCGGCTCGCCAGCTTGCCGCTTCTCCCGGTTTCGCGTCTATTGCGATCCTCACCATCGCCCTGGGCATTGGCGCCACGACTGCCATCTACAGCGTCGTCGATGCGGTGCTTCTGCATCCGTTGCCATACCCAAACCCCGCGGAGCTGGTGCGCATTGAGGACGACCTCCCCGGCGTAGGCGCGCAAGGCGTCGGCGTCTCCATCCCTGAGTGGAGAGACCTCGAGAGTTCCGGGATATTCCAGTCCGCGGCGATTACGGGCAGGGGCGCAAACGTGAACCTCACCGGCAGTGCACAGCCCGAGCGTCTCAGCTTCAAACAAGTTACGCCGAATTACTTCGCGGTCCTCGGTGTAGACGCGCAATTGGGCCGCACCTTCGATCCGCACGATTCCACTCCCGGCTACAACCTGGAGGTCGTGATCAGCGATGGGCTCTGGAGGAGGGAATTCGGAGCCGACCCGCACATTCTCGGCAAAGCTCTGCTCCTGGACGACGACGTTTATCACGTCGTGGGCGTCATGCCGCGTGGTTTTCGTGATCAGGGCTCAACCAGCGAGGAGCGGAATACGGAACTATGGCTGGGGGCCGGCTTTGCCGGTCTGCCGTTTCCGCCTCCGCAACGCGGTTTACGTCTGCGGAGTCGAGTGGTCATTGCGCGCCTGAAGCCTGGTCTCTCGATTGCCGCGGCGCAGGGGCACCTCGATGCACTTGTTGCCTCTTTGCAAAAGCAATTTCCGGCGGATTATCCGCCCGAAACCGCGTGGACCGTCCATCTCGTTCCGTTGGGCGAAACCGTGGTCGGCAATGTGCGACAGCCGCTGCTGTTGATGATGGGCGCGGTGGGATTGGTTCTGCTCATCGGATGTGTCAACGTTGCGAATCTTCTGCTCGCGCGCGCCGCCGCCAGAGGACGCGAGTTCGCAATTCGCCAGGCGCTGGGCGCGGCAAGAATGCGGCTCATCCGCCAACTGCTCACCGAGAGCCTCCTCCTTTCGCTGCTCGGCGGAATCGCTGGTCTGGCCATTCTCTTCTTCACCAGGAAACTCCTGCTGCAAATGATTCCCGCCACGCTGCCCCGGCTCAATGACATTTCAATCAATTGGACCGTATTGCTCTTCGCGCTTGGCGTCTCTGTTCTCGCCGGAGCCTTCTTCGGTCTCGCTCCGGCCTTGCAGGCCGCGAGACTCGATCCGAGTCACGTGCTCCGGCAGGAAGGCCGCGGGTCGAAAGGTTCGAAAAACCAGAAGTGGACGCTCGATGCTTTGGTCGTTACCGAGTTTGCCCTCTCGCTTGTGCTCCTGATTGCAGCAGGCCTTCTGCTGCACAGTTTTTGGGATTTGTTCAGGGTGCAGCCCGGTTTTGATCCTGACCGCGTCATGGCCATTCAGACCTGGCTGCCGGGGCCTAACGATCCCGCTGCGGATATCTACCGAACCGCCACGCAGGAATCGGTCTTGCTGCGCGAGATTCTTCGCCGCAGCCGAACCCTGCAGGGCGTGGAAGAATCGGCCGTCGGCGACAGGACCGCTCTTCCCCTGGGCCACAGCCATCCCACCCCGCTGCCATTGGTCCGCGAAGGCATTGAGACGATGGAAAATCAGGCTCCTGTGATCGATAGTCCCATCGTTTCGCCCGAATACTTCCACCTGTTGGGCATGTCACTGTTGCGCGGACGCCTTTTCAGCGACCACGACCTTGAGGACACGCCCCAGGTTGCGGTCATCAATCAGGCCGCGGCTCGCACGTACTGGCCAAAGCAGGACCCGCTTGGCAAACGCGTCCGTTTGCGCCTGGATGCCCGCGAGCAGTCGAGCTCTGCCACGCCACCCTGGACGATGATCGTCGGCGTAATTGCGGATGCCCGCACCGAATCGTTGGCGGAGGCGGCAATTCCGCAGATCTACCGCAGCGTGTACCAGCACCCCGCCAAAGACCTGGCCATCTTTCTTCGCGGACAAATCGATCCCGCCGCAATTCCGGACCAGGCGCGCGCAATGATCCAATCCATCAACCCTGAGCTTCCCGTTTTCGGGGCGAAACGGCTCCCGGATGTTGTATCGGAATCTCTCGCGCAACGCCGCTTCTCCATGGATATAGTTCTGCTCTTCGCCCTCACCGCATTGTTACTCGCCGGCATCGGCGTTTACGGAACAATTTCCTATATCGTCAGCGAGCGCACACGCGACATCGGCATCCGCATCGCACTCGGCGCACAGAGGAAGACCATCCTCCACATGATCCTGAGTCAGGGGCTCGCGCTCGCCCTTACTGGCGCCGCCGTGGGGTTGGTCGGCGCATGGATCGTGTCGCACCTGATGGCGGGATTGCTCTACGGCGTCTCGCCCAGCGACCCCCTCACCTTTATCGGCCTCACGGCTGTCCTCGTCCTCGTGGCGCTTGCGGCTTGCTATATCCCCGCGCGCCGCGCTATGCGGGTCGACCCCATCATTGCGCTGCGCGAGGCCTGAACCTTTGTCCCATGCCCCGGCGGATACAAGGTCACTCAAGGCACCCCCACAAAGCACCAGAAGGGTTCCGGGCGTAGCGCCGGCTATCCGGAAGTACGGATTGTTCGGTGGTGCAAAGCGTTTTCGGGCACAGCTGGACTGAGTTGCGGCCGTGCTCCGGCCAGGATGACGCTTAAGAATGACAACCTAAAAAAAGCACGCTCGGGTTTATTGCAGTGGGGCGTAGTAGCCGGCGCGGGCGTGGACGGTTAGCTGCGGGAGGCCTGGGGGCGGGGAGAGCTTGACCTTGACCTTGCGCCATCTTCCGTCCATGCGGACGTTGTCGGTTTTGTAGCCGAGGACGTATTGGGCACGGAGTGCGATGCTGACCGTCGCAGCGGCGGCTTGCATCTGGGAAGGGTCGCCGTCCTGAAAAGACTGGCCGCCGGTCGAGTTGCTGAGGCCATTGAGGAAAATGGGGCCATTGCGTTCCTCGATTGTCGCGGCGTCGGGGTGGGTGACGATGATGGAGTAGATGGGCAGCTGGGCTTTGCGGGCGGCGGTATCGGCGTCGTGTTCGGTGTGGATACTGGCGTTGTCAGCTCCATCGGAGACGATGAGGAGGGCGCGGCGATGGTAGCGGGAGGCGTTCATTTTTTCAAACGCAAAGCATAATGCATCGTAGAGCGCAGTGGAATGGCCGGTTTCCACATTGGCGAGGCGGGCTTTGAGGTCGTCGGCTGACGAGGTGAAATCGGCGAGGAGAGCAGGGCGTCGGCTGAATCCGACGATGAAGAATTCGTCGTGCGGGTTGGAGTTTCGCCCGAACTCAAGAATGGCGGCTCGCGCCGCTGGGAGTTTCAGCTGCATGCTGCCGCTAAGGTCGAGGAGGATGCCGATGGAGGCGGGTGCATCTTCGGCGGAGAAGCTGAGGATGGTTTGGGGACGGTTGTCCTCGAGGAGGGTGAAGTTTTGCTTCCCGAGACTGATGATGGGACGTGCGTCGGGGCCGGTGACGGAGACGGGGAGGAAAACGAGATCGGAACTGACTGCCGTGGCGGGAGACAAGGCCGGAGTTGCGGCCTGCGGCTGCGGCTCCTGAGCCTGGGCGGCGATAACGTTGAGCAGGGAAAAAAGAAGGAGGGCGAATCTGCTATTGCAGGGGCGCATAGTATCCGGCGCGGGCGTGGACGGTTAGTTGCGGGAGGCCTGGGGGCGGGGAGAGCTTGACCTTGACCTTGCGCCATTTTCCGTCCATGCGGACGTTGTCGGTTTTGTAGCCGAGGACGTACTCGTTGCGGAGCTCAGCGCTGATGCGGGTGGCGATGTCGCCCATTTCGGAGAGGTCGTCGACGCGGAAGAGGCGGCCGCCAGTGTCGTTGCTGAGGTCGTTGAGGAGCATGGGGCCGTTGCGTTCTTCGACGGTGGCTGCTTCGGGATCGAAGATACCGATGGAGTAGACCTGGACGTCGGCCTCTTTGACGGCGGAGCGGACTTCATTTTCGGTGTAGCGGCTGTTATTGTCGCCGCCGTCGGAAACGATGAGGAGGGCCTTGCGCTGGTATTTGGCCTGCTTCATTTTATCGAGGCCGAAGTAGATGGCGTCGAGCAGAGCGGTGCGATGGCCGGGCTGGACGGTGGCGAGGCGGGCTTCGACGTCGTCGGGCGAGGAGGTGTAGTCGGTGATGAGTTCGGGGCGGTCGTTGAAGCCGATGACGAAGAATTCATCCTGCGGATTGGAGGTCTTCATGAACTGCAGGACGGCTCCGCGGGCTCGGACGACTTTATTACTCATGCTGCCGCTGAGGTCGAGAATGACGCCGATGGAGACGGGGGCGTCGTCGCAGGCGAAGGTGCGGATGGACTGGCCGTGATTGTCCTCGAGGACGAGGAAGTTTTCTTTTTCGAGGCCGGTGACGAGGCGATCCATGGGATCGGTGACGGTGAGGGGGACGAGGACGATGTTGGTATCGACGCGGAACTGGATGCCGGTGCGGAGGGTGGCGCCGGGCGTGAGCGGGACGGAGGGGTCGGCTTTGGCGGCGACGGGCGCGGGGGTTTTGACGTGGACGGAGTCGAGGGGATTATCGGGATCATCCTGGGCGAAGGCCGCGGAGAGACTCAGCAGGAGGAGGGGAGCGAGCACGAGTGACAGCAGCGGAATACGCCTGGCAAAAATTGCCGCCTGGAAGGGTCCCGGAGATGCTTCAACACCACGTTCGCGCCCAGGGGTGGACGCCATGGCCTTACCTCTCGTGTGTCGATACTGGCACGATTGAAAGAGTTCTGCAATAGCCAATCGCGGGGCCGGACATTGGAATGACATTTGCATGCGGGCTTGGTCTGTCTTGGTGGAATTCGATGCTGGATGGTGGAGAAGAGGGGTGTTGCGTTTCGGGAAAATTTTGGGGTGGGGGCGCGGTTTGTGTCGTGGGGCAGGGGGAGGGACTTGGGATTCGGTCGGCGTTCGGACCAGGCTAAATGGGGCACCCGGAGTTTGTGGCTAACTTCGACAAAGCGATGGCAGCTGTGGGGCGCGATAGAATCGATGGGATAGAAACCAATTATGGCTCGCATTTATCCGTTTCGCGCTTTGCGCTACAACCTTGCCCAGGTGGCTGCTGAGGACGTCGTCACCCAACCCTATGACAAGATCTCGCCTGCGATGCAGCAGGCCTATTACCAGCGGAGTCCGTATAACCTGGTGCGGATCATTCTGCGGATGCCGGAGCTGTTCGATAAAGAGGGCGACCTCTATGCGAATGCGGCGCGGGATTTTCGGGATTGGCGGGAGTCGGGGATCCTTGCACAGGAGCGGCAGCCTTGCGTGTTTGCGTATGCGCAGCGGTTCGCGGTGCCCGGACAGGAGGGCGTGGGGCAGGAAGGCGTGGTGCTGGAGCGGCGCGGGTTTATTGCGCTGGGCGAGCTGTATGAGTACAGCCGCGAGGTGGTGTTCCGGCACGAGCAGACGCTGTCGAAGCCGAAGAGCGACCGGCTGAATTTGCTGCGTGCCACGAGAGCGCATTTCGGGCAGATCTTTATGTTGTATTCGGACCCGGCGCACAGCGCGGAAGAGGTGCTGTTCGGCAATGGGGCCGCGGGCGAGACGCTGCCGGATATCGAAGTGACGGACGAGTACGACGTTTTGCATCGGGTGTGGAAGGTGACGGACCCGGCGAAGATCAACTTGCTGACGACGGCGCTCGAAGACAAGAAGCTGATCATTGCGGACGGGCACCATCGTTACGAGACCGCGCTGAACTATGCGAAGGAGCATGGGCCGGGGAAGGCTGTGGAGGGATGCGAGCCTTTTTCGGCGGGGATGGCGGGTCCGCCGTATCCGGAAGCGGCGGTGATGATGACGTTCGTCAATATGGATTCGGAAGGCCTGGTGATTCTGCCGACGCATCGAGTGGTGTTTGGGCTGGAGGGATTTGAGGCGGCGCGGTTGCTGGAGGCGGCTGGGAAGTACTTCGAGATTGAGGAAGTGGAGCGGGATCCGACGGCGGCGCTAGCCAGGTTACAGGGAACAGGTTCCAGGTTACAGGACCCGGAGCTCCGGGCACAGAGCTCAGGGCTCAGAGAAGGCACTGCGTTTGTGGCGGTGACGGGTAAGGGTTGGTTCCTATTGACGGCGAAGGCGGAGGCGGTTGCCGAGGCGCTGAAGGGAATTCCGCTGCGGCAACGGCAGCTGGATATTGTGCAGTTGCACAGCCTGGTGCTTGAAAAGCTGCTGGGAATATCGCAGGAGGCGATGCGGGAGCAGACGAACCTGCGGTATGTGCGCGATGCGGCGGAGGCGACGGACCAGGTGGCGCGGGGCGAGGCGAATGTGACGTTCCTCATGAATCCAGTAACGATGGAGCAGCTGCGGGAGGTTGCGTTTGCTGGCGAGGTGATGCCGCAGAAGTCGACGGATTTTTATCCGAAGCTGCTGAGCGGCCTGGCGATCTATGCGCTGGATTGAGGTGGCTGCGGCGGTGGCGATTGCCGCTGCGGCAGCGGGGATGGAGCAGAGTCCGGCTTTACCGCAACCGCAGGGGACGCAACTACTACAACCGCCGCAGGCGCAGCCACCACAATCGCCGCAGGTGCAGCCATCACAACAGCCTCCGCCGCAGCAGCCGCAGGGGCCTCCTTCGCCGTCCGCGCAGCAACTGCCACAGGCACCGGCAATGCCTTCGATGCCTGCACCTCTTCCTTTGCCGGCGCAGGGGCCGCGATTTTTAGTGGTGGTGGATGCGGCGCATGGGGGCAGCGACACGGGGGCGCGGATCGGCGACGGAGTTCTGGAGAAGGACATCACGCTGGGGATCGCGGCGCGGCTGCGGTCGACGCTGCACGCCCGCGGGATCGACGTAGTGACGATACGGACGGCGGATGTGAATCTGCTGGCGGTGGACCGTGCGCAGACGGCGAACCATGCGCAGGGCGCGGCCTGCCTGACGATCCATGCGACGGCGACGGGGAGCGGGGTGCATCTCTATACGTCCTCGCTGACGCCGACGACGAATGCGCGTTTCATGCCGTGGCAGACGGCGCAGTCGGCGTATGTGACGCAGAGTTTGAAGCTGGAGTCGGAGATCGATTCGGCGCTGGCGCACGCGGAGATTCCGGTGAGTTTGGGGCGGGCGTCGGTGGCGCCGATGGACAGCATGACGTGTGCTGAGGTGGCGGTGGAGATGGCTCCGCTGGTGGGCGGGCACGTGACGGGCGCGAAGCCGGTGACCGATGTGAGCTATCAGAAGCAGGTGGTGGACGCAGTGGCGGCGGCGCTGGAGCAGTGGCGCAGCGACTGGAGACAGTAGTGGTCTCGAAGGCGCAGAAATATTTGTTCTTCCTGATGCTGCTGGTGTGCGTGACGATGGCGGCGTTTCTGATCCGGTTGAGGAATCGAGCGCAGGATCGGCTGCAGGAGCAGGCGATGAGCGCACCGGCGGAGATTGCGGAGGCGGCGACGAGCGCGCCGAAGACGGTGACGCTGTATGTGCCGAACGATCTGGATGATTCGCTGACGGCGGTGGAGCGGAAGATTTCTCTGCCGGGGGATCGGAACGCGCAGGCGCGGGTGATCCTGGAGAGTTTGGTGGAGGCGTATCGGGCTCCGGACTCGACGCACCCGATGGAGGTGGCTTCAGGAATCGACGATGTGTATTTTCTGTCGGTGCCGCAGGGGCAGGACACGACGGGTGGCGGGGGACAGATTGCGGTGGTGGACTTGAGCGGGGCGCTGGCGACGGCGCAGCCTTCCGGGATTGAGCCGGAGACGCTGACACTGTTGTCGATGATGGCGACTCTGCATGCGAATTTGCCGGCGGTGACGCAGGTGCATTTTTTGGTGGACGGGCAGCCGCGGGAGACGCTGGCGGGACATGCGGATTTGACGCGGACGTATTTGGCGTCGGAAGTGGACCGGCCGAGTGCTGCGGTGCCTGGGGGCGGGTTGTGAGTTATTGCTGGTTGAGGGAGAGGTCGCGCTTTCGCGCGACACCCACATCCCAACACCAGGGATGTGGGGCACCCGGATTTAGGTTGGGCCGATGAAGATTGGGGTTTTCGATTCGGGGGTGGGCGGGCTGACGGTGCTGCGGGCGCTGCTGGAGCACGTGCCGGCGGAGTACGCCTATCTGGGAGACACGGCGCGGCTGCCGTATGGGGCGAAGTCGCGGGAGACGGTAGCGCGGTATGCGGTATCGAGCGCACGATTTTTGGTGGAAGAGGAAGGTGCGGAATTTTTGGTGATTGCGTGCAACACGGCGAGTGCGCTGGCTTTGGATGCGATTCGCGAGGCGGTGGCGGTTCCTGTGCTGGGGGTGGTGGAAACGGGGGCGAATGCGGCGGACGCGAGTTCGACGACACGCGATGTGCTGGTGATTGCGACGGCGGCGACGGTGGAGAGTCATGCTTATACCGCGGCTTGCGCTGAACGGAAACTGAGGGCCATCGAGAAGGCTTGTCCGTTGCTTGTTCCGCTGGTGGAAGAGGGATGGATCGAGAGCCCGGTGACGGCGGAGGTGCTGCGGATCTACATGGCGGAGCTGATGGAGCAGGCGCGGGGGGCAGGGCTCGATGCGGACACGCTGGTGCTGGGGTGCACGCATTATCCCCTGCTGCGGGCGCAGATTGAGAAGGCGGTACCGGCGACGCTGCGGGTGATCGATTCAGCGGAAGCGACTGCGGAGCAGGTGGCGCGGATGCTGGGAGCCGGGAGCCGGGAGCTGGGAGCTGGGGGCCAGGAACCAGGAGCGAGCGTTAGGTTTTTCGCTACGGATTCGGTGACGAAGTTTCGGGCTTTGGGGAGCCGGTTTTTGGGGCGGTCGATTGAGGATGTTCGTTTGGTGGATTTGGGTGGGTGAGACGAGGGTACAGGTTACAGGGTACAGAAAGCGTTCAACGTTCAGCGTTCAACGAACCGGGACGGGTGAGAGTTGTGCTATCCCACCCTGGCGCGCGGAAAAGCGCCGCGCACCAGAATGGGGCACCCGATTCATACTGGGTTCGGGAAACGTCACGCATCCTGAGCGCGCGACAGACGCAGGATATGGACGGGGCACCCGGGGGGGTGAGCGGGGCATCAGAACAGGTGGAGAGCCGTTGTTGAGGAAGTAGCGCGGATCACGGGATGCACTGGTCTGGGGGCGATTTCATTTGCGCTGGCCGGGGGCAGCCGTTACCATACATTCGGCGAATCCGGTTTATTCACAAGGAGATAAAGTCATGGCGGAAGAAAAGGGTTCCAGCGGGTTCAGCTGGTTTCTGGCAGGTTTGGGGCTTGGCGCCCTGATTGGGGTGCTGTACGCGCCGAAGGCCGGGAAAGAGACGCGCGAGGAGCTGCTAAGCAGCGCTCGTGAGGGAACGGAATTCCTGAAACAGAAGAGCCGGGACGCGGTGGATCAGGTCGGTGACCTGGTGGATCGCGGGAAGACTCAGGTGAACGATTACGTGGGCCGCAGCAAAGAATATGTGGAGCGGGGCCGCGCGCAGTGGGATGAGTTTGTGAACCAGGGCAAGCAGTTCGTTGGCGATCAGACGGGGCGCGTTTCGGCGGCAGTGGACGCGGGCCGGCAGGCGTACACGAGCAGCTCGACGACGAATAATCAGGAATCCTAACGCAGTCGTTCCAAGCCGGGAATGGCGATTGGAAGAAGGATGCGGGACTGTGGGGAGACTGCGGTCTCGCGATGAGGCCTTGAGGGCCGGCCCTGGGGGGCCACGATCATGCAACATGAGATTCCGACCTGGATTTATCTCGTCATCAGCGGGGTGACAGCGGGGGCTGTGCTGCTGCAGGCTCTGGTGCTGGTGGGGATGTTGTTCGCGCTGAAGGGCGCGCTGGGGCGGTTGAATGAGGTTTCGAAGAAGGCGGAGGAAAATGTGCTGCCTCTGCTGGCGACGAGCCGGACCCTGCTGGAAGAGGTTTCTCCCAAGCTGAGGGTGGCGGCGCAGAACGCGCTGGAGATCAGCCAGACTGCGAAAGAAATCAGCGTGAAGGCGCGGGAGATGAGCGAGACCGCGAAAGCGGAGTCGACGCGGATCGTGGCTGTGCTGGATGACGTGCTCGAGAGGGTGGCGGTGCAGACGGACCGCGTGGACGAGATTGTGACGGGAACGCTGGATAGTGTGGTGCACGCTACGTCGACGCTGCAGAAGGCGGTGTCCGGGCCGGTGCGCCAGGTGAACGCGGTGCTGAACGGGTTGAAGGCGGGGTTCGATGTGTTGCGCAGCAAAGAGCGCGAGGCGCACGCGGCAGCCGACGGCGATCACTTCGTGTAATATCGCTGGGTATCTACATCGTCAAGACACCGCATCGTTAATAAAAGCTGCCTGGTTCTGTGCACTGGATCCTCGTTTGGGGTACGGGGAGACCTTGTTTTGCGCGGAGGCAGCGCGTGACTACGATCGAGACACCGACGGGGCTTCTCGGGAGCCTGGCATTGGCATCTAAAAGTGGACCTGACACAAAAGCTGAAACAAAGCCCAGGTTCAGTCTTCAAGAGATGAAAAATTGTATTGAGCAGACGCCTCGGATGGAGGCGCGCGCACCGCTGTCGACGTATCGGCTGCAGCTGCATGCGGGGTTCACCTTCGCGGATGCGGAGGCGGTGCTGCCGTATCTGCAGTCGCTGGGCATTGGGGACAGCTACGCGTCGCCGATTTTTGAGGCGCGGCCGGGGAGCATGCACGGCTACGATGTGACGCGGCACGACCGGCTGAATCCCGAGCTGGGCGGAGAGGAAGGGTTTGCGCGTTTTGCGGCGCGGCTGCGCGAGCTGGGCATGGGACTGCTGCTGGACATTGTGCCGAACCACATGGGTGTGGGCAACGATTCGCAGTGGTGGCAGGACGTACTGGAGAACGGGCGCGCGTCGGAATACGCGAGCTATTTCGACATTGACTGGCGCCCGCTGAATCCAGACATGAAGGACAAGCTGCTGCTTCCGATTCTAGGGTCGCAGTATGGCGATGAGCTGGAGGCGAAGCACATCCAGGTGGTGTTGATGGATGGGCGGCTGAAGGTGAAGTATTTCGATCACCTGATGCCCATTGCACCGCGCATGATTCCGATGATTTTTCCGGAAGCGGAGCAGGATGAGCTGGGGGTACCGCAGTCGTTCCGCGATATTTTGCGGGAGCTGGCGCATATTCCACCGCACGAGACGACCGATCCGACGCTGGTGACGCAGCGAAGGCAGCAGCTGGCGGAGCTGCGGCCGCGTTTGCAGGCGGCGCTGATGAGCCAGGAAATGCAGCCGGCGCTGAACAGGGCGTTGGAGCGGATGAATGGGGTCGCCGGCGATCCGCGGAGTTTCGATCGGCTGCATGATCTGCTGGAGCAGCAGCCATATCGGCTGGCGTACTGGCGCGTGTCGAGCGAGGAAATTAATTATCGGCGCTTCTTCGATATTAACGATTTGGCCGGGCTTCGGATGGAAAATGCGGAAGTGTTCGCGGCGACGCATGGTTCGATTCGCAAGCTGCTGGCGAGCGGCGAGGTGACGGGGCTGCGGATCGATCACTGCGATGGGATGTTTAATCCGCGACAGTATTTGATACGGCTGCAGTTACTTTATGTGGCGGCGCATTGCTGCGGTGAGGCGGCAGTGGGACCGACGGCGCCGAGTGGGATCGAAATTGGGGTGCGGGATGCGATGCGAGGATGCGACTGGGCGGCTGCGCAGGGTCCGTTGTACGTGGTGGTGGAGAAGATTCTGGAACCGCGTGAGTCACTGCCGCGGGAGTGGCCGGTGCGCGGGACTTCGGGCTACGACTTCGTGTATCAGGGGAACCAGATTTTCATTTGCAAGGCGAATGAGGAGAGGTTCACGGATTTCTACATCAAGCTGACGGGGGTGGCGGAGGATCCGGAGACGATTATTTATGAGTCGAAGCTGAAGGTGATGCGGAACGCGCTGTCGAGCGAGACGTATGTGCTGACGAATTTGCTGAACCGGCTGGCGGCGGCCAATCGGAGGGCGCGGGATTTTACAGACGATCTGCTGGAGGCTGCGATTCGCGAGACGATTGCGTGTTTTCCGGTGTATCGGACGTACATCGACGATCGCGGGCAATACACGGAGCGGGATCGGGCGTTTATCCGGCAGGCGATTGGGCGGGCCAAGTGGAGGAATCGCGAGACGGATGAATCGGTGTTCGATTTTCTGGAGAACATCCTGCTGCTGCACGGCAAGAGCGGCGCTGAGATGGACCAGGGGGAGCTATATTTCGCGCTGAAGTTTCAGCAGCTGACGGGGCCGGTGATGGCGAAGGGCGTGGAGGACACTTCGTTCTACGTCTACAACCGCTTCATTGCGTCGAACGACGTGGGCGGATCGATTGCGGCGTTTGGGATTTCGACGGACGAATTTCATGAGGCGAATCGCGGGCGGCTGCGGACGGCGCCGGACGCGATGGTGGCGACGTCGACGCACGATACGAAGCGCAGTGAAGATGTGCGGAACCGGATGGGCGTGCTGTCGGAGATGACGTACCTGTGGCCGTCGTACGTGCGGCGGTGGGTACGGCTGAATGCGCGGCACAAGCGGACGCTGGCGGATGGACGCGTGGCTCCGAGCGCGAATGAGGAGTACTTCCTGTATCAAACGCTGGCGGGTGCGTGGCCGTGGCAGATGGCGAATGGCGGCGAGCGCGAAGAATTTCTGGCTCGCATGCAGCAGTACATGACGAAGGCCCTGAGCGAGGCGAAGGTGAATCTGAGCTGGACGAATCCGAACCCGGCGTATGTGGATGCGGTGCATGCGTTCATGCGGGCGATTCTGATGCCGGATGCGCGAGGGCGTGAGCCCAGGTTTGTGGAGATGATGGAGGAGATTTTGCCGGCGCTGCGGATGTTTGGCGCGGTGAATTCGCTGGCGCAGGCGGTGCTGAAGATTGCTTCGCCGGGGGTTCCGGATTTTTATCAGGGATCGGAGTTGTGGGATTTGAGCCTGGTGGATCCGGATAACCGGCGGCCGGTGGATTATGAGCTGCGGCGGCGCGCGCTTGAGGGAATGAAGGAACAGGCGACGAGCCAGGGCGAGTTGGTGGTGTGCCGCGAGGTGCTGGATCACCTGAGCGATGGACGGGTGAAGCTGTGGACGATCCATCGGGCGCTGCAACTGCGGAATCGGATGGCGGAGACGTTCCGGCGCGGGGAGTATGTGCCGGTGACTGCTACGAATGGGCATGCCGAGCACGTGGTGGCGTTTTCGCGTGGATCGAAGGTGCTGGTGGTGGTTCCGCGGTTTGCTTATACGCTGATGGACGGGAAGGCTCGGCTGCCGCTGAACGGGGCCTGGGGGCGCGGGGAGATTGTTGTTCCGGAGATGGCTGGGGCGGCACTGGAGAATGTGTTTACCGGGGAGTGGGTGCGGGTCGGGGAGGATGGGCGGCTTGCGCTTCGCGATGTGCTGAAGGAGTTTCCCGTGGGTTTGTTTGCGCGGGAATAGGATTAGCGGACAGCGTTGGCGATGGAGTACAAAAGCGGCGCGCTTTGCGCGAATCCCATGTCTCAAAATCGAGACATGGGGCACCCGGATTCTCCCAGGCTTCAGAACAAAACCGCTAGTCGCGATGCGGGCGGTCGTGTTTGTCTCGGTCGGTGACTTCGGTCAGGGCGGCTAGCTTCTTCGCGGTTTCCGCGGTGAGGGCGTTTTCCGGGCAGCGCCAGCTCCAGTTGCCGGCGGGGCGGGAGGGGACGTTCATGCGGGCCTCGCTGCCTAGTTCGAGAATGTCCTGTAGCGGATAGAGGGCGAGGTCGGCAACCGACGCTGCTGTCGCGCGGATGAGGGGCCAGACGGCTGCTGCGCCCTGGGCGTGCTCGTCCACACCGAGGTAGGCCTGGACGGCGGCCTTATCTGTTTCACTGGTGCCGTGTTCCCACCAGCCACGGGTGGTGTCGTTGTCGTGGGTTCCGGTATAGGCAACCGTGTTGGTTACAAATTGGTGGGGCAGGTGGATGTGGGCGCCGCGGCCGGAGAATCCGAACTGCAGGACTTTCATGCCGGGAAGGTGGAACTGCTCGCGGAGGGCGTCGACTTCTTTGGTGATCATGCCGAGGTCTTCCGCGATGAAGGGCAGCTCGCCGAGCTGGTCGTGGAGGCTCTGGAAAAGCGCTGCGCCGGGGGCCTTGACCCAGGTTCCGTTGACGGCGGTTTCATCCTGGGCGGGGATGGCCCAGTAGGCTTCGAAGCCGCGAAAGTGGTCGAGGCGGATGACGTCGTAGAGGAATTGTGCGCGGCGGATGCGATCGACCCACCAGGAGAAGTTGTTTTTCTGGAGGACGTCCCACTTGTAGAGGGGATTGCCCCAGCGCTGGCCGGTGGCGGAGAAGTAGTCGGGGGGGACGCCGGCGACGCGGATGGGGGAGAGGTCGGGGTTGAGCTCGAAGAGCTCGGGATGGGTCCAGACGTCGGCCGAATCGTAATTGACGAAGATGGCGATGTCACCGATGAAGCGGATGTCGTGGGCGGCGCAGTATTCGCGGAGGGCGCTCCATTGCTGGTTGAACGCGAACTGGAGGGCCTGGGCGGTGGCGATTTCTTCGCCGTGCTCGAGGCGGAGGCGGTCGAGAGCGGCGGGCTCGCGATGTTTGACGTCCGAGGGCCAGTTGTTCCAGGAGGCGTAGTCGAATTTGCGGCGGAGGACGGAGTAGAGGGCCCAGTCATTGAGCCAGGTGGCGTTTTCGCGGCAGTAGGCTTCGAAGGCGGACCACTCTTCGGGGGAATGATTGTGGATGAAGTTGCGGGCGGCGTCTTCGAGGAGCGGAAGCTTTTTGGCGAAGACGGCTTCGTGGTCAATGTTGCCGGATCGGCCCGGAAGTTGGGCGAGGCGGTCGTGTTCGAGCCAGTTATGGTCGGCGAGGAATTCCAGAGAGATGAGCAGGGGATTGCCAGCGAAGGCGGAGAGCGCGGCGTAGGGCGAGTTGCCGTAGCCGGTGGGGCCGAGAGGAAGAACTTGCCAGAGGCGCTGCTTGGAGGCGGCGAGGAAATCGGCGAAGGCGTAGGCGGCGGGGCCGAGGTCGCCGATGCCACCGAACGAAGGCAGAGAGGCAATGTGCAGCAGGAGGCCCGACGAACGTTCAAATGGCATGAAAAGTCCTGTAGGGATAGTGTGCAACGAAACAGGTCTCCATTACACTTCGCCCTCTTGGAAAGATTCGGATGGGGCTGGGGGCGTTGCTTTGGAAGGGTGTGAGTCGAAAAGCAACATGGTTTATCGATGAATGCCCGCGAGAACCAGAGCCTGGATTGTTTCGGCAGTTTTGCGGCACGACGACAGGTGGTGTCCGGATTCTATCGGCCGGGTCGGAGATGTGTTTTTCCCGAAATGGTGCAGGCGGGTTACTTTCGATGTTGAGCGAGATCGAATCGCATTGATCTTCGGGGGAAGCGGGATCAAACTTCTTGCTGTGGGGTGAACCTGGCCGTCGCCCGGTTTGCGGTTTAGGTTTCGGTTTGTGGTCTTGGTTTTTGGGGTTTGGGAGTTGTGCCGGTATTCCACGCTCTGCCCCACCCTGGCACGCAAGAAGCACGCGCACCAGATTGGGGCATCGGAATTGCGGGAACTATGAGCCGCTCAATGGGCCGGGTTGCTGCATCTTGCGATTGACCAGGATGCGGCTGGACTTTTCGTAAGTGGAGACGAGGTTAGTGACGAAGACACCGTACATCTGATCGCGGCGTTGGTTGAGGAGCGTGTCGCGGGTGGAGTCGAAGGTCTTGGCGATGTCGTCGGAGGTGGGCTGCTGCTTGTCGTCGATCTTTGCAACGACGCCGGTGGTGCCGTTGTTGATGGCGTTGCTGATCTGGCCGATGTTGAGATCGAAGAGGCCGGGGGCAGACTGCGCGAGCGCTCCGACGTCGGGAACCTGCGCGTCGCGGCCGACGAGGTCGCTGGTCTTGATGGTGGCGCCAACTTCTTTGGCGGCCTTGGCGAGGTCGTGCTCGGCGTGGGCGCGATCGGCGAGTTCATTGGTTTTGCGCGCGAGCAGGGAGGTGACCTGCTGGTCGCGGAAATCGTCGAGGACGTGCGATTTGTACTCGTCGAAAGTGGGCGTGTGGGCGGGTTTGGAGTCGATGACCTGGAAGACGGCGTAGCTATTGTCGCCGGTGCTCGCCACCTGGGCGGGGCTGCCGGGTTTGGAGGTGAAGGCGGCGGTGAGGAGTTTGGAGCTGTCGCTCATGCCGGGAAGGGTTGCGCCAGTGGGGACGTAGTCGCTGGTGAGGACGGGGACATGATGGGCGGCCGCGGCCTGGCCGAGCGAGGACTTGAGGGCTTCGCTGGCGAGCTGATTGATGAAGGCCTGTTCGGCCTGGGCTGCCCTTTGTTTGGTGAGAGTGTCGACGATGGAGGCCCTGACTTCATCGAGAGGCTTGATGTGGGCGTCCTGTTTTTCTTCGGTCTGGATGATGTGGTAACCGAACTGGGTGCGGACGAGGCCTGAGATTTGGCCGGGCTGCTGGGAGAATACGGTCTGGTCAAACTGGGGGACGGTGACGCCGTGCTTGATCCAGCCGAGTTCTCCGCCCTGGTCCTTCGAGCCGGGATCGTCAGAATATTTCTTGGCTAATTCGGCGAAGTCCTTGCCGTTGTCTTTGCGGAGCTGATCGAGAATTCCCTGGGCCTTGGCTTTGGCAGCGGCATCGGCGTTGGGGCCGCCGTTGGGATCGACGGAGATGAGGATGTGGCGGACCTTCACCTGCGGGTCGACGTTGTATTGCTGCTGGTTCTGGGTGTAGTACTGCTGAATTTCGGCCGGCGTGATTTGCGGCTTACCACCGGGGATATCTGTATCCGTGACGGTGACGTATTGGATCTTGCGTGTCTCGGGGTCGGCGTTGGCGTAGCGCGAGGCGTTCTGAGTGTAGAAGGCCTGGAGCTCAGCGTCGGTGGGGTTGATGGTCTTGCGGAGGTCGTCGGCGGAGAGGACGGCGTAGTCGAACTTGATTTTGGTGTCCTGCTTGAGGACGGCGTCGCGAACTTCGGCGTCAGAGACGGTGATGCCGCCGGTGATGAGATCGCGGAGGCGATCGACGGCGATCTGCTGTTTGACCTCGCTCTCGAATTTCTCGACGGGCATCTGAAGCTGGTCGGAGATGAGCTCGGCGTAGCGCGCGTCGCCGATGTACTGGCCGTCGGGGAAGAGGACCTGGCCAAGCTGGCCGGAGTGGAGATAACGGCGGACGTCTTCATCGGTGGCGACGATGCCGAGGCGGTGGGCTTCAGCGATCATGATGCGCTGCTGGATGAGGGTCTGGCCGGCCTGCTGCATGTAGTACGGCATGATCATGTCGGGGATCTGCTGGCCGCGGGACATGCGACGGACGGCCTGCTGGACATCGACGACCGGGATGGTGTCTTCGGCGGGGAGGAATCGGCCGAAGATGCCGCCATGGCGGATGGTGGCAAAGGTGGTGGTGGCGGTGGCGTCGTCGTTAAAGATGCCGGGGACGAGGAAGATGACCATCGTGATGCAGGTGAAGCCGATGATGACGATGAAGACCGCTTTCATTAAGCGGGTGTCTTTCTGGAAAGCGCGAATCATGGGTGGTGACAGCCTTTTCTTTGGCGGCGATCTCGCGGGCCGGGCCGTTGGCAGGGGCGCGCGGAGAGGCGAATTTCCTGAGGGCAGGAATTGATTATCAGTATAAATGGCGGGGGCGGCGAATAAGGACGAGAGTTTGGGGATTAGGGTGTATCGACATATAGGAACGGGCAGCGTTTTGAGATAAAAATCCGGCCAGAAGAGGCGCAGGCCGAAGGGGTGTTGGTGGGCTCGAGGCATACGCGACGACGATGTCTGGCCGAAATTTGGTTGCGACCCTTCGGAACGGGGCCAATATTCCCCCTGCTCTTCGTCCCTGGTCGCTAAGAGACGCCCGGCCACCCCAGCAACACAGTCGCCGGGGACCCCGGGTAGCCGTCGCTCCGATCCTGCGGTTTTGTTTTTCAAAATGGGACAGGGGGAGTGACTTCGGTGTGGCTCCAGCGTCGATTCGCATTGATGCTGGGTGGCTGTGAGCTCACGCTTCTTGCTGTGGGGTGAACCTGGCCGTCAGCGGTTTTGGGTGTTGGTGTGTTTTAGGGGGGTGGGTTTTTGCAGGTTTTTTGTGGGGAGACGACGCTATCGTGGGCCGGGCGGGATGTATTGCTCGAGATAGCGGAATCTGAGGGCGTCGACGTGGACGGTGGTGCCTGGGCCTTCGCTGAGGGCATGGGTTCGGTTGGGGTAGTCCATGAAATCGAACTGCTTGCCGAGACCGATGAGGCGGTTGACGAGCATTTCGGTGCCCTGGAAGTGGACGTTGTCGTCGCCGGAGCCGTGAATGATGAGCAGGTGGCCGGAGAGGCCTTCGGCGAAGTTGATGGGGGAGCCATCGTGGTAGCCCTGCGGGTTGGTGGAAGGCAGGCCCATGTAGCGTTCCTGGTAGATGGTGTCGTAGAGCTTCTCGTCAGGGACGGGGGAAGAGGCGACGGCGGCCTGGACCTGGCCGGGGTGGCGAAACATTTCGTTCAGGGTGGCGGAGCCGCCGCCGCTGTGACCCCACATGCCGACACGCGTGGGATCGATATAAGGATGGGCTTGCTCGAAGGCCGTTATGGCCTGGGACTGCTGCTCTGAGTTGAGGACTCCGATTTGGCCGTAGATGGTTTTGCGCCAGGCGCGGCCGCGCGGAGCGGGAGTGCCCTGGTTGTCGAAGCTGACGACGATATAGCCTTCGCGGGCGATGGCTTTGTCGAAGGTGAAGCGCCAGGCGTCGTGCACCATGGCGCCGGCGGGCTCGCTGTAGACGTTGACGAGCATGGGGTACTTCTTTGAGGGATCGAAATTCGGCGGCTTGACGATGAAGGTACTGAGTTTTGCTCCGTTGGCGACAGGCGTTTCGGTGAATTCGATCGGCTCGGGGTCGAGGGCGTTTTCTTTTTGGATGAGGTCGTTGTTGTCGAGGAGAGCGCGGACGGTCTGGCTGGAGTCGAGGCGGACGAGGTCGAAGCTGGGAGGATGCGCGGCGCTGGAGTAGGCGTGGATGGCCCAGTCTCCGTTGGGCGATGCGTTGTAGGTGTGGTTCCCTGGCTGGTTCTGTGGGGTGACGCGCTCGGGAGCGCCGGTGCCGTCGAGGCGAGAACGGTAGAGGTAAGTGCGGATGGGATCGTCTGGGGAGGCGATGAAGTAGAAGAAGCCGTGGGCTCCGTCGAGCAGGACGGGAGCGATGATGTCGGCGGCGAAGTTGGTGATGAGACGGGGCTGGCCGGTCGAGCGGGAGACGAGGTATGCGTGACGCCAGCCGTCGCGCTCGCTGATCCATAGGAGATCGGTTTTGCCGGGGGATGAGGGAGCCGAGAGCCATTGGAAATCGTCGACGATATCGACCCAGGCGGCGTCTTTGTCTTCGAAGAGGAGCCGGGATTTGCCGGAGCGGGCGTTAGCGATGAGGACGCGGTTGGTGTTCTGAAGGCGGTTGAGATTTTCGAGGATGAGCTCGTCGGAGTCGCCGATCCAGTCCATGCGCGGGATGTATTGATTGCGGGGATCGCCGGGGACGTCGATCCATTGGGTTGTGCCGCCTTGTGCACCGACGACGCCGACGCGAACGGAGGCGTTTGTCCCGCCGGGCTGGGGATAGCGATAGCGGAAAAGGGCGGGGTATGGGGAGTCAGTGTCGTTGATGAGGGAATACTCGCCGACGCCAGACTGGTCGAACTGCCAGTAGGCGATGGAGGCGGAGTCGGGGCTCCAGCGAAACGCGTCGCGAAGGGCGAACTCCTCTTCGGTGACCCAGTCGGTGGTGCCGTTGATGATCTCGGTGGAACCATCGTGGGTGAGCTGGCGGACCTGATTGTCGGCAAGGGTCTCGACGTAGAGATTGTTGGCCTGGACCCAGGCGACGGAGCGGCCGTCGGGTGAGAATTTGGCGAACATCAGGGACGCGGGCGGGGCCTGCGGGCCGATGCGGGTGAGGTGGCCGCCGGAGATGCGGAAGACCCAGTAGTCGCCGCGCGTGCGGAGGCGCCAAACCTTTTGCGCGTTGGTAAAGATGAGGAGCTGGGCACCGTCGGCGGACCACTGATAGCCGTCGATGTGAAGGGGATCGGACTGGCCAGAGGGGATCAGGTGATCGGCAGAGACGAGGACACTGCGTTTGCCGGTTGCTGTGTCGTACGCGGCCAGGTCGACGAAACCGTGGCGGGAGGGAGAGGCTTCGAGGATGGTGTAGCGCTCGCCGTTATCGAGCCAGCGGCTTTCGCGGGGCATGCGGGGCTGGTACTCGCCACGCTCGAACTCGGCGTGGAGGGTTTCGATGAACCGGGGCGAGGGTTTAGGGGTGTCCGACGGCGATTGGGCGGGGAGTGTGGGTGTTGTGAGGGCCGACGCTATGAGGAGCAGGAAGAGCGGGCGATCGACTGCGGAGCGGCGAGCTTGCATGGAGGTCCTTGAGCGAGGGCTGGAAGTGTGCAGAGGTAGTGTCGAATGAGTTGGGCGGGAGATCAAGTAGGGATGTTTTTGTCTTGAGGGGCTTATGGACTGGCTGAAGGGCCTGCGGAGACGTGCCGTCAATGGAGTTGCGGCTGTGCTTTTTCAAAAGGGGAAAAGGGAGTGACTTTGGAGTGGGTCCGGCGTCGATTCGCATTGACGCTGCGTGGCGATGGGCTTTAGCTTCTTGCTCTGGGGTGAACCTGGCCATCGCTAGTTTTGGGCGTGGGGGCTATTTCGCAGGCTCGCTGGACCCTGTCGGACCGAGGCAAACTGTCGGGGCTGGGCGCTATTTCGAGGGACATCATGAAATGGGTGAGCGGATTGGAGAAAGGGCGCCGGTGGAGTTGCGGTTGTGCTTTCCCAAAATGGGAAAAGGGGAGTGACTGCGGTGTGGGCCCGGAGTCGATTCGCATTGACGTCGGGTGGCGACGGGCTCTAGCTTCTTGCTCTGGGGTGAACCTGGCCATCGGTGGTTTTGGGGTTGGGGGCTTTTTCGGCAAGCTCTGCGCTCGCTCAGGATCTGGCCGGTGTGACAATCGCTGAGAACAAGCAGGTGCATCTGCTTGCCCTTCGACGCGCAGCGCTCGCTCCCGGTAAGAAAAACCAGATGGGCTCGCTCCGCCGCGCTTCCGCCTGGGATGACAATCGTTGGGAAAAGCAGATGCCGGCGCTCCCTTTGGCTCGCTGCGCTCTGGGGTGGTCCGGTCGGGGTGACAAACGTCGAGAAAATTTGCGGGACGGTGAAATTAGTCGCCAGGGAGGCGGTCTTTGTAGTGCTCCCAGTGGACGAGGATTTCGTGGACGACTGGACTGCCTACCCGGTAGGCGGATTCTAGTGCGGGGATTCCTCCGATGTAGGGGGCGGTGATGGATTCGGCGGCGGAGTGGCCTGGGGCTTGTTCGGAGTAGTTGGAGGCGGTGCGGAGGTCGAGGAAGCGGCGGAAGTCGGCGCGATGCATTTGGTCGAGGCGGGTGAGGGCTTCGGCGATGCCCGAGTCTTCCATGGCGGTCATGGTAAAGCGGCCCCGGCCCTGGGTGTGGATGCGGACCCAGTCTTCGGCCCAGTGATTGAGAATGACACCGTGCCAGTAGGAGTCGGAGGAGAGAGTATCGCCCTGGAGGACGAAGGGCGGACGCTGGGCATTCGGGAAGCCGGTGTAGGTGGCTCGGAAGGCTTTTACTTCGGGCGTGTCGATGACTGGAATTTGGAGTGGTGTGTCTTTAGTGAGGCTGAACGCCCAGTCGGCGAGCGCTGCGTTGAGTGGGTAGGCGCGGGGTTCGGTGCCCCAGGTGCGGGCGGGGTCGGGAGGTTGGGCGGCGCGGAGGGCTCCGATGGCGAGGATGCCGTAGGGCCAGTCGGCGGGAGCTTCGCGGGGATCCATTTCCTGGCGGATGTCGGTGACGATCCACTTGGCCCAGGCGGCGGAGCCTACGGAGGCGACGTTGGGGTCGACGCCTGCGATGCCGGCGAGGAGCCAGTAGGCGTGGGTGAGGTCGAAGCGAGGATCGAGGCCGAGGGCCATGATGGAGGCCGCGCTGGGCCCGATGGTCATGCCGGTGACGATGCCGAGGACGTCGCCTGTGGCATTGGTGCGGAGGGGGTGGACTCCACCGGGAAAGGGAAGGGTACGGTCGAGGTGTTCGCGCTCGACCCAGAACTGGAATTCTCCTGGTTTGTCGCCGGTGTCTGCACCGTTTTCGAAGGTGGTGGCGATGACTACTTTGATGGGGATGGGGGCGGGTGTTGATTGGGCGCGCAGGGAGAGGGAGAGGATGGGCAGATACACGAGGAGCGATGCGAGTTTACGCATGCGGTCTGAAATCCTTGTCGTGGAGTGGAATCAGAGTAGCAGGAGGGCCGCTCCTCTTGTCCGATTTTGAAAAAGCCTGGAGTTGCGGTTGTGCTTTTTCAAAATGGGACAAGAGGGTGACTTCGGGGTGGCTTCAGGGTCGATTCGTATTGATACTTGGGTCCCGGTGGGCGTCTTCTGCTTGCTGTGGGGTGAACCTGGTCGTCGCTGGGTTTTGGGGTGGGTCGTTTTTCTGCACGCCGGGGACCATGTCTGGCGACAGAAGCTGTCAGGCGACGTCTGTTTCGGGGGCATGGGTTTGACTGAACGACTTGCGAAGACGTGTCGCCGATGAGTTGCGGTTGTCGGGATTTGCGGTCTCCTACCCCCTCGAGTCGAATAGCGCCGACAGGAAAGGTTGGGGCAACTGGAATGAAGGGTTCAATCCAGAGTGTAGGGTGGCGACGTACTCAGAGTAGCCGAAGGCAGCGTTGAGGATGCGGGGTACAGGGTGGCGTGTTCGGAAATCCGACGCGCTGCGCGCGCCTCCCATGTCTCAGAATCGAGAACCATTCGACTCGCCGCGCTCGCTCAGGCCAGGCTATGGGGCACCCGGTTTTTTCGCACAAAATGACAATGGAATGACGATGTTGCGGGGCCTGCAGTGGTGGGTGGAATCGGCGGGAAGGTAAAGTAGGAGCTATGGTGATACGGACGAGGAGCGAGATTCCTTCATCGGAGATTACGCCGCGGGAGACGTACATGAACCGGCGGGCGTTTATGACTGGGGCGGCGGCGATGGGCGTCGCGGCGGCTGTCGCGGGTGGAGGAATTGCGGGAATGACGCGGCCTTCGGATGTGGAGGCTGCCGAAAAACTGAATTTGGTGGGGAGTCCGCTGTCGCTGAGGGACGTACCCCCGACACCGTATGAGTACATCACGCACTACAACAATTTTTACGAGTTTGGGGTGAACAAGGACGATCCGGCGAAGTACGCGGGGACGCTGAAGACGCGGCCGTGGACGGTGCAGGTGGAGGGGTTGGTCAAGCAGAAGAAGACCTTCGACATTGACGCGCTGCTGAAGCTGAAGCCGCTGGAGGAACGGGTATACCGGTTCCGGTGCGTGGAGGGGTGGAGCATGGTGATTCCGTGGGCGGGGTACTCGCTTTCGGAATTTATCAATGCGTGCGAGCCGCTGCCGGGGGCGAATTATGTGCAGTTTCTCTCGCTGGCGGATGGGAAGCAGGAGAAGCTGCCCTATGAGGCGGGGATTCAGTGGCCCTATTCGGAGGGGCTGCGGATGGATGAGGCGATGCATCCGCTGACACTGCTGACGTTTGGATTGTATGGTCAGGAGCTGCCGAATCAGGATGGGGCGCCGGTGCGGTTGATTGTGCCGTGGAAGTATGGGTTCAAGTCGGCGAAGTCGATTGTGAAGGTGAAGTTTGTGAAGAGCCAGCCTTTGACTACGTGGAATATTATGTCGCCGCAGGAGTATGGGTTTTATTCGAATGTGAATCCGAACGTGGATCATCCGCGGTGGAGTCAGAAGACGGAGCGGGTGATTGGGGCTCCGATCTTTAAGCAGCGGAAGCCTACGCTGATGTTCAACGGGTATGAGGATCAGGTGGCGAAGCTGTATGCGGGGATGGACCTTAAGAAGAACTATTAGGGTGCAGGAAACAGGAGACGGTAGCTTGTAGATGGCAGCCCATCGCAAGCAACACGGGCGTGCTTCGCGCGTATCCCACGTCTCAAAATCGAGACGTGGGGCACCCGGAGTTTCCATGGAGACGACGGTGAATGATCGCGGATGAGTAAGCGCTGGATTGTGGCGTTGAAGGTGGTTGCTCATGCTGCTTGTTTGGGGCCGGTGGTTTGGCTGCTTTGGCGGCTCTATTTGTCGGTGACTTCGCAGCCCGATGCTTTGGGGCCTGATCCGACGCATACGGTTACGTTTTTTACGGGGCGGGGGACGCTGCGACTGCTGGTGATTACTCTGGCGGTGACGCCGGTGCGGCGGCTGATTCCAAAACTGAGCTGGCTGGGGAGGTTTCGGCGTCTGCTGGGGCTCTATGCGTTTTTTTACGCGTGCCTGCATTTGATGACGTATGTGTGGCTCTATGCGGGATGGAGTTGGGCGGCGATGGTGGACGACATCAGCCAGCGGCGGTTTATTACGGCGGGGCTGGCGGCGTGGCTGATGCTGGTGCCTCTGGCGCTGACGTCGACGGCCTGGTCGATCAGGAAGCTGGGTGGGAAGAACTGGAATCGGCTGCATTGGCTGACGTATTTCGCAGCGATCACGGGAGTAGTGCATTACTGGTGGGGCGTGAAGTCGGGGGTGAAGACTCCGCTGGGGATCACGGTGGTGCTGGGGATTTTGTTGGTGGCGCGGCCGGTGTTGCGGGGGATAGCGGTTAGCGGACAGCGGACGGCGTGAAGCCAGCAAACGAGCAACAGCAGGAGCAGCAGGCTTTGTGCAATCCCACGTCTCAAAATCGAGACGTGGGGCATCCGCGTTCAACGTCCGCCGCTTTGCTTCCAGAATTTTTCCCAGTTCCACAGGTCGGATGTGATTTTGTTGGGCAGCGGGAAGCCCAGCTGGTGCGCGAGCATGCAGACTTGTCCGCGATGATGGGCCTCGTGGGCGAGCATGTAGCAGAGCATTTCCGGGCCTGCGGGCCAGGGCGAGCCCCAGCTGTCGCGACGGAATTTCTTGACACGTCCGTTGGGGGTGAGGGCTTCGGAAAGCATGTGCTCGCACGTGGCGGCGCTCTGGGCCAGGGCTGTGCTGGCTTGCTTTTGCGTGCAATGTGCGCGGTTGAGTTGGGCGGGAATCTTCAGGTGCGGGGCGCTCAGGCGGATCCATTTGGTGCGGATGTTGTGGATGTGGGTGAAGATCGCCGCGATGGTACGGACTTTGCCGGGTGGTTGGGCTTTCCAGATTGATGGGTCGAGATTGGAGAGGAGGATTTGGTTCAGGCGCTCGTTGGTCGCGAAGATGCGGACCGCGGCTGGGCCTGGTTGGGTTGGAGGCTTGGGTGGATGGGTGGTCATGGGTCGCTGCTCCAGTGACCTATAAGGATAGCGTTCAGCCTCAGCAGAGCACAGGGCCCAGTAGCGGCGTTCAGTTGGCTGGCATCGGTCGCAGTGGTGAGATTTTGGCAATCCCACCCCGGCGCGCGATGAAGACGCGGCACCAGGATGGGGCACCCGGATTTGTTGCCCGCGAAGGTAGAGCGGCGCGCTTCGCGCGTTCCCATGTCTCAAAGTCGAGAGCCATTCGACTCGCTGCGCTCACTCAGGCCAGGCTATGGGGCACCCAGTGTTTGCGCAGTCGATCAGCGGTTGCCGAGGGGTTTGGTCATTTTGATGAAGTGGCAGGGTTGGAGGAGGCGGGGGATCATGTCGGGGCGGACGGGTGCGGTGCCGTCGTCGATGTAGCCGAGTTTGCGGTAGAAGGGTGGGAGTTCGGTGCGGAGGTTCACGACGGTGATGTCCATGTGGTGGGCGCCCATCTCTCGGGCGAACTCTTCGGCGGCGGCGATGAGGCGACGGCCGAGGCCGGTCTTCTGAAGGTCGGGATTGACGGAGAGCAGGCCGAAATAGCTGCGGTCGCTACGCAGTTCGACATAGATGACTCCGGCAAGGGCGCTGTTTTCGTCGGCGAGGAGGAAGCGGCCTTTTTTGAAATACGCACGGGTATCTTCGGGCGAGAGGCGATCGCCTTCGATGAAGAAGGCTTCGACTTTGAAGGCCTGGTTGATGAGGGCCATCAGGTTGGGGAGGTCGGGTTCGGTGGCGAATCGGATTTCCATAAGGGAGGCAGTAGGCAATAGGGAACAGTGTGAATCAGGGTTTAGGGATTAGAGGCAACAGCGAAATCAAAATCAAACACGAGGTCCATTCGCTTCGCTCAGGATGACAGCGTAAAGGCAAACGCAAACGCGAGGTCCTTCGCTTTGCTCAGGATGACAACCTAAAATCTAAAGGCCGGCGGTTTTGGCTGCCGGCCCTTTTGAAGTTTTCTCACATTCGCGGTTATCGCGAGGCGGGACCCTTGTTGAGGGCGGCTTCTTTTTGGGCCAGGACTTGCTGGGCTTTTTCATGGAGCTGGGCGGCTTGCGGCATGTCCGCGATGGCCTGCTGAATTTCGGGATCCCAATCGGCTCTTACCTTGAGCTCGGAGGTGACGCCGAACTGCGTGGCGAAAATGGAAGCCTTGACAGCCATTTTGATCCAGTCGAGATTGGCTTCGAATTCCTGGGGCGTGTACTCGTAGCTCTGCGAGGAGAGGTACTGCTTGAAGTCGGTGAGGACGGCATCGTCGACGGTGAAGTCTTTGTTGACGGTGCGGTGTCCCAGATAATCCTCGGTGAAGCCGAGGAAGGCTTCGCGCTCGAGGAGCAGATCCTGGAACGGATTGCCCTTGGGCGTTTCGACCTTAACGTCGGGAGTGATGCCGCCGCCGCCGTAGACGGTGCGGCCGGAGTCGGTGAGCTTGACTTCGCGGTCTTTTTCGTCCTGTGGCGTGTCGTGGTTGTAGTAGTAGTCGTAGAGCGAGACGCCGTTGTAATTGCGCTGAATGAGGCGGCCGCTGGGCGTGAAGTAGTGGTAGGTGGTGAGCGCGAGGCCGGTGTTGTCGGAGAGGGTGTAGACGGTCTGTACGAGGCCTTTGCCGAAGGTGGTTTCACCGGCGATGAGGGCGCGGTCATGATCCTGCAGGGCCCCGGAAACGATCTCAGCGGCGGAGGCGGTGCCGCGATTCACGAGGACGACGATGGGGAAATCTCCGCCGTCGTTGCCGTGGGTGGCGCGGTAGACCTGTTCAGGGAAGGCGCGGCCGCGCTGGGAGACGATGACCTGCCCGCGCTTGAGGAGGCGGTCGCAGACGCTGACGGCTTCGACGAGCACGCCGCCGGGATTGCCGCGGAGGTCGAGGACGAGACCTTTGAGGCCGGGGCCGAAGTTGGTGATGGCGTCGTCAAATTCGCGGCCGGTGGTTTCCTGGAACTGCTTGATGTGGACGTAGCCGATGCCGGGATGGATCTCGTAGGCGAGGTCGATGGAGTTGTTGGGGATTTCGTCGCGGACGAGGTCGAAGTTGATGGGCGACGAGGCGCCGACGCGCGTCATGGTGACGTTGACTTTAGTGCCGCGTGGGCCCTTGAGGCGATTGGCCACGTCGTCGGAGGTCATGCCGTTGGCGGAGCTGCCGTCGATGCTGGTGATGACGTCACCGGGATGGACGCCGGCGCGGAAGGCGGGCGAGTTCTCGATGGGATTGATGACGACGACTTTGCCGTTCTGCGGCGCGATGAGCATGCCGACGCCGTAGTACTTGCCGTGCTGGTCTTCCTTCATGCGGGCGTAGGCTTTGGGGTCGTAGAAGCTGGAGTGCGGGTCGAGGGTGTGGAGCATCTCCGGAATGGCGCCGTCGTAGATGGCCTTATCGGGCATGTCGCCGGTGAGGGGCTCGGCGTAGTTCTTCGCGACGATGTCGTAGACAGCGCTGAAGGACTTGAGGCCGTCGCGGAAGGTGGACTCGTCCTGTGCGGACTGCGCACCGACCTGCTGGGAGAGAAGCATACCGCCCAGCGCGCAGACGGCGAAGAAGACGATAAGGGAGAAGAGAGTGCGACGGGTGCGGATGGACATGCTGGTCAGGAATCCTGGCGCTTTCTCCGACGTGGGGCGGAAATGAAGCGACTATATCTCTTGAGTATAGCAGTGGATGGACGACTGGTTGAGCGAAAGGCGAGCGAGAGGCGAGCTAAAGGCCAGCGGCTGGCGGGGCAAGACGGGGTGAGTCGGGGCGGGTTGGAAATGGGGCGCGAGGGGGCATGGAGATGTGGTAGGTTGATGCCATTCTTACCTCGGTTTTATTGAATTTGAGGGCCTGAAAGGGAGTCTGTATGTCGTTTCACAGGCCAGTTGTTGTGGGCGCGTTTCTTCTGTCCGTAGTGGTGTTTGCCGCTGCGGCGCAGGGGCCGAAAGCGGCTGTTTTGTCGCAAGCACCAAACCAGGCACCGAGTACGGCGCCGAGTGGGTCGCGGGGAGTGGAGACGGTGAATGAGGACGCGGCGGCGGTGAAGAACGGCCATCAGTATGTGGTGGCGATCGGGATCGATCACTACGAAAACTGGCCGATGCTGGGCACGGCGGTGAGCGATGCGACGGGATTTGCGCAACTGCTGACGACAAAATTCGGATTCGAAAACGCGGTTCCGCCGCTGACGGAGAAGAATGCGACGCGGGCGGCGATCGACTCGCTGATCGACGACGATTTGCGGAGCCGGCTGCAGCCGGAGGACTCGCTGATCATTTTTTTCGCGGGGCATGGGACGACGCGCAACGACAAGATCGGGGACGTGTCGCGGTCGGTGGGCTTCATTGTGCCGTGGGACGCGCGCGGGCCCGGGGCGAACGAGCACTGGAGCGATTATCTGAATGTGGAGGAGCTGCTGCGGACGATCAGCACGCTGCCGCCGGCGCATATCCTGGTGATTCTTGACAGCTGTCACAGCGGGATGGCGCTGGGGAGCAAGTTCTCCAGCAGCCGCGACGACACGCGGTTTCAAAAGGACATGCTGCAGAAGGTGAGCCGGAAAGTAATTACGAGCGCGCTGGGGGACCAGGTGGCAGCGGACCGGGGGCCGGTTGCGGATCACTCGCTGTTTACGGGGATGATGATCAAGGGACTGACGTCAGGGAAGGCGGATACGTTCGGCACGGGATTTGTTACGGCGAGCCAGCTGGGGACGTATGCGCAGCACGAGGTGGCGGCAGCGCAGGAATCGAAGCAGACGCCGGCGTTTGGGGCATTCGATCTGGATCAGGGAGGGGAACTGATTATTCATCTGGGGTCGGGGCCGGGCGCGACTACTGCAGACGGGGAGAATCCGGCGAAGACGCTGACGAAGTACGAGACCGACGCGGTGGCGCAGATGAGGAAGGATGACCGAGGCTACTGGGTGGCTGACGATCCTTTGAAGAATTTTCCGGCGGCACGGAACGGGGCTGTGAAGTTGTGCGATGGCGGGGAGGGGTGGGGCTGTCTGGAGGCGGCGAGAAGTTTCGCTATGGGATTGGGGGGCGGGACGGATTATCCGCGAGCGCTGGAGCTGGCGCAGGCAGCGTGTCAGGCGCAGGTTCCGAACGCATGCGTGCTGCTGGCAGGTTTGTACACGATGGGGGAGCGGATTGAGCCTGATCTGCAGAGCGCGGCACGGCTTTTTCAGGAGTCGTGCAACCAGGGGAATCTGCGCGGGTGTTTCGGGCTGGGGAGGTTGTACCTGGAAGGCCATGGGGTGGCGCAGGACTATGCGCAGACGAAGAGCCTGTTCACGAAGGCTTGCGACGGCGGAGAGATCAACGGCTGCAATGGGCTGGGCGCGCTCTACGGGTATGGGGTGGGAGTGGATCGGGACTACGATCAGGCGCTGAAGTGGTGGCAGAAGGCGTGCGATGGCGGGCTGATGCGGGGCTGCGAAAACGTGGCCTGGGTTTACCAGAATGGAATGGGCGTGGGGAAAGATCCGGTGAAGGCTGCGAGCTTCTTTCGCAAGGCGTGCGATGGGGGCGAGATGGAAAGCTGCAGCAATCTGGGGTGGATGTACCAGAGCGGGCAAGGGTTGACGAAGTCCACGGCCGATGCGGTGAAACTCTACGATGCGGCGTGCAAAGGCGGGGAGACGCTGGGGTGCCGGAATCTGGGAAACCTGTATGAGGTGGGCGACGGAGTTCCGAAGGACAACACGCAGGCTGCGGCTTATTTTCGCAAATCGTGCAATGCGAGCGGTGGGGGAGAATACGGCTGCAACAACCTGGGGACGATGTACCAGTGGGGGACAGGCGTGAATAAGGATCTGCACGAGGCGCTGCGCTTGTACAACCGGGCGTGCGATTCAGGACAGATGCTGGGGTGCCGGAATGCGGCGTTCCTGTATGCGCAGGGAAACGGCGTGGGGAAGGATGCGGGGGAGGCCGGGCGCCTGTTCCGCAAGGCGTGTGACGGGGGCGATCAGGCGGGATGCATCCAGCTGGGGTCGATGCTGGTGGGTGGACAGGGTGTGCCCAAGAATGAAACTGCGGGGGCGGGACTGTTCAAGAAGGCATGCGATGCCGGCGAAATGCAGGGCTGTCTGGGTCTGGGGTATCTGACGCAGAACGGCGTGGGAGTGGCGAAGGATCCGGCCGCGGCGATCGGTATCTATCAGAAGGTTTGCGACAGCGGAATGATGGTGGGATGTACGCGGCTGGGGTATGCCTATTTCGCGGGAGTGGGGGTGACGAAGGACGACGCCCAGGCAGACAACTTCTACCGCAAGGCGTGCGACGGTGGGGACATGATCGGGTGCACGGCGCTGGCGTATGCGTATCTGCAGGGTCTGGGAGTAACAAAGGATGAGAACCAGGCGATCGCGCTGAACAAGAAGGCGTGCGACAACGATGCGGTAGCGGGGTGCACGACGCTGGCGTTCATCTACGGCACGGGCTCGGGAGTGCCGAAGGACGACGGGGAGGCAATGAAGTACAGCCGCCTGGGGTGCGACGGGGGAAACCTGTCGGCGTGCATCAATTTGGCGGTGCATTACTACATGGGGCGAGGAGCGCCGAAGGATGTAGCGCAGGCGGTGGCGCTGGACACGAAGGCGTGTGGAGGCGGGGAGACGTTCGGGTGCACGAGCCTGGCGTCACTGGAATTTATGGAGAAGCAGGGGCTAGGCGATGCGAAAGACGATGCGCGGCTGGCCGCAGATACCAAGAAGGCCTGCGACGCGGGGACGATGGCGGGGTGCGCAACGCTGGGGCTTCTGCTGCACAACGGGCTGGGGGTTGCGCAGGATGAGACCGCGGCAGTGGCGGCGTTTCGGAAGGCCTGCGATGGCGGTGCAATGATCAGCTGCATGAACCTCGGTTCCATGTACGCCTCGGCCATGGGAGTGCCGAAGGATGACGCGCAGGCTGTCAGTTTTTATCGCAAGGCATGCGAGGGCGAGAACCAGGCGAGCTGCACCGCGCTGGGGGTTGCGTATCAAAACGGCTTTGGCGTGACGAAGGATGCAAAGCAGGCCTTTGCGTATTACAGCAAGGCGTGCGACGGTGGCGAGCTGACGGGGTGCCACAACGCGGCCCGCGCCTATGAGAGTGGCGAAGGGGTTCCGCGGGACCCGGATGTGGCGGTGAGTTTTTTCAAGAAGGCTTGCACGGGCGGGGATACTGCAGCGTGCGAGGAGCTTAAAGACAGGGAGTAGGGAATAGGGAATAGGGAACAGGGGCGGGGGAGTGTTCAGAGTGGGTGGATGGCGCGGATGCTGCGTCGTGCTCGTTGTCCTGGCGTGCTCCGCAAGCCGGGGATGGGCGGAGCGGCAATGGTTGTTGTGTGAAGACGGAGAAGGCCGGTTCGAGGCGCAGTTCAGGACCGGGGTGACGGTTCTGGTTGAGGCGGCAAAGAGTGGCGGGCTCGCGTCGCGGAGGTGCAGTGCAGAGTTGCGTTGGGGCGAGACGAGCCTGGCGGTGACGCCGACGGACGCGCAGGTGGACGTCGATGTTCTGGGGGCGGACCTGGGGCTGGGCGGACCAGCAGTGGCATTTGTTCTGCGCAGCGCCGATGACGAATGGCGTGCGCGCTACTCGATTTACTCGCTGGAGAAGCCGGCCCGGCCGCCGCGGACGATCACAGGCGGAGACAATTACAGTGCAGAGGATGCGGATTTCGACGGGCGGATTGCGATCTGGACGGGCGATGGTGCGGCGGTAGAGGGTTTCGACCAGCTGAGATATGCGGATTTCGATTTTGCGCCAACGGTGGTTCTGGCATTCCGGCGTGGGCAACTGATGGATGTGGGCGCAGAGTATCCGGCGCGGTACGACAAGCAGATTGCACAGGTGCGGTCGACGCTGGATGCGCAGTCTCTCCGGGATTTCAAACAGAGCGACGGTGCGCTGCTGGATGGGTCGACGGCACCGGCGACGCTGGTGCGGCTGCGAAAGACGAAGGTGAAGGTCCTGGAGATTGTCTGGTCGTATTTAAATAGCGGCCGCCAGGAGCGGTCGTGGCGAGAATTGACAGAGGACTGGCCGGCCTCCGATGTGGCTCGCGTGCGGGCGGCGATCGTGGAGGCGCGCGGGAAGGGGATCGACGCGCAGGTGGAAGGGGTGGAGGAGAGTGGGCGCCGATTCCACCGGGGGCGCCCCATGATTTTTGAGGCTGGCGCTAAGGTCGCGAAGCAGGGGGATCACTATCTCCCCGGCCTGACCAGTATGTCAGCGCCGACGGATTCCGATGACCAGGAGGAGTTGGTCGTTCCGCAGCCGATTTTCTTGAGGCGGTCGAAGGTGCAGGCGGAACAGGAAGAGATTGAGCTGGTGATCGATGCGGCGGGCAAGGTGCAGCGGGCGACCATGGCGGGCGGGGCAAAGGATGCAGAGGCGATTGAGGCGGCGAAGGGATGGAAATTCATTCCGGCCTTCAAAAGCGGGCAGCCCGTCGCCTGCCGGTATTTAATGCAGATGTTTCCGCTTCGGTGAGGCTGCACGTTTCATTCGCCGACTAATTTTTCTAACTGGGCAAGGTGGTTGAGGTCGTGGCCGGCCATGGTTTCCACGATGGTGGAGAAGGTCATGGCACCGCGCTCGGGGTGGGTGACGGGCTTGGACGCGTGCGTGGGCAGGGCGGATTCGATGAGGAGCAGGTTCCAGCGCCGGATGGCGGCGAAGGTGACGATGGCGTCAGGAGGGGCGATGGTGGCGTAGGTGGCGGCCCACTTGTCCTGGTCGAAGGGCTGGACGATGTGATGATCTTCGGCGAGGGTTTGGCGGAGGCGAAAGGCGAAGACGGTTTCGCAGTCGGCGAGGTGACAGAAGATGTCGCGCGGGGACCATTTGCCTGGGGCGGGGGCCTGGGTAAGGCGGGCTGCGCCGATGGCGTGGGCGAGATTGTGGAGGCGGTTGTGGGTTTCTTTGAGGACGGGGAGGGGATCCTGTCCGTTGAGGAATTTGGCGTAGGGGTTTAGGGTGTCGGCGGCAGTGGGCATGGTGGGGCTCGCTTTCCTTCGACCAGTATTCCATGGCGGGCTGAGGATTGGGAGCGGGATGTGATGAGGGCGCAGGGAGATGAATGGTGTCGCCGTTAACGTTCTGCGCTCAAGAGTGCGGGAAGATCGCGGCCGCCGTAGACGACACGTTCGATCACGACCATGGGGTCCGCGATTCGGAAGAGAATTGCGTAATGGCCAACAATCCCTATGCGGACGCCTGCACCGAATTCGGGGCGCAGACGATAGAGCTGAGGGTTCTTTCCGATCAGTCGTATTTCGGCGCGGATCTCGTCGAGAAAAGTAACTGCGCGTTCGGGATTGTCATAGGCAATGTAATCGGCGATGGAATCCAAATCGGATTCTACGAAGCGAGAGAAGCCGACTCGCATCGCCGCCTCCTATTTCCTGCGTGATTCCGATGCAGGGCTCGCCTTTGCGATGCTCCGGTATTTCTTTTTCAGCCGGTCGAGAACCTCCTCGGCGTCGAAGACCGGACCTGGGTTCTCGATCGCTTCCCGCCAGGCTTGGCGGAGGGCGTCGAGGTTTTGCCGCCGGAGGTCACGTTTATGAGACCAGTCACGCAGGGCATCGCGGACCACTTCGCTGCTGGAGGCATACTCTCCCTCCTCGACGGCTTGGCGGAGGGCAGCGATCATTTCCTGAGGCAAGGCGATGCTGATCTTTTCGATGGAGGGCATAATGTGAATCCCTGGTAGGAATTATTCATACTAACAGCATATTACGGATTTGATTCAAGGGCACGGGGAAGGTTTATGGGGTGAAATCCGCTCTGGTTTTGAAAGTCGAGGCGAGAGAGGTTACTATAGGAGCAGACGAGTTTGTCCGGTGGGCGCGATGTGCGGGCCGGAGAGATGAGTGGGCGAGAGCCCACTTTTTATTTGGTCTTTTTTCGGGTGGGTTGTGGGCGTGGGTGGGCCTGGCTCTGGTGGCCTGGAGAGAAAACGCGAGGTCCTTCCCCTTCGGCGCGCTTCGCTTGCTCAGGGTCAGGATGACAGCAGCGGATTGATTTATGGCATTCGACGCGGAACAGATTCGGGTTGTGGGGCAGAGAGTGGCGGCGTCGCACGGACTGGACGTGTTGGAGATTGAGTTTTCCGGCCCAGCGAAGCATCGGCTGTTGCGCGTCTTTATAGAGAAGAACGCTGAAGAGAGAAGGAAGCTGTTGGAAGCGACGGAGTCCATGAGTTTGGGAGAAGGTTCGAACCCAGGTCTCAAAATCGAGACCCGGGGCAGCCAGGCCACTGTAGAGACGGATTCCGACTCACATCTCAAAAGCGAGATGTGGGGCACCCAGAGTGGTACTCGAGTTGGAACTGCGGGGGTCGATCAGCTGGCGGGTGTGACGCATGAGGATTGCGAGGCGTTCAGCCGGGATTTTGGAACGGTAGTCGATGTGGAGGATTTGATTCCTGGGGGGGAGTACACGCTGGAGGTTTCGTCACCGGGGCTGGATCGGAAGCTGCATGGGATCGAGGATTATCAGCGGTTTTCCGGAATGCTGGTCAAGGTGCAGACGTTTGAGCCGGTGGCTGGCAACCGGCATTGGCTGGGCAGGCTCACGGAGGTGAGTGAGGAGTCAGTAAAGCTGACGCCTCAGGGCACCGGAAAGCGGACGCCGAGCGCCGGCAAGAAGAAAGCCGGCAAGCAAGAGGCAGCGGGAAGCGCGGCGGATTTGGAGATTGCGCTGAAGAATATTGAGAAGGCGCAGCTGGTGCCGGAGTTTTAAGAGCAGCGAAATGCGAGCGAACGGCGAGCGGAAAGACGAGTTGAGAGTGGCAGGAGCGAGTTGAGATTTGAGAGCTTGAAGTTAAGAGTGGCAGCAGCGAGTTGAGAGTTACCAGTTCACAGGAATTGAGAGAGAAACAAATGGCGAGTGTGCTTTACGAGAGCATTGAGGCGTTGAGCCGGGATAAGGGCATCGATGCGCAGATTGTGATTACCGCGGTTGAGGACGCAATCGCGCTGGCGACGCGGAAGTATTACAAGACGCAGGAAAACATGCGGGCGGAGCTGGATAAGGATTCCGGGGAGATTCGGGCGTACGTCTTTAAGACGGTGGTGGAGACGCCGGAACTGATCGAGGATCCGGTGAATCAGATTGCGCTCGACCAGGCGCGGGAGCTTGCGCCTGAAGTTGAGATTGGCGGAGAGATTCGGTATTACAAGCCGACCGATGTGCTGGGCCGCATTGCTGCGCAGATGGCGAAGCAAGTGATTTTCCAGAAGGTGCGCGAGGCGGAGCGGGACACGGTCTTCAATGAGTATGCGCATCGCGTGGGCGAGGTTTTGAATGCTACGGTGAAGCGCGTAGAGATGCAGGACGTGATCTTCGACCTGGGCAAGGCGGAGGCGCGGATGCCGCGGCGGGAGCAGTCGCGACTGGAGTCCTTTTCGGTGGGCGAGCGGGCGCGCGTGGTGCTGCAGCGAGTGGATCGTGCATCGCGCGGGCCGCAGGTGATCGTTTCGCGGGCGGCGCCGGAACTGGTGCAGAACCTTTTCCAGAGCGAAGTGCCGGAGATTTATGACAACACCGTGACGATCCGCGCGATTGCGCGTGAGGCGGGCGAGCGGACGAAGATTGCTGTGATGTCGCGGGATAAGGATGTTGATCCGGTGGGCGCGTGCGTGGGCATGAAGGGCATGCGTGTGCAGTCGATCATCCGCGAGTTGCGCGGGGAGAAGATTGACATCATCGAGTTCAGCGAAGAGATCACGACGTTTGCGGAGAAGGCGTTGCAGCCGGCGAAGGTGAGCCGGGTGACGATCGCCGATTTGGAAGACAAGCAGCTGGAAGTGATTGTGGACGACACGCAGCTGTCGCTGGCGATTGGGAAGAAGGGTCAGAACGTGCGGCTGGCGGCGAAGCTGCTGGGCTGGAAGATCGACATCAAGAGCGAGGAAGAGAAGCGGCAGGAAGTAGAGCAGCAGATGCAGGCCATGTCGGGCGCAACAGCGACGCCGATTGAGCAGGTAGGCGAACTGGGCGAATCGATCATCCAAAAGCTGGTAGCGGCTGGCATTACGACGGTGGAAGGACTGGCCGATATGACGCCGGAGCAACTGGAGGAGATCCCAGGGATCGGCGAGAAGACTTTGGAGAAGATCAGCGTGGCGGTCAGACATTATTTCGGGCAATACGAGGAAGGTGAAGAGCGGCCGGTGGAGTTGGCGGCCGCGGCTGAGTCAGGGGCAGAAGGCGGGGCTGAAACGGCTTCGACGGAAGATGCTGCCGCAGCGGCTGCGCTTAAGGCCGAAGAGGCTTCGCTCGATGAGGAGATCGACGCTTTGCAGCAGGATCTTACGCAGAGCGGCGAAGAGCCGGTGAGCGAGGACGGGTCGGGGCTGATCAACGATGAGTTGGCGGAAGAGCGTCTGGCGGAGGTCACCGAGGTCGGGCCGGATCTGGATGAGGAAGGCGCGGAGTCGTTGGTTCCGGGACGCGACGACACCAGCGAATTGCTGGTCGAGCATGAGGTGAACCCGAAGCTGGACCCGGATGAGATGGTGGGCGAGGGAAATACTGAGGAAGTGAAGGACGAGTAGGGGCCAGGGTACAGCGAATAGCGGACAGCGGATAGAAACGCAGTCCTTCGACTGCGTATAGACGCAGGCTACGCCTGCCTCAATACTCCGCTCAGGATGACAGACTAAGCCGAGAATTCTCGGCTTAGTCCCGCGAAGCGCGGTGTTTTCAGAGATAATGAAAGAGAAAGCAGACCCACAAGTCAGGAGTTGTTATGACGAACTAAGGGCAGGTGGGAGTTAAATCAACACGGGGACGAATGAGCACAGTTCGAATCAATGAATTAGCGCGAGAGCTGGAAGTTAAGAGCAGGGAAATTCTGGATGCTCTCACAGCGGTTGGCGTAACCGAGAAGAAGACGCATTCGAGCTCGATCGAGACCGATGAGGCCGAGCGTGTGCGCACCCATATTTTGAGGGGGCGCGGGGCGAGCGGCGGCGGGTCGGCGCGGCATGAAGCCGAAGTGAAGCCGAAGATCGACTGGTCGAAGGTTCACAGTCCTGGCGATGCGGCCAGAGCGATCCTTGAAAAGAAGCAGCAGGAATTGCATCCGGTTGCGCCGCCACGAGCGGCGGCTCCCGGGGCAGGGCAGCCTCCACGACCGGTGGTGAGCGCGGCTCCGGCGGGCGTGCCGATTGCGGCGAAGCCTCCGGTGAGTGCGGCCCCGAGTGCGCCTGCGAGCACGCCTGTGGCGAGCGCGCCCGTGCCGGGTGCGCAGGGAACGACGAGACCACCAACGAGCGCGCCTGCTGTGAGCACACCGGCTGTGAGTGCACCGGGGGCGACTGAGGTGAAGCCTGCGCCGAGACGGATTGTTCCGTTGCCGCGCCAGGCTCCGAACATTGTGGCAGCGCCGCCGCAGACACCTGCGATTGCATCTCGCCCTCCGGTGGGACCGGTGGTGGCGAAGCCGCCAATTGCGGCAGCGACAGCAACTCCGACGGATGGGCGGCCGGTAGCGGCGCCTGCTCCAGGAAGCGTGGTTGCGGCGAGGGCTCCCGTTGCGGCGGCACCGCAGGCAACAACAGCGACGACGACTGCTGGGAGCGTGCCGGGACCGGTGGTGGCCGCAGCTGCTGCCGCTCAGGCTGGGCAGTCTGCGCAGGCGGGACTGGGAGCAAGTTTGGCAGAAGTAGAGACGAGAGCGGCCGCATCGGCGGTTGAAGTTCCAGCACCGGCAGTGGTTCGGCCCGAGCCTGCACCGCGACGCGTGATTATGCCGCAGACGGGTCCGCGGCCGGTTTACAGTGCACCGCCTCCGCCACCACCACCGCCCCCGGGAGCACCCACAGCAACGGGTGGACCAGGCGGACCGGGTGGAATTCAGCGGGGAAGGCCGATCTTCGATAGGAGACCGGGCGGGGGACCGGGAGGACCGAGTGGTCCAGGGGGTCCGCGGCCGGGGATGGGCGCAGGTCCAGGCGGTCCGGGAGGACCAGGGGCACGGCGTCCGATGCATCCGACGCGGTCCGCGCCTGGTGGTCCAGGAGGACCAGGACAGCGTCCGGGCATGGGAGCGCGTCCGGGATTCGGGGCGAGACCGGGATTTGGGGCGAGGCCGGGAATGGGTGGCGCACCTGCGTTGCCGCCTCCGGGTGAAGCGCCGCGTCCGGCCCGTCCAGGACCCAGAGGGCGCGGAAGACCGCGTTACGAGAAGAGCAAAGAAGGCCCGATGAAGGGCTTTGCGCCGCCGTCGCGCATGACAGCACAGGTTCCCACGGGACCGGTGCCGATTACGCGGACGATTACGGTGACGGAAGGCGTGAGCGTAAAGGATCTGGCGGAGAAGCTTGAAATCCGCGGCAAGGATCTGATCGCGACGCTGCTGATGAAGGGCGTATTTGTAACCGTCAACCAAACGCTGGATGGCGAGTTGGTGAAGGAAGTCGCGGCGCAGTTCGGAGCTGATGTGCAGATGATCAGCTTCGAGGATTCGATGGCGAACGAGGCCATGGAAAGCATCCTCGCAACCGATAACCCGGACGAGCTCGAAGTGACACGGCCGCCAGTGGTGACGGTGATGGGACACGTGGACCATGGCAAGACGTCGCTGCTGGACGCGATCCGCGAGACGGATGTTGCGGGCGGCGAGGCGGGCGGAATCACGCAGCACATCGGCGCCTACAAGGTGAAGATCGGCAAGGCGGATTCGCCGGCGTTTGGGCGGGAGATTGTGTTCCTCGACACGCCGGGCCACGAAGCGTTTACGCGGATGCGCGCGCGCGGGGCGAAGGTCACGGACATTGTCGTCATCGTGGTTGCGGCTGACGATGGTGTGATGCCACAGACGCTGGAGGCGATCGATCACGCGAAGGCGGCGAACGTGCCGATGATTGTCGCGGTAAACAAGATCGACAAGCCCGAGGCGCAGCCGGATCGGGTGAAGAAGCAACTGGGCGATCGCGGGCTGGTTCCGGAAGAGTGGGGCGGCAGCACGGTGTTCGTCGACGTGTCGGCGAAGAAGCGGATCAATCTGGATCTGCTGCTGGAGATGATTTGTCTGGTGGCGGATATTCAGGCGCTGAAGTCGACGCCGGAGCGTTCGGCGGTCGGTACGGTGATCGAAGCAAAACTGGATCGCGGACGCGGTGCAGTGGCGACGGTGCTGGTGCAGAACGGCACGCTGAAGAACCAGGACAATTTTGTGGTCGGGAACACGTTCGGGAAGATTCGCGCGATGTTCGACGATCGCGGGCGCACGGTGGAGAGTGCCGGGCCTTCAACGCCGGTGGAGATCGTGGGCCTTGAAGGCATGCCGGATGCGGGCGATACGTTCCTTGTGGTGAGCGATCGGGACAAGGCTCGAGGTATCGGGCAGTATCGCAAGATGCGCGAACGCGAGGCGCAGCTGGCGAAGTCTTCGCGTGTAACTCTGGAAGGACTGGCGGATTCGATCCAGCAGGCGGGGATGAAGGAGTTGCCGCTGATCCTGAAGGGCGACGTGACGGGTTCGGTGGAAGTGCTGGCCGACTCGCTGCAGAAGATGTCGACGGAAAAGGTACGCATCAAGGTGATCCACTCCGGCGTGGGTGCGATCACGGAGAGCGATGTGCTGCTGGCGTCGGCGTCGAATGCGATCATCATCGGGTTCAACGTGCGGCCGGAGCGCAAGGTCGCCGATCTGGCGGAGCAGGAAGAAGTGGAGATCCGGCTGCACTCGATTATTTACGAGTTGCAGGACGAGATCACCAAGGCGATGCTGGGTCTGCTGGAGCCGGTGTACAGGGAGAACTTCCTTGGACGCGCGGAGGTGCTGAACGTGTTCCGCATTCCGAAGGTGGGAACCATTGCCGGTTGCAGAGTAACGGACGGCGTGCTGCGGCGCGATGCCGAAGTGCGGTTGATGCGCGACGGTACGCAGGTGTTCAAAGGCAAGCTGACATCGCTGAAGCGGTTCAAGGACGATGCGAAAGAAGTGACGAACGGCATGGAGTGCGGCGTCAGCCTCTCGAACTTCACCGATATTAAGGTGGGCGATACCGTTGAGGCGTTCGTTACGGAGAAGATGGCTGCCGAGCTTACCGCGTCCTAAAACAAGGTTGCAGGGTACAGGGTGCAGGGTACAGAAAGTGCAGGGCCGGGATGTGAATCCCGGCCTTTCGCTTGATCAGGCGCTGGCTAATCACGGGCTGGCCCCGTGATACGATGACGGACTCGTATGAGCGATTCGAAACGTTCGCCGCACGCTAAAAAGCATGGGAGCCGGAAACGCCGGCGGGTGCTGTCGTGGGTCGGCATGATCGCGGTGATCGCTGTGATTCTGGTAGGGCGATTGTTGCTGGAGGGCATTCTGTCGAATCCTCTGGCGGATCCCTGCAGCTTCAAGTCGCGTGGGTATGAGGATATTGGCAGCGTTTTTTATGCGCCACTTATGCGGCTGAAATTCCGATCGAGCTATCCACGAAACAAAGTGTTGGTGCTGCCGCTGACGGAGGGCGATGAGCCGGGGGACGTTCCTGCGAGTGCGATTGAGAATCCCTGCGAAGGGCGCCGGTTTATGGCGGGGCTGGTGGATCGGCTGAGCGCTTATGGGCCGAGCGTGGTGGCTATCGATCGCTATTACAACGATGACGACCGTTGTCCGGAGAACTCGGGCGCGAACGATGTGCTGCGGGTTGCGTTGTCGAGCGCGCAGAGTTCGGGGCAAAATCCCGTGACTGCAGTGGTGGTGGGGCTCGATTCCGGGAAGGCGACCCAGGAAAAAGAGAAATCCACGGGCGGCAACTGTCTGATTGAGAAACGGGCGCTGCCGCTGAAGGCGGCTCAGATTCCGCCGGGTCGTGTAACGCGCACCGTGCATATGGGGCTGGCGCGGATGAACAGCGATGTGCTGCGGATTCCGCTGCGGTGGTGGCTGACGCCTTCGACTGAAGAGCCGAACCATGAGGACAGGCCGGTGAATGGATTTGCGCTGGCGGCATACACCCAGGCAGCCATCTCGATGAGCGCCGACGAACGGGCGAAGGCGGATGAGGGGATTCCTCTGAGCCACTATCCCGCGGGACTGGCGAGTTTGCTGAGCCAGGACGCGCATCCTTATGCTTCGTTCCCGAAGGATCCGCCGCCGCAGGTCAGTCCAGCGGATTTGTTGTGCGCGGATAAGGATGGGGTGGATTTTCTGGGGAGATATCTGCTGGGAATTCATGATCCACAAGCAACAATTCCCGCGGATGCGGGTCATCCGGAGCAGGCGTATTGCAAAGGGGCGAAGGCGCTGCCGAGTCTGGCAGGCAAGGTGGTGGTGATCGGGGTCCGGCAGGAAGATGTGGACGTGCACGATTTCCCTGGCGGGGAACGGTACGGCGTCGATCTGCAGGCGGAGTATATTGATGCTCTGCTGGATAACCGCTACATGAAGACGGCGCCGGCATGGCTGGACTGGGGTCTGACGATTCTGCTGTGCATTCTGTTGCTCGGTCTCGAAGTAATGCCGGAGTATGCGTCGGCGAAATTGTGGGTTTCAGTGGTATGGGATGTGGGAGCGATTGTCGGAGTGATGCTGCTGAGCATTCTTTCGCTGGAAGCTGGGTATTTCACGCCGGTATTTTGGCTGGCTTGTTCGGGAGTAGTGCTGACGGACATTGTTACGCGGCTGTTTGAGCGGATGACACATCACGTGCGGGAACACAGGGGGAAGCATCATGAGGCGTGAGAGCAGAAGAACGCTGTACGGGATTTTGATGGTGGCTTCGATGGTGCCGGTGTCGATTGTGGCTCAGGCAACAGGGGCGGCTCAGGAAACAGGGTCGGCTCAGGAAACAGGGTCGGCTCCGGAAACGACAGCGCCTCAGGCAACAACGGGCAGCGACACTCCGGCGCCGAAGGAGAGCACGCAGACAGGCTGCGTGACCGCGCTTCCAAATTTTGACGGCGTTTACGTCCTGGCCACCAGCGATGCATGCCTGCTGCTGCGAGGGGATTACGACGCGCAGAAGATGGCGAACCATGTGGTGACGCTGAAGGGTGTGTTTACGGAGCCTGCGGGGACGCCGCCGCGGCATCTTGAGGTGCACTCGACGGAGAAGATCGCCGATGTTTGTACTCAGACGTGCAAGCCGGGGCCGGGGAAGTCGCGGGGATTGCATGGCAGCGAGAAACCAGGCAGCAATGGAGGAACGGCGGGGGCGGCGCCGACTATACCTACTTCGCCGCAGTGAAGTCAGGGTACAGGTTACGGGTTACAGGTTACAGGGAAGAGGCGCCTGGCGGATGCTGGGCGCCTCTTGCTTTGGGGCACTATTCTCCGATCAGTTTGCAGGCGACTTTAATATTTGCTTCGCGAGCGGATTTGAGGAGCCCCTCGTAGATTCCGCAGTCGAGGAGGTTGTTCGGAGAGGATTTGCGACCTGAGAAAACATTGATTAGAAGCTGCGGTCCGCGACTATCGACTTGTTGCAATGGATCTTTTTTGAGCTGGAAGTCCCCAAAGGCGGCGTCTTTGTCCGGCGCCACTTCCGACTTGACTTCGCCGAGGTCCACCTGTCCGATGTCGTCGATCAAGTGCTTGGGAGTGCCGGGCTTCGGATATCCCCAAAGATAAGCGGCAACGATGACTGTCTCCTTGCGGGCGAGGAGCGTGTTGCTGGCCTTGTCAGAGAAGGTGAGTTTGACGGTGAAACCTGGAAAATCGGGGACGGCGGCGGCCGACTGCGGGCTGGCTTGTGGAGCGGTTGGTTGCGAGGCTTGAGACCCTGCTGCCGGCCGCGCCAGGAGGACGAGTACTCCCAAACCGGCCACGACGATTGAGGAGGGTTGCATGCGGCGAATTGTACGCTTCGGTGGTCGTTCAGATGGCGGCATTTGCCTGGGCTATGCTTTCCCAGAATGGGACAGGACAGTACTTTCGAGTTGAACCGCGGCCGAAGCGAATTGACTTCCGGGGCGCGCGGGTATCTACTACCTGCTGTGGGGTGAACCTGCCGTCCGCTGGTTTTGGGGTTGGGGCTTTTTTTTCTTTTATTCCGGTGGGCATTGAGGGGCTAAGGCAGGCTGCGGTTGGCTTGTGTCATTTGGGCTGATCGGTTGGGTCGGATTTCAGGATTTGGATGGCCTGGTGGTAGTCGAGGTCGGGGGCGACTGGGGCGTAGTGGGCCATCTCTTCGGTAAGGTGGATGTTGAGGGATTTGACGAGGAGAGCTTTGCCGGTGAGGTTGAGCTTCATGCGGGAGAGTTCCCAGTCGTTGGGGGAAATTTCCGTTTGTTCGAGGAAGATGGTGCCGCCTTTATCGAGGTGCCCGATGATGCCCCAGCCGAAGTCGACGTCGGTGACGATGTGGGCGCTAAGGCTGGTGAGGCGCTCCTGGGATTTTTCGATCCAGACCTCGCCGGCCATGCCGCGCAGGATGCGCGATTCGGTGTCGGGCGGGTTCCATGCGGGGTTGGGTTGGAAGGTGAGGTGGTAGCACTCGGAGGAGGGGGCTGGAGTGGCGGGTGGCGGTGGTGTGGGTTCGCCGGGAATCATGACGTGGGGTGGAACGACGACCGTGCAGGGGACGGTGCTCTCGTATTGGTAGAGGAAGGCGTCGGGGAGCATGCGCATGAGCTTGAGGGCGCGGGCGGTATCCTCCTGCTCGCGTTTGCGGCGATGCTCCTGGAGGTCGGGGTGAGCATCGAGTTCGTTGAGGCGGTCGATCTGGACCTGATGCATGTCCGGGTTGAGCGGCTTGCCACTGGCGGCGATGGCGACGGAGACATCACCCTGCCGGGTCTCGATGATTTCCTGAGTGTAGTCGCGGCGGTCGTCTTTTTTGTGGAGGACGAAGCGCTGGGGGTGGTGGGCCGCCTGGGCGGTCATGTGATTCGCGATGGCGCGGCGGACGAGGGCCGTGGCATCGATGGCGGGTGCGGGCTGAGATTGAGCCGAAGCGCCGGCGACGGAGAAGAACAGCAAGGCGCACGCGGTCAGGAACGAGGGGGCTCGGTGCGGATTGGCGCGGGAAAATGGGACCATCGTGCTGATTAGAGATGAGGCGGACGTGCTGCAAGTGGCCTGACCCGTCACCGGTGCAATGGGGGGTCGCCGGTGGGGCAAAGCCTCTCTGATCCCTTTATAGACGAGTGGGAGGGGAAGGAAGTTAGGGGGTGGTATCGGGAGCGGGGGCGAGTCCAGTAAAATCAGGGGCATGAGCCGTATTCATGTTCGTCGTTGGCTGCCTTTGCTGGCGGTCGTTTGCGGGCTGGTATTTGCAGCGCATGCGCAGGAGTCGGGGCGCGGGCGGAAATACAAGCCGCCACCGCCAACGTGCAAAGTCACGGTGACCGTGCTGAAGGCGTCCAACGGCAAGCCTCTGGAGAATGCGTCGGTAGTCTTTCATCCGTTGGAAAACGGGAAAGACAAAGGCAACATGGAGCTGAAGACGAACGAGGACGGCAAGGTCACGATCGACGTGATTCCGGTGGGGGATCAGCTGCGGCTGCAGGTGCTGGCGCCGGGTTTCCAGACTTATGGGAGCGATTACGATTTGCCGAGCGACACGAAGGACATTGAGGTGAAGCTGAAGCGGCCGCAGAAGCAGTACTCGATTTATGAGGCTCATCCGGATGAGAATGGGTCTCAGCCGCAGGATCAGAAGCCGCCGCAGCCACAGGACCAGAAGCCTCAGTAGTGATATTTCCGTGTTGTCGACTACTCTCCCGAAACAATAGAGTGTGCTGATCTCGCTGATGACGATTCAAGTGCGCGGAGCAGTTTTCCTGACAGCCGTTATTGCGTCGGCATTACTCGTGGGATGTCGTGATCGGTCGATCAATCGGGATGACCTAATTGGTCGTTTCGAATACCACTCTGGCAACAAGCCGCAAGGGTCAATATGCTTCGTGCTCGGTTCCGATGGAGGCTACGTGGTTGGCGACGCAAGCGCGCCGCTGAGCCAGATTTCAATGTCGGGGACGCCTCCTCGTGGAACGTGGAAGCTAAGCTTCGAGGGCACTGGACAAGGACTCATAATCGGGAAATCTCGGCTTCCTGTTCAGCGTGCAGGCTCGTCGATTCGGGTCACAGTTAACGACGATCTTGGGATGTATTGTGATTTGCAAGCGCGTAGATAGGGGTCCACCGGCAACGCGGGAGTTTCCCGACGACGGTTCGTGCCCGTCCCGAGCGGAACGCGGCCCACGCAGAAAAAGAACAAACGCAGGTCCTTCCGCTTCGCGACGCGAAGCATCAGGATGACAGCGGTGTGGGTGAGGTCTGCGTATCGAGATAACCGGCCAGGCTACGGGCAACGCTGCTCAAGTTCAGCCTTCAAAGTCGCCCAGGTGATACCTTCGCGACGGTCCTGGTCTAGCCAGGCAAGACGGCGGTCAAGCTCGGCCCGCTGGGCGGCGGTCAGCGGAAGATGGTCGTCTTCCAGACTGTCCCAAAGCTGGGAGATCAGCGCGAGGCGTTCGGGTGGGGTCAGACGCGCAAGCTCGTCATGGGTGAGTAAATCCATGTATCGAGCATAGGAAACAACGCGGGTGAAAGCAACAGGGAAGGAAAGCCGTGGAGTTGCCGGGCGGATTTTGTACTGAGGTACCTTGTGGGCTCTCCGATCACGGGGCCTCAGGCCCGATGAGCGGCTATTCTGAAGTAGCGTGTCCGCCACCTCACAAACTGCTTCTTCGCTGCCTTCGCTGCATGATTTTTTTGCGCCGGGGGGCGTGTTGTCGCGTTCGCCGCTGCCGTATGAGTTTCGGCGCGGGCAGCTGGAGATGGCGCAGGCGGTGGAGCGGGCGCTGACCGATCAGCGGCACCTGATCGTCGAGGCGGGGACGGGGACGGGGAAGACGCTGGCTTATCTGCTGCCGGCGCTGCGGATGTGCGCGGCGAACGGGCATCGGGTGATTATTTCGACGGGCACGAAGAATCTGCAGGAGCAGCTGTTCTTTAAGGACGTGCCGTTTCTCGAGTCGCTGCTGGGGCCTTTGCGCGTCTGCTACATGAAGGGGCGCGCGAATTATCTGTGCCGGCACAAATTGTTTGCGCTGCGGAATCAGCCGATCCTGTCTGGGTTCGAAGAGATTTCGCAATACCAGGCGATTGCGGAGTGGGAGAAGACGACGGAGACGGGGGATCGCGCGGAGATTGACGATTTGCCCGAAGCGAGCGCGTTGTGGTCGAAGCTGGATGCGCGAAGCGAGGCGTGTCTGGGGCAGACTTGTCCGGATTATGGGCGGTGCTTCGTGACGGAAATGCGGCGGAAGGCGGCGGAGAGCGATGTGGTGATTGTGAATCATCATTTGTTCTTCGCGGACATGGCGATTCGGCAACAGGCGGGCGGGGCTCCTGACGCGGGCGTGCTGCCCGAGGCTGGGGTTGTGATTTTCGACGAGGCGCATGAGCTGGAAGATGTGGCGTCGAGTTATTTCGGGATCAGCCTAAGCAATTTGAAATTGGAGGAGCTGGCGCGGGATACGGAGACGCTGCTGCGCTCGAAGGGTGAGCTGAAGGCGGAGGTAGTGACGGCGGCTCAGATGATTCGGGAGCGGGGACGGATGTTTTTTGGGGCGCTGCCATCGCGGATGAACGGGCGAAGTGCGGGTGGCGAAGGGCGGATGCCGTTTGCGAATCGTGAAGAGTTTTTGGAACAGCAAGGGGATGTCTACCTGGGGGTGTTGAACGCGCTGCATCGGATGGAAGGCGAGTTGGAGAAGCTGAAGGGTGCGGAGGAATCGCAGCCGCTGCGTCGGCGTACGGGGATGGTGCGGGAGCAGCTGAAGTTTCTGATGGAGTCCGAGGACAAGAACACGGTTTTCTGGCTGGAGCGGCGGAGCGGGCGGCAGATGAGTACGCATTTGCAGGCCACGCCGATTGATGTTTCCGAGTTGCTGCGGGAGCTGCTGTTTAGCGTGTTTCCCAGTGTGGTGCTGACTTCGGCGACGCTGACGGTGCAGGGCGGGTTCGCGCATATCGAGAAGCGGTTGGGGCTCGATGAGCCGCGGGAGTTGGTGGTGCCGTCGCACTTCAAGTATCAGCAACAGGCACTTTTGTACTTGCCGCCGGAGATGCCGGATCCGCGAGAGCCGGGGTTTCAGGAGGAGGCGGCGAAGCGGATACGGCGGATGCTGGACATCACGAAGGGGCGGGCGTTTTGTTTGTTCACCAGCTACCAGCAAATGCGGGAGATGTATGAGCGGCTGCTAGTGGAGGTGGGGTATCCACTGTTGCTGCAGGGGACGGCGCCGAAGAAGGCGTTGCTGGAGGAGTTTCGGGCTACTCCCAATGCGGTTTTGTTTGGGACGTCGAGTTTTTGGCAGGGTGTGGATGTGCAGGGCGAGGCGCTGAGCTGCGTCATTGTGGACCGGTTGCCGTTTGCGGTGCCGACCGATCCGGTGGTGCAGGCGCGGATGCGGGCGATTGAGGAGGCGGGCGGGAGTCCGTTCTTCGAGTACCAGGTGCCGTCGGCGGTGATCACTTTGAAGCAGGGGTTTGGGCGGCTGATTCGCTCGCTGGACGATCGGGGAGTGCTGATGCTGCTGGATCCGCGGCTGGAGCGGCAGCGGTACGGGAGGATATTTCTGGAGAGCCTGCCGCCGTATCGGATCACGCAGAATATTGGGGATGTGGAGGCGTTCTTCAGCTCTTAGCTGGCAGGTGGTTGGTGGCGAAGTGCGGCGCGCTTTGCGCGCTTCCCATGTCTCAGAATCGACATGGGGCACCCCGTTTTGGGGCGCCCCGGAGTTGTCGAGTGCGCAGGTGCGTCAAAGGGCGCAGGTTATGGGGCTGTGTGACGCAGCGCACAGTGCGTGGCGCAGAGTGCGTCATGGGTGACGCAGAGCACGAAGATGCGTGATTTCAATCACATGTGGCTTGAGGCGGGTTTGGCACGAGCCGTGCTCTATCTCCTGGTGTCAATCACCCCCCAGGAGAAAGACAATGATGGAACGGAATCAAGGATGTCTGGATTGCACGTCGCGCAATAAGAACCTTTTCTGCGGTATGGAAGAAACGTCGTTGGCGAGATTTGACTGTATCGGAACGCCGGTGCGGTTCAGCAGCGGAGCAGTGATTTTTCGCGAGGGCGACAACTGCGGATCGGTGCACGTGCTTTGCTCGGGGCGAGTGAAGCTGTCGGCGACGAGCCGCGAAGGGCGGACGCTGATTCTGAAGATCGCACGGGCCGGCGAGGTGCTGGGTTTGTCGGCAGCGCTGGCGGGGCAGCCGTTTGAAGTGACGGCGGAGACTGTGGAGCCATGCCAAGTGAAGGCGATCCGGCGGCAGGCGCTGCTGGACTTTCTGGATCGCACGCCGGACGCGAGCATGCGCGCGGCGCGTGCGGTGGCCCAGGAATACAAAGCTGCTTTCAGTGAAGTGCGGCGGCTGGCTTTGCCCGCGACCGCTTCAGGCCGGGTGGCGAATCTGCTGCTGGACTGGAGCCGCGAACAGGCTCCGGAACATGCGATACAGGGGCGGTGCATGATGCCGCTGACCCACGAAGAGATCGCCTCAATGACGGCAACCACGCGGGAAACTGTGACGCGTGTGCTGGGTCAGCTGAAGCGCGATCAACTGATTTCAATTCGCGGTGCCGCTCTGACGGTTTTGCAACCACAGGCGCTGGAAAGGCTCGCGGTCTAAAGTTCAGGCCCTCCCCCTGGAACTGTGAATTTTGCTTGTCGTTGAAGTTTTTGAGGCAGCCTTTGGGCTGCCTCTTTTATTTTCGGGCGAGGCGGGAGATGGGGGCCGCACCGAAAGCTCCGATACGGGCTGACGACCTTCCCCCAGGGGCTGAAGCCGCGGAGCAAACCAAGACCGTAGGGCACGACCAGGGTCACGCCGTAATACACAGCAGATAATTCCGCGAGCTGTGAAGCCTTGCCGGTTCAAGGCTAGTGAGTATTCGCGCACACAGCGAAGCTGTGCCCCTTCCGAAGGGATGAATTTTCCCAAAATGGGACAAGAGGAGTGACTTTGGGATGGCCCAGGAGTCGATTGGCGTGGACATTTGTTTTGCAGAGGGGCAGGCTTCTTGCTCTGGGGTGAACCTGGCGTTCGGGGGTGTGGTTTTTTTCCCGTACGCTGTGAAGCTGTGCCCCATCGAAGGGATGAATTTTTTCCAAAATGGGACAAGAGGAGTGACTTTGGGATGGCCCAGGAGTCGATTGGCGTGGACATTTGTTTGGCAGGGGGGGCAGGCTTCTTGCTCTGGGGTGAACCTGGCGTTCGGGGTGTTGCGGGGGGTGCGGGTTTTTCTTTTTTCCGCAAAGCTGGTGTTACCAGGTCCCATCAAAACAGCGGATCTCCGCAGCAGCAGGTTTCAAAATCCTAAGCAGCAGGTTTGAAAACGGCAGTTCTTTAGACGGCGGCTCGTCGGAGCGGCGTCTTGTTGAAACTGCGGCTCGTCGAAATAGCGGCTTCGAACAGCAGCCCCTCAGAACAGAGGCCCCTCAGAACAGCAGCCCCTCAGAACAGCGGCCCCTCAGAACAGCAGCCCCTCAGAACAGCGGCCCCTCAGAACAGCAGCCCCTCAGAACAGCGGCCCCTCAGAACAGCAGCCCCTCAGAACAGCAGCCCCTCAGAACAGCAGCCCCTCAGAACAGCAGCCCCTCAGAACAGCAGCCCCTCGGAACAGCAGCCCCTCAGAACAGCAGCCCCTCAGAACAGCAGCCCTTCAGAACAGAGGCTTTCAAAACAGAGGCTTTCAAAACAGCCTCGGAGACTGAGAATTGCGGGATACAGGAAGCGGAAGAGGC
>Ga0302325_10001703_pt1 | contig 55387 bp, 44 predicted proteins | sample Palsa_T0_2_FD_201948 | JGI IMG/M metagenome (GOLD analysis project Ga0302325, IMG submission 201948) | Peat permafrost microbial communities from Stordalen Mire near Abisko, Sweden - Palsa_T0_2 | ecosystem: Environmental > Terrestrial > Soil > Palsa > Peat permafrost | place: Sweden: Abisko... | reverse complement strand
CCCATGGACGCGGCGGCGAGCAGCGTGAATGCCAGCCAGGCTCTTAGCGAGAGCCCCCGCGCGTTGACGCTCAGCTGGATCATGGTGACGATCCCGATGAGGGTGGCTGCGAGGGTCACGTAGAAGACGACCAGGCCCTGCGGGTCACCTGCGGGAAGAGGGTGCAGGTCCACGACGGTGATCTGCACGGGCGAGCCGGCTGAGAGCCCGGTGGCGGCATGCTCGAGCACCCTCACCACGGACGCCCCTGAGGCGCTTGAGAGCAGCAGCTGCGCGTCCTTGCCGTGGGGCACGAGGGCGGCATAGATGGCCTGCTCGTCGATTGCCTTGGCGGCAGAGGCCTCGGAGGCGTAGGGCCGGAAGGCAAGCTCACCGCCGAGCGAGCGCTCGAAGGCAACCATCACGGGGAGGGCGCCATGGGAGCTCCCCACGAGCCCTGCGGGGATGTGGTGGGGCGTGGGGCGCGCCAGCGCCAGCGCGTATGACGCTGCGAACAGCGACCCCAACAGCACCGCAACGGTGGTCACAACGAGAGCGTTGCGATACGGCTGCGCGGCCATGGCGCGATAGTTGCGAGCGCTCAAGGGGCGCCAATCATAGGCTTCGTCCAGCGCTGTCGATTTTGGCGATGCCCGTTCGTCTTAAGGACGACCATCACCTGCAAAAGGAGGAAACGATGAAGTACTTGCTTCAGATCTACACAGATGGTGTCGGCGAGGCGTTTGAGAGGCTCTCGGAGGACGAGCAGAAGGGCATCTACGGCGAGTACCTGGCGATCATGGACAGCCCCGGCGTCACCGGCGGCGCCCAGCTGCAGCCCGCCACCACAGCCACGACGGTGCGGGTCAACGACGGCAGGACGCTGACGACGGACGGGCCGTTTGCGGAGACCAAGGAGGCGCTCGGCGGCTACTACCTGCTGGAGGCGGCGGACCTCGACGACGCGATCGAGGTGGCGGCCCGGATTCCGGCGGCGCGCCTGGGCGGCGCGATCGAGGTGCGCCCGCTGGTGGAGCCCTGATCGAGCAGGTCTTCCGCAGCGAGTGGGGCCGGGTACTGGCCGCGCTGATCGGCTTCCTCGGCGACTTCGACCTCGCCGAGGAGGCCGCTCAGGAGGCGTTCGTGATCGCCGCCGAGCGGTGGCCGCGCGAGGGCACCCCGTCCAACCCGGGCGCGTGGCTGCTGGCGACGGCGCGCAATCGCGCAATCGACCGCATCCGCCGCGACAGGAGCCTGCAGGCCAAGTACAGGCTGCTGGAGCTGGGGGAACCGGTGCAGGAGGACGACATGGCCCAGACAGCCTTCCCCGATGAGCGCCTGGAGCTGATCTTCACCTGCTGCCACCCGGCGCTCTCAAACGAGGCGCAGGTTGCGCTGACGCTGCGCACGCTCGGCGGTCTCACGACCGCAGAGATCGCGCACGCGTTTCTGGTGGGAGAGGCCACGATGGCTCAGCGCCTGGTGCGGGCGAAGCGCAAGATCCGCGACGCTGGAATCCCCTTCCGGGTACCCGCGGCGCACCTGCTGCCCGACCGCATCTCTGCGGTGCTGGCGGTCGTCTATTTGATATTCAGCGAGGGCTACGCAGCGGCGGCAGGCGCGGAGTTGCTGCGCCCACAGTTATGTGCGGAGGCGATCGTGCTGGGGGGTGCGCTGGCGGAGCTGATGCCAGATGAGCCCGAGGTGCATGGCCTGCTCGCGCTGATGCTGCTGCACGACTCGCGCCGTGGCGCGCGCTTCAGCGGCGGCGAGCTGGTGCTGCTGGTAGATCAGGACCGCGCCCTGTGGGACCGGGAGCGGATCGAGGCCGGCCAGGCGGCGCTGGAGCGCGCATCGGCCCTGCACGGCCGCGGCCCGTATGTGCTGCAGGCGGCGATCGCCTCGCTGCATGCGCAGGACGGCGATGACTGGCCGGCGATCGTGGCCCTGTACGACGAGCTGCTGGCCCTGACGGGGTCGCCGGTGATCGGGCTGAACAGAGCCGTATCGATCGCCGAGGCGCAGGGGCCGCAGGCGGGTCTGGAGGCGATGGAGGGGCTGGATCTGAACGGCTATCACTACCTGCATGCGGCGCGGGCGCAGCTGCTGGCTCGCCTGGGCCGCTCAGGCGAGGCGAGGAGCGCCTATAAGCGCGCGCTCGAACTGGTGAGCTCGGAGCCCGAGCGGCGCTTCCTTCAGGGGCGGTTGAGCGAGCTGGAGCGTCCCTGAGGCACTGCTCAGGCCAGCGCGCTCGGTGAGGCGCTGCTGGGCGCCTCGGTGTTCTCGATCGCCGGCCAGGGGGTGTGAGCGTGCCGGTGGGTCGCGTGGGTCACGGGCGGGGCCACGCTGACCCTGTTGCGTCCGCTGTTCTTGGCGTCATAGAGGGCTGTGTCGGCTGCCCTGAAGAGCGAGTCGTAGTCGACATCCTCGCCGCGGGCGGCGCTCACGCCGACGGACATCGTGATCGAGATGCCCTCCGGCTCGAGCTGCTCCACGGCAGCCCGCAGGCGCTCGCCGGCCTCCAGGCCGCCCTCGCTGTCGCTGCCGGGCAGGACGAGCAGAAACTCCTCTCCGCCGAGGCGGTAGACGAGCTCGAAGGAGCGCAGGCGCTGGCGCAGGTCGTAGGCGAGGTCGCGCAGGACGGCGTCACCTGCCTGGTGGCCGTAGCGGTCGTTGACGAGCTTGAAGTTATCGATGTCGCACAGCACCAGACAGACGGGCTGGTCGCTGATCCTTGCCAGCTGGGTGATCTCGATGAAGCGGCGCACCAGCGCGTGGCGGTTGAGCAGTCCCGTCAGCGGGTCGAGGATGGCCTCATCGCGGTGGTGAAGCTCGGCGGTCTGCAGGCCGAACACGATCGACATGACCCCCACCATCATCGCGAGCGTGGCGACCAGGGGGGCGGGGTCGGCGAGCGTCGCTGCGAGGTGCGCGCCGAGGGTCACCACCAGCGTGATGGCCACGGTCAGGACGAAGCTGGCGATCACCACGGTGCGCCGGAAGCGCGCTGCGGTCATGGCCATGGGCAGCACCATCCAGCCCAGCGCCGGGCTGTGTGTGCCGCCGCTGAGCGCCACGCCGGTGCCGATGATCGCCATCGTGATGACGATTGCGCCGGCGCTGACGCGCTCGGGATGGGGGCTGGTGCGCAGACGGCGATCGACGTTTACGAAGTTGAGCACCGACAGCGCGAACAGGATCAGTGTCCACCAGCCGATCCAGGGGGCGGCGACCACGAGCGCCAGGCCCACGGCAGTGGAGCCGACGAGGCGAATCTTGCGCACCTCGTCGCTCGCGTCGGTGATACGGCTGCGGTCGAGCTCAGTCGGGCAAAGCCAGGATTCCCCCTTCATGAAGATCGCGTCGACTGCCGGGCGGATGTGCTTGAGGTGGTGGCGTAGCTACCAGACGCGTATCGATGGTGCGTAGGCTTAGCCCAATGGCAAGTGAGACCCCGCCTCCGGTGGGCGAGATCATCAGCTCCCGCACCGGCGAGGAGATGGCGCTGAACGACCGCTACCTGAATCCCCAGATGGGGCGGATCCTGCGCACGCTGGGGTTTGACAAGGTTTGGGTAGGCGGGGAGGGGGCTCACCTGATCGACTCCGACGGGCAGCGACACCTCGACATGTTCGGCGGCTACGGCGTTTTTGCGATCGGGCGCAACCACCCCGAGGCGATCGCGGCGATCGAGGAGGTGATGGCGGCCCGTACCGGCAACCTGCCCCAGCTGGGGGTGACGCTGCTGAGCGGCGTGCTGGCCGAGGCGCTGCTGGCGCGCGCACCGGGGAGCGTCGCGGCGATGGTCCCCGCCAACAGCGGCACGGAGGCGGTCGAGGCGGCGATCAAGATCGCCCGCGCGGCCACCGGGCGGGGCCGCGTGCTCTACGCCGGGCATGCCTTCCACGGCCTCACTCTGGGGGCGCTTTCGCTGAACGGGAACGCCGAGTTCCGCGACGGCTTCGGTCCCCTGCTGCCCGGCTGTGACCCTGTCGAGTTCGGCAGTCTGGCGGCGCTGGAGGCGGAGCTCGCGCGCGGGGATGTCGCCGCCTTTGTGGTGGAGCCGGTACAGGGCAAGGGGGTCAACATCCCGCCGGCCGACTACCTGCAAGGCGCCCAGCGCCTGTGCCGCGAGGCGGGTGCGCTGCTGGTATGCGATGAGGTCCAGACGGGCGTGGGGCGCTGTGGGCGCTTCCTTGCACTCGAGCATTGGGGGTGTGAGCCGGACATGATCTGCCTGGCCAAGGCGCTCTCCGGCGGGCTCGTGCCGATCGGGGCGGTGCTGGTCTCACGCAAGGCCTTTGCGCAGGTGTTCGACGGGATGGAACGGGCGGTTCGCCACGGCTCGACGTTCGGCGGCAACGACCTCGCCGCCGCCGCCGCCCTGGCGACCTTGCGGGTGCTCGATCGCGAGGGCCTGATCGAGCGCGCCGAGCGCATGGGTGCGCTGCTGCTGGAGCTGACGAGGCCTCTCACCGAGCGCTATGAGGTGGTGCGCGACGTGCGCGGGCTGGGACTGATGTGGGCGATCGAATTCGGCCCGCCGGCCGGTCGCGTGGGGCGCTCGCTGTGGGAGGTCGTGGAGCGCCGCCAGGCGGGGTTGTTCAGCCAACTGATCACGGTGCCGCTGTTTCACGAGCACAGGATCCTGTGCCAGGTGGCGGGCCACCGTATGAATACGATCAAGGCGCTGCCGGCGCTGGTGATCGAGGAGGAGGAGATCAGGCGCTTTGCTGCGGCGCTCGAGGAGACCGTCGCCGCCGCCGAGCGCTACCCCTCGGCATTGACCCGATTTGGCCTCGGGATGCTGCCTCGGGCGGGGGCCGCGAAGGTGCGCCGCTAGCCTAGTCGGGCTGTGCTGCTCCCCAGAGACGACATCCGCAACGTCGCCATAGTCGCGCACGTCGACCATGGCAAGACGACCCTGGTCGACGCCATGTTGTGGCAGTCGGGCGCCTTCCGGGTCGGCCAGGACGTGGCCACGCGCGTTCTCGACTCGATGGATTTGGAGCGCGAGAAGGGCATCACGATCCTCGCCAAGAACACCTCGCTGCGCTACAGGGGCGTGAAGCTGAACATCATCGACACCCCCGGGCACGCAGATTTCGGGGGGGAGGTGGAGCGCGGGCTGACGATGGTCGACGGCGTGCTGCTGCTGGTGGACGCCTCCGAGGGTCCGCTGCCGCAGACCCGCTTCGTGCTGCGCAAGGCGCTGGAGTCCCACCTGCCGGTGATCCTGGTGGTCAACAAGGTCGATCGCCCCGACGCGCGCGTGAAAGAGGTGATCGACGAGGTGTATGAGCTGTTCCTCGATCTCGACGCCGACGAGACCCAGATCGAGTTTCCGATCGTCTACTGCAACGCCAAGGCCGGGCGCGCGTCCCTGAGCTACGACCCCTCGCATGAGATCGAGGAGCGTGACCTGGCAGCGCTGCTGGACCTGCTGCTGGAGCGGATCCCTGCCCCGAGCTATGACCCGGAGCTGCCGCTGCAGGCGCTCGTGACCAACCTTGACGCATCCCCATACGTCGGACGCCTGGCGATCTGCCGGGTGCGCAACGGCAACATCAAAAAGGGCCAGCAGGTGGCATGGTGCCGCGCCGACGGCTCGATCGAGCGCGCCCAGGTCGCCGAGCTGTACGTCACCGACGCCCTGGATCGCGTCGATGCCCCCGAGGCGGGGCCGGGGGAGATCATCGCGGTGGCGGGCATCGCGGAGGTGACGATCGGCGAGACGCTCGCCGATCCCGAGGATCCGCGCCCGCTGGCCGTGATCACGGTGGACGAGCCGGCGATGTCGATCACGATCGGCGCCAACACCTCGCCGCTGGCGGGCAAGGACGGCGACAAGCTGACGGCCAGGCAGATTGAGGGACGCCTCAACCAGGAGCTTGTCGGGAACGTGTCGCTGCGCGTGGCAGAGACCGAGCGCCCTGACACCTACGAGGTACAGGGCCGCGGCGAGCTGCAGCTGGCGGTGCTGGTGGAGATGATGCGCCGGGAGGGGTTTGAGATGACGGTGGGGCAGCCGCATGTGGTCGAGCGCACCATCGACGGCGCTCGCCATGAGCCGGTCGAGCGGCTTTCGATCGACGTGCCCGAGGAGCATGTCGGCACGGTCACCCAGCTGCTGGCCGCGCGCAAGGGCCGCATGGAACACATGACCAATCACGGCACCGGCTGGGTGCGCATGGAGTACCTCGTGCCCGCCCGCGGGCTGATCGGGTTCCGCACGGAGTTCCTCACCGAGACGCGCGGCACGGGCATCATGCACCACGTATTCGAGCGCTGGGAGCCGTGGGCCGGTGAGCTGTTGACGCGCACGACGGGTACGCTGGTGGCCGATCGCCGCGGCGAGACGGCCACCTATTCGCTGATGACCCTGCAGGACAGGGGGGGGCTGTTCGTGGGGCCCGGCGAGGAGGTGTATGAGGGGATGATCGTCGGTGAGAACTCCCGCTCTGAGGATCTCGACGTCAATCCCACCAAGGAAAAGCACCTGACCAACATGCGCTCATCGACCTCCGAGGTGCTCGTGCGCCTGGACGCCCACCGCAAGCTCACGCTCGATGAGGCGCTTGAGTTCGTGCGCGAGGATGAGGCCGTCGAGGCGACGCCCTCCTCGGTGCGCATGCGCAAGGTCGTGCTGGCGAAGGTCGATCGCCTGAAGACCGCCCGCCAGCAGCGAAAATGAGCGACAGGGGAGTGTCGGCGGTGGGGCCGCCGGCGCCGGTAAGCTGCCGCGCATGAACCTCTTCAGCAGAGCAGCGCTCAAAAGCAGGACCGCCGCATCCGTGATGTCCGTTCTCTGCGCCTGCGTCGCCATCGGCGCGACGGCGCCGGCCGCGGAGGCGGTCCACTTCGAAGTCGAGAGCCTGCCTGCGCTGAAGCTGCAGCTGGAACACGGCCAGGTACACGCCCTGGCCTTCCATCCGCAGCCTTCGACGGGGAACGGCCACATCCATGTGTCCCTGAGCAACGGCGGGCACGACACGATCGTGTACGCGATCTCCGAACAGGGGGCGCTGGCGGCCCTGGCGCGCGCCCACAGCCCGTCGGTGACGATCGCTGTGGCCAAAGCGAAAGCCTCCAAATCCGCCCATCACACCCTGCGCTATGTGGCGGCGGGGATCCTCGTGGTCGTGATCATCGTGATTGCAGCCGTGCTGCTGATCGACCGCCGGCGCAAGCTGCGCGCGAGCGGGGGGGAGGAGGCGGAGGGCTCCGCCCTTCCCTCCTCGGGCGAGATCACCTAGCCGCCGGCGGGCCGGGGCGGCCCCACAGGTAGGCGCTGAGGCAGCCCAGGGCGAACACCGCCACGACCAGCAGAACCGGGCCGGAGTCCTCGCTCAGCGCTCCCACCACCCCCGCTGTGAGGCCTCCGGCGAAAGCGGCCAGCCAGGCGATGTCGCCGCTGACGGGTGCCAGCAGCCGCCGTGGCCGGCGCAGCCCAAAGTAGGCGGCGAGCAGCGCAAGCAGTGTGGCCACGGGCATCGCGTGGTTGTGCAGCTCACCCCAGGCGGCCTTGTAGCGGCGGACGATCACGTCGCGCACGTCGCCCGCCGAGCGGGCGTGGAGGATGCTTCCGGTGAAGTGGCCGCTCCCGTGTGCCGTGGCGAGGTCCAGGGCGGCGAGCGCCACGAGGCCGGCCACGGGCGCCATCAGCACGACCAGGGTGCGCCTGCGGCTGAGCGCCCCGGGCAGCAGCAGCACCGCGGCGACGGCGAAGCCGGCGCTGACCAGGATCACCCCGCCGACCCCCGCGCCGAGTCGCGCCGAGCCCTCCACCGCCGCCAGCAGGACCCCCGCCACAGCCACAATCAGTGGCGCGCGGCGCCGCCGCGCGCTCTGCGCGGCCTCGCGCGGGCCCAGCGGGTAAAGCGCTGCGGCGAGGGCGGCGAGCACGAGCACCGCCAGGCCCGACTTCAGCTCGTTGCCGATCCCGTAGAAGCGCGCCCCCAGGATCGGGTCGGGGCCCAGCAGCGAGCGCATCAAGAGCTGCGTGCCCGAGAGGGCGTCGGCGACGAGCACCACCACGGCCACGATCGCGGGGGCCAGGGGGGCGCGGGGCCAGGGCAAGAGCTGGTCGGTGAGCGCCCCCAGCAGCATGCAGGCGAGGGCGATGATGGTGTACTCGACGGGCGCGCTCGGCTCCAGCGCGGCTCCCAACAGCACCACGACAGGCGCCCACAGCACGCCAAGGCCGCCGGCGCGCATGGCCGCTGCCCGGGCCCGCGGCCACGGCGCCGCGCACAGCAGCAACAGGCCCCATGCGCACAGCAGGAACGCCAGCGCCCTCAGTCGCCGCCCGCCGATCACCTGCAGGCGCGCCATCAGCCCGCGCAGCGAACTGGAGTGCAGCGCTCCGTCGCCGTGCAGCGGATCGCCACGGATGTCCGACGGGAGCGGCGCCAGGCGCAGGTGATCGAGGATCGTGGGGGCGACGTCGATCGAGGTGATCAGGCCGCGCTGGTTGGTGCTGTTGGAGGTGAGCTCGCGCCCACCCCCTCCCGCGAGCCCTGCGACGCCGCTCCACAACAGTTCGTGTCCATGACCGCTGGGGGCCCGCTGCAGGACGATCAAGAGCTCTCGCGGCGAGCGCGCCGCGCTGAGGGCGCGCAGCTGCGCATAGCCTTCGCCGCCGCCGGCAAGATCGGCGACGACGAGCGGCCGGCTCAGGAGGAGTGCGGCGATTCGCGCCGTCAGCGTCGCCGCGCTGCCCAGGGACACCGTCGCGATGGCGCCCTCGCGGCCGGCCGCCACGACGCCGTCGAGATCATCGCTGCCGGCGATGCCCGCGTAGCCGCCGCCGCCGGGGATGCTGGCGGCGAGCAGGCCCGGCCGCAGCAGCTGCGGTGCATCTTCGGCCCGTCTGCGCGCCGCCGCCCAGCCCACCACCACACCGCCTCCGCCGAGCGTCCTAAGCGACAGCGCCGGCGCTCTGGCGTTGGCATAGGCCGAGGAGGCGATCCGCGCGCCCTGGGTGAGGTCGAGCAGCAACTGGGCTCTCGTGTAGGAGCCCTGGCTGGCGGACATGATCCCCACGGACATGCCTCCGACGCTCGCCAGCTCGGCCTCGAACGCGCCTTCGTGCTCGCCATCGCCGGCGCCCAGGAAGGTGAGGAGAACCGAGGCACGGGCGGGTGTGGTGGCGGTGGCGGTGGCGGCCCCTGACGCCAGGCTCAGGACGGCGGCGATCGTTGCGACCGCGCAGAGCGGAAGGGCCCGACGGCCCCCCCGCCGCAGCGGTGGGCTCAGCCCTCCGCTCCCTCGGCTGCCACCTCAGGGAGCGGATGGGGAGCCGCGCCTGGAGACGGGAGGGGGGCATGGCCGTTGCGGGCGGGGTCCGCGGGCGGCAGCGAGGTGCCCTCGATATTCAGGTGCGGCAGCACCCGATCCAGCGCCGAGGGAATCTGCCAGGTGCGGGGGCCGATGATGTGCAGCACCGCCGGCAGCAGCAGGCAGCGCACGACCAGGGCATCGAGGAACACGGCGCTCGCGAGGCTCACGCCGAACTCTTTGATGACGCGGCCGTTGAGCAGCATGAAGGAGAGGAACACGCACACCATGATCGCCGCGGCCGCCGTCACCACGCGACCTGTCAGCGCCAGGCCCTCGGAGACGGCCACCGAGTTGTCCCCCGTGTCGCTCCAGCGCTCGTGGATGCGCGAGATCAGGAATACCTCGTAGTCCATGGACAGGCCGAAAACGATCGCGAACAGCATCACCGGAATGAACGACTCGATCGGGCCCTGCTGCACGCCGACCAGCCCTCCCAGCCAGCCCCATTGGAAGATCGCGACGATCACGCCCAGCGCGGCGCCGATGCTGAGGAGGTTCATGATGGCCGCCTGCAGGGGGATGATCAGCGAACGGAAGACGATCAGCAGGAGCAGCGCGCTCAGCAGCACGACGACGCCGATGAACAGCGGCAGCTTGTGGCCGAGGACGGCGGCAAAGTCCACCGCACCGGCCGTCACTCCACCGACGTACACGGTCATGCCGGTATGCGCCGCCACCGGCGGAATCACGCTGTCGCGCAGGTGCGAGACCAGTTGCGTGGTGGCATAAGCCTGTGGCGAGGAGCGCGGATACACGGAGATCGTGGCCACGTCTCCTGCCGGGTTCAGCTTCGCCGGGGCGACCGCGACGACGCCCGGGGTCCCCGCCACAGCCGCCCGCAGGGTTTCCACCGGCGCCCCCGCCTTGGACGTGGGCACCTTCGCCACGATCAGGAGCGGCCCGTTGAAGCCCTGGCCGAAGCCCTGGGCCAGGAGCTCATAGGCGCGGTGGGTGGTCTGGCTGGCGGGGTCGTTCCCGGCGTCGCTGGAACCGAGCCGCAGGGCGGTGGCAGGAGCCGCGATCGCCAGCATCAGCAGGGCCGCCGCTGCGGCGATCGCCCACGGCCTGCGCTCCACGAACGCGCTCCACCTCCTCCACGCGCCGCCTTCGCTGAAGGTCGCCGTCGTTCCCGTGGCCTTGGCGCGGCGTCTGGCGCGCCTGCTGGGCCTCGTCAGGCGGGCGCCCGCGAACGTCAACAGCGCCGGCAGCAGCGTCAGCGATGCCAGCAGCATCAAAAGCACCCCGATCGAGGCGGCGATAGCGACGCCGTAGAGGAAGTCGACGCCGAGCAGCATCATCCCCAGCAGGGCGATCACCACGGTGGTGCCGGCGAACAGGACTGCGCGCCCCGCCGTGTCCATCGCGCGCATGACCGACTCGCGCGAGTTTTCGAAGGTCGGTCCCGGCGTGCGGTAGGCCTCGCGGAAGCGCGTGAGGATGAACAGCGCATAATCGATCCCCACCCCCAGACCGATCATTGCGGCGAGCTCGGAGGAGAAGTTGGGGGTGTCGACCACATGCGTGAACAGCGCGATCACGGCCAGGCCGCTGCCGAGGCCGAACAGCGCCGTGACGATCGGTAGCCCCATCGCGACCAGCGAGCCGAACGTCAGCAGCAGCACAACCACCGCAGCCATCAGGCCGACGCCGGTGGCGACGCCGAAGCCTTCCTGCTCGGTGGCCTCGATCGCCTGTCCCCCCAGCTCGATCTGGAGCCCCGGCTTCTCGGCCGCACGGGCGACCGCCACCACGCGTTCGGCGGCGCTCTTGGGCAGCAGGTTGGCTTTTTCGTTGAACACAACCGTTGCAAAGGCGATCCTGCCGCTGGCCGATATCGCCTTGCCCGCGGACCCGGTGGCGTAGGGGCTGATCACCGCGGAGACGTGCGGCAGCCTTTCGACCTTGCTGAATACGGCGCCCATGCGCGCCCGCACCGCCGCGTCGGTGACGCTGCCCGAGCTGACCTTGTAAACGATTGTGTCGCGGTCGCCGGCCTGCGCGGGGAAGCTCTTTTCGAGCAGGTCCGATGCGCGCTGGGCGTCGGAGTTGGGCAGCGTGAAGTTGTTGGAGTAGCTGGTTCCGGCCGACTGCGCGAGGACGTTGACCGCCACCAGCAGCAGGACCCAGCCGAGTACGACGTACTTGCGATGCGACGTGCACCAGCGGGCGAGCTTGAGCATCCCTAGAGGATACGATCAAGCCAGGAAGATGCCCGACCGTGTACTAGTCACGGGCGCAGCCGGTTATGTGGGCGCTCCCCTCTGCCAGGAGCTGCTCGCCGCGGGGTGGCGGGTGAGGGGCCTGGATTGCCTGCTCCACGGCCAGGAGCACGTCGCGAGCGCGCTCGAGCGCGACGGCGTGGAGCTCGTGCGCGGCGATATTCGCGACCCGGGGGCCCGCGAGGAGGCGCTCGCCGGGGCCGCTGCGCTGGTCCATCTCGCGGCCATCGTCGGCGATCCGGCCTGCGCCCACGAGCCCGAGCTGGCCGCCGAAGTCAACATCGCGGGCTCTGAGGCCCTCCTCGCCGACGCCGCCGGCGCCGGCATCTCGCACATCGTGTTCGCCTCCACCTGCTCCAACTACGGGCGCAGCGGCGACCCCGAGACCCCCGTCGATGAGCGGACGCAGCTGCGCCCTGTGTCGCTGTATGCAGAGCAGAAGGTCGCGATCGAGCGACTGCTGCTGCCCGCTCTCGGAGGTGGCGCGCGAAGCGATCTCGGCGAGCTCCGCAGCACCTGCCTGCGCCTGGCCACCGTCTACGGCGTCGCCCCGCGCATGCGCTTCGATCTGACCGTCAACGAGTTCACGCGCGAGCTGTGGGCCGGTCACAACCTGGAGGTCTATGGGCAGCAATTCTGGCGCCCGTATGTCCACGTGCGCGATGCGGCCCGTGCCGTGCACGCTGTGCTGGGCGCCGAGCCGGCAGCGGTGGACGGCGAGGTCTTCAACGTCGGCGCCACTGCGGAGAACTACCGCAAGCTGGACCTGGTGGCGGCGATTCGCGAGCAGATACACACGGGCACCGTGTCCTATGTGGAGCGCGACAGCGACCCCCGCGACTACCGCGTCAGCTGCGAGAAGATCACACGCCGGCTCGCCTTCCACACGACAATGACGGTGGCCGAGGGCATCACTGAGGTCGCCGCCGCGCTGTCCGCAGGAGCCTTCCCGGAGCCATTTGACGATGCCTACCGAAACAGCCCCTAGCCCCGTGAACGCCCCCGACACAGTGCCCCTGTTCGACGTCCGTCTCACCGACGCGGATCTTGAGGCGGTGGCGCAGACGCTGCGATCGGGCTGGCTGAGCATGGGTCCGCGCACGCAGGAGTTCGAGCGGGCGTTCGCCGCTCAGCTGGGCGTGGCGCACGCCGTGGCGCTGTCAAGTGCCACGGCGGCGCTTCACCTCGCCTACCTCACGGCCGGCGTGGGGCCTGGGGACGAGGTGATCGTGCCCTCCTACACCTTCGTGGCGACGGCCGCCGCCGTGCGCTACTGCGGCGCCACGCCTGTGTTCGCCGACATCCTCGGCGCCCACGACCTGAGCATCGACCCCGACGCCGTGCGGCGCTGTCTCTCGCCCCGCACCAAGGCCGTGGCGTGCGTTCACTTCGCCGGCTATCCGGCGCAGGTGGCGCTGCTCGCGCAGCTCTGCGAGGAGCACGGCATCGCGCTGATCGAGGACGCCGCGCACGCTCCCAGCGGCGCCGTTGACGGACGCAAGCTCGGCAGCTGGGGCAGGGCTGCCGCCTTCAGCCTGTTCTCGAACAAGATCCTCTCCGTAGGCGAGGGTGGCCTGCTCGTGACCAGCGATGACGCTGTGGCCGAGAAGGCCCGCAGCCTGCGCTCCCACGCCATGAGCACCTCCACCTGGGAGCGCCACGCGAGCGGCTCGGGCGCCTATGAGGTGGACGACGTCGGCTTCAACTACCGCATCGATGAGCCCCGCAGCGCACTGGCGCTCTCTCGCCTGGAGCGCCTCGATCAGGACATCGCCTCGCACCGCCGCCTGACGCGCGCCTACCGCGAGCGTCTGCGCGAGCACCCCGGCCTGACGCTGCCCTTCAGCGATCAGTCGCTGGAGGGGTCCTGCTGCTATTTGATGCCGGTGCTGCTCTCCAAGGCCGCCCGCCGCGAGCAGGTGCGCGAGGCGCTGCGCGAGCGCCACGGCGTCCACACCGGCATTCACTACGCCCCCGTGCATACCTTCGCGGCCTATCGCCAGGGCGAGGGAGGGGTGGGCTTGCCCGTGACCGAGCAGGTGGCCGCCGGCGAGCTCACGCTGCCGCTGTTCGCACACATGAGCGACTCACAGCTGGATCGCGTGGTGAGCGCGATCGAGGCGGAGGTTCGGGCCTAGGCCAGGTGCTAGTCCTGGGGATCCTCGGGCAGCAGGCGATGGCGCATGCCCTCGAACTCCTCCTGGGCCTGCTCGTAGTCGTCGTGGCGGCCGATGTCCAGCCAGTAGGCGTCAGAGCGCCATGCCCGCACCGTCTCGCCGGCCTCGATCAGGCGCAGCATCAGATCGGGGAAGTCGATCTGCTCGCCCGGCTCGATGTGCTCGATCACCTGTGGGGAGAAGCAGTAGACGCCCATGCTGGCCTCGTATGCCAGATGCGGCTTCTCCTCATAGCCCGTCAGCCGGCTCCCGTCGGAAGCGTCGGCGAAGCGGGGCACTCCCAGGGAGATCTCGACCTCGTGGTGGCGCGTGGCGATGGTGGCGATCGCGTCGCCGTTCAAATGGTCGCTGAGCAAGCGCGCATAGTCGAGGTCGGTGAGCACGTCGCCGTTCATCACCAGAAATGGCTCGTCGAGCCCGTCGATCAGCGCCAGCGATCCGACCGTGCCAAGCGGATGGCGCTCGCGAAAGTAGTCGATCGCGATCCCGTGGGCGCTGCCGTCGCCGAAGAACGCCTCGATCAGCTCGGCCAGGTAGCCGGTGGCGACGGTCAGACGATCGAAGCCGGCGCTACATAACTGGCGCACGACGATGTCGAGCATGGGACGATCGCCGACGGGGATCAGGGGCTTTGGCAGCACCACCGTGTACGGACGCAGGCGCGATCCCTTGCCACCTGCCAGGACGACGGCGCGCATAACTTTTCAGTTGACGCTCGGGTCAAGTGGCATGCGGGCGAGCAGCGCATAGCCGCCGCCCTTGCGCTTCAGCACGGCGCTCCACAGCTCCTCCGGCACCTCCGTGAACACGTCGTCGGGCAGGGCCGCCTGGGCGATCCAGTCGCCGTTGTCGATCTCCGCGTCCAGCTGGCCCTCCCCCCAGCCGGCATAGCCTGCGAACACGCGCCTGCGCTCCGTGGCCTCGGTCAGCTCGTCTATGTCGGCGTCGGGCTCCGGGAAGCCGATCCGCCCCAGCACCAACAGGCCCGCCGGGGTCGGGTCCAGGAACTCGGCCACGAACACGATCGACGTCGGTTGCACCGGGCCTCCCACATACACCGGCTCAAGGCCATCGACCGCCTGCTCCAGCGCCGGCACCGCCTCGGCCACCGTCACCGTCGAGGGGCGGTTCAGCACCACGCCCATCGCGCCCTCCTCGCTGTGGACACCGATCAGCACCACCGCGCGCTTGAAGTTTGGATCCTCAAGCGCCGGGGAGGCGAGCAGCAGCTGGCCTGAGAGCGACTCCTGCATGATTTCATGAGGCTAGCGTCCGCGTGGAGAAAGGTGCGCCGGCGGGTGTGCAGCGGGCGCCCGGGCGGGCGCTCATGCGGCGGCAACTATGCTGAGCCGCTCGAAGGCTTAACAGAAACGAGGAGCGAGGGAATGGCCAAAACCCCACAGGTCGGTGAGCAGGCGCCGGATTTCGAGCTGGCGGGCACGAGCGGTCCGTTCCGGCTCTCTGAGCATCGCGGCGAGCGGGTGGTGCTGCTGTTCTACCCGGGCGACAACACGATGGTCTGCACCAAACAGTTCTGCTCCTACCGCGACCGTGGCGCTGATTTCGCCGCGCTCGACGCCACCGTCGTGGGCATCTCCAGCCAGGATCTCGCCTCCCATGAGGGCTTCATTGCAAAGCATGGCCTCAACGTGCCGCTGTTGGCGGACACCGAGAACGCGGTCGCCAAGGCCTACAGCGCCTTCTCGCAGCGGATGGGCACCAAGCGCGCCGTGATCGTGATCGACGAGCAGGGGATCGTCCGCCATCGCCACGACCACCTGCTGGGCCTCGACTATCAGTCCGTGGACGAGCTCAAGTCCGTGCTGGACGCAGTTCCCGCAGTCGCTGCTCAGTGACCGAGCGCGGCGGCGTGCTCGTGTGTGGCGGCGTGAGGGTCGCCCGTACCCCGCTCCTCGCCGGTCCGCGCGGCATGCAGCTCGGCCAGCTCCAGCTGCATGTTTCGCGCCTGCTCGCCCGGCGCCGGTGAGCGCCGGCTCCAGGTGCCCTCGCCGGCCAGCTCCCAGGAGCTCTGGTTATCAGCGAAGGCGCGCTCGAGCGTGTCCAGCAGCTCGGCCTGCAGTTCAGGCGTCTCGATCGGCACCGCCAGCTCCACCCGATGGTCCAGGTTGCGCGGCATCAGATCGGCCGACGCGATGAAGATCGTGTGCCCTGAGCCGCGCTCGAATGTGTAGATGCGGGAGTGCTCCAGCAGGCGCCCCACGATCGAGACCACGCGGATGTTCTCCGAGACCCCTGGCAGTCCCGGGCGCAGGCAGCAGATTCCGCGGACGTTCAGATCGACCTGGACACCGGCCTGCGAGGCCCTGTAGAGGGCGCGGATGCAGGGCCCGTCCACCAGCGCGTTCATCTTCATCGCGATCCTGCTCGGGGACCCCGCCGAATGGGCCGCAATCGTCAGCTCGATCTGCTCGAGAATGCCGTCGCGCAGGTGGTTGGGCGCCATCAGCACCTTGCGGTAGTGAAGCGGGCGGCCATAGCCGGTGAGGTAGTTGAACATGTCGGCCACGTCCGCGCCGATCTGCTCATCGGTGGTGAACAGGCCGAAGTCCGTGTAAAGGCGCGCCGTCGCCGAGTGGTAGTTGCCGGTTCCGATGTGCACGTAGTTGCGCACCCCATCGCCCTCGCGGCGCACCACCAGCACGCACTTGGCGTGCGTCTTCAACGCCGGCTGGCCGTAGACGACGTGCACGCCCGCCTCCTCCAAAGCCTTTGCCCAGTGGATGTTCATGCGCTCGTCGAAGCGGGCCTGCAGCTCGACAAGCGCCACCGCCTGCTTGCCCCGCTCGGTCGCATCGATCAGCGCCGGCACCAGCGGCGAGTCGTCGCTGGTGCGGTACACCGTCTGCTTGATCGCCAGCACGTTGGGGTCGGCCACCGCCTGCTCGACGAAGCGCTCCACTGAGGCGGCAAATGAGTCATAGGGGTGGTGCACCAGCAGGTCGCCTTCGCGCATGGCTCCCATCACGTCCGGGCGCTCGCCCTCGTGGCGCAGGAGGCGGGGGTGGACGCTCCCCATCAGCGGCTCCTCGCGCAGCTCAGCGTAGCCGGGCAGCCTCACCAGCTGCCACAGCCCACCCATGTCGAGCAGGCCGTCAACGGGGTAGACGTCACTCTCCTCGGCGCCCAGCAGCTCGACCAGCTCCTCGCGCAGGCGCTCGCTGCAGGCGGTGCCGATCTCCACCCGCACGATCTCGCCGAAGCGGCGGCGGCGCAGCTCGTCCTCGACCGCCTGCAGCAGGTCAGCAGCGTCGTCGGAAACCTCCAGATCGGCGTCGCGCGTGACCCGGAAAACGTCGCAGTCGACGATCTCCATCCCAGGGAACAGGGCGTCGAGATGATGCGCGATCACGTCCTCCAGCGCCACGAACGTGAGCTGCCCGGGAGGTGAATCGAGTGCCACGAAGCGCGGCAGGATCTCGGTCGGCACCTTCACCCGCGCGAACACCGTCTCCTCGCTGAGCGGGTCGTGCACCAGCACCGCCAGGCTGAGCGACAAGTTTGAGATGTAGGGGAAGGGGCGCCCCGGTGTGACGGCAAGCGGGGTGAGGGCGGGGAAGATCGCGCGGTGGAAGTGCATGGCCAGCTCGCTGCGCTGCTCCTCGTCGAGCTCATCGACGCCGACCACGGCGATCCCCTGCTCGCGCAGGGCGGGGCGCAGCGTCGCTTCAAAGCAGTCGCTGAGGCGCCCCCCGAGCTCCCGCGTCTTCTCGCGGATCAGGGCGATCGTCTGCGCGGGCGTGTGCCCGTCCTGGCTGCGGGTCTCCACGCCGGCGTCGATCTGGTCGTGTATCCCTGCGACGCGCACCATGAAGTACTCGTCGAGGTTGGTCGTGTAGATCGCACAGAACTTGACCCGCTCCAGCAGCGGCGCGCGCTCGTCCTCGGCCAGCTGCAGCACCCTGTCGTTGAAGTCCAGCCATGAGACCTCACGGTTGATGTAAAGCGCCTGATCTGTCAGCTCGTGCTCGTTGGCCATTTCCACTGCTCGCATTTCCTCTGCTCACGCTACACGCTCACCGTAAACGGTAGGCTGAAGATCTAAGGATGGCGCGCCAGCTCTGGCTACTACGTCATGCCGACGCCGAGCCCCACGGCACACGTGTGGACGCGCAGCGGCAGTTGACCCCACGAGGAGAAGAACAGGCACGGGCTGCCGGGGTGGCCATGGCGCGCCTGGGCGTGGTCTTCGAGGAGGTCCTCTACAGCCCCAAGGTACGCGCTCGCAGCACCGCTGAGCTCGCCGCCGAGGGCTGGAGTGAGGAGCAGCGTGCGACCCTGCACGAGTATCCGGCCCTGGCCGGTGGGTTCGCCGCCGGCGATGCGCTTGACGCGCTGGGCGCCGTCCCGGCCGACAGCGGCCGACTGCTCCTCATCGGGCACGAGCCCGACCTCTCAGGCGTGGCCTCCGCGCTGAGCGGGGCCCGCATCGACCTCAAAAAGGGAGGGCTGGCGGTGCTGCGCCTAGAGGGCGCCGGTGGTGAGCTCGTGGTCCTGCTGCGACCGCGCGAGCTCGCTCTCATCGCCGGACTGCCAGTCGCTCGGGACTGACGCCGGGACCTCCACGGGCTTGCCCTCGGCCGCGTCCAGGGACTCGGCCGCGAAGCGGTAGCCGATGCCGAAGTGGGTGTGGATGTAGCGCCAGCGCGGTGAGGCCCGCTCCAGCTTCTGGCGGAGCTTGCGCACAAACACGTCCACCGAGCGGTCGCCCCGGACCATCGTGTAGCCCCACAGGCGCGAATAGATTTCCTCGCGCTCCAGCACGCGGCCCTCGGCGGCGGCGAGCAGCTCGATCAGCTCGAACTCGCGTCTGGTGAGGTCGATGCTGCCGGGGCCCACGAACGCCTGGAAGCGGTCGGAGCGGATCTCGACCTCGCCGGCGATGATCGGCTTGCTCTCGCCTCGGCTGGTGTTGCGCCGGCGGCGGCGCACGACGCTCTGCACGCGGGCGATGACCTCCTCGGGATGAGTCGGCTTGGTGATCCAGTCATCGGCGCCCAGGCGCAGCCCGCGCACGCGCTGGGCCACCGTCGAGGGACCCGTGCAGACCACCACGCCCAGCTCGGGAAGGGCTCCGCACAGCCGCTGAAGCCATGTCCACGCCTGTGGCCCCAGCACGGTCAGGTCCACGACCAGCGCGCTCAGGCGCATCGCCGCGACCGCCTCCGCCGGAACGGGGCTGGCGAGGACGCGATGCTCCCAGCCCAGGCGATCCAGGCGCTTGCTCAGAACCTGGATGAAGCCGCTGTCGCGATCCAGGACGGCGATCCTGAGAGATGAGGAGGCCGTAGAGGCTGGATCGGAGCCTGACGGCCCCCCCGGCTCATCGGCACGTACGATTGCCGTCATCGGCCGCGAGTGTACGCGATGGGCGTGATGCCGCAGCTCCTCACCGGCCAACGTCACAGGATGTTCACAGTGATCCGCCGCTATTTGGGGGATCTCCGCACGCCAATGTGACCGCACGAGGACGCCCGCGTTCGCAATTTGCGGGAATCCGGCTTGGCTAAAAGGTCTCGGGGACTGGGCCGTCAGGCGCGTCCGGGCGGGTGCCGGCCATCGCCTGAGAGGAGTCTGAGTACTCCCGGAACAGCCCAGTCACGACAAAGGCGACCTGCTCGCCGATGTCCACGGCGTTGTCGCCTATCCGCTCCAGCGCTCTGGCCACGAGGATCATGTGCATCGCCCACTCACGCGTGTCGGGGTCGTCCCCGATCTCGATCGCCATCCTGAAGATCTCGCGGTTGAGGCGGTTGATCTCGCGGTCCTGGCGCACCAGGTCCTCGGCCAGGCCGACCTCGCGCCCGGCGAACGCGGCCTTGCACTGGACGACCTCCGAGCGGGCGTGGGCGCCCATCTTCGCCAGTGCCTGAAGCACCTCCGGGCGCACCGGGGGCTCGTGCCCGGAGAGGGGGATCAGCTTGGCGATGTTCACGCACTGGTCGCCCATCCTCTCGATGTGCTTGATCATGTGCAGCAGCGCTGCGACCAGGCGCAGATCCCCCGCCACGGGCGCCTGCAGCGCCAGCAGGGACAGGATGCCCTGGTGGACCTCCAGATAGCGCCCGTCCACACGGTCGTCATCGACGATCACCATCTGCGCCAGCTCCACGTCCTGGTGGTCGAGCGCCTCCAGCACGCGGTCGAGCTGCTCGACGATCAGGTCCAGCCCCCCCAGCGCGCGGACTTCAAGCTCATGCAGCTGGCGCTGGAAGTGCGCTCGCCCCTGACCTTCCCGGGCGGTGTCAATGCCCGGCCCTGGGGTCGCCGTCGCGGTTGAGGAGGCCCCCTGCTCGTCGTCGGCGCTAGCCGAACTTGCCGGTGACATATTCCTCGGTTCGTGGGTCGCTCGGGTTGGTGAAGATGTCCTGCGTCCTGCCGACCTCCACGAGCTCGCCGCCGAGCATGAACGCGGTGCGGTCGGCAACGCGCGCCGCCTGCTGCATGTTGTGGGTCACGATCACGATCGTGACCCTGCGCTTGAGCTGGTCGATCAGCTCCTCGATCCTGAGCGTCGCGATCGGGTCAAGAGCCGAGCAGGGCTCATCCATGAGGATGACCTCCGGATCGACGGCCAGCGAGCGGGCGATGCACAGGCGCTGCTGCTGGCCCCCGGAGAGCCCGGCCCCGGCGTCATGCAGGCGATCCTTGACCTCGTCCCACAGGCCGGCGCCGCGCAGCGCGGCCTCGACCTTTCCTCGCAGGTCGCCGCGGCCCCTGGCGGTCAGGCGCAGCCCGGCGGCGACGTTGTCGAACACCGACATCGTGGGGAAGGGGTTGGGCTTCTGAAAGACCATCCCAATCGCGCGGCGTACCGCCACCACGTCAACCGAGGGGTCATACACATCGAGGTCGTCCAGTAGCACTCGCCCCTCGGCGCTGGCGCCCGGAATCTCCTCGTGCATGCGGTTGATGCAGCGCACCATCGTCGACTTCCCGCAGCCCGAAGGCCCGATGATCGCCGTCACCTCGTTGGCATTGAACTCCAGGTCGATTCCCTTGACCTGTTCGGCGGGGCCATAGAAGGCACGCAGCTTCTGCAGGCTCACGCTCATCCCGGCCTTGGCCTGGAGCTCCTCTGCGACTGGGGTGGGGCCGGGCTCGGCAGAAGCGGGCTCGGCCGGCGGGCGCTCGGAGCGCGAGGAGGGCAGCGGGGGGCGGGCGTGGGTCGGGCTTGGCTCCAGAATGTCGTCTGGCTCCACGTCAGTGACTCCTCCGCTCGGTCCATCGGAGCTCATGCAAGGCGACTCCTCTTTGCGACCAGGCGGGCGATGAGGTTGAGCACGAGGATCATGGTGACGAGGGTTAGCGCTGCTCCCCACGCACGGTTTACCACGGAGGTGGTGGGGGATGTCACGTCATTGTAGATCTGCACCGGCAGCGAGTTCATGAATCCGCCCAGGTTTGTGCTCGTCTTGAAGGTGGCCCCGGCAGTGAACAGCAGCGGTGCGGTCTCTCCGGCGGCGCGCGCGATCGCGAGCAGTACCCCCGTGACCATTCCCGGCAGCGCCGTCGGCAGCACGATGCTGAAGATCACTCGCCAGCGGGGTGCGCCGAGGGCGAGGGCCGACTCGCGCAGGGCACCTGGGACCAGCAGCAGGATCACCTCGGCTGAGCGGATCACGACCGGCAGCATCAGCAGCGAGAGCGCAAATGAGCCCTTGTAGCCGGCATAGGTCGAGCCGGTGCCGACGATCAGCACGATGTAGATGAACAGCCCGAAGATGATCGACGGCACGCCCGTGAGGACGTCGACGAAGAAGCGCACGGCGTTGGCGAACCAGCTGTTGCGGCCATACTCGACCAGCCACACGGCCACGCCGATGCCCGCAGGGATCGAGATCGCCGAGGCCAGCGCAACGATCTCGATGGTGCCAAGGATCGCGCTCTGGATGCCGCCGATCGAGGAGTGCTTGAAGAACGTGTTGCCCGTCGGGTCGGTCGTGAAGAAGCTGGGGCTCCACGAGCCGAGGCCTTTCTGCAACAGGTAGTAGACGATCAACAGCAGCGGGATCAGCGCGATCACGGTGCCGGCGAGGATCGCCGAGCGCGCGATGCGGTCGCGTCGCCTGCGGCCCGGGCTCAGCGTGAACTGGGCGAAGCGATCGTCGCTCATACCCCGGCCGCTCCTGCGATCGCCGGCGGAGCGCTCTGGGCGGGGCTGTTCGGCGCGCCCGTGCGGGCGGCCCGCACCACCACCACGCGCGCGATCGCGTTGACGATCAGCGTCAGCACGAACAGGACCAGACCGGCGGCGAACAGGGCCGAGCGGTGCAGGCCCTGGGCCTCGCCGAACTCGTTGGCGATCACCGCCGCGAGGCTGTAGCCCTGGCCGAAGAGGTGTTTGCCCAGCTGGGGCGCGTCGCCGATCAGGATCGCAACGGCGATCGTCTCACCGAGCGCACGCCCTAGCCCCAGCATCGCGCCGCCGATGATGCCCCCGCGGCAGTAGGGCAGAACAGCCATGCGGATCATCTCCCAGCGGGTGGCTCCCAGCCCGAGCGCGGCCTCCTTGTGATCGGCGGGCACCGTGCTCATCACCTCGCGCGAGATCGCGCTGACGATCGGCAGGATCATGATCGCCAGGATCAGCCCGGCGACGAAGTAGTTGGGAATCGTGACGGCGCCGCCGCCGATGAAGGGGATGAAGGAGAGCCGGTTGGCCAGCCACTGCTCGGCCGGCTGCAGCTTGGGGGCGAGGAAGAAGATGCCCCACAGCCCGTACACCACCGACGGCACAGCTGCCAGCAGCTCGATCAGGGCTGTGACCGGCGCCCGCACGCGGCCGGGGCAGAGCTCGGTTATGTAGATCGCCGTCGCGACGGCGACGGGTACGCCGACCAAAAGCGCCAGGGCCGAGGTGATCAGGGTGCCGATCAGCAGCGGCAGCGCCCCGAACGTTTCCGCCGAGACGTTCCAGTCCTTGTCGAAGGTGAACCCGAAGACCCCGAACTTGGCGAACGCCGGGCGCGCTTCGCCGACGAGGCGGATGAAGAAATAGACGATCAGCGCGAGGATCAGCGCGGCCAGGAGCGTCAGGCCGTACTTCAGCGCGCGGTCGGGCAGGCGCGCGAGCGGCGAGCGCTCAAGGGTTGAACGCTCGCCGCCCGGAAGCGATGCTGCCTCCATCGTCTTGGGTCAGCCGCTCAGCGGCGAGCCGTTGCATTCCAGAGCAGTGACCGCCGCCTTTGACTTGGCGAGGATCGCAGCCGGAAGCGTCGCGTAGTCGGCCTGGGAAAGGATCGACTGACCCGACCCGAGCCCATATTCGAGGAACTTCACGACGCCCTTGGCGGCAGCTTCGCCGCCGGGGATACCCGCCTTGCACATGTCCTTGTAGACCACCACGAACGTCTGCGAGGTGAGCGGGTAGGATTCCGCGCCACTCGGGTTGCTGATCTTGATACCGAGGTTGCTCGGCACGACCACCGTCGCGCCGGCTGCGGTCGCGGAGGCCAGGGTGGGCGCCACGAAGTTACCGGCCTTGTTCTTGACCGAGGCGTAGGTGAAGTTGTGCTCCAGGGCGTATGCCTGCTCGACGTAGCCGACGGCGCCGGCCGTCTGCTGCACCGCGCCGGCCACACCCGCGTTGCCCTTGGCGCCCGTGCCCACGGGCCACTGGACGTCCTTGCCTTCACCGACCTTGCTTGCGAATTCGGGATCGACCTTCGCCAGGAAGCCGGTGAAGCCGGAGGTCGTGCCCGAGGAGTCTGAGCGGTGGATGACCGTTATCGGCGTGCTCGGCAGCGTGACCCCCGGGTTCAGTTCGGCGATTTCGGGAGCGTTCCAGGTTGTGATCTTGCCGAGGTAGATGTTGGCGATCGTCTTTCCCGTGAGCTTCAGCCCGCTCTTCACGCCGGGCAGGTTGTAGGAGACGGTGATCGCGCCCAGGAACATCGGAACCTGAACGACCGGGCCGACCTTTTCAAGGGTCGCGAAGTCGGCCGGCTTCAACGGCGGATCGCTGGCGCCGAAGTCGACGGTCTTGGCCTCCAGCGAGGTGATCCCCGCGCCCGAGCCGACCGCCTGGTAGTTGACCGTGAGGCCCGGCTGGGCCGAGGCCCACTGCTCATATACGGGCGCAGCGAAGGTCGAGCCGGCGCCTGAGACGGTTGCGGAGGCGCTGCTGGAGGAAGTTGAAGCAGTCGTTGAGGAGCTGCTGGACGAGCTGGAGCTGCCGCACGCGGCGAGGCCAAGGGCGAGCAGCAGGGCGCCTGCTGTTGCGCCGACCTTTCTATTGATCACTGGTTCTCCTCTGCTGATAGCTTGATGAGGGCTTACAGGGCGCGGGAGAATCCGTTGCCGGCCCGGCAGTGCGGGCGTAGTCTCTTTGCCCGCAGGCAGCTCAAATGTGACTATCTGGTGAACGAAAACCGCCGTTCGTCACAAAATCAGCTATGGGCCGCGGCTGGGACTGAAAGCGATAGCCGAAGCCCGGGTGGGTGTGGATGAAGCGGCTGCCCGGCACGGCCGCCTCGAGCTTGCCGCGCAGCTTGCTCACGTATACGTCCACCGAGCGGTCTCCGCGGCGTAGCTCGCCGCTCCAGACGGTCCTGTAGAGCTCCTCTCGCGTCAGGATCGAGCCGACCCGCCTCGCCATCGCGACCAGCAGCTCGAACTCGCGTACCGAAAGCGTCAGCGCCTCACCGCGGGCGAGCACGAGCCCGGAGCTCAGCTTGATCTCCAGCTCGCCTGCGTGCAGTGTGCCCGCGTCATCCGTGGAAGCCGCCACCGCGTGCAGCTTGCTGGGGCGCGGCCCCGGAGGCGTTGCAAAGCGGTAATCGCTTGGTGAAGAAATCGTGAAGGCCGGAGGCGGCTGGGACGCGTACTCGACACTCAAATATCATCGCCCGATGAGCTTCCTGCGCCGGGGCCTGGACGGCACGCTGATGGCCCTGGTCGAGGAGGCCGGGCGCAACATCCAGCGCTCAGGCCTGCTGCTGCGCGAACTGCTCGTCGACTACCCCGAGCACGCCACGCTGGCTGGTGAGCTGAAGGTGTGCGAGCAGGAAGGCGACCGCATCACCCACGACATCATCCACCGCCTGGCGGGCCAGGGCCGGGTGCGAGCGCCCTTCGACGCCGGCGACGGCTATGCGCTGGCGACGGCGCTCGATGACATCGTCGACCACTCCGAGCAGGTCGCCGCCCAGCTTGGGCTCTACTCCGTCGAGGCGCCGATGGAGCAGGCCGTCGAATTCACCGACGTGCTCGTGGGTGCCGGCGAGCAGATCGCCCAGGCCCTGCGCGGACTGCGCACCGGTACCGAGCTCGGTCCGCATCTGGTCGAGATCCATCGCCTCGAGAACGAGGGCGATCGCCTTCAGCGCGACGCCCTCGCCTCGCTGTTCGCCGGGGGCATCGACCCGATGGTGGTGATCCGCTGGAAGGACATCTTCGAGTCGCTCGAGGCCGCCGTGGATGCGTGCGAGACGGTCGCGCACGTGCTCGAGGGGATCACGTTGAAGCAGCGCAAGCGCCGCCTGCGCTGAGCCTCGCTCGGCTTGGAAACGGCTGCATCTCGGCCGGGCAAGGGGCCTGTCCTACCCCTATCCTCAGTTTCTAAACTTGCAAAGTGAGGAAAAGCCTGGTAGAAATTGCACCTGCAATCATCCCTTTGTAGATCGGAGTTATGCGGTATGGAGGCTTCAACTCTCAGCCGGCTCGATGTATCACAGCGTGCGCGCCCCGCCGCGGCAGGTCCGCGCGGGGGGCAGGCGATCGCCCGGCCCGCCGCCGAGGGCGACGGCGTATGGCCGGCTCCAGTTCAGTCCACGCCGCTGAATATCGCAGTCATCGACCGCGACTCCGGCCTTCTGATCGTGCTCGCCAAGCGCCTTGAGCGACTCGGTTGGAAGCACCGGGTGCTGGCGGAGACGGTCCCCATCAAGACGATCGCCGCGATGCGCCTCGATGCCCTGGTCGTCGACCTGGGGATCATGGGTCCGCGCTGCTGGGATTGGCTCGAGCGCCTCGCCCAGTCGCGGCGAAGCTTCGGCATCGTCATCTGCACGGGCTCCTCGACGGTCGCCGAGCGCGTTCGCGCCCTGCGCCTGGGGGCCGATGACTGGCTCAGCAAGCCCTGCCACCCCGAGGAGCTGATCGCCCGCGTCGAGGCCGTCGCCGGCCACCGCCGCAGGGTGGAGCCGCGCAACATGGAGACGCTCAAGATCGGCGAGGTCGAGATCCGCCGCGATCAGTATCAGGCCTTCGTGGCGGACTCCAGCCTCAACCTCACGCGCCGCGAGTTCCAGCTGATCGAGCACATGGCCGGCGCCGCCGGGCAGGTGCTGGAGCGCGAGCTGATCTACGAACGGCTGTGGGGCTATCCGATGATCCGCAACGACCGCTCAGTCGACGTCTTCGTACACAAGCTGCGGCGCAAGCTCGAAGCGGCCTCGCCCGACTGGCGCTACATCCACACCCATTTCGGCATCGGCTATAGCTTTGCCGCCGAATCCATTGCCGCCGACACGGCGGATGCAGACGAGCTGCAGAGCAGGCGCGAGCCCTCGCAGGACCGCCTGGCGGCCTGAGCTCAACCGAGCGTGGTGGGCGGCGCGCTGAAGCTGAGGGTGGCGCCGCGGGGATCGCCGATGGGGAAGATCTGAAACGGGGTGGAGGAGCCGGCTGGGGCCTGCGGCAGCACGGCTCGCCCCGCGGCCACGATGCGCCCGCCGCGGCGGGCAAGGGCGTAGACGACGAGTTCCTGCTGGGTCACCGCCGAGCGGTTGACCACGGTGCCCTCGATACCGAGGCCGCTGGAGCCTTCTTCGAAGAGGCGTCCTCCCTCGATCGTGAGCTGCGGGAGGGGCCCAGCGGCTGCGGGCGCCTGGCCGACCGTCGCGCTGACGCGCACGGGCGTCTGGCCGGCCTGCACCTGATCGTCGATCCACGTCAGTTCCCGGTGGGCTGGAAGCAGCGAGGCGGATACCAGGGAGGGGGCGAGGCCTGGTGCGCTGTTGCTGTACAGGCTCGCACCCTGCGCGCCGCTCACGGTGATCGCGATCGGGACATCGCGCAGGGCCGTGGCGGAGAGGTTGCGCAGCGTGACCACCGCCGCGGCGCCGTTTTCGTCGTGCAGCACGGCCGTGGAGATGACCTTGACCTGGCTGCTGGCGCGGGTGATCTTCAGGCTGGCCTGGGCCGGCGCGTTGTGGTGGACGAGCTTGGCCAGCTTGGCGCTGCGTTCGGCGTTGGTCTCACAGCCGCTGAAGATGACTGCCAGCAGGGCGAGCGCGAAGGCGTGCCTCAACCGAAGGCCCCGCCGATGTAGTCGCGCGTGCGCGGCATGCGGGGATGGTCGAAGACCTGTTCACTGGAGCCGTACTCGACGAGCTCGCCCAGATGCATGAACGCGACATGGTCGGCGACCCGAAACGCCTGCTGCAGGTTGTGTGTGACGATCACGATCGCCACGCTCTCGCGCAGCCCCACGATCAGCTCCTCGATCGTCGCCGTGGAGATCGGGTCAAGCGCCGAGCAGGGCTCGTCCAGCAGCAGCACCTCCGGTCCGGCCGCCAGCGCCCGCGCGATGCACAGCCGCTGCTGCTGGCCCCCCGAGAGGCGAAGGGCGGGGTGGTCGAGGTCATCGGCCACCTCCTCATAAAGACCTGCACGCCGCAGCGCATCGATCACCGCCGGTTCCAGCTCGTGCCTGGCGCCCATGCGCCGGCGCCAGCCCCGCAACCCCTCACGGCCTTCCTCACGCAGCGCGTATGCGACGTTCTCAAAGACGCTCATGGGGAACGGGTTTGGCTGCTGGAAGACCATCGAGACGCGCCGGCGTAGAGCGGTCACCTCCAGGCGCTCGATCTCTTCGCCATCGAGCGTGATCGCCCCCGCGCGGGAGGCCCCGGCGGTGACCTCGGTGAGACGGTTGAGCGAGCGCAACAGCGTGGTCTTGCCCGAGCCCGAGGCTCCGATCAGGGCCAGCACCTCGCCCCGGCGCACTCCCAGCGTCACATCGCGCACCACCCAGCGATCGCCGTAGGCCAGCGAGACAGATTCCAGGCGCATGCGCTCCTTCACCTCGGTGAGCGATGGGCTGACCCGGCGCCGCGACGCACCCGCCACGGGGGGGCTGGCCAGCGGTGCGCCCACGCCGCCCGCAAGCACACGCCGGCCGTTGGCCGGGCGCTCCACGATCGTGGGCTCCTGCTCGACGACGATGCGTCGCACCGGCGGTGGCGTTCTCACGGCTGCTTCGCCGCCGCCGCGCGTCCGGAGCTCATGCGGGTCACTGCCAGGTTGAGCGCCAGCACGGTCAACAGCAGCACAAACGCCGCTGCATAGGCCTTCTGGGGGGCGTTGCCTTCGCCGGCCGGCGAGTTTTCAAACACGTAGCTGGTCAGCGTCGAGCCCGTGCCGCGCAGGGTGGAGAGCAGCGGCGCTCCGCCCGCCCCCTGCAGCTGGAGCGTTCCTCCCATCAGGATCACAACGATCGCCGTGTCGCCGATTATGCGCCCGATCCCGAGCGTCACCCCACTTGCGATGTCAGCGCGGATCGCGGGCAGCAGCACCCGGCGGATCGTCGTGGCCTTGGTCTTGCCGAGCGCATAGGAGGCCTCGCGCAGGTGCGCCGGGATCTGGGCCAGGCCCTCGCGCGTGGAGGTCACGATCAGGGGCAGTGCCAGCAGCGACATCATGATGCCGGCGATCAGGAAGGAGCGTCCATAGACCGCCCCGCCGGCCGAGGTCTGCGAGAGGAAGCCGAGCGAGCCGCGGGCGAACACGAGCAGGCCGAAGATCGCCAGCACGACGCTGGGCGTGCCCGCGATCATCTCGATGCCCGACTCCACCGCCCGCGCCAGCCACGCCGGACGCTGGAACTCATTTAGCCACGTCGCCACCCCAACTCCGACGGGGGCGGCCAGCCCGATCCCGATCGCCGTCAGCAGCAGCGTGCCCTCGATCGGATCGAGGAATCCTCCGGTGCCGCCCTGGTCCTTGGCGGCGCTCGGAGACTCGACCAGCAGCTCTGGGCGCAGATAGGAGATGCCCTTGATGAACATCAGCAGCAGGATCGCGCCGGCGATCAGGCACAGCGACAGGCCCGCGGCCCAGCACAGCATGTAGCCGATGCGGTCGGCCAGCGGCCAGGAGGAGATCGAGTCCCGCGGCCGATTGGCGGCGCGCGCGCGCAGCGGGGCGGGCGGTGTCAGTGGTGTGCTGGCCATCAGCGGATCCCGTAGCGCTTCAGCGGCTGCTTTGCCGCCCAGCCGGCGAGTGACAGCAGGGCGGTGGAGATGAGCAGGACGGCCGCGAACGCGTACAGCGTCTGCGCCAGCGGCGGGTCTCCGAGTTCCTCGAAGTTCTGGATGATCGTCGCCGCCAGGGGGCGCGCGGGCTCGAAGACGACGGTGAAGCCGTCGAGCAGGTTGGGCGCGAACCCGCGACCGCCGGCGACCATCGCCAGCATGATCGCCTCGCCGAGGGCGCGCCCGGTGGCCAGCACCGCTGCGGCGATGATCGCCGGTCGGGCGGTGCGCAGCGAGACCCGCCAGGTCGTGCGCCAGCGGTTGACCCCGAGCGCGGCCGAGCCCTCCGTCCACGATTTGGGCACGGCGCCCAGCGCGCCGGCGATGAGCGAAACCATGATCGGCGTGATCATCACCATCAGGATCAGCGTGGCCAGGCCGAGGCCGTTGCCGTTCAGCTGCACGACGTTCTCGACCGATTCCTTACGCCCGTTTGAGATCAGGTTGGCGTTGATCCAGGGCGCGAGCACGAGAATGCCGATCAGCCCGTAGAGCACCGACGGCACACCCGCGAGCAGCCGCACCACCGGGTCCAGTACCCGTCGCAGTGGCGGTGGCGCGAACTCGACGATGAAGATCGCCGCCAGGATCGAGAGCACCAGACCGAACAGCACTGCCAGGCCGGTCGTCAGCATTGTCGCCCACAACAGTGGCCACGCGCGCAGGTGGTAGACGTAGTGGCCCGCTGTCTTGGGCCCGTTCTCGATCGCCTTGATCTGCTGATCGACGTCGCCTCCGGGGAGGAACCAGCTGATGAAGCCGTTGTGGGAAAAGGACGGCCAGGCCTTTGCGAACACCGTCAGGGTCATCAGCGCGATGAGTACGAGCACGGCTACAGACAGCGCGCCGAGCATCAGCTCGGCGCGCTGGTCAGGCTTGCCGCGTGAGCGCCAGGGCATCGTCGCCTAGTGGACCACTACCCAGTCCGAGGCGATGATCTTTTTGGTGACCTTGTTGCCGCTGGTGACCCAGTTGATGAACTTCGCCGCGGCGCCCTTGGGCGGACCCTTGGTGACCATCCAGAAGTTACGCACGCCTAGGTACTGCCCGGACTTGGCATTGCGCAGCGTGCAGGGGATGCCCTGGTAGCCCACCGCGTTGGTTCCCGGGGTGAAGTCAAAGGAGGTGAAGCCGATCCCGTTGGGGTCGGAGATGACCGCCTGGCGCATCGTTCCCTCGCTCTCCTCCGCGTCGGCGGCCGGCGAGATCTTCAGGGTTTCACCCAGGAAGATGTTCTGGAAGGCGTCCTGGGTACCCGAGGAGGCGACCCGCTGGAAGAGGTCGATCGGCCCCGATGCCGTCGCTCCGGGCACTTCGCTCCAGCTGCGGATCTGGCCGGTGAAGATTTCCTGGACCAGCTGCTGGCTGATGTTGGTCAGGTGGTTGGAGGGGTTGGTGATCACGCACACGCCGTCGCGCGCGACCTTGGTGAAGCGCAGGCCGGGGGGATCCACCCCGATGATCGGGTCACGCGAGACGTCGGCGATGTCCACGCGCCCGGCGGCGACGTCGGTGATGCCCGCGCCGGAGGTGCCCTGCCCGACGTGGGGCGCGGGCTGGTGGGTCGCCTTGTGGTACGCGGTGGCCAGCTGGGTGACCAGCGGGAACATCGAGGTTGATCCGTCCAGGAGCACCGCGCGCGCGCTGGCGACGGCCGGCAGGACGCCAAGCGTGAAAATGGCGATCAGCGAGACTAGGGCGGTGCGAGTCATGCGCACGTGAAGGCTCCTTTTCGGCGAACGGTTTTTGAGCGGCGCTGCTGATGGAGTAAGGGGCGGTACGCGCAAGGGTCCACGGAGAGCAGCCAACGGCTCACCGCAACTCCCCAGACCTCAAGAACGCGCCGTTGTCAGTGTCCGGTTGGGGTGCTTCGCAATCGTGAACAGCGGGTGTCCAGTTGGAGAAAATCTGGATAACGCCCTTTTCCGACGAGGATTGTGAAATTTCCATGTAGCGTATTTGTGAACAGGGATTGCTTTCGTGCGGGTGCGATGTGACACTCGGCCGGCCCACGCCCCGTCCAGCTGACGTCCGTGCGCGCAATTCATGAGCGACGACAACCACGACTCAGCGCCCAACACCGACCCTGGCTCGACCCAGCGCATCGCCGGGCCCGTTGTCCGTACCAATGCGCCCGCGCCAAATGCACCGAAGCCTCCCGTGGGCACTGTGCGTTCGGGGCTGGCGCACCGTCGCAACCCTGCTCTGGTGGCGCTCGGCGCCTTCAGCGCGGGTGTTCGGCGACTGATCTTCAAAGACCTCCTCAACTCGTTCCTGTTGCTCGCAGCGATCTGTCTGGCGGTGGCCTTTGCGCTGCTTCTCGGCTCGATCGGCCCGAGCAGCAAGGGCACCCAGGCCCCGATCAGCGAAATCGAGACGCTGGCGAAGAACAAGGACATCCTCACCGCCAAGCTGCTCGATCACGACAGCCGCGTCGAGGTCATCACCCGCGCCGGCGAAGGGGCACCGACGCGGCAGTTGTGGGCCTCCTACCCGAGCTCCGGCGCGCAGACGCAATCGCTGCTCAGCTCGCTGTCGGCGGATGGCGCGGTTGTCACCGTCGATCAACAGTCCGGCAAGCCGCTGCGGGCGATAATCGTCCAGTTCCTGATCCCCATCCTGCTGCTGGTGACGCTGTTCGCCCTGCTCACGCGGATCGGCGCCGACGGTGGCGCAGGTGGCATTGCAGGCTTCTCGGCATTCACGGGCAAGGGCAAGCGCAAGGGCAAGGGGACGCTCGAAAGCGTGACCTTCGCTGACGTCGCCGGTGCCGGGGAGGCGGTGGCCGAGCTGCGCGAGATCCGCGACTACCTCCAGGATCCCGACAAGTATCTGCGAGTCGGCGCCGCGGCCCCCAAGGGCGTGCTCCTGGTCGGACCGCCGGGAACCGGCAAGACGCTGCTGGCCAAGGCGGTTGCCGGCGAGGCCGATGCCTCGTTCTTCTCGCTGTCGGGCTCGGACTTCGTGGAGTCGCTGGTCGGGGTCGGCGCGGCGCGTGTGCGTGACCTGTTCGCCAAGGCCCGCAAGGCTGCGCCGGCGATCATCTTCATCGACGAGTTCGACGCCGCCGGGCGCAAGCGCGGGGCGGGCATCGGCCAGGGCAATGATGAGCGCGAGCAGACGCTGAACGCGCTGCTCGTGGAGATGGACGGCTTCTCCGGCGACGGCGGGTTGGTGGTGATGGGGGCGACCAATCGCCCGGACATCCTCGACCCGGCGCTGCTGCGGCCCGGGCGCTTCGATCGCCAGGTGACGATCGACGTTCCCGACGTGCACGGGCGCCTTGAGATCCTGCGCCTGCACGGGGCCAAGCGCCCGCTGGCGGCCGACGCCTCCCTGGAAGAGGTCGCGCACCAGACGCCTGGCTTCAGCGGCGCCGAGCTTGCCAACGTGATCAACGAGGCAGCGCTGTTGAGCGTGCGCGACTCCAGAGACATGATCGATCAGGCGACCCTCGAGGAGGCCATCGACCGGGTGGTCTCGGGGCCGGCCAAAAAGCACATCCTCACGCGCGAGGAGCGCTGGCTGATCTCGATTCACGAGGCCTCCCACGCGGTGGTGACGGAGGCCGTGGGCCAGTCGACGTCGACTCGCAAGCTCTCGATAGTGGCGCGCGGACGGACGCTCGGGACGGCTGCGCACATGCTCACCGACCGCGATCAGCTGATCCAGAGCGAGGACGACCTGCTGCGCCAGCTGATCGTCATCACTGCCGGTGCAGCCGGCGAGCGGATGGCCTTCGGGCGCCTGTCGACGGGCGTCAGCGACGATCTGCATGCCGCCACCACGCTGGCCAGGAGCATGGTCACCTCCTTCGGGATGTCCGAGGCGCTCGGGCCGGTGACGATAGGCGAGAAGGGTGGGGAGGTGTTCCTCGGCGCCTCGCTGCAGGACCTCGGCTCGGTCGGCCCGTCCACGCTGGATCTGATCGATCGTGAGGTCGAGCGGCTGGTTGCGGACGCCGAAGCCAAGGCCGCCGTCGTGCTCGATCGCAACTGGAGCTCACTGGAGGAGACGGCGCACGCCCTGCTCGAGCAGGAGACCCTCTCCGGCGTGGCGCTGGAGGCCGTGCTCTCGACTGTCCAGGAGGCCAACCCCGAGGAGCTTCAGCGTACCGTCGAGTCACGCCGTGAGACGCGTCAGGGCCAGCGAATAGTGCCGCAGCGAATCCAGCCGGAGAGCGAGTGAGAGGGCGTCTTTCCCGCAGCGCCTCGCGGGCGGCTCTGCCGATCTCGATCCTGGCGCTGATCCTCTCCAGCACCGGCCTCGCCGATGCCGCGCGCAGGGCCGTTGTGAGCGCCATCGACGGTCACCGCATCAGCGCCAAACCGTACGCAAACGGGCTGCTGGTGCTCGGCAAGAACAAGAAATTTCCCGCTTCCGCGATTCCGACGGTCGCCAATGCGAGCGAGGTAGACGGAGAGAACATCTATGCCCTCTCGTCCTGCCCGCCCACGACGGTCAACCTGGGGACCTGGTGCCTGATGACGTCCCCCTACCCGCTCACCAACAAGCAGACCGGCATGAACAACTACTTCTGGGCCAGTCAGGCGTGCGTGGCCATGGGCGGCTACCTGCCAACCGCCGCCCAGCTGATCGGGGCTGCCAATCGCGTGAAACTCGAGTCGACCATCCACGACAGCCCCGGCACGGCCACCGTCCAGCAGGATCCGAGCAACGGGCTGAAGGACCAGCGTGAGATGAGCGCAACGCTCGTCACCACGGCTGCCGGCTCCGACGCAGCCGGAACGGAGGGGGTGAGCGTGGGCTCGCTCGGGGACCCACGCACCGGCGAACCCAACCCGGTTCCGGTCGTCGCTGTCCCCGAGCCTTCGACGCTGCAGTACGTGACCGTCTACAGCAACGGCACCCACGGTGGCTTTGCCGGTTCCGAGCCGGTCTCCCAGCCGGAGAACTTCCGCTGCGCCTTCGAGAAGGTTCCGGGCGCCAACCGCAACGAAGAATAGGCAGCCGGCTCAGGAGGACTGGCCGGCCTTCTGCGCCCACGTGTCGGTGGGCGAGACGGCGGCGAAGCGGTAGCCGACGCCGAAATGGGTGTGGATGTAGATCCACTCGGGTGCGGCGCGGGCCAGCTTGTTACGCAGCTTTCGCACGAACACGTCCACCGAGCGGTCGCGGCGTTTCATCTCACCGCCCCACACGTGGCTGTAGATCTCAGCCCTGCGTACGACGCGGTCCTCGCGTTCGGCCAGGACCATGAACACCTGAAACTCGCGAACCGTGAGCCCCACCCGGCGACCGTCAGCCAGCACCTGAATCTCGTCAGGGCGTATCTCCAGGTTGCCGTGCACGAGCGCGGACCCGTTCTGCGGGGCCTGCAGGCGCGACACCGTCCCGTCCACTGCGACCCCCCTTTCATATGCGCGGAGCGATTGGCCTTCCACTGGCGAGCGCGAGGCTACCGGCGCCGTCTGTGGCCGAGGTGAAGTTGCGGTGACGTCATGGATAACAAGCGGTGAAGTTTCGGTGGTTCACCGAATCATCACCCAGCCGGTGATGTGTCCATCAACACTGCCGTTGTCGGCCTATACTGCCGAGCGCAAAGGGCTCACAGCTCCGCGTCCGGTGTTGCTCCTTTTGTGAGGGGCCTGTGCACGAAGGTAGCCACCCTGTCCACCGAATCGATCGCCAGCTCACCGTTTTCCGTCGGCGTCGCCGAGTCGTGCGCCAACTGTGGCGCGCCCATGGCGAGCGATCAGCGCTACTGCCTGGAGTGTGGTGAGCGCCGCACGCCGATGAGCAGCGTGCTGTTGGGGGGGCCGCCTGTGAGCGCCGAGGAGGCCCCGACGGATGCCCGGTCGGTGGGATCTCCCCCTGGCGGGGGCACGGCTGCTGTGCCTGCCGGCACGGGCGGCGCGCCCCGCAGCAACACCGTGACGGTCATCGCCGGGGTCGGCGTGTTGCTTCTGGCGATGGGTGTCGGCGTCCTGATCGGCCGCTCGGGCCAGTCCAAGCAGGCCGCCGCTCCGCCCCAGGTCATCAGCGTCGCCTCTACGCCGGCCGCCGCGGCCAGCTCGGCGCCGGCGAGCGCTGCTGCCTTCACCAGCGACTGGCCCGCGGGCACCAGCGGGTTCGCGGTTCAGCTGGAAACGCTTCCCCAGGCGGGTACCCAGGTGAGCGCCGTCGAAGCCGCAAAGACGGCGGCCCTGGCCAAGGGCGCCAAAGGGGTCGGCGCGCTGAAGTCCGAAGAATTCACCAGCCTGACATCTGGGAACTACGTGATCTACGCGGGCGACTACCGCAAGAAGGCGGAAGCGGCAAAGGCACTGACAGGACTGAAGAAGAGCTTCCCCGGCGCGTCGGTGATCGAAGTGTCAAACGGCGGCTCGAGCTCATCCAGCTCGGGCTCGGCCTCCAGCGGCTCCGGCGCCGGCTCGAGCCAGAACCATCCGGCACCGCCCTCTGTTCTGAAGAACCTGCGCAAGGGCGGAGGTCAGAGCTACGAGCAGAAGTCCAAGAACCTCCCCGACGTGATCGAAACGGGCTGATCTGCGAATGAGCATTCTCGGCGACGCCATCGGCAGGGGCACACGCAAAGCCGGTCCGACGCCGCCGGCGCCCGTCAGCGCGACCCCTGCAACGGAGGGCGAGGGGCATTCTGAGCTGCGCCGCCGGCGCGACGCGCTGGCCGAGCAGGTCACCGAGCTGCACTGGGACCTCGGCGGCCTGACTTACGAGATGGCGATCCGCGACCACTTCCGCCTCGATGTGCTCGTTCGCCGCGCCGCGCTGCTGCAGGAGCGCGACGCCGAGCTGGCCGAGCTCGAGCGCCTGCTGCGCCTGCAGGAGAGCGGCAGCGCCGGCAGCTGCCCGAGCTGCTCCGCGCCGCACAGCCGCGGGGCGCTGTTCTGCTGGCAGTGCGGGGCGGCGCTGATGGAGCGCTCGCCCAGCACGGCCGTCGCCGACCCGCGATGAGCGTGGATCCGACGTTCATGTCCTGCGCTGAATGCGGCTCCGCGCTTGCCAGCGATCAGCGCTATTGCCTGGAGTGTGGGGCTCGCGTTGGACCGCGCAGCCACGGGCTCGAACAGCGCCTGCGCGGGCTTAGGCGCGCGGCCGCCGCGGGGGAGGAGCGGAGCGGGGGCGCACCGCCGCCCGCAGCTGCAGCGGGTGGCGCCGGCGGATCGGGCCTGAGGCTGCCTTCGCCTAGGATCTCGACGCTTCTGGTTCTCGCCTTCCTCGGCTTCGGAGCCCTGATCGGGCACGCCGCCACCTCCCCCGTGGACAAGCTGGCCTCCGCTCGCTCACCGGTGAAGCTCGTGCTGCCGGCCGCTGTCGCGCCGGCACCGTCAACCGCGAGCGCGGCAACGGCGCCACCGTCCAGCGCCGAAGCAACTCCCAGGACGTCGCCCCCTCCTGCGGAACCATCGACGCCTGCCGCGCCCGCAGCAGCACCCGCCAAAGCCCCACCGAAGGCCGTCAAGGCACCCTCGCCGGGCAGCACGGGCGGCGGATCGTCGCATTCGCAGGCGCATGCACCTTCGAGCGCCGCCCCCTCGGCCGGCTCTCCCGCGAAGCTGCCGCCGGTCAAGCACGTCTTCTTGATCATGCTCTCCGATGAGCCCTACGCCGCCGTCTTCGGGCCGGAATCGGGAGCGCCCTACCTGGCGCAGACGCTCGAGCGCCAGGGTGAGCTGCTGGTGCGCTATTACGCGGTCGCGCACGAGGAGCTGGCGAACGAGATGGCCCTGATCAGCGGCCAGGGGCCGACCGCGGAAACAGCGGCGAACTGTCCGACCTACGCCGACATCTCTCCATCGAGCGTGGGAGCGGACGAACAGGTGAGCGGCAGCGGTTGTGTCTATCCGCCCACCACCTCGACGCTTGCGGGCGAGCTGAGCGGAAAACACCTCACCTGGCGCGCCTACGTCGAAGGCATGGACGAAACGGCCGCCGAGCCCGGCGCCTGCGGTCATCCAGCCGCGGGGCAGGCCGACCCCACGGCCGGGGCGACGCTGCCACCCGGCCAGACATACGCGACCTTTCGCAACCCCTTGGTCTACTTCCAGTCGATCACGGCCTTCCCCGAATGTGCCGCCGACGACGTCGGGCTCAACCGGCTGAGCGGCGATCTGGCCGATCCCGCCGATACCCCCACCCTGTCCTACATCGTGCCCGACCGCTGCCAGGACGGATCCGCCACCCCGTGCGCGGCCGGAGCGCCCGCCGGACTCGCGCCGGCGAATGCCTTCCTCAAGAAGGTGGTGCCCGAGATCCTCGCCTCCAAGGCCTACAAGAGTGGAGGGCTGCTCGTCATCACCTCCGACGAGGCGCCCTCGAGTGGCGAGTTCGCCGACTCGAGCGCCTGCTGCGCTCAACCGCTGTTCCCCAACCTGCCTGCCCCCACCAGCCCGTCGGGTAGCCCCGAGACGATCCCCCGCGGTGGGGGCGAGGTGGGCGCGCTGCTGCTCTCCCCCTACATCAAGCCGGCGACGACCAATCAGGAAGCGTTCAACCATTTCTCGCTGCTGCGCACGATTGAGGATCTGTTCGCGCTCAAGCACCTCGGCTATGCGGCCCTGCCGGGCGTGAGCTCATTTGGCACATCGGTGTTCTCGGCTTGGGGCGGCTAGCTCGCGCCGACGAGTTCGTCGTAGGTGATCGCTTCGCGTCGGCGCTCGGCGTGGTCCAGGACCCACTCGAGCGCCATCATGTGACGTGGGTGACGCAGGTCGGCGGGGTGCAGGTCGACCCGCATCGTCTGGCCGCACAGCAGGCCGGCGCCGCGGATCAGGGCGGGGGAGAGGATCCGTCGCAGCGGACGCTCGGTGCCCATGCCCCAGGCCGGGGTCAGTCGGTGGTGTGCGCCGTCAGCGGACGGGAACGTGCGGTGCACCTGCAGAAGACCCGCCCACCAGCGGAACCGCTCGGGCAGCAGCCGGCGCAGGGCGGGGGTGTAGGCGTAGGCCGGCGCCACAAAGCCGTCCGGTTCGATCCCAGCCAGCTTGAGCACGCGCCAGCCGGCATCGAGCGCGCTCTTGGTCTCCCGGCCGTCGAGGCCCACGAACTCAGCCCCGCCGCTGCGGCGACGGCGGAGCCGCCGGTGCTGAAAGCCGTGCTGGGCGATCGAGTCCCCGGCGCGCCGGCGCTCGGTGAGCCAGCCGGTCATCTCCGGCGAGCGCGCGTCCAGCGGGTGCAGGTCGCTGGCGGGGATCACCAGCAGCGTCACGCGGTCGACGCCGTGGTCGTCAAGCCAGTCGCGGATCATCGCGCAGCGCTCGAACGTGGCCGGCTCGATGTCATGCAGGGCAACTGCGATGCGGGGGCTGGCTTGACCCTCCATAGGAGAAGGATTCGCCTGCAAAGGCCGTGGTTATGTGACCAGGCGGGAACCACCGTGTGAACGAGCAGTGAACCGGATGAGGCTTGCGCAGGTTGGAGCTGGTCCGATTTGAGAGCATCGGTGAATCAGGTACCTGTTCATCGCCGGATGCCCGCGCTCCGGAACCAGCGCGCTCGCCTTCCTACTCAACGAGCACCCACAGATGGTGCTCGGCTTCGAGCGGTTCAAGCGCGTGCGCGCGTTGCTCGATCCTTTTCACTTCACGCCCGAGCAGTTCTTCTCGCCCGTGCTCGCTGAGACGGACATCCAGGGCGAGCTCTTGTACGGGCGCCTACGTGAGCGCTGGGACAGCGGGTCGGTCACCGTGATCGGCGACAAGGTGCCGCTCTACACGCGCGTGCTCCCAGAGCTGCTCGAGCGCTTTCCCGATGCGCGCGTGATTGTGATGGTCCGCGCTCTCGCTGACGTGGCGGCGTCCTTTGACCGCCGGGCCGCCGATCCCCAGGACTGGTGGCCGGCCGAGAACGATCATCGCCTGGCTGTGAGCATGTGGAACGAGGCTCTGCAGCGGGCGCGCGACGTCGAGCAGGACGGCGATGGCGAGCGTCTCTTCCTGGTGCCCTATGAGCCCCTGCTGCAGGGTGAGCTGCGCTGGCTTAGTGCGCTGATGTCCTTCATCGACCTGCCCCTGACCGGCCGCCTGCGCGCCGAGCAGCAGCGACTCGCCGCGGGTTTGGCTGAGCGCTCGCCGGGGCCGGGGGCGGGGCCGGAGGCGCTTGAGCATATCGCCGCGTATGAGGACCTCGACGCCCTCGCCTGGGCGCAAAAGCGGATGGAGGCTCAGCTGCTGAAGGACCAGCCGGCCGTCTCTCCAGAGCCCCTGGGCGAGGACGACGAGGCGCCCCTCAGCGCAGAGCAGCTGTCCGAGCTCGAGCTAGAGCGTGAGCAACTGCTTGGGGAAATGCGCCGCCCGGGGCGGCGCAGAGCGGGAGAAATCGAGGTGCTGGAGCAGCGCCTGCTGGATCAGGCTCGAGAGCTGGTCCGTCGCGAGGGGCGGGTCGCGCGTGCGGCAAAGCCGCGGGTCACGTTCATTCTTCCCCACCAGCGCCCCACAACCGGGGGCGTGTACGTGGTCGAGCAGTTCGCTCGCCACCTCGCTCCCCACCTGCTCAGTTCGATCGTCGTGCGCGAGGAGCATGTGGGCCCGGTCGCAGGCGTGGAGGTTCGCTCGGCCGTCGAGCTCGATCCGCAGGCGCTGGGAGATGCCGATGTCCTGGTCTATCCCGCCGACATGCGCGACGCGGCTGACCTGTTCGAGTTGCCCGACAGCGTGGGGCGCCCGGTGATGCTCTTCCAGGGATATGGAACACCGGGCTCGCCGGTGGTCGAGGCCAACCTTGCCACGGCCAGATCCGCTGTGGCGATCGCGCACTGGCTGCTCGAGGACGCCAACCGGCACGGCGTGCCCTGTACCTATGTTCCACAGGGACTCGACCGTGAGCTGTTTGCGCCCGGCCCTCCCTCATTCGAGCGCCCGGCGCGCGTCAGCGTGATGACCCATCGCCTGGACTGGAAGGGGCTCGAGGACGCGCTGGCGGCGCTGTCGATCGTGCGGGACGCGCGGGCTGACGTGGAGGTCGTGATGTTCGGCACCGAGCTGGAGAGCTTCGCCGACTCCTTCCTGCAGAGCCCGACGCGTGCGCAGGTCGCCGAGGTGCTGCGCTCAAGCGCGGTCCACGTCGTGGCCAGCTGGGAGGAGGGCTTCGGCCTCACCGGCGCCGAGGCGATCGCCTGCGGCGCCGCGCTGGCTAGCACCGACACCAAGGGCAGCCGCGACTACGCCGTCGACGGCGCCACCGCGCTCGTCAGCGCACCGCGCGATCCCGAGGCCCTGGCCCGCAACGTGCTGGCCCTGCTCGACGACGCCGAGCTGCGCGAGCGCCTCATCAACGCCGGCCAGCGTCATCTGCACAGCGTGATGCCACCGTGGCCGGAGGCGGCAAGGCGGATGGCCGCCGCGCTGCTGGAGCTCTAGTGGCTGAAGCACGTTGCGACCATGTTGCCGCGCTACCGCAGGCCCGCCTGCGGTGGGTATCGTCTCGGGAGTGAGCGAGCAAGGCTCCACAGCGACGCACTTTGGGGCCACGCTGTGGCTTACCGGCCTATCGGCTGCAGGCAAGACCACGGTCGCGCATGCGATCGAGGGGCGCCTGGCCGAGCTGGGGCGTGCGGCGCTGGTTCTCGACGGGGACGTGCTGCGCAGGGGCCTCAGCAGCGATCTGGGCCTCTCCCCGGAGGATCGCTCCGAGCACGCCCGCCGCGTCGCCCACGTCGCCGCGCTGTTGGCAGCCTCCGGGCTGGTGGCGATCGTTGCGCTGATCTCGCCCTATCTCGAGGATCGCCGGCGGGCTCGAGAGGTCCACGACAGCGATGGCCTTCCCTTCTATGAGATCTGGATAGACACGCCCCTGTCGGTTTGCATCGAGCGGGACCCCAAGGGGCTCTACAGGCGTGCTCGCTCGGGGGAGCTGAGCGGGGTCACGGGCATCGACGCGCCGTATGAGCCGCCCGCCGATCCCGAGCTTCGGATCGACGCACACAAGGAGAGCCCGCAGGTCGCCGCCGAGCGGGTCGTGGCGATCCTCGCCGGCGTGGCCGTCCATTAGGAGCCGCCCTAGGTTTCGAGGCTGTTTTCCTTCACCGGCGGAGCGACCGTCTGGCCGGTGACGCCCTTCACTTCGACGGTGGGCAAGGCTTCCAGGGGGACCGCTTTCAGGTCGAGGTTGTTGGGCCAGCTGTGCGGGTTCAGTTGCAGCGTCACGGTGTGCTTACCCGCCTTCATCGTCTTCGCGGCGGTCTGCGCGACCCGACGCTTCTTGCGGCTGGCCACAAGCTGCACGCGTGCCTTGACGGTCAGCTTGAAGGACAGCTCGAGCGTGTAGCGGTGAACGACGTGAGAGCTCACGTCGGTGACCAGCGGCTTGGTGGCGAGGTTGGCGGGCGCGCTCACAGTCGCTTTCGTCACCGGCGGCGCGGCTTCCTGGTTTTCCAGCGAGTCGTCGGGGGGTGGTGTGTTGGGCGGCAGCTTCGGGGAGCTGGGATCTTCAGGCCGGTAGGCGATGACCCCGGCGAAGTTCGGGTCGGTGTCTTCCGGGTAGCCTTCGCTCAGGTCGGGGTTTTCGGTCTCCTTGTCGTTGGTCAGATGGAACAGCCAGCCTTCGCTCGTCGCCAGCCAGCAGTCGTGGGGCGCGGGACAGGCGATCGGCCCGGCGCTGCCGCGTTCGCCGACTCCCTCTTCGTTTCCGAGCACATCTGCGTCGGTGACCTTGCCGTCGGCGCTGAGACGATCGACGTGGGCCTGCTTGCCTGGCGCTTCAAGCGCGATCCAGGCGGCGGCGGCGGCGGGCTCTGCCGCGACGCCCGTGGGGACCTGCCCGGCAGCAAAGACCGGTTCACCAGAACGGACCACCTGCGCCCATGAGCCTTCGCTGAAGCGCAGGGCGATCGCATGCCCGGATTTTCCCCCCGACGCGATGGCCCACAACTGCGGCGCCGCGGTGTTGGAGCCCGAGGGGGTGAAATCGCTGCTCAAGCGCAATGCGCCGAGCTTCAGGGGTTCATCGGATCCATATTCGGGCAGCGCTCCGAGCGGCAGGTTTTCGAACGTGACACCCGAGCCCGGCGCTTCGATCTGGTGCAGCAGCACCGGGCTCGTTTCTCCGGAGCCAAGCGCTGTGACTTCGACGCTCTCGAGCAACGTGCTCTGGTTCGCAAGCGCCATCGAGACGACCCTGTGGCTGGTGTTGGAGTAGACGACGTTGACGTTCTGACCATCCCAGTGGAGGTGGAAGGCGCCGTTGTTGGGCGCTTTGCCAACTTCCCCGCCAAACCAGCAGTCATCAGGGCTTAGGCACGCGGCAGCGTTCAGCGGCAGGTAGGAGTTGGGGGCGTTGACCGGCTCCGCATACGAGCCGACCACCTGCCCGTCGAGGAAGTGACACAGCGAAATTCTGCTGAGGCTTCCGACCGCTTTCCCTTCCTGTCCGGGCCGCTGGTCGGAGATCGTCCAGAACTCTTCAGGCCCCGCCCAGGCGATCCGCCCGTTTTCGCCGCCGCATTCGCTTGAGAGCAGGTGCCAGTCCACGCCGTTGTAGGCGTAGAGACCGCAGGGCACCGTCGCCTTGACGCTTTCGGCGCAGGTTATGCCTCCGCCGCGCGTGGTGAGCAGCCCGCGGTTGGGGGCCCAGAACTCGATATCGCCCACAGCCCCCAGTGGCACAGGGAAGCTCGCGGGTGCACTGCCGGCAGGTGGCGGGGGCGCTTCGGCGGGCGCCCAGCGCCAGGTTGCACCACCGTCTTCGGCCGCCGCCATGGGCGCCGCAAACGCCAGTGCCGTCAGCAGCAGGACGGCGACGGCTGTGATCCGGACCACCGGCTCCGCAAACCGCGGTGAATGGCGTGTGCCCGGTCTCATCTGCGCCTGGCGGGCCGGCGTTTGACGCGCTTGGGCTTTGGCTTCGGCCTGGGGAGTTTGTAGACCGGGAACTTGTAGAGGGGGCTGGTGTGGAAGCTGGCCTGCACGGTTTCGCTCACGCGCGGATGGCCGTGAGCGGTGAACGTGAGCGTGATGGTCGCGAACAGCCCGGGGTCGGCGTAGGTCAGCGAGCGGTAGCTAGCGGCGGGATCGAGGCGAAGCCGAACCAGTTCCACACCCTCGGTCTTTGCGCTGGCGTGAGCCACCTGTCGTGTGGCGATGACCGAGATCCTGCGGACCTGCGCCTTGCGGGCCCGGGTTGCCCTCTTTGCATGGATGACGACCGTCTCGGTGGTCGGCACCGACGCGCTTGCGCTTGCGGTCAGCGAGCCGGCGCCGGGAACGCCGACGTCGATGAGGAGGGCCCCGTCGGCCGACTGGGTCTCCGTGGCGCTCAGCCCCCACTTCACGGGCGCTTCGGGTCCCGGCGGCGGGTCGGTGAGTTCCTGCACGCCGCCCACGTCAGGAGACTCTTCCTCGTGGGTGAGGAACACGTCGCTGCCTTCGTTGACGGCTCCGAAGGAGAGGTTGCCGGCCGCAGAGGCCAGCGCCAGCGTTTCGCCGGTGCCGCTCAGCGCCACGCCGTAGCTGTTTGAGTTACCCGGTTCGCCGTTGTAGCCCTGCGACACCAGCGCAAGCGTGTTGGACGTCAGGTTCGCCTCGTACAGCTGGGCGAATTCAGCTTTGCTGACGGGCGCCGTGACCAGCGCGGGAGGTGCCAGCGGGAAGTATGTTCGCGCCGTTGTAAAGGCCACACGTGAGCCATCGGGTGAGATAGCGATGGCCTGGATGGCCGCGTTCTCGTAGCCGAGGAGTCCCCCGAAGGGAACTCCGCCCCATTCGGTGAGCCGCGTGATCGCCTGTGCGCGGGTCAGGCCCGGGGCCATGTTCACCACGAACGCATTTGCGGTCGGTGCATTCTTCCTCGAAGCCAGGACCGGTTGGCGTGCAAAGTCGGGCTGGGTCGAAAGCAGCGCGACGGACATCCCGTTTTCGCTGAGCTGCGGGGTGACTGCAGCCAGCGCGGGGCTGGCACCATGCGCTGTCCAGCCGTCTGCCGATCCGGCTTCAGCTGCATAGCTTCCGAACTCCGGGGCGGTGCCGACGTAGTTTTCGACGTTCTGCCCTTCCCATTCCAGGTTCAGACCGCCGCTGCATGCCGGCGGGCAGCCCGGCGCGGAGGGGTCGTCGCCGGCGAGTACGCGCCTGGTGGGTGCGCTGGGCCCTTCACCGATTCGTCGCCACAGCGGTTCCGCGTAGCCGTCGACGAAGCCACCGGTCGGCAGAGGCGCCGCGACAGGCGCCTGCTGGGCGATGTTGATCCCCATCCAGGCGACCGTGCTCCCATCGGCGCTTATCGCCGCCGTGCTGGCAGCGGCGGGCCTCGGCGCTTCGATTTGGCCGGCGATCGCCGCGCCGGACGGGACAGGTTGCGGCGTGGCGCCGAGCGACGCCAGCGTCACGCTCACGAGCGTCGTTTCCTGGGTTTCGCGGTCCCTCACCGCGACCTGGTCGGGAGGCGTAGGGCAGACCGGGGTAGCTGCTGTGGTGCAGGGGCCGGTCAGGCTTGAGGGGCTCAGCACGGTGAACGCAACCTTGCTGCCGTCGGAGCTGATTGCGACGCGGGATGCCGAAGCCGCTCCGCAAGATTGGTAGGCCGGCGCTTCGCCGTAGGTCAGGCTTTCCCCTGAATCGTTGCCGGCCGACACCAGCGTGTAGGCGCCCGCTTCGTGGGGCTGCTTGCCCATGTCGCGTACATACACGCTGTAGCACTCCCCGGCCGGCTTGCCCGTTTCTGGGTTGTCGTTGGTCGTGAAGCTGATGTAGCGGCCGCTGGCGCTGATCGAAGGAGCGCCGGTGTCCTCGCCGAGGGCGACCGGCACGGTTTCTCCGGCGCTGTGGGTGATCGGGTTGATGTATGTGCGGTAGATACCGGGCTGGGAGGCGATCGTGCCGGCGTAGGCCACGTAGCTACCGTCTTCGGAGACAGCCGGGTCGTACGCGTAGCTGGCCTGCAGGTGCAACGCCGGATCCCCGGATACGAGCGTGAAGGGAGCGAAGGCGGCCTGCGAGGACGCGCAGCAGACCAGCGTGGCTGCGAGCGCCATGATCGGGGTCAGGCGGGCCGGCGTCATTGGACCTGCACCTGAATGTGGGCGATGAGGCGGTTGCCCACCCGGTCCTGGCTGTGCACGCTGATCACGTAGCGCCCGCTCCTGGCGTAGGTGTGGCTAGCGCTGAGCCTGTCCTTGGCGGTGCTGCCGTCGCCGAAGGCGATCAACGTGTCGCCGGGGACTGCGCCGGAGGCGTGGTCGACCACGCGGACGCGGACCTGTCCACGTCCGAGATGCTGCACGCTGACCTGGGGCGGGTTGGCGTCGATTTTCAGGCTCGCCGCCGCCGTCACCGTCTCCTGGCCGAGGCTGTCGGTGGCGCGGACCTGGAGGCGGTGTGCGCCGTCGCCCAGTCCGCGGGCGCTCAGGTGTGCTGAGAGTCCCGTGAGGCCATGGGCCACCACCCGGCCGTCGACGAGCACGGAATAGGTGCTCGCCCCGAACGCCTCCGGGGCTGCTTCCCAGCTCACGGTCGCCGAGCTCCCCTTGACCCAGCCGATTGGCGTGAAGGCGAGGAACTTGCCGGGTGGCGCCTTGGCCACGGCCGCCATCACCTGCTGCTGCCCGGGAGGACCCTGGCTGAAGGCGATCAGAGCATCACCCTGACCCGACCCCCCTAGAAACGGCGGCCCGACGGGGCCGCTCAGCGGTGCCGACAGCCGCGCGAACTGCCAGGCGCCCCCGGCGAAGTCCTGGCGGGCATCGATCACCGGCGCAGTGCCATTGACGCTGGGCCACACGGTCACCCCTCCGCCGGCCGGATTAATGCTCGTCAGCGCATCTTCGAGACTGGTGGGGCCGAGTGGCGCCGGGGTACTGCTGGGGTGGTAGTCGTCGCCGTCGAGCAGCTGCGTGGCCCCGGTGGCGGCGTATGCGAGGCGGTAGGCGCCGGCTTCATCGATTGCCACGCTCGGCGCGCCAAGCGCCGGGGCCCCGCCGACGGGGACGGTCGGTTCGAGCTTGGCGCCGTTGACGGCCACTTCGCTAGGCAGCGTGGCGAGCATAATCCGGGCGCTGCCATAGGGAGAGCCGGCGCCGCCCGCCAGCCGGTAGGAGATCCTCGCTTCGCCGAGTCCGTTCACCGCCACCGTGGGAGCGTCGGCTTCGGAGGTGACCGCCCGCCCGCCCACGTTTTCAGGGCTGACCTGGAGGACATTCCCGAGGTGGCTGCCGAAGATGCGGCGGGCCAGGATCTGCGAGGTGCCGCTGGAGTTGGGCTCCTGCCAGGCGACGACGGCGTTGCCGTTGAGGGTGATTCCGATCGACGGCGCGTTGCCGGCGCTCGGATGGCGCATCGTCAGCGATGGATGGGCGTTGATTGCCCCCAGCGACGTCCATGGCAGACCTTCGCCGTTGTAGCGGGCGACGCGTACGCTGACCAGCTCGTCGCCCGGTCGCAACTGGGGGATCGCCCCCCTTTTTTCGAGCGTGTTCGTGACCACGCGATAGGCGACGAACGCCTGCCCGGCGGGGTTGATCGCCAGCGACGGAAACGCTGCGGTTCCGTTTCCGATGCCCTTTGGGTCGATCTGGATCGCAGGCCCGAAGTGTTCTGCCCCGGGGTCGAGCTCGGCGGACATCAGCTCGTATTCGGTCTTGCCTTCTTTGAACGCCCAGGGCTCGGCCCAAACCACGAGCAGGCGGCCGCTGTCTCCTGCGGCGATGGTGGGAAAGCTTGCACCGAATGGCTGCCCTGCGTCGACCTCGATCGGCGCCTGCCAGGCACCGGCCAGGAAGCGAGCGACGAACAGGTGGGGCTGGAATTCGGGTCTGCCGTTGACGAGGACCGGCACGAGCTTGCGGTAGAGAATGCCGCCGCTGCCGTCCGCTGCCATCGCCGCGCCATCCACCTCGAGGATCGTCGAGCTCGGACCGTCGATCAGGCTTGCCTGGGCCAGCTCGGCGTACGCCCGCGGAGTCTGCGTCAGTGCCGCCAACAAAGCGAGCACCAGGACCGCCAACCCGGCGGAACGAAGCAAGCGGGCAGGAAGAAGCTGGAAGGCAACGCTCATCACAGGAGGGCCCCCACGCGCAGCCTATGGGGCCGCGGAGGCGAGGGTGATGCCATGCTAGGCGCGCCGCGGGCCAACTTGCAACGCCTTCACGACAGTTTCACAGAACCTCTGTCGGAAATCGGCAGATTGGCAAGTCGCAGCCCAGCCCGGTCGTGCTCCCTTCCCATGTCCCTTCCCGAATGATCGCCAAGCCGTGCGGATAGGTCGCGCCTGGAAATCCCCGGCGGTCGTCGCCTCGACGGTATTTCTGCTGGCAGCGAGCCCGAGTCAGGCGGCTCGGAGCCTCAGCTTCCAGCCGCAGCTCGGCCTGCCGGCCGCGGCGGTGACGCTGATCGGTGCGGCTCCGGGCGAAGGTGCCGTGTGGGCGACGGGAACGATCATGTCGATACCCGCGAGCGTCAACGGGCAGCCGCTCGAGGGTGGAGTGCTGCTGCGACACACTTCGGCCGGCGGCTGGCAGATCGTGCCGGTCGCAAACGCCGGCGGGGAAGCGCTCTCCTTCACCGGTACCCCTGGTGTCACCGAAGCCGGCGGCATCGTTCTGCTCAGTAAGGACGCGGCCAAGAGCCAGACGATCGTCACACGCGACCCCGGCGGGGCGTTTGCGCTCGCGCCGGCCCCAGAAGCGGGCGGCCCGAAGGGCGTGCTGGATGAAGGCGAGTCCCTCTACGCGTCCCCTGGAGGCAAAGGCTCGGTATTCACGGCTTTGGACGAACCGGGCAATCACACCGGCGCGCTGATCCTCCCCGAAGGCATCTCCGAAGCCGAACCCGGAGTCCTGCACTTCGACAGTTCGGCTCCACCGGAAGAACAGTGGACACGCGAGCCGATCTGCACTGCAGACGCGGGCGGTAGCTGCACGGCGCCGAGCGGTGCCCTTCGTCCCCTTGCGATCGCCGCCAGTTCGATCCACAACGCGTGGTTGCTCGCCGAAGTCTCCGAAGAACTGACCCTCTTCAAGCGGGCCGAACCGTCCGGTTCGGGCCAGCCGGTGTGGCTGCAGGTCGCCGACGGGGCCGATTGGGCTCCCGCCGGCGCTATTGGAGACAGGGTCATCGCCCGCCAGGCCGGACAGATGCTGACGGTCACCAGCCAGGGCGTGTGGATCGATGCCACGATCCCGCACCCGGCGCTGCCACTCGGCCAGGAAAGCGCTGACATCTCGGTGCTGCTCGAAGCCGGCTCACCGGACACCGTCAAGGGGACCTGGTGCTACCCGCAGGAATCGTGCGGGACGGGCGCGGGCTCACTCGGCGCGCCCTTGCCATCGGAACGCTACGAGAGCTTTGCCTGGCCCGGCGGGGGTGACGGGACCAGGATCATCGCCGGTCTGCAGGAGGGCGCGCTCCTGCGCCTCGAAGGAAGCGGGAGCTTCGAATACGTCGTCGGCGGGGGTGGAGACACGGGGCAGAGCGCCGCGTTCCTCTCACCCGAAGATGGCTGGGTGGCCGGTGTGACCACCGCGGCAGGCTCCGCGGTGACCTCCGGTGGGCACAACAGCGCACAGGTCGAGCATGTGAGCGCCTCCGCGCAGGGATCCTCGGCGCTTGAATCCTGGCCGCTCCCCTTCCGCCGGCCGCTGCTGGCCGTCACGCCACAGCCGGGCACCACCCCCGGAGAACCCAATGCCCAGGCGCTGGCGGTCGGCGAACAGGGACAGATCGCCCGCTTCATCCCTGGAGAGGGCTGGAGGCCCGAATACCTCTACAACGCCGCGGGCGTCGTTCAGACCCCCCGCTTGCGGGGAGTGGCGTGGCCCGAACCGGGCCGTGCATATGCGGTCGGCGACGAAGGGGCGATGTGGGTGTGGCGGGCCGATACGGGCCTGTGGGAGCCAGACCCCGCCGAGCCCCTGGACTTCCATGCTGACCTGACCGGGGTCGCCTTCTCACCGTCTGACCCGGCAGTCGGCTATGCGGTCGGCAAGCAGGGGGCGCTGCTCGGATACGACAAGACCTGGACACAGGAAGAACTGCCCGCAAGCCTCCAGCCTGCTCACCTGCCGCCCGACACGCAGCCCCCGAACTTCACCTCGGTCGCGTTCGCCGGGTCAGAGGCCATCGCCACCTACCGCATGTGCGAGGAATGTTCGGGGGAAAAAGGCATTGGCAAAGAGGTCGGGGGCCTGCTCGTCAACTCCGGTTCCGGCTGGAGCGTGGACCCCACCGCGCAAGCCCTGCTCGCCGGGCTGGGCTCTGCCACGGTGCTCAGCAAGGTTGCCGGCTTGCCGGACGGCGGTGCCGTTGCGGCCGGCCCCGGGCTCGTGATCGAGCGCAACTCCGAAGGAGGTGCCTGGCACCTCTCGCCCCAGCCGCTCCCCGAAGCACAGAACATCGCCGCGCTCGCGGCGATCCGTCCCTCGCCGGGGTCGGAAGTGCAGGCGCTCGTCTCGATCGACCTCAGTGAAGCGAGCAATCCCTATCTCGGCGGCTACTTCCTGAATATCGATGACCCGCCCGAGCCGGCGTTCAACCAGCCCTCGCTGCTGATCGGCCCGGACCTTTTGCCGGTGAGCGGGTACCTGTTGCGCCAGACCTCGGGAGGCTGGGAAGACATGCAACAGCAGGCCTACCCGAGCGTGCCTTTCAGCGTGTCGTCCACGAATCTCGACCTGCCGAACTGGCCCGATGCGGTCCTCGCGCTGGACGTCAGCCCGGATGGCGGCGACGGCTGGGTGGTCGGGGGCAACACCGGCGCCTTCGTCGAGCAGTCCGAACTGACCGGCGCCAAGCTCGTCAGCCAGAGCGCGAGCGCATTGCGGCTCGGTGGCGGGCCGAAGCCGCCAGAGACCCCGAGCGCAGCGATCTCAACCCCGGCAGGGCAGACCACCTTCGCGGTGGGCGGCAACGCCCAGTGTGCGGGTCCGTGCGCCGAGCTCGCCCAGGAGGGTCCGGGTCCCGACGCGTGGCTGAAGGCGGCGATCTCGCGTGCAGCGCAGATCCCCAACGTCAGCGGCTTTCTCTACACGGGCGCGCGGGTCGCAACAAATGCCGGCGAAAAGCTGAGCGAAGCCGAATTCAGCCGCGAGATGGGCGCCTATGCGGGCGACCTCAACATCGGCGGGGCCTTCCCCGTGTTTGCGGCCCCCTCGCCCTCGGATCTCGATCCGGGCGGAAACCTGAACGCCTTCCACGCGGCACTGGGGGATCACGCGCCAGCGGGCGCAGGCGAAGCTGCAGGAACCGGCGCCTACGCGTTCGACTCGGGCGGGGTTCGGGTACTGGTTCTCGACTTCTCGGAGTCGGCAACGGTGCCGGGGCAGTTGAAATGGCTGGAAGGCGAACTGGCCGCCGCCAAGGAAGCCCTGGTGCCCGTGCCCGCGATCGTGATGGGCAACGCAAACATCACTCAACCCAGCGAAGCCAACTACGCCGGGGGCGTGGCCGGAGCGGTTCAACAGGTCCTGCTCGCCGGCGATGCGTCGGCCTACCTCTACGACAGCCCCGAAAGCAACCGCGCTCAGACGATCGGCGGCGGCGCGTGCGCGATCCCCGTGCTTGGGACCGGGACGCTCGGCTACGTCTCCGAACCCGCCCTGCCCGAAGAATTCCTCGGTGCTAGCGGCTTTTTGCTTGTCAGCGTGAACACGACCCAAGAAGCCCGCAAAACGCAAGAAGCGCGTTGCCCCCACACCAACCGCGCGCCGGTCAGCGCAACGCTCATCCCCAGCATCTCCCAGCTCGGTCTCGACGCGCTCGACGGCACGCTCCTGCGCCGCAGCCAGGCGGCGCTCTTCCAGGGGCTTGCGCGCCGCCCCTCCGGGGGACTCGAGCTGGCGGGCTCGGGCAGCCCCGCGGCCGAGCTGGCGCCCAATCCGTACGTGCCCATCCCCGAGACGTGCATTGGCTCGAAGTGCTCGCAGTTCATCCAGCCCAGCTACACCTTCACCTCCTCAAACAAAGACTTCGGCGACTTCGTCGAACCCGAACCCAACAGCCCGAACCCGCGCGCCGTGCTCGAGGGCCCGAACGGCAAACCGGTCTCCAGTTCCAGTTCCGGTTCGCATTCCGGGTTGTTCTGCGCCTACAACGCGGGCACCACCACCGTGTCGATCACGACCGGCGGGCTCACCTATTCAGAGCAGGTGACCATCCAGGGCGGAAGCGTCCAGCAACCATGCGGCACGGTGCCGCTGCTGCACCCGCCACCGCGAGCCGTAGCGGCCTCGGAGCCCGTCGCCGCGCTGCCCCCGAGCACGCCACCAGCCTCACCGGCACCGCTCAGCGTGGTACCGCCACCGCCGCCTGCGCCTGCCCCCGCCAGCCCGCCGCCGCATGCTGCGCCGACGCCCGCGCCGTTTCTGCTCAAACCGCCGGCTGCCGTGCCCCTGGTCGCTCTACCGCTGCTGCCACCGCCCGTGCTGGCACGGCCGATCCCGCCCTCGGGGACGTCCCCGGTGACCGTGGTCTCATCCGCTGTCCAACCTGAAGAAGAAAACGAGGAGGCGGTGGAGAGCGCTCGCAACAGCATGGCCGTGTACAGGCCCGAGGACCCGAACCTGCCGGGCTATGCGCTGATCGCGCTGATCGTCATCGCCGCCGGGGCCGGTGCCGGGATCAGGCGCTCGAGTCGCCGGCGTGGCACCCGGCCACTGCCCGCGTTTGCGAAGGCCAGCACGCCACGCTCGAGGCCCCTGCGATGAGGTCGCGCAGAGTCCCGAGGCTCGCGCTCGCTGGGGTGTTAGCGTCGATCGCTCTCGCCGGCTGCGGGGGAGGCTCTCATTCCGCAGGCACGGCGACGGTCACCTCGACGGTGAGCAGCGCGACGCATGCCGCCACGGGGGGGACCGGAAGCACCGCGCCGGGAAAAACCGCCTCAACCCACGCGCCCCCCTCGGGCGGCTCTGAGGCAAGCGCGCCCAACGCTGAAGATGGCGTCCCCTACCTGGTGCACAGCTTCTCCATGAGCCCGGAATATCGAAACGAAACGACCGCCTACTACGTCCCGACCAGCACCCACCCGAAGGTCGGCGAAGCGATCGTCTTCTTTCTGCCCGTCGGCGGCCTTGACGGGCAGTGCGCCTCGGGCGATGACGGGGGGCAGCCGTGCCTGCTGCCCGTGCCAGGCCTGACCAAAAGGCTCGAGATGAAGCGGGTTGTGGGCCTGCCCGGCGACACCCTGCTGATCCGCGACGGCCATGTGATTCGCGACGGCGCACAGGAGCCAGAACAGGCGATCACTCCGTGCAAGCCGCATGAAGCGGGATGCGAATTCCCCAAGCCATTCACCGTGCCCGCCGGTCATTACTACGTGATGGCCGACGATCGCCAGCTGTTCGAGGAGGACAGCCGCGTCTGGGGCGCCATTCCCCAGTCGGCGATCGTCGGGACCGTGCTTCGCCCCTGAGACTCGCCCGGCGCCCACGCGACGGCGCTGGTGGTCGACTGGTGAAGAATTGGGGTAGAGGCAGTCTCTTTGTGGTGACGGACTGGTGACTGTGTGAGCTATTTGTGACCAAGTTGGGTCCGCCATGGGATTAACCTGTGACCTGCTTGGCGTCTCGACTCTTGCTGCCTAGCGTGGGGCTCGCACTAGTCCACGATCGCTCCGGTTGGGAGTGAAGGGAGGTTCGGTTCCCTCATGAACCGTCATCACATGAGTCGGCGCCTCGTCGCTGTGGCGGCATGCGTAGGCGCAACGGCTTCGATCACTGCGCTGGCTGTCGCGCAGCCGGCCCTCGCGTCGGTGAAATGCGCCACCGAACCGGGCTTCGCCTCGGGCTCCTCGCTGCAGAACAACGCCCAGCTCAAAGTGTTCCTCACCGCGGCCGGTTGGTTCGCCCACAGCCAATGCGCGGTGGCGCCGACATCGAAATCGATCACCTACACCAAGACGACCAGTGGGGCGGGCCTGGAAGAGTTCGGCAACAACACCAGCGAACTCGAGCCCCAGGAAGATCCCTCAGCCGTCACGGCCGAAGGCAAAGGCGAAGGCATCAAGGACGTCGAAGGCAAAGTGCTCGACTGGTTCGTCGGGACCGATGACCCCCCGACCGCCGGTGAGCTGAGCGAGGCCCAGGCCGCCGCCGGAGCCAAAAACCTGGCGGAGATCACGATTCCCGTGGCGCAGTCGCCCGTTGCCATCCTGCTCAGCCTGCCGACGGGTTGCCTCATACCTGAAGGCAGCAAGGTCGACATCGAGAACACCACCCTGCCGCAGCTATGGGAGGGCGTCAACGCGAAAAGCGGCTCAGATCCTGGTGGGATCGCGGCGCAGGGCGGCTACGCGGCCGACACCTGGGGCGCACTGCTGACCCAGCTCGGCTTCAGCAAGACCGCAGAAGACCCGCCGACCGTGGCGAGCACGTTCTTCGACAACGGGACGGCTGAAGGCTGCGAACAGCAGATCAAACCACAGGTCCGCTCGGCCTCATCGGGCACCTCCTACGCGACCAAGAACTACTTTGCCCAGGTCAACTTCTCGGTCTGGCAGCAGTACGCCGATGACTTCACCAACTGGCCAACCAGCCTGAAGGTGGAATCGGACCCGCTGTCGGGCGGTGGAGGCTCCCAGACCAACGAAACCGGGGGCAAACTGGCGGCCAACACGGCAGCCACGCCAGGGTCGATCGGCTATGCGGCCGCGTCTGACGCTGCCGGCAACGGCGCCTTCACCAACTCGGCTACCAGCACGACATACGGCACCGGCACCGGCAAAAGCCCCGCCCACCAGATCCTTTGGGCGGAGATCCAGGACAACGGCAAGGGAACCAGCGGAGTGGCGTATGCGGATCCCGCGCTGTCGGGTCAGGAAGTCGCCAACTGCGAGACGACCAAGCTGATCACCTACGACAAAGGGTTCCCCTACTCCTACACGGACTCGTGGTTCGGGATCGTGGCAACGGACCCGAACATCGCCAAAGACGCGGGAGCGGGTGACTACTCGATCTGCGCCTTGACCTACGATCTGGTCTGGCACCATTACTCAAACACGAACCTGTATGGCAAAACAGAAGCGGCGCACGAAGTGGCCAGCACGGTCAAAGACCTGTTCGAATACATCGTCGGAGCGGGTCAGACCGAAATCGCGAGCCACTACTACCAGCGATTCCCAAGCCAGATGCAGGCTCACATCAACCAGGCTGTGAGCCCCGGCATCGGCTATTGATCGCCAGTCAGAGCAGTAGGCCGGCAGCACGACCCGTCGCGCAGGGATGCGCGGCGGGTCGTTGCCTTTAAGACCCGGACCTCGTGGCTGGCGCTTGGGGGGCAGGGGGGGCCTGGTGAACTTCTGGTGACTAACTGGAGCACGGTTGTCATCAACGGGTGACCGAGGCCGTTCGGAGGGTAGGCCCCAGGATATTGTGCACAACCTCGATTGACATTGTTCGACTAACGCCCTCGGGGTAAAAGGAGGTTCGGTTCGAGATGAGCCGTCATCACATCAGCCGTCGTCTTGCCGCAATTGCGGCCTGCGCCGGCATCGTCGCTACGGTTGCGGCGTTTGGCGACGCCGGGACGGCCCTGGCGTCGGTCACCTGCAGCACAGCTCCCGGGTTCGCCTCCGGCGGCAGCCAGCAGAAAACCGCCCAGCTATCGGTGTTCCTGACGGCGGCCGGCTGGTTTTCCCACAGCAACTGCGAAGTGGCGCCAAAAGCCTCGGGCGCAAACTCGATCACCTACACGTCCACGACCGCGGGCCAGGCCCTGGAACTGTTCGGCAACAACACCGGCGAACTCCAGCCCCAGGAAGACCCGACTGCTGTCGCGGCCCAGGGCAAAGGCGAAGGTGTGCAGGACACCGAGGGACAGGTGCTCGACTGGTATGTCGGGACCGATGACCCCCCGACCGCTGGTCAGCTGAGTGAGGCGCAGGCGGCCTCGGGCGCCAAAAACCTGGCTGAGATCACGATCCCGGTGGCGCAGATCCCGATAGTCGCGCTGCTGAGCCTCCCGACGGGTTGCCTCGTCCCGGCCGCGAGCCACGTGGACATCAACAGCGTGACGCTCGGCCAGCTGTGGGAGGGCACCAACCCGAAAAGCGGTTCAGATCCCGGTGGAATCGCGGCTCAGGGCGGCTATGCGGCCGACACGTGGGGCGCGCTGCTGACGCAGCTCGGCTACACGGTAACTGCGGAAAACCCGCCGACCGAACCGAACACGTTCTACGACGATGGCACGGCGACGGGCTGCGCGCAGACGATCACGCCGCAGGTGCGCTCGAATAACGCGGGACTGTCGTACTCGTTCAAGAATTATCTTGCCCAGGTCAACTTCTCGGTCTGGAGTGAGTACGCCGATGACTTCCCGAACTGGCCGAGCAGTGCTGTGGTCGAGTCCGACCCGCTCACCAAAGGCCCGGGGTCGCTGGTGAACGAAGGCAACGGCCAGATCACCAAGAACACGGCAGCCAACCCCGGATCGGTGGGTTATGTCGCGGCGCCCGACGCTGCAACCGCAGCGAACGGTGGGTTCACGGGGTCGGC